>ERZ1740067.1527-NODE-1527-length-15654-cov-4.845118_pt1 | contig 15654 bp, 13 predicted proteins | sample MGYA00581736_ERZ1740067 | MGnify/ENA primary metagenome ERZ1740067 (study PRJEB43018, sample SAMN04849236) | marine metagenome | isolation source: floating plastic debris | place: Pacific Ocean | collected 2008-08-27 | study: EMG produced TPA metagenomics... | reverse complement strand
GCCCTTATGGCGCTCCTTGCCGGACATTTCTTTCGCCGACAGCAGCGCCATAAGGGCTGACCCATCTGCAACGATGTCCGCGCTTGAGCTCGAATTGATGGAGATCGCAAACAAACTGAACAAGTCTTGGATTAGGTCCGAATAGTAAGAAGCCATCGCGGGCTCCGCCGTGCTGAGGCTATCAACACCACCACGTATTGTTGCCATTGCATCAAGCTTAGTCTGGACAGCTGTGACGACGGTCGTGACAGCCGCGACGCCTTGAAATGATTTCGCACTCGCAACATAAGCCTTCAGCGAGGTGTCGGTTGCTTTGCGCTGCCTGGAAAGGTTGCGCGTAAATTCGTCTGATCCGCCGGAAGTCAAATACCCCGCACTGTTGCCGCGTTCGCGCTGCAATTCATGGATCAGAGCGCTTGCATTGCCGGCAAGAGCCACAATCTGCGAGGTCTGCGAAGCGCTGTGGCGCTGTTCAAGAGCTCTGGTGATGTGCGGCGCACTCAGCAAAAGCATCGCAGCAATTGAGAACCCCACAATAATAAAAAGTCGGTTGCGAATCGATACGGATTGTATGAGGCGCTGCACTGGCTGCTCCTGCTCAAAAAATTTGTGTTGGCCTCTTTCATCGCACGTGGACCTAAAGACATGGTAAACATCCAAAGGTTGTACTTCATGAGCACCTTGAGTCATCCCAAAGATCGGCTCAAGGCACCATTTAGTATCGATATTTATCGATATGCGATTTTTTTACTGCGACACTATGCTCCAATGAAAACATGAGAGTAAGTACCTGAATCGCGCTTTAAGTGTATTTCTGTAGCCAAATCCCGCCTCTTTAACATCGATAATTAGACCACCGCGCACATTGACTTTCACCAAGCAGCGCGGCTATAGCCTCGCGCTGGATTTACGACAGCGACATCACGGCGAAGTAGGTGCGCCGGGCTGCGCTTGGAGACATACGAATGAAACGCACATTTCAACCTAATCAGCGCAAGCGCTCTAAGAAGCATGGCTTTCGCGCCCGCATGGCAACGAAGAACGGGCGCCGCGTCTTGAACGCGCGCCGCGCCCGTGGGCGCAAGCGCCTGTCTGCCTAGTGTGATATATCAGGCGTGCCAACGCCGCCGCAAACGCTGAAGAAACGGCGAGACTATCTCGCCATGAACACCGCACCCAAATGGGTGACCCCTGGTTTCATCCTGCAATACCGCTCCGCGCCTGGCGGCGAGGCCCATTTGGGCTATACGGTGAGCCGCAAAGTCGGGAACGCTGTCTGCCGAAACACGGTGAAGAGGCGACTGCGGGCGCTGGCAGCGCTGCATTTGAGCAGCGAACACGCCGATATGGTCCTGATCGGTCGACCAGGAATCGATAAACTGCCCTTCCAACAGCTGGAAAAAGACGTACTCTGGGCGCTGAGGCGCGTTAAACAGAAGGCGGTTTCGCTATGACAATCGGCGCACGGTTGGCCGTTGGTCTGATTTGGCTTTATCAGCACTCTATAGGTCTTGTGTTGCAGCCTTCCTGCCGGTATCAGCCCAGCTGCTCGGCATATGCCGTGCAAGCACTAACCCAATTTGGACTTATTCGCGGGACATGGTTGGCATTGCATCGGGTTGGTCGCTGCCATCCATGGGGAGGGTCAGGCTATGATCCTGTCCCATCAAGCGGGGAGCCAAATTGCGACGAGACGCCCAAATTGCGGCGAGACAGAAAGAGCGCGTAAAGCATAGTGAGACGGCATGGGTGAACAAAAGAACTTGCTATTGGCCTTTGCCTTAGCGCTTGGCGTTTTGCTGGTTTGGGATACGTTTGTCTTCCAGCCAGAGCGCAAGCGCATGGAAGCGGAAATCGCAGCGCAGGACGCCGCCAAAAGCGCGTCCGCGACCCTTGATCAAGCAGGCGACCCCTCCGCACCTGCCCTCACACCAGCAGACATTGCCGTGGATCGCAGCACCAAACTTGTCGAAACGCAGCGTGTTCGCTTTCAAAATGGCCGCATTTCCGGCTCCATTAACTTAACCGGCGGCCGTATCGATGACCTGGTGCTGACCGACTATTTCGAAACGATTGAAAACGAAACGCAAGTTGTCTTGCTATCCCCAGGCCAGACAAAGCGGCCCTATTATATTGAGCTCGGCTGGATTCCCCCCCAAGGCGAAGCCATCGCTGTTCCCAGCGCCAAGACCATTTGGACAGCCACAAATGGCCCCCTCACCCCCACCAACCCAGTCACGTTGAGCTGGAACAATGGCGCGGGACTGATTTTCAAGCGCACCTACACACTGGACCAGAATTACCTCTTCACCGTGACACAAGCGGTGGAGAACACAACGAATGACTCGTTTCAGCTATTCCCATATGGCCAGATTTTCCGTCGTAACCTGCCCGATTTAGAAAACTTCTTCGTGCTGCATGAAGGCCCGCTCGGGGTTTTTGAAGGCAGTTTGAAAGAGCCGGATTACGACGACATCGAAGATGATGGGCCACAGTCCTTTACCTCCAGCGATGGCTGGGTCGGTATTACCGACAAATACTGGCTCACAACACTGGTTCCCAGCCAGGGCGAAGCGTTCACCGCAGAAATCAAGCAGCCGCGCGGAATTGACGATGCCTATATCGTGAATTTCCGCGAAGATGCGCGCGTCATCCCGGCGGGGGGTTCGGCTAGCGTGACCAACGCTGTGTTCGCCGGCGCTAAAGAGGTGGAACTGATTGATGCCTATGAGCAGCAGCTCGGCATCCGCATGTTCGACCGAACTATTGATTGGGGCTGGTTTTACTTCCTCACCAAACCGATTTTCTACGCGCTGAAATTCTTCTACGGCATCGTCGGCAACTTCGGCATTGCCATCCTGCTCCTGACGGTCGTCATCAAGGGCCTGATGTTCCCACTGGCGAACAAGCAATTTGAGAGCTTTGCCAAAATGAAGGTGCTGCAGCCAAAGATGAAAGCGCTGCAGGAACGCTTTAAGGACGACAAACAAAAGCTCCAGATGGAGATGATGGAGCTGTATAAGAAAGAGAAGGTGAACCCCCTGTCGGGCTGCCTCCCGATCTTTGTCCAAATCCCCATCTTCTTCTCGCTCTATAAAGTCCTGTTTGTCACCATCGAGATGCGCCATGCGCCGTTCTTTGGCTGGATACAAGACCTGTCTGCGCCCGACCCCTTAACGCCTATCAACCTGTTTGGTGCGCTGGCCTTTGACCCACCGCAATTCATTGCCATTGGCATTTGGCCGCTCATCATGGGCCTCTCCATGTGGCTACAGCAGAAGATGAACCCCACGCCCATGGACCCCATGCAGGCGCGCATCATGAGCTTCTTGCCTATCATGTTCACCTTCATCCTGGCCCCCTTTGCGGCAGGGCTTGTGATTTATTGGACGTGGAACAATCTCCTCTCCATTGCCCAGCAATGGATTATCCAGCGCAAAGTGACAGCCGGGGAGAAAGCGGCAAAAGCGTGACGAGTGCTGAAGAAGCCCTCGCGGCCTCCATTGCCAAGCAGAGCTGGACCTTCCTAAAAGGCGTCGTCGCACCCGATGGTGTCCCTGCCGCTGACCGCCCTGAAGTGGCCTTTGCTGGCCGCTCCAATGTAGGCAAATCCAGCCTTATCAACGCCCTTCTCGACCAGAAAGGCCTAGCGCGGACCTCTAACACCCCAGGACGCACCCAGGAGATAAACTACTTCCAAATCCAGGAGGTCAAAGCGCCGGCCTATGTCGTGGATTAACCCGGCTATGGCTATGCCAAGGCGCCGAAAAAGACGGTCGCCAATTGGACAAACCTCATCATGAGCTATCTGCGCGGGCGGCCAAACCTGATGCGCGTCTTTCTCCTGATTGATGCCCGACATGGCATTAAAGACAGCGATGCCCAGGTCATGGACCTGCTGGATGAAGCCGCCGTCTCCTACTTGGTCGTGCTCACCAAAATCGACAAGCTAACCCGGGAGCAGCAGGCCCAGATACTGGACCAAACCAAAGCCAAGACAGCCAAACGCGTGGCCGCTTTTCCGGACTTGGTCATGACCTCCAGCATGAAAGGCTGGGGCCTGGATGACGCGCGGTTTCGGCTGGGCGAAGCGCTAAGCGTTTAGCGTTAAACCAAGCGCCAACGCAGCGGCTTACCGCGATCCCTCAGCATCTTGCCTTTGGCTTCCAAATCTAACTGCACGGTCTTCACCCACCACCCGCTGGTTTTGCCGCCTGGGAATAAATCCTCTGGCAAATGCGGCTTAACCGCCGCCATCATCTCCTTTTGCGTTAGGCCGGGCTCAGCGCTGGGCAAAACCGCCAGCATCGCCGTTTTCATGGCCTCATACTTGGCGGCATCAACACGGCTGGTATGGCCGGGAACATTGACGTTTTCAACGATGACTTTCTCGCCGGACATGGCCTAGCGTCGCTCTTCAGCATGAAAAACACCCTTGGCGATGGCCCGTGCCACACAATCGGCCAGAACCGCGCCGATTTGTGCGACTATAAATTCACGATTGTCGTCACCAATGTCGGCCGTGCCAGTCGAAACAGCAAACAAGGTATCACCGTCAAAATGGGTGTGCGCAGGGCTGACGGCGCGGGCAATACCGTCCCGCGCCATGATCGCTAATCGCTTGCATTCGCTGGCAGCTAGCGTGGCAGTGGTTGCAACAACGCCGATGGTCGTATTCCCGCTCGCATAGCCTGTGATTTTGCGGAAATCTGGTATTTCAGGCACGCTGGCCTCCGGGCCAGGCCGCCGCCCGCCAAATTCATCGCCAATTTCATGCGCCCAGGCCAGGAAGCAGCCGTCATCGCCGAGGCGGACGGAGCCGACGGGGTTTGACGCGATAAGTGCGCCAGCCGTCAGGCTGCCAGGCAGCGCGAGAGAAGCCGTGCCAATGCCGCCGCGCTCAATGCCGGCACGGGCACCAATGCCAGCGCCGACCGCGCCCTGCTGCACTGTGTCCGTCAAAGCCTCCACCGCCTCGTTTGCCAAGGACGCATAGGGCGGCGCGGCGCCCCACGCCTTATCCGTTCCCAAGCTGAGGTCATGCAACACCGCGCAAGGCACAATGGGAAGCGCGCGCGCGCCGGGCGTTAGCTTCAAACCAACATCCTTGTTTGACAGCGCCCAGGTGACCGCATCAGCAGCGGCCAGGCCAAAGACAGCGCCACCGGTTAAAACAATGGCGTGCGCCTTTCGGACCAAGTTCTCCGGATTGAGCACTTCGGTTTCCCGCGTTCCGGGCCCGCCGCCCCGCACGTCGACAGCGCCGGCAACACTATCTGGACAGGTGAGCACGGTGACACCCGTTTGCAGTCCTTCATCCTCTGCTTGGCCCACGAGAATGCCCGGCACATCCGTAATCGCATTGCGCGGGCCAGGAATAAACTCAGATGTCATGCCTGCTCCAAATGCGGCGACGCCTCAATAAGAGCTTGCGTATAGCGCGATTGCGGCGCGGCGAGAACGCTCTTTGTCTCCCCGCGTTCTACAATCCGCCCAGACTCCATGATGAGCACTTGATCAGCAAAGCCGGAGAGTAGGCCAAGGTCATGGGTGATGAAGAGGTAGGCAAGGCCTTGCTCTTGTCGCAGCGACACCAAAAGCGCCAAAATCTCTGCACGGACGGACGCATCCAGCCCAGACACGGCTTCGTCCAATATGATGAGCTTTGGCTGTGCAAGCAGCGCCCTTGCAATGGCGATCCGCTGGCGTTGTCCGCCAGAAAAGGCATGCGGGAAGCGTTCAAGGGCATCTTCTTCTAGCCCCACGGCCTTTAGCACTTTGACCAAATCCGGACGCTCTGGCTTCTGTTTCTCCGCCCAAAACGGCTCCAACAGAATTTCACGGACGCGCCGCCTGGGGTCGAAGCTGCTGAATGGATCCTGGAAGACAATTTGGACGGCACGGCGTTGCTTGGGGGTCGGCTGTGTAAACGCTTCACCACTCATCAGAACACGGCCAGATTGGTCTCGCTCCAAGCCCATCACCGCCCTAGCCAATGTAGATTTTCCGCAGCCGGACGGGCCGATAAGCGCCGTACAGCTGCCTTCGGGGACAGCAAAACTAATATCTTCAATAGCGCTCACCTGGCCATAGCGCACGCGCATGTCCACCACCTCTAAGACAGGGGAGGAAGCAACCTGAGATGCCGGCGAGGCATGCCAATGGGCGGCGCTCCAGAGCGCTCGCGTATAGGGATGCTGAGGGGATGCGCACACCTCCCGTGCCGGGCCGTGCTCGACAATCTCGCCAGCCTTCATCACGGCAATTGTGTCGGCAATATCCTCGACCAAGGCCAAGTCGTGGGTCACGAAAATCATGGCCAATCCATCCTCCGCGCAGCGCGCCTTGAGCATTTCAAGCAGGGATTTTTGCGTGATAACATCCAGCGCTGTCGTAGGCTCATCGGCAAGCAGGAGCTTGGGCTGACAGGCAAGCGCAATGGCCGTGGCAACGCGCTGGCGCTGGCCGCCTGAAAGTTCATGCGGATATCGGCTCGGCGGCACGGTTTGCGGCGAAAGGCCCGCATCCGAGAGCGCCGCCTCGACACGTCCCAGTCCATCTTGACCATGAATCTTCAGTGCTTCGCCCACCTGCGCGCCAATTGTCATCAGCGGGTTGAGCGCTGTCATCGGTTCTTGAAAAATCAGGCCCACATGTCCGCCGCGCAGCGCGGTATACTCCGCTTCCGACAAGGTGTTTAAGGACGCGCCCTCTAACGTGATATCTCCGGAAGCCGTAAACCCTTTGGGCAGCAAGCCCTTGATGGCCGACAACAGCATGGATTTGCCCGACCCGCTTTCCCCCACAAGACCCAGCACCTGGCCAGGGTCGACACAAAGGGACACGCCAGACACGACAGCCTCGCCATGGCCTTCCACCCGCACATGCTCAAGAGAAAGGGTCATTTGGCCGGGTCCAATAGGGTTCGCAGACCATCGCCAAGCAAGCTAAATCCAAGCACGGCCAGCGCGATGGCAGCGCCGGGATAAATCATCAGCGCAGGCCGGAATGCAAACAGCGTTTGCGATTCTGCCAGCATCCGCCCCCAGCTGGCTGTCGGCGGCTGCGCGCCGAGGCCGATGTAGCTAAGCGCGGCCTCCGCGGCGATGGCAAGCGAGATTTGGATGCTGGCTTGGACAGCAATCAAGCTGATGAGATTGGGCAAGATATGGTCAAAAGAAATGCGCCAAGGCCCTTTGCCAACGGCGCGAGCCGATAAAATGAAATCGCGCTGCCACAGGCTGCGGGCCGCGCTGCGCGTCAATTGCCCAAAGACGGGAATGTTAAAGACGCCGATGGCAAGAACAGCCGTAAGTAAACCAGGGCCGAGCGATGCCGTCAGCAACACAGCGACGAGGACGCCGGGGAACGAGAAAATCACATCATTGACCCGTGTGAGCACGCTGTCTTTCCAACCACCCAGCGCTGCAGCAAGGCCTAGGGCGACGCCAATCGTCATGCCGATAGCGATGGCCGCGATGGCAACAAAAACCGCTGTTGCGGCACCATTGAGGATCATGGAAAGCACATCACGCCCATACTGATCCGTGCCGAGCCAATGGGATTGGCTTGACCCTGAAAAACGCCCTGGGATGTTGAAAACCGTGACGTCGTGCGGGCTCCAGACCAGAGAAAGAGCCGCCAGCGCCAACAGTCCAATGACGATGAAGCCCCCAAAAATAAGGCGCATCATAGACGCTGCCGCCTAAGCCGGGGATCCAGCCAAGTGCTGATGATATCAATGCTGAAACTCAAAAAGGTGACGATAATGACGAACACCATCACGACCGCCTTGACCGTGATGAGATCGCGCTGCGTGACGGCTTGGAGCACCAACCGGCCAAGACCTGGCAAATAGAAAACGCTTTCCACGACAATCGCGCCGCCAAGCAGAAATGCAAATTGCAATCCAATGATTGGCAACACGGGTACCAGGGCATTGGGCAACGCATGCCGCCTCAAGGCCTGCCACTCGGTCAGGCCTTTCGCGCGCGCCGTGCGCATAAAATCCTGCGATGCCGTATCGATGAGGCTGGCCCGCAGCAGGCGCAGAAGAATAGCGCCTTGCGGCACCCCTAGGGCAATCACAGGCAAAACAAGCGCCCATATTGCCTCTGCAGGCCGTGACCACCCCGGAAATCCTCCTGCGGGAAATAGCTGCAGTGTGACGGCGAACAAAAGGACGAGCAGCATGGCAAGCCAGAAATTCGGGATTGCGAGCCCCAGATAGGCAGCGCTAGACGTGGCACTATCGCGTACGCCGCCGACATTTTTTGCAGCAAGCAGCGCCCCTGGAACGGCGATGGCTGCCGATAAAAGCATGGCGCCAAAGGCGAGCGGCAAAGAGAGGGCGAGACGCTCCAGAACCAAGTCCGACACTGGCACCCGATAGGTGTAACTAATCCCCAAGTCACCCCTCAAAAAGGCAAAAATCCAGCGCAAATAACGTTCAACAGGCGGCCCATTGAGGCCAAGGTCTTGGCGCAGCGCCTCTAGCGCCACGGGATCAGCCTCAACACCCATCATGAACCGCGCGGCATCTCCAGGCGCAATTTCCGTGGCGATGAAGATCAGGATGGAAGCCGCGATGACTGTACCTGCAAAGCTGGCTGCACGTCGCCAGAACATCAACTGGACCCAATCCACTGGATGGCGGTCACGTCATTGGCCTGAATGGGCGCATTTTGCCATTGCCCAGTGATTTCCTTGCGCCAAACCCCAACTTGTGGGAGCTGAAACAGAAATACCGCCGCTTGATCAACGGCCAGTTGGCGCTGCGCTGCCGCAAGGTCGCCACTCTCCAGCTGGTTTCGAAACGCAGCGCTGTCATAGCCAAAGTAATTGTCTGGCCGCGCGAAAAAGCCAATATCCATGGGCTCGGTATGGCTGACGATCGTCATGTCATAATCGCCTTGTCCAAGCACGGTGCTCAGCCACTGCGGCCAGTCGATCGCTTCAAGTGTCACGTCAAGGCCCACCTGCCTTAGCTGGGCTGCGATAATCTCCCCGCCGCGCCGGGCATAGCCTGTCGGCGGCAGCTTTAGAACGGGGAGCCAGTCTTGAGGAACATTCGCCTGCGCCAAAAGCTGTTTGGCCATGGCTGGATCAAAGGGCGCCGCCCGCGTTAAATCAACATAGGCCGGATGAAGGGGCGAGAAGAAGCTGCCGATAGGAACACCATAGCCATAGAGCGCCCCATCAATAAGAGCGCCTCGGTCAATCGCCATAGCGATCGCTTTACGCACGCGGATATCGTCAAAGGGCGCGCGCTTCATGTTGAGACCCAGCACGGTTTCCCCTTCTGTCATGCCATTTGTGACCGTGAAGCGGCCTGTCGCTTCTATGACGGACAACAGTTCCGGCGCGCCGAAATTGGAAATACCATCAACGTCCCCTGCCATTATCGCCCCATAGGCCCCGGCTGCATCGGAGATGAATTTGAACGTGACCTGCTGCGCGGCGGGCCGCTCTCCCCAATAGTCTTCAAAACGCTCCAACGTGATGGACGTCCCTGTAATCCAGCGGGCAAACCGATATGGGCCCGTCCCCACTGGCTGGCTTGCATTGCTGGCCAGTGTGCTCGGCTCGACCATCACCGCATCGCCCCAACCCAGCTTGAACAGGAACTCTGGGTCCGGCGCCGTCAGCATGATGTCCAGGGTATGGATCGATGACGCCCGCACAGACGTGATGCCTTTGAAAAGCTGTTGCTGCGCATTGGCAGAGCCAGGGGCTGTAATCCGGTCCAGGGATTGCTTGGCAATATCGGCGGTAAACGGCACGCCATTGTGAAAGACGGCATTCGGCACCAGCCGAAATCGATATAAGCGGCCCGCATCCAAAACATCCCAGGACATCGCCAACGCAGGCTGCACGTTACCATTGCGATCAATGCGCGTTAGGCCTTCGAAGAGATTGGCATAAACCACCTCATCAACCGCCGCAGCCGCGCCGATTGTAGGGTCTAGGTTTGGCGGCTCAAGACCAACGCCAATGGTCAGCGTCTCACCCTCCGGCGGTGGCTCCGCACACCCCCAGAGAAGAGCCCAGGGAAGGTAAAAAAGGGTCAGGAACCGCCTCATGGCGCGCTTATTTGGCTCTCCCGGAACTGTATCGCTCCAGTTTTATCAACATAGGCGAATTCAGCATTGTCATAGGCGCTATCGCCGCCGCCAACATTAGAGGCATAGCCCTCCCCACAGCCAGTCTCATCCTTGGCAATCAACACGAGCGCGAGCCCATCTTGGAAGCGATTATAAAACCCCCAGTCTGTATCACAGGATTTAAGGTCTTTTTCCGTGAAGCGGCGCGTTCCGGTGTCATCAATCCAGCCCCATACATCATCATTGCCGCGAACATAGGCCATGCCATCGCTGAACAAACCGGTGTTTTGAAATTGGTTGTCGCTGATAGGCTGCCCTTCTCCATCAATGTAGAAATACTTCCTATTTGTGCGCACGCTGGCATAGCCACCTGAAAAAGCACTGGCGCTTTTATAGCGTGTGTCATCCTTGGGCAGAACTTTTTCGCCCTGTGCGTTGATATAAATCCAGCCATCTGAGAAGGGGCTATCCGGGCCTTCCGCAACGCCCACAGCGGCCAGGCCTGTTACGCGATCAAACGGGGTTGTGTTTGCAAACTGTGCGGCGATAGCGACCCGTCCCGATCCATCAATATATCCTTTTGGGTCGAGCTTCCCAAATTCCTCAACGTCGATTTGAAAGCTGGCTAAGCCATGTCCAAATTCATCGATATCGGAGACCGTTCCGCCAACAGTTTCCGCCGCCGCAAGCATCTCAGGCGTGGCTTTGTCGAGCCACAGTTGACCGTCCCTGCTGAGGTAAAAGACCCCTTTGGTATTTGTGTAGCGCGCGCAGGTATCTTGAAAGGGCGAAATTGGGCTGCTGTAAAAGTTGCGTCCTTTAAAGCGGCTGCGAGACTGATCGCGCGCGTCACCGATTGCCGCGATAGCGACATCCCCTTTTGTATTAATAACGTGCCAGGTTTCCCCATCTAAGACCGGCGCCAAACCTTCAGAAAAGCCATAAGCCTGTAGAAACGTTGGTTTGATCGCCCAGGCGCCTGTCTCATCGAGAAATCCCCATAGGCCGGTATTTTGCTCGCGCAACAGGCCTCGGGATGGCGGTCGGCCGGTATAGTCCGTGCCGCAGCCGCTTCCGCTGAAATCGCCCTCGGCCATTGAAGGGCCTGCTCCACCAAGGCCATAGCCCATCGCCGTAAGCAAAGGACCGTCACATGTCTCTTGGCCGGTTTGCAGGGGCCGGCCTTCTAGACAGGCGGCAATTGTGGCGCGCAGCTTCTCTGGCGTCCTATCCTCTCGCAACCGGATGATAAGCGGCTGATCCACTAAGGCCGGGTTTGGGTTTTTGACGAAGACCATCTCAATACGGCAGTCATTCTGATCGCGGCCAAGGATTGTGTAGTAGACTTCGCCCACTCCTTCGAGACGAGCGGAGAAATCATCCACCCGGCAGGCCAAGAGACTTTCGGCAAAGCGGTCTTCTGCAGTCAGACCGTCCGGCTGGCCGCAAGCCGCCATGAACAAAGCGCACAAAACACCGATCCAATACCGCACCCACTGCCCCCTTTCCGCCAGAGTGGCTGTCACAGTCAGCCTGGTATTCATCAGGGTTGCACGACAAGATCAAGTCAATATAGACAGCCCCGTAACAGGGCATACCGCTTCACCAAGTGCGTTCCGCCCTGTTGCATAAACGCAATGACGCGCAAGAAATCCCAAAAATGATGATAAGTGAGTGTTTCGGCGACACTAGCGATTGGGTAAGACGCGGAAATTTTTGGAGGGGGAGCCCATGAACGGCCTAAAGTCCATTTTGTATATAAGCGCGGCAGCGGCATGCCTGAGCACGGCCCCGGCCAACGCGCAAAACGAAAGCGATGGGCTGGAAGTCATCATCGTCAATGCGCAGCGGCGCGCTGAGACGTTGCAAGAAGTGCCCGTGGCCGTCTCCGCTTTCTCTGGCGAAGACCTCACCAGCAGTGGTGTTTTCTCTTTCAACGATATTGAAACGCTGGTGCCATCTCTAGAAATCGAAAGCGCCTTTGGCGGTGGCCAGCCGCAAATCCGCCTGCGCGGTGTCGGTTTTGATGATTATGCCGCCAACAATACGCCAACTGTGGGCATTTATGTGGATGAGGTGGCTTACCCTTTTCCCATCATGTCGCAAGCGGCGCTTTTCGACTTGCAGCAAGTAGAAGTGCTGCGCGGCCCGCAAGGCACGCTCTATGGCCGCAATACGACAGGCGGTGCGGTTAACTTCATCACGAACAAGCCGACGGAAGAGCTCACAGCTGGCCTGCGCACGGAGTTTGGTAACCGCGAGCGCTGGCAGGCAGAAGCCTTTATCTCCGGGTCTCTAGATGAACGGGTCAAGGCGCGTCTGGCGGTGATAACCGAGCAAGGCGGGGCCTGGCAGTTTGACCGCGAAGATGGCGAAGAGCTTGGCGATGCCGATCGTACTGCCGCCCGCGCGATGGTGGATGTTGATTTTGACGAACTGCAAATCCGCCTGACTGGCCATTATTACTACGATAAATCGGATGGCGTCGGTGCCTACCTCCTGGCGCCCTATGTGACCAACGGCTTTGGCACCCTGCAGCCTGACACCAACACGCGCGCGACAGGATGGGGCGTATCAGCCCCCTTTGCCGCCGAAACAGGCCTCAGCGAAGGCGATGCGCCTTTCCGCGATAATGAAGGCTATGGCCTCAATGCGCGGATCGATTATGACTTCGGCAGTATGACGCTAACCTCGCTGACCAGCTATGAAAGCTTGGACCGGCGCGAGTTCAATGACTGGGACGGCACGGCAGTCCCCGCTGCGGAGACCCTGTTTAACTCAGAGCCGCGTGTCTTCGCACAAGAGGTGCGGCTCGCTTCTAATCCAGACACAGATAGCCCGCTCACTTGGATTGTTGGCGGCTATTATTCCGACGAAGAGCTGACAGAACTCTACCAATCCGACTTCCAAGACAGCTTTGGCCTGACAGCCCGCACGCCCTATCGGCAGGAAGCGCGGACCTTAGCCATTTTTGGCCAGGTCGACTATCAGATTAATGAAAAGCTGAGCGCGACACTGGGGCTTCGCTATGAGGATGAGAATCGGGATCTGGTGAGCCTCTCGACAACGGGCATTGTGCCAGTTGATCCGCCGCTCGAACTCCTCTTTGTCAATTCAGAGCCACGCGAAGCAGACCTAAGCCAAGTATCTGGAAAGGCGAGCGTCCAATATCAACTGTCCAGCCGATCCTTACTCTATGGCTCTATCAGCCGAGGTGTTAAATCTGGCGGCTTTACCGCCTTCAACACCTTGTCACCGCCGCAAACCGCGCCCTTTAGCCACGAGCGGCTCTGGGCCTTTGAGATTGGGTCAAAGAACGATTTGATTGACGACACGCTGCGGGTCAATGTGGCGGCATTCTATTATGACTATCGCGACCAGCAGATTCAGGGCTTTGTCGTTGACCCGACCTTTGCCGCTGTGGGCCGGACCATCAATGTGCCCTCATCGCGCATCTTCGGCTTTGAGCTAGAAACCGTTTGGACACCAGTCGACGGGGTCACCTTAAGCAATGCAATTGGTTGGAAGAAGGGCGAATTCCAAGAATTCCAGGATGTGGACCTGGCAAATTCTGATTTGGATTGCCCATGTTCCCCTGCTTTCATCGACCGGTCCGGCGAAGACCTGCCCAACATTGCGCCGTGGAGCTATGTCGGCTCCCTGCAGGTCATCCAACCCGTGGTGGACGGCTGGACCCTGCAATTCGATGGGAACTGGACGTATCGGGACTCCATAGACCGAACCCGCCTTGGCTCTGAGATTTTCAGCCTAGAGAGCTTCTGGCTCGTCAACGCCCAAGTTAGCGTGGGGCCAGAAGACGGTCTTTGGCAGTTTGGAGTCTTCGCCCGAAACCTGACGAATACCGATTATGATGAGACCCGGAACTTCTTTATCAGCGATGCAAATGGCAATTTCGTCGCCAATGGGTATCGCGGACGGCCAAGAACCTATGGCCTTCGCTTTGCCATCCGCTATTAAGGCACCATGCTGACGGATGATTTTGGACTAGAGGTCACAACAGATGACCCTGCCGCGCTGGCAGCGGTCAACGACTTTGTTCAAGGCTTCCTGCGCTATGAAACGCGCGCGGCGGACGTTTTAAAGTCTGTCGGCTGCGACTGCGCGTTGGTCAATGCTTACTCAGCCATCTTGTTCCTCTTTTTGGAAGCGCCGGATGGGCCGGACCAGGCAGCGCCGCATCTTGCAAAGGCAGAGGCGCTTTCAGACGGCATCACAGAGCGGGAGGCCTTTACGCTGCGCTATGCCGCAGCCTGGGTACAGGGGCAAGAGAACGGCGATTACACGGCGCTGCGGCAGTTGGGCGAAGAGGCTGTCACTCGCTTTCCAGAGGACCTCGTCCTCATCAAGCTGCACCAATACCACGCGTTCAATGCAGGCGATGCTCCCGCCATGCTGCGCGCTGCCCAAGCCGCCTATAAAGCGCACCCAAGGGTCGCCCAAGTGCATGGCATGCTGGCCTTCGCCTATGAGCAATGCCATTGGCTGATTGAGGCGGAAGCGGCGGCCCGCACTGCCCTTGCTTTTGAGACGAAAGAACCTTGGGCCCAGCACGCTCTAGCGCATGTGATGTTGACTCAGGGGCGCACGGCCGAAGGCGCAGCGTTTCTAGAGTCCGTGGAGCCGACCTGGACTGGGCTCAACAGTTTCATGCTGACGCATCTTTGGTGGCACAAAGCGTTGTTCTATCTCAGCCTTGGCCGGTTTGACGACGCGCTCGACATTTATGACCACCATACGCTGAACGCCGACCCCAGCTATAGCCAGGACCAGGTGGGCGCGATCTCGCTCCTCTGCCGCCTGGAGCTCGCTGGTATTGACATCGCAGACCGCTGGATTGCCCTCGGCCAGCTCCTTAAGGGGCGCGGTGCTGATACGGTTCAGCCCTTCTTGTCGCTGCAATATCTCTACGGCCTCGCAAAGGCCGGGCGGCCAGAAGCAGGCGACTTGCTTGAAGCCATCAAAGCAGAGCCCGAAGACGTTTGGCAAAAAGTCACCTGCCCTGCCGCCGTTGCTCTGATGGCCCACGCGAAAGGAGACTATGCCGCTGCCTTTGAGCACCTCATCCTCGCCATGCCGCAACTTTTCAGCATCGGCGGCAGCCACGCCCAGCGCGATTTATTTGAGCAAATTTTGCTCGATGCCGCGATAAAGTCTGGCCGGCTGGTCACAGCGCAGCAGATGATTGAAGCGCGCCGCGGCTTTGAACCGGACAGTGTTCCGCTGGCAGCGCTGCGAGACCAAGTGAACACATCGCTTGGACTGACCCAACCCGCCTAAGAGCCGGTCCGGCCCGATGATGTGCCGGACGCGCTCTTAGCAGCAAGTGCTGTCCTACACGCATGCAAAGCGCTACTATGGTTGCCAATGGCACGAATAGGCCAACCGCTCTTTGAAAAGTAGGACTTCGCTTTAATAAACTAGGTGTGACTTTTGTGACTTTTGGGCTTCGCAAATCGGGCCCCCTGCTAACAGCGCAGCACCTCATGTGAAGCAAGCAAAAGAAAGTCCTCCCCCGTTCTGGGGGAGGATT
>ERZ1740067.1526-NODE-1526-length-15655-cov-7.041474_pt1 | contig 15655 bp, 10 predicted proteins | sample MGYA00581736_ERZ1740067 | MGnify/ENA primary metagenome ERZ1740067 (study PRJEB43018, sample SAMN04849236) | marine metagenome | isolation source: floating plastic debris | place: Pacific Ocean | collected 2008-08-27 | study: EMG produced TPA metagenomics... | reverse complement strand
CCACTTTAGAGAGGAACTTAAAGCATCAATTTGCTATAGATAAGCTTCATCTTGAGTAGCCAAAAGACACGCCATTAAACCAGCGTAATAGGTACCCCGAATCCAATTGTCATCGTATTCTCTCCAAGGGTGATTGAACTGGTAGTTATTCGTCCGATCCATGAGCTCCTTTATGGTTTCACGATCAAAAATAGCCTGTGCCTGCCCAACCGAGCCGATGAAAACCGTAATGAGAAGAAAAGAAATTATTTTTTTCATTTGTGCTAGATAATAATTATGTTAATTCAATACCACTATTCCGTAAACTTCAAGTCTAGTTATATCCAGGATTTTGTTCAAGCGTACCTAGCGTATTCAATTCAATTTCTGCAAACGGTATCGGGAACAAATTGTTAAAAGGCTGTATGGTCTGCCCTGAAAAAGGATTACCGAGTACCGTTCTATCGAACAACTTGTTTAACCTTGCAAGGGTTATTCTTCGATTCTCCTCATAATTCAACTCCCGCATGCGTTCATCCAAAATATAGTCGATATCTACCTCACCCGGTGTAACCAGTTCGGCCTCGGCCCTTGTACGTAACTGATTGATGTCGTCTGCCGCCAGAGCCATATTACCTTGGGCCAAGTATGCTTCGGCTCGTAACAAGTAGGTTTCGGCCACTCTTAACAGGTACCAATCCGCAAAGGTTTGGCCCGAAAAATTCGCAACTTGCCCAGTAGCCGGATCGGCCAATACCGCTGGTGGATGATCTCCGGGAGTAGAAATTTTAGCTATGTTGGGATAGTAATCCCGTAATGTATCCTGTTCGGTAAGGCCATCAAACCAAGATTGAGGAAATTCACTGATTCTTTGACCAAAAAAAGCAGAGCCGGGGTTATCCACTACCCAATCCCTTTGAATATTACGATTGTTGTTCCTAACATCCGGGTCAAAAGTTTGTGTTGCGCTGTTCCATCCCCAAACGGTATGGGTGAGGTAGGGTGTTGGGCGAATAAAACCTACCGGTCTTCCCAAGTTTTGACTAGTTGGGCCAAGAAATATCGGTTCACCATCAGGATCTCTTAAAAACCAATACAACGAACCATAGAAGCGCTCATATAAGAAATGCGTATCTCGGCTCTCTTGATTGCCCCCTTGAACTATTGGAGTGTTACCAGGAATATTGAATTCTTCTTGCAACACCAAGATACCTTCTGTATTGCCTGAACTTCTATTTTGGTTAAAGCGTTGAAACAAATCATAGTACGGGTCACCCTCTTGGTCGGCCTTATTACCAAAACGCTCTGTCATTAGTGCTATCGCCGGATCATTTATTACAGTCGTGGTCACTGCAATGGCCCTATCGACATTGTTGGTGGCTAGATATAATTCACCTAGATAATGGTTGGCTGCCGCATTATTTAATCTACCATCGGCTATCACACCGTTCACCCCGGGTAAATTGGCAGCTGCAAATTCTAAGTCTTCAATTGCCTGCCCAAGTGTCTGTTCCAAAGTGGCCCGCTCGAAATCTCTACGCGGAGAACCAATCTCTTCAAGAACGATGGGTACACCACCGTATAAGAAGGCCAAAGACCGATATGCAAAACCTCTAAACCATCTTGCCTCAGCCATATGTACCGCCTTTTCATCAGGATCATCGTATTCTATAGCCTCCATTCTTTCCAATATCGCATTCGAATTGAATATAATCTTGTAGTACCTGTTCCAAAAACTAAGTGCAACACCTGCTTCTGGGGTCAATTCAGTTACGTAATTACCCAAATTACTATTTGCAGGGCCTCTTGCTGACATACATAAATCAGTGCCCGAATGCATCAACGTATTGTTCGACCCCTGATGTAATGCCCTTAACCGACCGTAGTTGGAAACCAAGGCGGCTTCGATATCTTGTGGGGTTACATAAGAAACCTCAGGACTTAGAAAATCCAACGGCGTTTCCACCAATAAATCTTCGTCACAAGCCGCAAGCAACAATATAAAGGCGGCGATGATAGTATATTTATATAATTTCATAGTAATTTATTTTAAAAGGTTAGATTAAGACCTAAGGCATAGCTAGTAAGGATGGGAGCAGCCCTTCCACCACCTAAATCGAATGCCCTATCACTTAATTCCGGATCGGGACCAATCCAATCTGTCCACGTGTACAAATTCTTTCCGGTCAAGTAGATTCGAAATTTGTCCACTCCTAGTTTATCGACAAGTTTCTCCGGAAAATTATAAGCCAATCGTACATCTTGTAAACGTACAAAACTTCTGTCCCCATAAGTGTGTGCTCCGGCCACCACACCTGGTTCGTCAAAAGCAGGACCTGTGTGAATAGCGTTGGGATTATTAGGGGACCAAGGATCATATTCTGCAACGATATTATACGTGCTTGCGTTATCTTGTCTGTAATTTGGGTTTTGAGAGGTTGGTGAAATCCGGCCAAGATAACCATCTTTGCCACCCTGAATAGAGTTTATGAAGGCACTAAAAGTGAAATTTTTATAGTTGAATTCATTATAGATACTAAAGCGATAGGCTTCTTCTGCACGACCAATAATTTTACGATCATCTTCGGCTGTTAGTATCCCGTCACCATTTAAATCTTCAAAAACCCGATTTCCTGGAAGGGAACCGTCCGTAATATCATCACCTAGCTGGTAGATTCTACCGGTATCAGAGAAGTCAAAAATAGTCTGTATCGATTGACCGGGAATAAGTCTTCCCCTTGTCGTAATCAAGTCATCTTCAACACCATCATCATCGTCATCCCTGCCCAGTATAGTAACAATTTCATTACTGTTCGTGGAGAACTTTACAGTACTCTTCCATTGAAAATCTTCGGTTTGAATATTGTAAGAGGTTATGGATACTTCAAGACCTTCATTGGCCACTTCACCAAGATTGGTAGGTATCGTTGAAAACCCTGTAATTCTCGGAAGGGTTATATCAAATAAAATATCTTCAGTGGTCGTATTGTAATAGTTGATGTTACCATTTATACGACCTTTCGCGAAACCAAAGTCCAGCCCTAAGTTAAGACCTGTAGTCGTCTCCCAACTTAAGCTGTTGTTCGCCAATGACGATATGTTTTGCCCATACGCTGGCCCCGCACCATCTCCAAAGACATATTGAAAACCTGCATCAACACGAGCTAAAGTTCTATATCTACCAACAGTACGATTACCCGTTTGACCATAAGTCGCTCGGAGTTTCAAATTTGTTAGACCCGGTAAGGCATTGGAAATGAATTTCTCGTTACTAGCGGTCCAAGCAACCCCCAATGAAGGAAATATACCGAACTTTTCATCGGAACCAAAACCGGAGAAACCATCACGTCTGGTAGTAAAAGTCAGTAAGTATCTATTGTCATAGCCATAGTTGAATCGTGCCATCTGATAAATACTTCTTTCTTCAAACGCTCCTGATCTCGCAAGTTGAAGATCTACATCACCAGATTCCAAACTATTAAACCCTAAAGATTGATTCAAGAAATTTCCCGACTCGGCCACTGTACTTTCTCCATCACGTTCTTCGAAACCGTACAACAAGGTGACGTCTACATCGTGTTTGTCATTAAAAGTTCGTTTGTAGGTAAGAATATTATCCGTGGTTCTATCCTCAAAAAATTGATTTGCTTTGGAAGCACCTCCTGTAAAATTATTGGCAATCGGGTCAAACCTGTAATCTCTTACGGTTCTATAATTTATGGAATGATTAAGTCGGTAAGAAAGCCCTTTGATAGGCAATTGTACCTGGGCAAAGAACACACCGAATAGGTTTAGGCGCTTATCAGTCTGATCTATTGCCGTAGGCAATAAAGGACTACGTTCAATACCTATGGGGTCTGTATTGATACTGCCATCTTCATTAAACGGCTTGATCAATGGAGAATAAAGTATTGCGCGCCTTAAATCAGCGGGAATACCCGAATAATCGCCGAACGAAGCAAAGGATTGCATACCTACGTTCAGCCAATCGGTAACTTTCGTTTCAAAGTTTGCCCTTAAACTCAGTCGATCAAATTTATCGTTCAGTAGAAAACCACGTTGGTCGATGTATCCAGCAGATAAGAAATATGAAGTTTTATCGGTACTTCCGGCGAGACTGATATTGGTATTTTGGGTAGAGGCCGATTGCGAAACCTCATCTATCCAATTCGTATTCGTCCCGTCCAAAAAGCCTTCACGCAAGGAGGCAAAAGGAAATTTATCCGCTAATATAAAATCTGGATTAGGTGCTGTGAACCCTGAGGATTCGGTGAATGCCTCATTGTAAAAAATGGTGTTGAAATGATTTATAGAGCCTTCCCTATCTAAAGGGGTCAACAAATTATATGGTCTTTCAATTGAATAGAAAGTAGACACATTGATTACCGGTTTACGGTTTCTTTTACCGGTTTTTGAAGTAATCAAAATCACCCCATTGGCCGCTTGTGAACCATAAATAGCCTGCGAACTGGCATCTCTTAAAACATTGACCGCTTCTATATCGGCAGGATTAAGATCCGCCAAGCTACCTCTGTAAATGATTCCATCGAGAACAATTAGTGGGTCGCTTCCTGTAAGTTCGCCTTCGTCATCGACTGCAAAGGTATTTCTTCCCCTTACCTGAATACTAGGATTGGCACCAGCAGATGAAACCGCACCGATATTCAAACCCGCGACCGAACCCTGTAAAGATTGAAGAATATTTACATTGGGTTGGTCCTCAAAAGCTTCGAGATCAGCGCTAGCAACCGAACCCGTAAGGTCAGATTTTTTCTGCGTACCATAACCAACAACGACAACTTCATCCAGTCTGGCAATATCTTCTACCATAGTGATATTAATTGTCGTTTGGTTGCCCACCAACTCTTCGATAGTTACAAAACCGACATAACTAAAAACTAAAGTATCATCTGCGCTAGCAGAAATCGCAAAATTACCATCGAAATCTGAAGATACCCCAGTTGTTGTCCCTTTAACAACCACTGAAACACCAGGTAAAGGTGCCCCGTTCTCATCCAATACCGTACCCGATATCGAATTTTGTTGATACGCTACGAACGTTTTCTCTAAGCTATATTCCAAATGTCCAAAAGACAGGTGAACAGTACATAGAAAAAACAAGTTCATCAACAGTATGTGCCATTCTCCAATGCACAATTTGTTCGTGAAATTCGTTTTTTTCATAAGTGTGTTTGATTAATTATTCGGTTGACTCGGGTACTCTTTTTCTAGAAAAGGATTGGATAAAAACCTAATTTGGTATCCTACAAATATTTGGCCTCTTTAAAAAAAGAACCGAACCTTGGTTATTATATCGAAACAAACTTATCATTTGAAGCAAATCGAAAATATATAGATTTTGATATATTATATATGAATTTTATCATAATGATAAAAAACAATGCATAATTTGATAATATTCACATATTAAGGATGGAAAAAGTGTGTTTTCGGTTTTACGGTTTTTTGGGCTGTCTTAAAAGTGAGGTTTTTAAGCCTTAACTGCGCTTTTAAAATCAATAATGTACTACCGCGTTTGATTTTCTGTATTGATTGGGTGACACCGACTTTATACGCTTGAACATTTGAGAAAAGGCAGAGGGATTTTTAAAACCAGATTCATAGGCTATTTGAGTGATTCCTCTATTGCTCTCGAGTAACATTTTACAGGCATGTTCGACCCTAATTTCATAAAGAAATTCATTGTAATTCTTCTTTACTGTATTTTTAAAATACCTACAAAATGCACTTTTGGATAGATTGGCCACATTAGAAATCTCTTCCAAGCTGATACTATTCTTGAAATTCAGCATCGTGTACTGAATAATTCTGTTCATTCTGTCCTTTTCTTTAGGATTGGTTGATTTATGCAGATCAAAGTGAGATAATACATAAACATCTTCTGAATTCGCTATTAAGTTCAGAATCTTGATGAGGGAAGCAATTTTTTCGAGTGGTGATTGCTTAAGCATCAGGTGTAAAATAGTCGCGATTTCTTTTTTGGTATTTCCCTTAATGCGCAACCCACCAGAAGCTTCCTGAAAAACTTTGTTAATGGCATATGCCTCGGGGAGGCATAAAAAATCCCTTCCAGCAAAATCAGGATAAAATTTTACCACTATAGCTCTGGTCATTAAACTTGAACTTTCTTCATAAAAAGCTTCATCACTCATCCATACATGGTTCAGCTCCTCGCCTATTAAAACCATATCGCCCTTTTTGTAGGATTTTATACTACTCCCAACATACCGGGTACCATATCCTTCAACGATATAAGCCAATTCGAGTTCCTTATGATAGTGCAGTGGATTCGGAAAATATTTCGACTCATAACTCCAAATAGAAATTGAAGCTTCTGATGGGCGATTGGAACTCAAAAACTTTGCTTTCGGCATTATACATATTTTATCATAAATATAAAAAAAGTGACTAAAAATGCAAATATTCATAAATAAATGGGCAATATTTTGGTATTCTGACAGCATTTATTTCCATTTCTTTGAAAACTAAATCTAGTGTGCCATGTTGTACAGGATTCACTTCCTTTCGAAGTCATTTTTTTTAATGTCGGTATTTATTTTTTCATGTAATCCGGGCCCTACGAGTTATAAGATTTTGACCATAAACCGAAGCAAGTCGGCCCGAACATCTGAAACCATAGAAATTGCCCTGTCCGACGTTCCCAATTTTTTTAAAAGTAATTATGACAATCTGGTGGTGATGAATCGTAATGGCGAAGAGCTATTGGTACAACACCTCGATATCGATCAAGATTCCATTTACGACCATATTATTTTTCAAACGTATTTTGAACCTAATGAGTCCAAAGAATTTACCTTAACCACTAGAAAAAAAATCCCAAGAGAGGAACCGAAACAATATACTTTTTGCAGAATAGTGCCTGAACGGATGGATGATTTTGCTTGGGAAAATGATAAAGTGGCCTTTAGGACTTACGGCCCAGAATGCCAACGTTTATATGAAGAGGAAATACCGGGAGGGTTAATTTCCAGTGGTATCGATGTATGGACAAAAAGAGTGGATTACCCTATAATCAATAAATGGTATAAAGACGATAAAAACGGAAAATCGTACCACCAAGATCATGGAGAAGGATTGGATGCATATCATGTAGGCACGACTAGGGGTTGCGGAGGTACGGCAATTTTACAAAATGAAGATTTTATCTTAAGTAAAAACTTTATCAGTTGGAAGATTTTGACCAACGGTCCGATTAGGAGCGTTTTCGAATTGGAGTATGCGCCGATTGAAGTTGGAGGACAATCCGTAGGAGAAAAAAAACGCATAACCTTGAATCTAGGGTCTAATTTGTACCATTGCAAAGTATTTTATGATTCTAAAGAACCGTTGAATTCGGCGGCTATTGGCCTAGCCCTTCATGAAGGAAAGGGAACGGTAAATCAAAATATGGAAAAAGGTTGGGTTACCCATTGGGAAGCTTATGATGATTCTGAACTTGGTACGGCCATTGTTCTTGACCCCGAAATATTGGAAGCTATACAGATAAATGACACCCTAGCCAAAGATGAACGCTTCAACAATATTTGGGCCATTACCAATGTCAAGCAGAATACCTTTTCGTATTGGGCAGGCTTTGGATGGAAAAAAAGCGGGCATTTCAATTCTCAAGAAGAATGGAAAAAGTACGTAAAGAAAGAAGCACTGAAGAAGAATATACCGATACAAATAAAAATTACTAAAGGCTAACACAACTATATGTGGAAATCAGATAATGAACTTTTTAGCATCGCCAAAAATGAACTTTTTCCTGCCCTTGTTGGAGATGTTTTGGATCAACTTGGCTACCAACATCAATTTATAAGTCCGGAAATTAAGCCTATTCGAAGTGATATGGTAATCATAGGCAGGGCAATGCCTGTATTAGAGGCAGATGTTTTTGAAGAATCTGGTGAGAGCAATAATCCGTTAATGAAGAAACCTTTTGGCTTGATGTTCGAAGCGTTGGATAGTTTGAAGGAAAACGAGGTTTATATATGTACCGGATCTTCGTTCGCCTATGCGCTATGGGGTGGTCTTATGAGTATTCGGGCACTGAAGTTAAAAGCAGCAGGTGCCGTGGTAAATGGTTATTCACGCGATACCAATGAGGTGGAAAAACTGGATTTTCCCACATTTTCGATAGGTACCTATGCCCAAGATCAGGGCCCCAGAGGTAAAGTCATAGATTATAACATTCCTATTGAAATAAATAGCGTTCGGATAAGTCCTGGTGATATTGTTTACGGCAATCGTGACGGCGTACTTATAATCCCCAAAGAAATCGAAAAGACGGCCTTTGAAGGTGCCATTGAAAAGGCTCGTGGAGAACAACTGGTAAAAAAGGCTTTAGAGGCGGGTATGAGTACTGTAGAAGCCTATCAAAAGTTCGGGATTATGTAGCTTAAGATTTATTTCTTGTAGAATAGATTTCCATAGAAGCAATCCTAAATAGCATTTTAAAGAAGGTATTTCAAACCTCAAATTAAGAGTAAGCTATTCAAAATCAATAAAATCAATATTTTCTTGAGTGATTAATTCAATAGGACTAAGATGTTTTTTCTTGGGAATTTCATTGTAAATCAAATATTGTGCTAAAATTTGAATCCCTTTATATCCTTGATCGGTGGGTTTTTGATTGATTAAGAAGTCAATCGTCTTGTTTCGAAGATGTTTTACGTTTTTTGGAATCGTATCAAACCCAATTAACTTTGTCCTTGACTTTTGTTCATCAGTAAGGCAGCTGGCTATCAAGTGAATTTTACTGGATGGCACAAAGAAGCCATACATTTTGCTTTTATCCTTGATGGCTCTGTTGAGTTCAGATACAATTTGTAATTCTTTATGGTCAGCATCTAAATTGATACGTACTACAGGTGTTTGTACATCGTTCTCAAGCAAATACGCTTTAAAACCCTTGATCCTGTTTAAAATAGAACTGTAGTTATCAACATTCTGTCGAAAATCGACAATAACGAACTCTGAATTTTGAGGGCAAATTAAATCTAGCATTTTAGCACACATGATACCACCAGCAAAAGAATCCTGTCCTATAAAAGAGAGCGCGTCTAGCTCATTAATCTCAACATTTATAAAAACATAGGGAATTTTAAGACACTCCAATTCTTTGATGAGTTGTACCGTCTCCTTTAAAAATACAGGGGCTATAACCACTGCGCTGGGTTTCGCCTCAATCAGTTTATGAAAAGCCTTTACATAAGATTCGGAGGAAAACTGATCAAATTCAAAAATATCAACATGAATACCGAAGTTCTTATATTCACGCTCCCCCTTTAAAGCTCCTTTTTTGGGAAAATACCAAAACCCATCTCTTTCTTCGCTCGGAATTAAGGTAGCAATACTATAATTTTTCTTAGAGGCTAGAGAACTTGCGACCGGATTAATCGTGAAATTATATTCTTTTATAATTTTCTGAATCTTCTCTTTCGTTTTAAGAGAAACCCCTGCTCTATTATGAATTACACGATCTACAGTGCCTGCCGATACTCCTGCTTTTTTTGCTATGTCTTTTACTGTAATCAGGTGTTGCGATGTTTAGAAAATTCACGCAAAAGTAATGCATTCATGAGATAAAGAAATAATATTTACTTTTACCGTGTTCGCACACGAAAATTATTGCCAATCATATTTTAAGATAAAAATTTTATGGGGAATTCATTATTTGATATCAAAGGCAAAGTTATAGTCGTAACTGGAGGTGCGGGAGTTTTGGGTGGCAGTATCGCAGAATATTTACTGAAAGAAGGCGCTAGGGTGATTATTATTAGTAGAAGTGAAAGTACAGTAGCTGCCAAATTAGAAGTGCTTAAAAAAATTAGTGATGATGTTTTGGGTTTTCCATGCGACGTTTTAAACGAAACCTCTTTAATAAAAGTAAAGGATAAAATCATTGAGAAGTGGGGTAAGATCGACGCATTGATCAACGCGGCAGGAGGAAATATGCCAGGAGCTACCATTAGCCCAGATCAAAATGTGTTTGATTTAGAAATGGCAGATTTCAGAAAAGTATCCGAACTAAATTTAGATGGAACCGTCTTACCCTCTTTGGTTTTTGGGAAAGAAATCGTAGCAAACGGAAAAGGAAGTATTATCAACATATCTTCTATGGCATCGGCCCAAGCAATCACAAGAGTTATAGGATATTCCGCATCCAAAGCGGCCATTGACAACCTCACCAAATGGTTGGCCACAGAATTTGCTTTAAAGTTTGGAGATCAATTAAGAGTGAATGCCATTGCGCCCGGATTCTTCATTGGAAAACAAAATCTACGTTTACTAACGAATGAAGATGGTTCTTACACGGATAGAGGAAATACCATCATCAAAAACACGCCAATGAAACGCTTTGGAGCATCAGAAGAGTTAAACGGAACGGTACAGTGGTTACTCAGTGATGCCGCCAGTTTTGTAACGGGAATTGTGGTTCCTGTTGATGGAGGCTTTAGTGCATTTAGTGGGGTATAATACCAACTTAATCTTTAGAAATAATGAAAAAAATAATTATTGCATTACTAGCCATATCAAGTACAGTAGCCTTTGCAACCGATGGATTATTACAAAATTGTTATTCCAGAAAAGGATTGTCCTTAAATGGGAAATGGCATTACATCGTCGATATGTACGAAACAGGCTATTACAACTACCGATGGAAGCCACACGATGCTTCGGAAAACCCTGGAAGTGGTGCTTACTTTCTCAATAAAAAACAACAAAATAAATCCGAATTAGTAGAATATAATTTCGATACAGCTCCAACCATCATGGTTCCTGGTGACTGGAATTCTCAAAAAGAAAAACTATTCTATTACGAAGGATCGGTTTGGTATAAAAAATCATTCAACATCCCTGATTATGATGCCTCTAAAAGATATTATTTACACTTTGGCGCTGTCAATTACCGTGCAGATGTATACGTAAATGGAAAAAAATTAGGAATGCACAAAGGCGGTTTTACGGCATTTAATTTTGAAATGACGAAACACGTAAAAGCCGAGGATAACTTCGTAATCGTAAGAGTCGATAACAAGAGAGCCGCTGATGAAATCCCAACACTGAACACCGACTGGTGGAACTACGGAGGAATTACGAGAGATGTTACTATATACGAACTCACCCCAACATTTATTGAAGATTATAGCTTACAAATGAGTCAGACCGACAAGAAAATCTTGAACGGTTATGTACAGTTAAACGGAACTACAAAAGCCAACGCCAAAGTCACTATAAAAATAGACGAGCTAAAAGTCAACAAAGAAGTAAGCACAGATGAAAATGGCTACGCAAAATTTACCATTCCCGCAAAGAAAGTAAAAAGATGGAGCGATACCAACCCAAAACTATACAAGGTCACTTTTACGGCTGGTGAAGATACCATAGAAGATAAAATAGGGTTCCGACAAATTGCCACCAAAGGATCAGATATTTTATTAAATGGGGAAACGGTCTTTTTAAAAGGAATATGTATCCATGAAGAAAAGCCGATGAGAGGTGGTAGAGCACACTCCATGGAAGATGCGAGAATGCTATTAGGTTGGGCCAAAGAATTGGGATGTAACTATGTACGTTTGGCACACTACCCACACAACGAAAATATGCTGAGACTAGCGGACGAAATGGGAATCATGGTTTGGGAAGAAAGCCCAGTATACTGGACCATTCAGTGGGGAAATAAAGAGGTGCTAAAAAAAGCACAACAGCAATTAAAAGAGTTGATCAGTAGAGATAAAAATAGAGCAGCTACCATTATCTGGTCTATGGCGAATGAAACCCCACAATCAAATGAACGATTGGCTTTTCTAACCAATTTGGTAGAAACGGCCAAAAGTTTAGATGGCACGCGTTTGATTAGCGCAGCCTTAGAAGATCATGACAAAAAAGGCGTTAAAAATGTACTGACTGTAGATGATAAACTATCAGATATTTTAGACATTTTAAGTTTCAACCAATACTACGGATGGTATGGTGGCCAAGCAAGCAATATCAAAAATATCCGTTGGGAAGTAGATATCGACAAACCTATCATTATTTCAGAATTTGGAGCAGGAGCGCAGCAAGGTTTTCATGCAGACGAGGAAACCAGATGGAGCGAAGAATTTCAAGACATGTTATACAGGGAAACATTACCCGTATTGGCAAAAATTCCTCAAATAAGTGGAATTACACCTTGGATTTTGGCGGATTTTAGATCTCCGAGAAGAATGTTAACCCCTTATCAGAAAGGATGGAATAGAAAAGGATTGATCTCCGAAACAGGAAATAGAAAGAAAGCATTTTATACGGTTCAAAAATTTTATAACAATTTAAATAGATAGCCTGTTATGTGTTTTGTTACAATCGTGTCAGTTCGATTGATTTTTCGAAATGAAATAAAGAAAAATTGTATCGAGAACTAGAATTTTACCAAAATGCGGAAGGTTACTAATAATATTTTTTGGTGATGCATAATAGCAATACACCATTCATAAAGAAAAAATTCATTAAAACGAATTTGATGTAGTTTAAATACGGAAAAGATGATTCTCGATACAAAATTCTTCCAGAATTTCACTCGAATTGACATCTTCTCCTTAAATCAAACCCAGGTTATTAGATTATTACACAATGAAACAAACATTTAGGTGGTTTGGAGAAACAGACTCCGTACAATTATCCCACATTGCTCAAACTGGAGCAACAGGGGTCGTTACTGCACTACATCATTTACAAAACGGAGAGGTGTGGAAAGTAGAAGAAATCCTAAAAGTAAAAACACTGATTGAAGATGCTGGGTTGACTTGGGACTTTATCGAAAGCATTCCCATCCATGAAAACATCAAATTACAAAAAGGAGATTACCTACAACGCATAGAAAATTACAAACAAAGCATTCGAAATGTAGCCGTATGTGGTGTTAAAAACGTCTGCTACAATTTTATGCCCGTTCTAGATTGGACGCGGACACAGTTGTTTTGGCCCCTGGAAAATGGAGCGACAGCGCTACGATTTGACAAATTAGAGATGGCCGTTTTCGAAATATATTTAATGCAACGAGAAGGCGCAGAAAAAGACTACACACCTGAAGTTCTGGAAAAAGCGAAAACTCATTTTACTTCAATGGATGATGAAGAAAAAATACGTTTATCAGACTGTATTTTGAAAGGCTTACCAGGCACGGTAGACGATCTTTCTATGGAGGACTTTAAGACTATGATTGCCCAATATGATGGTTATTCCCATGAAGATTTGAAGGGTAATTTATCTTACTTTTTGAATGAAGTAATCCCTGTTGCAGAAGAACATGGCGTTATCATGGCGATACATCCAGATGATCCACCGATAGATATTTTAGGATTACCAAGAATTATTAAATCCGAAGCAGATTTAGACGATGTAGTCAACTTTGTAGACAGTCCCACAAACGGAATCACCTTTTGTACAGGTTCTTTAGGAGCGAATCCAGACAACGATTTACCGAAGATGATTAGAAAATTTTCCAAAAGAATCCATTTTCTACATTTAAGAAACGTACGTCGCGAAGCCGATGGTAGTTTCTTTGAAGATGAACATTTAGGTGGTTCTTCAGGCATGTACGAAGTGGTAAAAGCTGTGGCTGAGATTGAAAAAGAACGAGGCGTCGAAATCCCTATGCGACCCGACCACGGCCATCAAATCATTGACGATTTGTTGAATAATAGTGCTTACTGTGGTTACACCGCCTTAGGGAGATTGAAAGGCTTGGCAGAATTGAGAGGTCTAGAGTTCGGAATCAAAAGAAGTATGTCATGACGCGATTGATCGAGAAAAATGATGACTTTATGGGCGATGATTTTTTGCTGCAGACCGAGACAGCAAAAATCCTCTATCATCAATATGCTTCTAAAATGCCTATTGTAGATTATCACAATCACCTTTCGGCAGAAAAAATAGCAAAAGACGAAGGCTTTAAAGATATTACCGAGGTATGGCTCTCCGAAGATCATTACAAATGGAGAGGAATGCGTGCCAATGGTATCGAAGAGAAATATATTACGGGGAACGCAGATTCCTATGAAAAATTCGAAAAATGGGCAGAAACCGTTCCGTATACAATAAGAAATCCGTTGTTTCATTGGACACACTTAGAGTTGAACAAATACTTTGGTATCACAGACCTATTGCAACCATCCAATAGCCAAGCGGTATATGATAAAACGTCTCAAATACTTCAACATAAAACACCTCAAGATTTATTACGACAAGCAAATGTTGAGGTAGTTTGCACTACAGACGATCCTACGGATGATTTAAAATATCACTTTCAAATAGCAGAAGGTGACTTTTCAACGAAGGTACTGCCTACGTTTAGAGCCGATAATATCATCCATATTGAGGCAACTGATTTTGTTGATTACATCAAGACACTTTCCAGTGTTTCCGGTATCGACGTTATAGATTTAAGTTCACTGAAGAAAGCCCTACAGCAACGAGTAGACTTTTTTGATGAAGTTGGATGTCGTTTGTCAGATTTTGGTTTGACAGGCCCTTTGGTCTTTGATGAATTTGACGAAGCAATGGTTGACAAAGTTATCCAGAAGCGAATGAAGGGAGAAGGCTTATCAGTCAACGAAAATGAACAATACCGTTCTTGTTTACTCCATAATTTATCAGTGCTTTACGCCGAAAAAGGTTGGGCACAACAATTCCATTTAGGACCTATTAGAAACAACAATTCAGGGTTAATCGCTTCTTTTGGAGCTGATGCCGGTTGCGACTCTATTGGCGATTACATATTTGCTACACAGTTATCCAAGTTTTTTGATCGATTGGATAGTGAGCATAAATTGGCAAAAACCATTGTGTACAATCAAAACCCGGCACATAACGAAGTATTTGCTACGATGATGGGGAATTTTCAAACCAGTGAAATTCCCTGTAAAATGCAATGGGGAGCGGCTTGGTGGTTTTTAGATCAAAAAGACGGTATAGAAAAACAATTAAAAATATTATCAAATATTGGCTTGTTAAGCAGATTCATTGGAATGGTGACGGACAGTAGAAGTTTTTTGTCGTTTTCTAGGCACGAATATTTTAGACGGATTTTATGTAACGAATTCGGGAATGATGTTGAAAATGGAGAAATACCGAATGATATCCAGTTTTTAGGCAAAATGGTAGAAGATATCTGTTACCACAATGCGGTTAACTATTTTAAATTTTGAACTGATTTAAACTTTTTGCATTGGCTAAAAAATGATTCTTTCAAATAAAATTCAATGAGACTCATACGCATTCAAGCATTTTGGAGCAATTTAGGAATGTCGCTTTTGTGCTTACTACTGTTTTCATGTTCAAAATTGTCAGACACCAAAACACTGACCTTAGCCCATAGTTTACCCGTAGCTCACCCAGTTCACAAAGGAATTTTGGTCTTTGAGCAAGAACTGGAAAAAGCTTCCGATGGAAAACTGAACGTCAAAATTTATCCTGACGGACAACTAGGCGGTGAGCGAGAAGCATTAGAATTATTGCAAATCGGAAGTCTCGCCATAGCCAAAATAAGTGCGGCGACAATGGCCAATTTCGTACCTGAATATGGAGTGGTAAGCATTCCTTATATTTTTAGGGATAAATCACATTTTTTCAATATATTAGAAGGAGGCATAGGAAAAGAATTATTGGG
>ERZ1740067.1525-NODE-1525-length-15658-cov-5.914696_pt1 | contig 15658 bp, 13 predicted proteins | sample MGYA00581736_ERZ1740067 | MGnify/ENA primary metagenome ERZ1740067 (study PRJEB43018, sample SAMN04849236) | marine metagenome | isolation source: floating plastic debris | place: Pacific Ocean | collected 2008-08-27 | study: EMG produced TPA metagenomics... | reverse complement strand
CATCACCGGCCATACGCTTGCGGTCGATGGCCGATACATGACCCACTACTAGCACCGTCCACTCACCCGGCAGGAGACAGACCATGCTTCAGACGATCATCAAGGCTGCGATCTCCGGGCTGCTGGTCATGGTGATCGCCGAGACATCGAAACGCAGTCCGGCTTTTGGCGCACTGGTCGCTTCCCTGCCCCTGATTTCCATTCTCGCTGTTATCTGGCTGTGGAACGATACCGGTGACACGGTGCGTGTGGCGGATCATCTGGAAGCAATGTTCTTTTATGTGCTGCCGTCCCTGCCGATGTTTTTGGTCATGCCAGCGCTGCTGCGGGCGGACTATGCTTTCTGGCCGGCGCTGGGCCTTTCGGTCGCCATGACGGTGATGCTCTATGCGGTCGTTGTGCTCGTCGCATCGCGCTTCGGCATCACGCTTTAGTCATTTCCACCCGCGATTTTTGGTCCGGCTGCAAGATTGTTTCGAACCGCGCGCCGCATTAGTGTCGCGCGCAATTCAGTAATTTGTGGATGACGCTCACCATGGCTAATGGCCGTATATCCAAGTGGCAGCTTGGCTCCTTTGCATTGCCCGCTATTCCCATTGCAGCCCTCGGCCTACCCATCGTTGTGTATCTGCCCCCCTTCTATGCAGAAGACATGGGTCTGTCGCTGACACTGGTCGGCACCATCTTCATGATTGCCCGCTTCTGGGACGTGTTCACGGATCCGGTTCTTGGGACACTGTCCGACCGTATCCATTCACGCTGGGGGCGCCGGCGTCACTGGCTGGTAATCTCGGCGCCGCTTCTCATGCTGTCCTCCTACATGCTGTTCATGCCGACGGCACCTGTCAGTGGCACTTATCTGATGTTCTGGATGGTGATCCTCTATATCGGTTGGACACTGATCACTATTTCGCACATGTCCTGGGGCGCGGAACTCTCAACTGACTACGATGAGCGCTCGTCAATTCAGGGGTGGCGCGAGTTTGCGCTCATCTTCGGGTCGTTCACCGTCCTGGCGTTGCCCGCCATCCTTGATGTGACGGGCAACAGCGACGGTCTTGCCGACGGTGTCGCCGCCATGGGCTGGTTTGTGATCATCCTGTTGCCGATCACCATCGCCCTAGCCGTTACGGTGGTGCCTGAATTCAAGAGCGTGCCGCAGGCCAGCATCAACTGGAAAGAGTCCGGCCGCCTCATCTTCAAGAACACGCTGTTGCGCCGGGTCCTTCTGGCAGACCTGCTCGTTGGCATTGCGCCGGGCATCACCGGCTCGCTGTACATCTTCTTTGCCTCCTATGTGATGGGCCTTCCGGATACGGCCAGCCTGTTGCTGCTGGTTTACTTCGTGGCTGGTTTCATAGGTGTACCGATCTGGCTGCGCATCGCCCACAAGATGGGCAAGCACAAGACACTGGCTATCGCCATGTATTACGGTGCCCTGGCGCTTCCGCTGGTGGCTTTAATGCCGCGAGAAGAATTCTGGTGGCTGTTCTTCGGGAACACGCTCTACGGTCTTGCCTATGGCGCGGGCTCGTTCCTGCTGCGCGCGATCATGGCGGACGTATGTGACCGTGACCTGATCGAGTCCGGTCAGCAGCGCACCGGGCTGTACTACTCACTGCTCACCATGACCAACAAGATTGGTTTCGCTGTTGCCGTAGGCATTACCTACATCATGCTCGACGTGATCGGGTTCGTGCCGGAGCCCGGCGCAAACAGCCCGGAGACGCTGAACCAGCTTATGGCACTCTATGTCAGCCTGCCGGCTCTCTTCATGGCGATCGCCGGGTTCGTGATGTGGCGCTATCCGCTGACCAAGGAAGCGCAGGCCGAACTGCGTGCGAAACTTGCCGAACGGCACCATGAACATGAAGGTCCTGCCGATGCTGCGGCCGCTGTCGCCGCTGTAGCGACCGGCGTGCATGACCGAACGCCGGATTAGCCTATGGCCGCCCTCCTCCCTTCCGACAAACGCCGCATCGAGACCCTGCTCGCCATCATGGCGCGACTACGGGACCCGGACGGTGGGTGCCCGTGGGATTTGGAGCAGAGTTTTGAGACGATCGCACGTTACACGATCGAGGAAGCCTATGAGGTGGCGGATGCCATCCAGCGCGGCGACCGGGATGATCTCAAGGATGAGCTGGGCGACCTGCTGCTCCAAGTGGTCTTTCACTCGCGCATTGCCGAGGACGAAGGCAGCTTCGTGTTCGATGATGTGGTCGAGGCAATCTCCTCCAAGATGATCCGCCGGCACCCGCATGTGTTTGGCGAGGGTGATGCGGACACCCCTACAGCCGTCAAAGGCAGCTGGGAAAAGATCAAGGCGGAAGAGCGTGCGGCCAAGTCTGATGACGCCCGGCCCGGCACGCTCGACGGCATCCCCAAGGCTCTGCCGGCCCTGGTGCGAGCGGTAAAACTGCAAAAGCGCGCAGCGCGGGTCGGTTTTGACTGGCCTCAGACCTCACATGTGCTGGACAAGCTCGCCGAGGAAACAGCAGAGCTCAAGGCCGAAGTCGACAAGGGTGCACCAGCAGACCGTGTCATGGATGAACTGGGTGACATCCTGTTTGTCTATGCCAATCTGGCGCGTCATCTTGATGTGGATCCGGAGCAAGCGCTAAGCGGCACAAATGCCAAGTTCGAACGACGCTTCCGCCAGATCGAAAACTGGTTGGCGGAAGACGGGCGGACACCTGATCAGTCTACCCTTGAGGAAATGGACGCTCTGTGGACCAGAGCCAAGAACGAAGAGCGGTCCCTGACCGCGACCAAATGACCGGAGGACACCACATGATCAAGGCAACACTTGTGGCCGCTGCAGCTTCGCTGGCACTCAGCGGTGCGGCCCTCGCTGAAACGCTGACACCGATCGACGACATGTCGGAGGGCTGGAACACCATTGCGCCAGGTGGTGACACGCTGTGCGCCATGGGGACGCCCTACTCGTTTCATGTAAAGCCGGGCGCGCGGGAGAAGGTGATGGTGTTCCTCAATGGCGGCGGTGCCTGCTGGGCTGGGCAAACCTGCGATGCCAGTGTGGAACCAACCACCTATGTTCCACTCGCGGAGCTTCCGCACAATGATCCGCGTACTCGCGGCGGGGCGTTTGCTCAGGACAATCCGGAAAACCCCTTCAGCGCCTGGACACAGGTCTTTGTGTCCTACTGCACCGGCGACGTACATATGGGCGCCAATGACAAGACCTACGCCAAGCCGGACGGTAGCAAGATCACAGTTCATCATCGCGGTAAGGCCAACACCATGTCAGCGCTGGGATGGCTGTTTGACAATGTGAAGGCACCTGAAACGGTTTTCGTTTCCGGCGGCTCTGCCGGTGCCGTCTCCTCCCCTGTTTATGCCGGGGTTGTTCAGGAGGCCTACCCTGAAGCAGAAGTCATTCAGTTTGCCGGGGGCGCGGGTGGATACCGCGTCGGTGCCAATCCAGAGCTGAGTGAAAATCTGGGCATCTATACGGACCTGCCGGACTGGTCCTCTATGCAGGCGCTGTCGGCTGACACCTCGAGCTTTGACGATTTCTACGTCGCGACAGCCACTCAGTTTCCGCAGATCAAGTTCCGCCAGTTCAACACGGCCTATGACAGCGTGCAGAAGCAGTTTCTGACACTGCTTGGATCAGACAGCGAAGTCTATCCGTTGCTCAAGGCCAACCTTGATGATTTGGCAACGGAAATCGGTACCTTCCGCAGCTTCACGGCATCCGGCACGTTCCACACCCTGCTTCGCTTCGACGAGATGTATGCTTTTGAGGCGGAGGGCATTCGGGCTGTTGATTGGGTGCGGGACATTGCGACGGGCAAGGATGTCGCATCCGTCACCTGCGCCAATGATGAGGGTGGTTGCACTGGCGGGCCTGCGGAGTAAGGCCTAAAGATCCAGCGCTTCTGGAAGTAGGCCAGGAAACCGTTTGTTGATCCGGCCCGTGTCAGCCGCTGACACCTTGATCATGATACGGACGTTACCGTTTTCGTCCGGGGTGTCTTCACCTGTGACGGTGCAGTATTCGTGCAACCAGGCGCGGGCTGCTCCGTCGGAGGGCCCGAGCACCACATTGATCTCGGTCAGATGCGCCGTCACCCGGCTCTCGATCAGAGTGTTGAGCGGGTCGATCCCCTCCCCTGTTATAGCCGAAACGGCAATCTGGTTCGGGTCATCCATGACGGTGGCGTTCAGCACATCGAGTGACTTGTCGTCGAGTTGGTCAATCTTGTTGGCAACTTCCACCACCCGGGTCGTGTCCTGCGGGTCGACGCCGAGTTCGCGCAACACGTCATGAACGTCCTGCCGCTGGGCCGCCGTATCCGGGTGTGAGATATCGCGCACATGCAGGATGAGTTCTGCTTCCAGAACTTCTTCAAGCGTCGCCCTGAATGCCGCCACGAGGGAGGTAGGCAGATCAGAGATGAACCCCACTGTGTCGGACAGGATGACACGCTGGCCGCCGGGCATATCAAGCGCCCGCATGGTCGGGTCCAACGTGGCGAACAGCTTTCCTTCTGCCTGCTCGCCCGATGTGGTGAGACGGGTTATCAGGTTCTACTTACCTTCGTTGGTATAGCCCACCATGGCCACGACCGGGTACGGCACACGACGGCGCGTCTTGCGGTGTAGCTCGCGCGTGCGGGTCACACGCTCTAGCTGACTCTCCAGCTTGGTAATGCGGTCCTGAATATGCCGCCTGTCGGCCTCAATCTGCGTCTCACCGGGACCGCCCACAAAGCCCAGTCCACCACGCTGACGTTCAAGGTGGGTCCATGACCGGACAAGACGGCTCTTCTGGTACATCAAGTGGGCAAGCTCTACCTGCAGGGTGCCTTCGCGGGTCGCGGCGCGCTCGCCGAAGATCTCGAGGATCAAGCCTGTGCGGTCCAGAACCTTGGCCTTCCATGCACGTTCCAGATTGCGCTGCTGAATGGGCGTTACCGGGCCGTCAATAATGACGAGGCCGGCCTCTTCCAGCTGAACCAGATGCCTGATCTCTTCAACCTTGCCCTGGCCAAACAGCGTGCCCGGCTTGGGGTCGGCAACCGGCACAACCATCGACTTGGCGATGTCGAGGTGAATAGCCGCGGCCAGGCCGACCGCTTCTTCAAGCCGGTCTTCAGGCGCGCGCTGTGTATGCCGCACGGCCGCTGCAACCGGTCCGGACTTGATCCACGGATGAAGGACGATGGCGCGACCGCTTTCAGTCGCAGCAACACGGTCGTCCACGGGGGTCATATCCACATGGGCATCCGGCGCCGAAGCGGCAGATAGTTGCTGTTTGTTGTGGGTCTTTTTTGGTGTCGTCAAAATGTAGGGCGGTCCCGGCGCTGATTAGTCGCCGGATCCCTCGCCTTCATCATCGAACAGCTGGACCGGCGCCGACGGCATAATCGTCGAAATTGCATGTTTGTACACAAGCTGCGAATGGCCGTCTCGGCGAAGCAGCACGCAGAAGCTATCGAACCAGGTTACTACACCTTGCAGCTTCACACCGTTCACAAGGAACACCGTGACCGGCATCTTCTGCTTACGGATGTAATTTAGGAAGGTATCCTGGAGGTTCTGCGGTTTGTCTGAGGACATGTATTTGGCCTTTCTATTGTTTTTGTTTGGCACCAGAAACGGGCCCGCATGGCCGTTCCCTGAACCTAGACTCACTCAACGCAGTCTCTTACCCAACATTTGATACAGTTTTCTTGCGGAACAAGGGCTAATTCGTGGCAATTGGCCGATTTGCCTAAATGCTGGGCAAGTGCGCGCCAGAAACTTGCGAAATGCCGCGCGAAAAAGCACGCAGGCGAAGTGTCACAGGACCGGGCTTTCCCTCACCGATCATAGTTCCGTCTATACCCACAACCGGCAAAAGGATTGCGGATGAGCTGGAGAGAAATGCCTCCGGTGCGGCTTTGGCTTCTTGTACCGTGAACGCGCGTTCTTCGACTTTCATCTGAAGGCCTCGCGCAGCATCAAGGATGATGCTTCGACTTATGCCCGGCAGAATGTCATGACTCAATGGTCGCGTCACGATCGTGCCGTTGCGGCTGACAATCCATGCATTCGTAGATGCACCTTCGGTTACCGCTCCGGCATCGTCCACGAGCCAGGCTTCATACGCACCTGCATCGCGCGCCGTCTGCTTGGCGAGCACATTCGGCAATAGGCTGACAGTCTTGATGTCCCGGCGGGCCCATCTTTGATCCGGCCGGGTAATCACAGTCACGCCCGTTTCGGCTTTTTTCTCACGAGCGGCAACATCAATGGAAGTGACAAAAACCACTAATGTTGCCGGCACATCGCGTTTTGGAAATGCATGATCGCGGCGGGATGCACCACGCGTGACCTGAAAATACAGAATGCCGTCCCGCACCTGATTGCGGCGGATGGTTTCCCGCAGCACAAGTTGCAGACTGCGCAACGACATGGGACGAGCCAGCTGCAATGATGCAAGTGAGCTTTCATAGCGGTCGAGATGGCGTTTCTCATCCACCAGGCCACCACCGCGAATCTCACAGACCTCATAAATGCCATCCGCAAACAGGAAGCCACGGTCTTCAACCGATACCCGGGCCTCGCGGCGTGGCACATAAGCCCCCGGGCTGGCTGCATCTTTGACAAAGGCAATCCGGCTCATGAGAGGTGCCTCCTAGCTATCCTGTGTCGTCACGGCGGTGACTATTCCGACGAAGGCAAGGAGCTCAACGCGTCCCGCAACCATAGCCAGGCTCAACACCAGTTTTGCACTGGCTGGCCTCGCGGCGTAAACCTCAGCGGTCCCGATCCCAATGGGCACGCCGTCCGCTCCAGCAGCAAAGCCGAGCAGCGGCCCGGCATTGGCAAGCGCTCCGATGGCGGAAGTAACGGCCTGCTCGAACGGCACTCCAAGCGCGGTTAGCAATAGGGTCGTTATCAGCGAGAGCATGAGCATCAACACAAACATGGTCCAGACACCGCGCATCAATGGCATCGTGAAAGACCGGCCACCAAAATCTGTATGCACAATGCCATGGGGGTGAGATAGCCGCGCGATCTCTCGCCCGCCCTGCTTCATCAAAATAGAAATACGCATCAGCTTGATGCCGCCTGCTGTCGACATGGTGCTGCCGCCAACAAACACCACGGCCAGTGCCACCAGCAGCGGGATGCTGCTAAAGCCTGCCTCATCCACCGGGAACACCGATGTTGAGAGCAGTGACAGCATCCATAGGATGGCATTGACCACAGGAAGGGTCGTGCCGGACGTCAGTGCGATGATGCCCGCAAGCACGATGCCGCCGACAGTGACACCAAGCACCATGTAGCGAAACTCCGGATCGTCCCAGTATGTTGCAGGTGTTCGCCTGACAAGCCCGGCGTGGCGCAGATAGTTCGTAGCGCCCAGAAGAAGCAGTGCGGACACTATGATGCCAGAGAAAACGCCCAGCGAAGTCATCAGTGTTCCGCCTTGCGGCATCACACCACCCGTGGACGTGGCGGAAAATGCCAGGGCGATCGCCGGCACCAGGGGCATTCCGCCAATGAGCAGCCCTACAATGCCAGCCAGGGTGACACTGCCATAGACCAGGCCAAGGGCAAGCATCGCTGGCCAATAGCGGCCGAAAGGACCAGAGGTGTCGCCTGGCGGGATTGGCGCCCGGCGCAGCGACAAACCCGCCAAACCCAACTGCGCCAGTACAAGCATGGACATCAGCAGTGTGGCATATCCGCCAATCCATTGAAGGGTTGCCCGCCATATCGTGACTGCAGGTGCGGAGGACATCTCATTGATCAGCGAAATGGATCCGGTCGTTGTCAGCGCGGCGACAGCATCGAAATAGGCATCCACGTACAGAACTTCAGGATCAACGCCAACGAAAGCAATGGCTCCAAACCCGGGCACAAGCAGCCAGACAACCGAAAGAGCTGTAAGTCTTTCAGCCACAACAGGCCTGTGCGACTGCCCCGCGGATGCAAATCCGAGCGCACCGGAGAGGAATGCCGTCAGCACACCGGTCATGCCAAAAACGATAGCCTGCTCATTGCTGCCTATCGAGAAGGCGACGAGCATCGGCAGCACATGCGCAACCGCGATAACGGACAGGGATGCTGCGAGAACAATGCCGATGATGGCAAACATGGATGAGGGTCCCGCTAGACTGACCTAGAAAAACTCGATGCTAACGCGGAACATACGTTCCACGCGGCGCACTTCATCTGCCATGGCAAAGATGATCACGCGGTCACCGGCCTGAATTTCCGTGTCTCCGCGCGGGACGATGACTTCACTTCCCCGCAAAACGGCGCCCAAGCGAATTCCATCAGGTAGTTCTGCGTCGCGTAAGGGGCGGCCGACCAGGGTTGAGGTTGCGAGGGCTTCCGCCTCGATGACTTCCGCCTTGCCATCCTGCACCGAGGAGACACCGCGAATACGACCCCGCCTCACATGGCGCAGCACCGTAGACACAGTGGTCGCGCGTGGATTGACGAACGCATCCACACCCATCGGGCCCATGAGGCCGGAGTACCCCCGGTTGTTGATCAAGGACACTGAGCGCGTGCAGCCAAGTTCTTTTGCCATGACGCAACTCAGTATATTGACCTTGTCGTCATTGGTGAGCGCGACAATGGTCTCCGCCTGGCCGGCGCCGGCTTCGCGCAGCACCTCTTCATCCAGCGCATCGCCATTGAGGACAACAGTGCGAGCAAGTTCGTCTGCAGCCAAAACCGCCTTTTGCTTGTCTGCTTCGATAATCTTCACCTTGACGCGCGCATGGCTGCTTTCCAGCTCTCCCGCCACATGCCGGCCAATATTGCCCGCGCCTACAATTACTACCCGTCGTGCGGCTTGTTCCTCATGCCCAAACAGCGAGAGCACGCGCGCGGCCTGGCTGGCTTCAGTAACGACATAAGCGCTGTCGCCCACCATCATCTGGTCCTGTGAGTCCGGCACGAACAGGCGGTCACCGCGCTGGATGCCGGTCACAACCGCTTTAAGATCCGGGAACAGGTCGGTCAATTGCCGAAGGGGTGTATTGACGACCGGGCAATCGTCTTCGAGCGCGATACCAAGAAACGTGACATGACTGTCCCCAAACGGAATGGCCTCAAGAGCACCGGGCATTTCGAGGCGGCGCATCACATCACGCCCCACTTCGAGCTCCGGTGAAATGATCACATCAATCGGCATATGGTCGCGGGTAAACAGATCCTGCCACACGGGGCGCAAATAACTCTGCGCCCGTATGCGTGCAATTTTTGTTGGTACATTGAAGATCGAGTGTGCCACCTGACAGGCGACCATGTTGACTTCATCCGCGAATGTTACCGCGATCACCATGTCAGCTTCGCGCGCGCCCGCACGTTCCAACACGTCTGGGTGCGATGCATACCCGACTACCGTGCGCACATCGAGATTGTCCGCCATCTGCTGAATGAGGTCAGCGGAACTGTCGATTACGGTCACATCATTGTGCTCGTTGGAGAGCTGCCGCGCGATGCCGGTACCGACCTGACCTGCGCCGCATACAATAACCTTCATGGGGTAGCCTTTAGCTGGGCTTTATGTTCTGGATATAAAATCAGCATGCTGATGAAAATCAGGCACTCAGTTCTGACCGGTTGGATGTCGTCACGCCAAGGGATTTGAGTTTGCGGTGAAGGGCCGAGCGTTCCATGCCAATGAACGCTGCGGTTCGAGATATGTTTCCGCCAAAGCGCCTGATCTGCGCAAGCAGATACTGCCGTTCAAAGCTCTCGCGTGCCTCGCGCAGCGGCAGAGCCATGATGTTCTGTCCGGCTTCACCCTCGCCGACCTGAGGTGTCGTCCGAGCCACTTCGGACGGCAGCATGTCGGCCGTAATTGCGCCTTCCTTTTCGCCGGATGCCAGGATCAGCAAACGCTCGATGTTGTTGCGCAGCTGACGGACATTGCCCGGCCAATCATGGGCCTGCAAGGCAGCCAGCGCATCTTCGCCGATCTTGCGAATCGAGAGGCCGGTCGAATTTGCAATGTGTCCCATGAAGTGTTCCGCGAGCAATGGAATGTCCTCGCGCCGCTCAGACAAAGCCGGCACAGTGATCGGCACCACATTCAGGCGGTGATACAGATCTTCCCGGAATCGGCCGGCCGCGATTTCTGTTGTCAGATCGCGGCTGGAAGATGACACGACGCGCACGTCGACCTGCACTTTTGGCCCGCCACCTACGCGTTCAAATGTCTGGTCTACGAGCACTCGCAAAATCTTGCCCTGAGTCTCCAATGGCATGTCCGCCACTTCGTCCAGGAAAAGTGTGCCTTTGTGGGCCTGCTCGAAGACACCGACTTTGGCCGGACGGCCCGCGTCGGCTTCCGTGCCGAACAGTTCCTCTTCCATCCGGTCTGGCGCCATCGTGGCTGCATTGATCACGACAAAGCTGCTGCTGGCCCGCAACGAGCGCGCGTGAAGCATCCGCGCCACAACTTCCTTCCCGGAGCCAGACGGCCCGCAGATGAGCACTCGGCTATTGGTAGGCGCGATCCGGTCAACCATCTGGCGCAGCTGATTGACACCCGACGAGACACCGACGAGTTCCGCTTCATCTCCGGTGCGCTGGCGCAGCTGTTCATTCTCGCGTTTCAGCTTCGACGCCTCAATGGCCCGTTGAACGATGAGTACCAGGCGGTCCGCTTTGAATGGCTTTTCGATGTAGTCGTAGGCGCCTTTCTTGATGGCCGTTACAGCTGTTTCAACATTGCCATGACCCGAAATCACGACCACTGGGAGTTCAGGGTGCTTTTCCTTGATCGCGTCGAGCAGATCCAGTCCATCCATGCGGCTGCCCTGAAGCCAGACGTCCAGCACCACCAGCCGCGGCACACGCGCTTGAATGGCCTTCAGCGTTTCATCGCTGTTTCCGGCCAGACGGGTTTCGTATCCCTCATCATCCAGAATACCGGCCATGAGTTCCCTAATGTCGAGCTCGTCGTCGACTATGAGAATATCTGACGCCATTTCCCCTACTCCCTAACGTATCAGTCAGACCCGGACGCGCTTTGCCCAAAAGGCACAGCAGCATCCACATCCAAATCGGTTTCATCTGTCTCGGTAAATTCAGTAGACGCATCATTATGAAGTGACTGGGTACGCGGCAGAACAAGGCGAATGCTCGCACCGTGCCCGCCCGTGGCCACCCATGGCGCATCTTCCAGCAAAAGATTGCCGGAGTGGTCTTCCATGATCTTTTTGACAATCGCCAGGCCCAGACCGGTGCCTTTGTCGCGGCGGGTCACATAAGGCTCAAGAAGCCGGTAACGTTCGCCGCGCGGCAGGCCGATACCGGTATCGGAGACGCTAAGTGACACCATCTCGGTGGTGTCATCAATTGACACAACGATGCGGTCGTCCGCCTCAATGGCCGATATGTCCATTGCTTCATGGCGGGACTCAATTGCTTCCGTTGCGTTCTTAATCAGGTTTGTCAGGGCCTGACCAATGAGACGCCGGTCGCACTCGACCACCACCCCTTCGTCCATACCTTCAATTTCAAACTGTACGTTTGGCGAGGCGACGCGCTGAAGGAAGGCTGCTTCGCGGGCAATCTCACACAGATCTTCCGGGGCCATCACGGCTGTCGGCATTCTGGCAAAGGACGAGAACTCATCCACCATCCGGCCAAGGTCTCCAACCTGGCGGATGATGGTGTTGGTGCATTGTTCTAACACCTGCGGATCATTTTCGATCTGAGCGCCGTATTTGCGTTTGAGCCGCTCCGCCGACAGTTGAATTGGCGTCAAAGGGTTCTTGATTTCGTGTGCAATGCGGCGCGCGATATCCGCCCAAGCTGACGCGCGTTGGGCTGAGACAAGTTCGGATATGTCGTCCAGCGTGACGACATATCCGTGTGATCCGTCGCCAGATGTTTCTGCCGCGACGCGCACCGTCAACGTGCACTCGATGCCATCATCCTGTTCAAGGGTGATCTGGCCTTCAGCCGGACGGTCATTGCGGGCCATGGCCTGGCGGACATAGATCGCAGTCTCGGGTACACATGCGACGAGGGGCTGGCCAACCAGTTCATCGCGTGTGCGGCCGAGCAGTCGCAAGCAACTGCGGTTTACAAGATCAATTCGCCCCTTGGCATCAAGGCCGATAACACCGGCGCTTACACCCGACAGAACGGTCTCGGTAAACCGACGGCGTCGATCAAGCTGATGATTGGCTTCCATCAGTTCGTTGCGCTGACTTTGCAACTGGCCGGTCATGCGGTTGAAAGTCCGGCCGAGTGCTGTGATTTCATCGGCATCATTGGCGACATCAACGCGTGTTGTGAGATCGCCGTCCGATACGCGCTCGGCAGCACCAACGAGCTCCCCAATAGGTGCCACCATGCGATTGGCCGCCCACAGGCCCAGCCAGACGGCAGCGAGCAACACCAGCAGAGCGACGATCACGTAGATCAGGGCAAATGTCAGCTGCACTGTGTAGCGACGGCTTTCAAGATTGGCGTATTCGGCAGCAGCCAGACGCGTGCGGGCCAGGTGCTCCAATACCTTGGCGTCAACCAACCTTGTGACCAACAAAAAGGCATTGTCGAAGCTGGTCAGCCGGACAAGCGCCTGAACCTGATCCCCTTCATCACTGGCGGTCAGATGCGCTTCGTCCGCGCCAAGCGCTCCGAGCGTCTCGGCTGAAGGCGGCGCAATTTGTGTTGGCGCTGACCCCGGTGCATAGGTCATCAGTATGCCGTCACCATCCGCAATAAAGGCACCGGCAAGAGAGCGGAAGGCCGCCTGCTGCACCATCAGCTTTTGAAACTCTGGCCGGTTTTGCTGATACAGGCCTGCGGACCGGTCCAGATCCTTGGCCATCAGCAGGGCGTCATCGCGCAGCTTCTGTCGGTGTTCGTCGAGATAGGCTTCCGCCACCGTCGAGGCATTGGCGATAATGGTACGGGTGCGCTCGGAAAACCAAGAGTCGAGACTTCTGTCGAGGGTTGTAGCTGCGAAAACCGCCACAATGATGGCCGGCATTACAGCCACAAAACTGAACATGGCTACCAGACGCACATGCAGCCGTGCACCGGCGCTCCCGGCCCGCCGGGCGATCCAAAGCCGCACAAGGCGGTAAGCAATTAGGGCAAACAGGGTCAGCACAATGGCAAGATTGGCCAACAGCAGGCCAATCGCCTGCACGCGCGTTGGTTCAAAATCTGTTGCGCCGGTGAGGCCAACATAGGTGGCGGTACCGCTGACAACCGCTGCAATTGCGAGCCCAACACCTAGGATGGTGGGCCATTGGATCCGCTTGAACCACCAGCCAATCCGGGCGGACAGGGTTTTGTAACTGCCTTTAAGCTGCGTCATCGAGCCTATGGACGTCATGGTCCGTGTACGCCTCAAATTGCTGCGGTCGGGTGCTGTAGGTGCCGATACAAGGTGCCGTTACAATGATGCTGATGAACTGAGGCCGCATGGCCACAGACAAGCAATCAGCAACACCGTGGTATTGTGGACGTGCAACAGGTGCAAATCAACCACATTGTTGCCTGAAAGCGACAGGGCTGATCTAGGCTTAAGGTGCTGTTTTTACTATCGAATTCCGCGTACGACCTGAATATCCAGGTCCCGGATCTTCTTGCGTAGGGTGTTGCGGTTTAGGCCCAGTAAGCTTGCCGCCTTGATCTGGTTGCCGCGTGTCGCACCAAGCGAGATCGAGATCAACGGCCTTTCCAGCTCTTTGAGAATGCGGTCATAGAGCCCCGGCGGTGGTAGGGCGTCGCCATGCTCCGCAAAATAGCGTTGCAAATGCCGCTCAATGGCGCCGCCAAGATTCTCGTCTTCTCCAGCCTCGGTCAGTTCTGTGGAAACAGATGGCTCAGCGAGCTCTGCGTGAATGACTTCCGCGGTAATCGTATCTTCCGTGTAAAGCGCCGCCAGCCGCCTCACCATGTTTTCCAGCTCGCGGACATTGCCCGGCCATCGGTGCCGCCGCATGAGATCAAGCGCGGATGTATCCACGCTCTTGGAAGGCAACCCTTCTTCTTCACACAGGGTGAGGAAGTGACGCACCAGATCGGGAATGTCTTCAGACCGCTCGCGCAGTGGCGGCAATCTGATGGGCACAACATTGAGGCGATAAAACAGGTCCTCGCGGAACAGACCCTGATTGATCAGCTGGCGCAAATCGCGGTTTGTGGCAGCGACAATCCGCACATCTGTCTTGATCGGCGAGCGCCCGCCGACCGTGGTGTACTCGCCTTCCTGAAGCACCCGCAACAAGCGTGTCTGGGCATCCATCGGCATGTCGCCGATTTCGTCCAGGAACAATGTGCCGCCTTCAGCCTGCTCAAACCGGCCAATGCCCTTGCCGCTGGCGCCTGTAAACGACCCTTTTTCGTGCCCAAACAATTCTGACTCGATCAGCTCGCGCGGGATCGCTGCCATGTTGATTGCCACGAACGGTCCGTTACGCCGCTTGCCGTAATCGTGTAGTGCCTTGGCCACCAGCTCTTTGCCGGTGCCGCTTTCGCCGATAATCATCACGGTCAGGTCAGTGCCCACCAGCCGTGCCATCACGCGATAGATTTCCTGCATGGCAGCGGAGCGACCGATTAGCGGGATTCGTTCTTCGTCGTCCTCTGCAGCCCGCTTGGGTGCGGCGCTCTTTGGCTGGGATAGCGCCCGGCGAACGATGCCCGTGAGTTCATTCAGATCAAACGGCTTTGGTAGATATTCGTAAGCGCCACGTTCAGCGGCTGTGATGGCGGTCATCAGCGTGTTCTGCGCGCTCATAACGATGATCGGCAATTCCGGACGCAACTTCTTGATGCGTGGAATCAGATCAAATGCATTCTCATCCGGCATGACGACGTCGGAAATGATGAGGTCGCCCTCTCCCTGGCTGACCCAGCGCCAGAGCGTTGAGGCATTGCCGGTGGACCGGACATCAAAGCCGGCGCGGCCCAGCGCCTGGTTCAAAACCGTGCGGATCGCCCCGTCGTCATCGGCAACGAGAATGGTTTCACTTGGCATCAGGGTCTCCTTGCCCGTCCAATTCTGTCACAGTGCTGTTGGCACCCAGTGACGGGTCTTTCATGGGGGCGCGCTTAATGGGGAGGAGCACGCGAAACACAGTGCGACGGGGAATGCTGTCACATTCAATGACACCCCCGTGGTCGCCAACGATCTTCGCCACAAGCGCCAGGCCCAGACCTGTTCCGGTCGGCTTGGTGGTGACGAACGGATCAAACAGATGCGGCAGCAAGTCGGCTGGGACACCCGGGCCGTTGTCTCGCACGCAGACCTCTAGTGGCAGGCTGACACGCTCGCTGCTGCCGGGAATGGAGAGCCGCACGCCGGGCCTATAAGCGGTAGAGACGACGATCTCGCCGTCATCAGGGTCCACGGCTTCCGCCGCATTTTTCACAAGGTTCAAGAACACCTGTACGAGCTGATCGCGAGAGCCCGGCACCGGCGGCAGTGACGGATCATATTCTTCCATCAGCTTGATATCTTTGGCGACGCCGGTTCCTGCCAGACGCCGCACATGATCCAGCACTTCGTGGATGTTCACAGGCGCTGCTTCAAGCGGCCGCTTGTCAGAGAAGACTTCCATGCTGTCCACAAGCTTGCAGATGCGGTCAACTTCTTCAGTAATCAGCCGCGTCAGATGCCGGTCTTCGGGCTGCGCACCCATCT
>ERZ1740067.1524-NODE-1524-length-15664-cov-5.436095_pt1 | contig 15664 bp, 13 predicted proteins | sample MGYA00581736_ERZ1740067 | MGnify/ENA primary metagenome ERZ1740067 (study PRJEB43018, sample SAMN04849236) | marine metagenome | isolation source: floating plastic debris | place: Pacific Ocean | collected 2008-08-27 | study: EMG produced TPA metagenomics... | reverse complement strand
CCAAAGCTGAAAGTTAGCACAGAGAAACAGTATTAGCATCATACTAATAGCCCTACGTGCTCGTTTCGATAAACTTAGATGAGGTGTATTTAGTTTTGTACTATCAGCTAAATTAACGAGCAGTGCAGTTGTTGATAGTAATGTAATAGAAATACCAATGTTTTCTAATTGATAGTCTGACAAACATGAAATACTGTAGCCTAGCCAACTGGCAGCTATAGTGCATAGTAGAATGCGATCGCGTGATTCTGCTTTCTTCTTATAGAGAATCAGTCCTAATCTACACATAACACATAGGATTGTTGCGTATGCGCTAAATCCAAGCAGCCCAATCTCTGCAGCTATCTGAGCTGGTGTATTATGTAGCTGTTGAACAATATTTGCACCTGTTCCAGCTTCTAGAGGGCGATAGTTATTGTAAACTCTTGACAGATTGCCCGGCCCAACGCCCAAAATAGGGTGTTCTTTTAGAATATTTCGGGCACTTTCGAGCATGAAAATGCGATCTTTTGTCGGGCCGTCAGCAACTGACACAACTGATATGCTGCCAGACTCTACGGGAGGAGTAACAGAAAAGAGTGCTCTTACCCGCGGGTTACTCAATAAAGCCAAGGACATAATCAGACAAAAATAAATTCCTGAGATTATCCAACGACGACGGTTGCCTTTCCTGCTCAGTAGAATCCCTAAAAAGACTGATACGATGCCAAGTCCCAGCATTCCAGCTAGCGCCCCCCTTGAACCACTGACATAGATGGATAAGGCGACAATACAAGATGCCGTAAATAGTCCCCATCTTTGCCAACCTTTCTGAGATAGAGCAACGCCTAAAACGATTGGAAAAACAAGTAATGCGTAACCACCCACAAAATTGTGGTGCCCTAATGGTTGTGCATTGCGAATAGCATCATAAAAGTTGTTGGAAAGCCACATATCAGTGCTGGGCCGCCACATTGCTAAGCTAATAATGCTAGTTGTGATTCCAGAAAATGACACAATCGCCCATAGAAAATACCGGGTGATTTCTCCACTTCGTAACCAGTTCACCAGAAAATATAAGACAACTGCGTAGTTGAGAACTATTAGAAAGTTCCATAAGGCTACAACTTTAAAGGGAGCAGCGAGTGTAGAGAGTAATGTGCTGAAAAGAATAAGCAAAATAGCCGTATCTAATCCGTAGCCTATCCGGGTAAAAGGGATAAGAAATTGTCTGCATAGGGTAAAAGTACAACCGCCTAAAAGAAGAAACGCACCTTGCCAAAGCAGAATATACGGCCAACCAACCATCAGGCTATAGCTATTAGGAAACCAAGTGAAACCCAACAAGACTAGAAAGCTAAAGGCACCTATCCAGTAGTTTTTTCCAAATAATGTAGATGGAATCCACTGGGATTTAGAGATAAGTTTAAGTCGACCTACGCTATCCATAGACAAATTGACAGGTTTAACATCTGTGCACTAGTATGCCCCTTTCCCTAAACAAACTATTTTGATAGTTTCTAGTAAAATTTCAAGGTCTAGGCTAAGAGACCAGTTATCTATATAGTGCAGGTCTAAACGAACAGCATCATCAAAGCTTTTGATGGTAGAGCGTCCTGAAATTTGCCAGAGTCCGGAGATGCCAGGGAGAACTTGATGACGGACGTAATGCCATGGTTCAAATTTTTCAGTATCTCGGAGTGGAAGGGGGCGTGGTCCAACTAGGCTCATTTGTCCAAATAAAACGTTTATGAGCTGGGGTAGCTCATCCAGGCTAGTACGTCTTAGCCAATGACCGATGGGGGTGACACGAGGATCTTGACTGAGTTTGAACATGACTCCGTCATCAGTCTCATTTCGCAGCTCTAAACTGGCCTGGAGTTTGTGTGCGTTTACAATCATGGTACGAAACTTCCATACCTGGAAAACCTTCCCATGAAGTCCCATACGCTCTTGACGGAAGAACGCTGGACCAGGAGAAGAGGCTTTTATAGAAAAAATAATGAGTAAGAACAGCGGTGAGAGACTCAGAAGTGCGAACATCGAAAAGAGAACATCAAACCAACGCTTGAGGCGGTAATCAAATCCACGAAAAAAAGACGGTTCTATTCTGAGAGTTGGCAAACTGGCAAAGATTTCTGGGATGCCCCGACGGTAAACCATTTCACGACTAGAAGGTAAGAGCCTTAAGGCAATGCCGAGACTACGCAGTTGCCAAAACAAGCTGGAGGCTAAGTTCGCATCAGGAATGTTTTCGGCTAAAACCTCTTCCGGCGAGCACCTGATAATCGATTGGAAAGTGGTGCTAGAGTGGGCAGTAGAAGCGATCGCAGCACCTACGATACGATAGTTGGACTGCTTTGCGACCAGGCAAGAGAGGACTTTAAGTCTGTTAGCTGGAGCAATTAGAAATACAGAAATTGGTTTTTTACGAGCCTCTATTTGCTGTAAGAAAAAATTTGTAATTAGTCTAAAACAGATTACGGTAAAAATGCTCGTGAACCATGCTGAAAAAAATAGCGATCGAGGAAGATCTAAGTGAGGATCATAGAAGTAACTTACAACTAAAGACGCGAGATATAAATGACTAATGAGCTGTGCAACCTTCGCATAATGCTTCGCCTCATTGATATAACTGTATAGACGGTGATAAGCAAACAAAGTTAGCGTGAAAAATACAAATATCCAAAACACGCTGGAAAAACCGAGCCATGTCCACCAAACTAGAGAACCTGGTAGTGGCGAGTAAAACTTATTCAGAAATTGAGCAATCTTCCATGCCACTGAGATAGAAACTACATCACTTAGAATGAGCAATGCAGCTCTATATGTCGTTCTTGTTGGCAATCCCAACCGATATTTCTTTTGAGATGCACGGATATCTATTCGAGCTTCTGACATCTGATTTTTTATCACACCAAATGAATATCTGGTTATTAGATTAGAGGTTCTTTTAGAGAGACGGCGAACACCTTATAGGCAAGATATAAGATGAATAAGATATGAGAACGGAGGAAATCATGAGAGCGTGCGAAACAATTCACTACTCAGATAATGTGTGAAATTTCTGCAAGCGAACCGTGATACGACGAATATAGTGACGAACTATCTGTTGTGAAAATAAAAGTATGAACGCTGGGTTAGTGAAAAGATAGCGAGACCAAAGTCTCCTCGGTTCTTTCATTAAACGAAAAAGCCATTCAAGGCTCAGTTTCATCATTAGTGGCGGCGCTTGAGTAATTTCTCCACTATGAAATTTGAAGGCTGCACCCACACCAATCATGACTGCATTAAGCCTATCTTGCTGGCGATACATCCATTCCTCCTGTTTTGGGCAACCTAGCCCTACAAAGACAATGGCAGCGCCTGATTGTTGAATACGTTCTACGTCTGTAGCTTCTTCTTCCAAAGATAAGTTTCTAAAAGGGGGAGAGTACTTGCCTGCTATTTCTAGAAGAGGAAACCACTCGCTTAGGCGTTCTGATAAGAGGTGAAGAGTATGGGTTGTTCCCCCGTATAAATAAATAGGAATATTATTTTGAGCAGCACGACTGCACAAAGCCAGCATGAGATCTGGCCCATACACACGAGGTTGAAAACAGTTCCCTAGCCAGCGCATCCCTAGCATTAAGGGAACCCCATCTGGTGTAACTAAGGCTGCTTTACTAAGAATTTCATGATAAAGGGTGTTCCACCGAGCTGTCATTATGACATGGACATTAGCGGCAACCACATAACTGGACTGTTTTAATCGAGCTAGTCTTTGAATGCGATCGCAAGCATCGTCATAGTCGGTGTAGTCTAATCTGGTATTCAGGATGTAGCAATTGCGTGAAGAGTACCTGATATTTTCAGAAGGGAGATTATCGTCTTCATTATCAGTTACAGCATTACTCATTAACCTCTCAATTCCTTTGAAGATGATTGCTTAGGGATATACAAATGAGTTTACCCATATTTCTATTCATCAAGCAGATTTTGTGGGAACGCTGATCTACATACACTAGTGAAATCAAGTTTGATATGACTGAAGTTTCATGTCCAAAACCATCTCTTAGTATATGTATCCCAGCCTATAATCGTCCTGTATGGCTAAAACGCGCAATCAAGTCTATTCTCACAACACCAACAGTAATGCAGCCGCAAGTTGAGATAGTTGTTTCAGACGACTCCACTATCCCTGAGTGTAAAAAAGTTGTAGACGAGTTGATGTGTCAATGGAAAGGACGCTGGAAGTACGTAGCTAACTCGCCAACGTTGGGTATGGCACGAAACTGGAATCATTCCATAAGGGTAGCTTCATCAGATTACGTACTAATCCTTCATGATGATGACTATTTGGAACCAGAAGCATTAGAGAAAATACTACTTGTATTAGAGTGCACACCAGATATCTCCGCTTTACTATTTGGTGTGCATGTGGTGACGCCAGAGAAAATAATCAAAAAAAAACAAATAGCTAAATCACAACAGTATTTTTCACCAACAGAAGCGCTGAGACAAATACTCACAGATTCTTCTTATATTCGTTTTCCAGGCATGGTCATCAGGAAAAAAGTGTTTGACATAGTAGGTTACTTTGATGAAGATATCGGTGGAATCGCTGATATCCAGATGTGGATAAAAATTTGCCAAGAATATGGATTGTTTTGTGTCCCAACAGCAGTTGCTAACTACACTGTCCATGACAATGCATTAACCATGAAAATGTTCAATGTAGAAACCATTCAAGGCCTTGAGAAAATATTTGAATCTGTTAATTCTCATGCGATATTGTCAACAAACATCTTAGAAATCTGTAAGGCAAATTATTTCTATCAATTTATATTAGCTGGAACAGTCCGTTATTTAAGGGCAAAGCAGTTTCAAAAAGCCATCGAAGTTTTCAATTTTTTCGACATCATTAGCATAGAGAACAAACATGTCAAGACGTATTGGAAAGTCATTAAGTTCATGATTAGACCCTTTCTAAGGGCGACCTATCATATTACTTCTGTGCAGCAATCCAGTGAGGCCTTACCCAAAAATGCAGATAGTTTTTAAGAATTTTGTGATTTTGAAATCCAATTTTTTTGAGTGCTTTCAGCATGGCTCTTCGGCTCATGCCTATCTCGTGAGTGTTAGATAACTTAGCAAGACGATATGAAACAAATGTGTGTGAAAGATTAGGTTCACGACAGATGATAAACCATCCACCTGGTTTTAGGCTTCTATAAACAGCCGCAAATGTTTTCTCCCAATCATAAGCGTGATGCAGTGCTTCAAATACAAACACGACATCTACCAGAGATTCTCCTTCTTTCTGTAGAGCAACGTCAATTGATTCCATAGCGGCTTGGAAGCCCTTTAACTCATTAGAAAAGCCTTTGATATCTAGGCTCTTAGCTCTTGTCTGAATTTGGTCAACGCTACTCTGGCCAATAGTTGTTGCGATCGCTTTGAACTTCATCATTGCGAGGAATTCTGACATCCATCCTGAACCCGCTCCTAACTCTAGTATTGTTTGGGAGGGCTGAATACCACAAGCATTAAGAGCATCACAAAGCTCTAAAAAATGAGTTATGTATCGTTCATTCCCCAACCAAAATGGCTTACGTAAATCACTTTCTAGGGCCTCTGTAGGGTCAACACCCGAGAGTGAGAAGAAAAAATTTTCTTCTGAGGCATAAGCTAAAGCCTGATCAGAAAATGTTGGAGGGAAGTTCCCTTCACTATAATCGCGCAGGATAATATAGCTACCTACGTAAATCTTTTCTAGTTTTCTCAAATGAAGCCAATAATCTTTCTGGTTAAGCTCCCATAGTTTTGCAGCCCTACTGTATAGGAATGACTGTGAAATTTTCTTTGAGAGCCATTGAAAAAAAATCATGGAGTTTGCGAGTTATAGTCTTTCTAAAGCAGGCTTTCGAAAAATATAGTAGTTTTGAGAACCTAGCACATTTCGACAGATAGGCATCAACAAGTTACGTAGTGCTCTTCTAAGGCTACTCCAATTCGCTGTATGCGTATATTGGAGGTGCATGGGTATTTTGTTCTCCAACAAACCAGCTCCTTCAGCTAGTTTCAACATAGATTGTCTGTAAAAGCAGTTCACATGCTCAAAGGGAGACACTGGATTAAGTGATTTACGTGAACCTTTAGGTGCAGACCAATCCATGTGCTTAAGACGATATCGCATTCCAAATGAGTTAGGCACAGAGATTTTTAATAAGCCACCTGGTGTTAAGGATGTTTGCAGCTGATGTATAACCGAAACGGGATCAACTAAATGCTCAAAAACTTGATCTGTGTTTATCAAGTCAAAGTCATAATCTGGGATATCATCCCACTGAATAGTGTGAATGCCGTGGGAGGTTGCATGTTCAATTCGCTGTTGGGATAGTTCTACCCCATAGACAGTGCAACCGAATGCCTTTGCCATTAAGGCCCATGCACCCCAGCCCATTCCAAAGTCAAGTACCTTTATCCTTGATGGAGGTTTATCTATGTAGGTTAGAAGTTGAGAAATATCTTGGCTATGAATGGAATAGTAGTCTACTGAATAGGTTTTGTGTCGTAAAAGAGCCTGAGAACTATCAATCCATTCCTCATATAGTTCAGAGAGAAAGGCGGAATTTGGAACATACTCTTGATAGATAAGATTACAGTTCTGACACCTAAGCAACGAGTAATATAGCCCTTCAAAATAATCATAATTAAATCGAGAAGACTGACCATAAGACCTGGAAATATATGATTTTATGCCTTCATTAGAAAAAGAAGTTTGGTAAAGCGAAGAAGACTGTTTAGAAGAACACACAGGACAGCTTGTACGCTTGATCAATCGGCTAGAAGAAACCATATTTATTTACTTGTTGATTATCAATATATGTCTTAACAGGTTTCAATTTACTGGCCCAATCAAGAGAACTATATGCATAGTCTCGCATTTTACGAACAACATTGCTATGGTCACTCAGCTGATTGATGAAAATGAGTACTTTCTCAATATCGATTGGACTATCGTCTGAGGGAAGCCTTAGACAATAAGGGAAATCATCTGTGAAGTCAGGATCTATATGACTGAAAATGAAAGGAATGCCCCGAGCACAGTATTCCCTATTCTTAAGAGGTGACATAACTGTTAAATTTTTCCGATGTCCACCCAATACACCTATTGCAACACAACAATTCTCAAAAAGACGATCTAACACCTTGCCTTGTTGAGGTTGGTAAAACGTGACATAGTCAGATACATTCTCAGCCTTTGCTAGGGTTTCTAGCTCCTCTAAATAATTAGAAGTTGCGCCGACAATATGGAAAATAACCTTACACTTTCTCTGAGGGTGTTGTCTATAGTAATTCCCAAGACCAGTAATGAGTCGGTCATACCCGTGCCAAACACTGACGTTGGCGACTCCAATCAAATCTACGGAATTTAAGGATACAGGAGAATCGAAAGTGAAAGTATAATCTGAGACATTAACACCGTTGTCAATAGAAATAGTATTTATTCCAAATATAGGCTCCTCGTAATTAATTGATACGATGCGATCAATCCTGTTCTTTAAGAACTGGCGAGTAAGTCTGTCAATCCAAAAGACTATCTTATCTTTCAGTCGAATCTGGTTTTCATACTCTTGATCATAAGGATATGTAGGGAACTCACTTATAATAATTAAATCTGGAAAGCGTTTACGCAAGCGCGTTAAGAAAAAAAGATATAAAGGTTCAGAACGAGGATATCTTAAATAGAGGAAACTAGGACCCTCTTGTTGTATATGTGCTATTGCCGCTCTCAACAAATTTATCCGGCGGCCAAACATGCTGTAATTGGCTAATGCCAGTATTTCAACATCTAATACTTCTTCTGTCGTTGAGGAGACTTTGGTGAGTACGACTTGGGAGTTGTGATCAAAGCAAATCAAATCCATGTCACATCCTAAGCGTCTAAATCCTTGGACTTGACCCAAAATTTTAGTCATATATCCAACAGACTGAGAAGGATCAATGTTTGAGACGTATAAGCCTTTCATAATGAGTGATTTAAGAAATAGACAGGTGTCATTTTTACATTCACTAAGCAGATAAAACCTGCTGGTACAACTCTTTAATTTCTAGATTTTCTAGTCGGCTATTGTGCCACAGCAAGGTAAAGTTTCCGCCAAACTTCCTACAAATATTTTTCAGCATAGAAATATGACTAAAAGCTTGAGGGAGATCGTGGTTAAGGCCCATATACCTATCATCTAAGATGCTACATTCCATCACAATAAGTGGACGTTCTATGAGTTTTAGCGCCTTACGAGTTCTCAGATTATATGTGGAGAATTCATAACAAGTTCCGCATCGGAACCCTGAAAAATCAGCAAATCCTACAGTAGAATCGTATGATAAGCCTACATCGTTCCAATTTTGCCAAGTTTCAGTAGAGCGCCAGCGGAGATAGTGTTGTCGTCCGCCCCACTCTGATTGATCAATTGATTCTTCTACGCAAACTCGCTTGAGAATCTCAAATTCTTTACGGGTTTGAAAGACATCTAAGTAAGTATTAAAACTTGGATGTAATCCAATCTCATGACCTCGTGAGTGAATATGGCTAAGAAGTCGTCGCATTAGAGGATGGTAGAGATGATAGTCACCATCTCGAGAATTGTCAGAGTGATCAGTAATAAAGTAAAACGAACTTTTCAGACCAGCGCTCTCGCTTTGATCCATTAGCCAGTCAAAAGTATTACAAGGGTCAGCGTGTAGTAACCCAGATTTAACTTTATGCCAAGAAGAGATCTGAGATAATCCTTGTTGGATATTCCTGCGCTTTAAGCAGGAAACAGCGACGTCACGGCCCAATTGATGTAGCCCTGAAAAAGCATAGCGGTAGGGTATATCAACATCATGACTGACTTGAACCTTAAATGTTTGGCTCTTTCTCTTTAGCTGAGGCCAAAGTGTTTTGAGTCCAGTCCACAAGATCTCAACATATTCATTAACGATAGGGCGGGAAAGAAAGTTTTCCTGATGTGCTAAAGAGGCTGAGGCGGGAAATCGATCAAATTGATCTCGGGTTCGTTTTATAGACTCTTCATAGCGAGTCAGCATAAAAAAGGCGGAACCAAAAATGTCTATTCCTATTCTCACTAAATCTTCAGTAGCCTGATAAAAGTAACCCCTTTCTAAACTTTTTCCAAAAATAACTGGAATCGACTGATTTTTAATTTTTCTGAAAATGTCTGTTTTATCAACAAACCAATGTTTTAATGGTTGCTTGGGCAGTGAGTTAGATTTTAACCAATCTGTACTAGGAGTCTGAAATAGGCAGTCTTGAATGATGATTGCTTTATCAGAATTACTTTCTCCTAAGGCCCAATTCGTCCTGGACTCTATAAGCACTTCAAATTGAAGCCCTAGAAACTCTCGTAAAATTACTTCTACAATATATCTTTTTTCTACGATATACCTTGGAGGAAATCTAACAATAATCATTGGATTATGTCTTTAGAGGCTTTAACAAATTCTCGAATTGAGTACAATAATTTAGTTCGTTTATTCATTCTAGAAATCCGGGAGTAAGCAACCTGCTTAGCGCCAAAACCGCGAACAAATCGTTCAATAGGCTCTAACATTGATCCTTCAAAATCAAATACTTCAGTGACTGTAGACGAAAATTTTATTGCTTCCCATAGAAGGAGGCTAGTTGCGCCACTTCTCCTAAAATCAGGATGCGACCCACTCATCAAATAATAGGCAGAAGACTTATCCCATATAATATAAACGGCTGCATATATTTGGCCGCAATTGTCTACGGCATAGAAGATCTTCCTTGCATTATTCTTCTCGCAAGCGGCATCTATTCGGCGAACTAAGTTTTGAGAATAAGGTAGATTAAGATTTTGGCGGGTAAATGTAAGTTTATGCAGGTCTAGGAAAATGTCTATGGTAAAGTCACTTCTAACTTTTAGTGTCTTCTGGGCTTTGCGTATATCTGTACGAGCTTTGGCCTGAAATCCATCCCAAATCCGATCTAAGGCCGACAAATCATCCAGTACATATGTATAACGGCTTTGTTGGCTAAACTCTTTCCAATAGAATGGCAACCAATTAGTAATGGAATAATGGAAATTTTGACAAAAATAATCATAGGGAGGGAGATTTTCTATGAGCAGCCCCATCAATTTCTTTTGCCTAGAAAGCTGTTTGGCATATTTTGACTGGGATGATGCAATCCACGGCCCTAACGATTGCGTCAGCGGAGGCTGCAGGAAACAGGCTAAACCATATTTTTTAGTGACATAGTAAGGCAAAGCCGCTACTATGCCATCAGGTTCCTCAAGAATAACCACATCCCAGTTTCTCTCGCCACATACTGCATCTAACCACCAAGGCTGACAAAAAATGGAGAGATTCTTTTCAAAAGCTAGATCTCTATACTTTGTTTTAGCATTCATCTATGTTCTTCCTTATAGAAAAATGCATTCTATATGGATAGAAGTTGGAACCAAACATCTCTACAACGTATTCCTCACTGACAAATGATTGGATGTCTTTTAAGCTATACCAAAAGCCAATACCATCGGATTGACATGATAGAAAGCTGTATATAGGGAAAATTTTTTTCTTCAAAATCTGAGAAAATGAAGTATTTAACCTAGAGCTTGGAAAAAGCTCCCCAAACATTAGGTGATTTCGGAAAGGGCTATATGGAACATTGGCAAGTAACAAAGTCCCGTTATCAGCAAGACTCTCTAGCATGTTCGATATATGCATAGACAGCATTTCCCTAGAAAAATGCTGATGGACTGCGTTGCCGAAAATTAGTTTATATTTCTTTTCTGGTATATACTCAGCAGCATCACATTCTAAGAGAGAAACATTAGGATAGCGAGTCCTAAATATTTCTAAAAGCGTCGGAGAAAAATCAATTCCCTTATAGTTGTCTATCTCAAAATTAAAAAAAGGGAATAGTGCACCATTACCACAGCCAATTTCTAAAACGGGACCAGAGGAATAACCAAGTATAGAGAAAAGGTTTACTAGCTCCTTTGCATATGATTTATAAGTTGTTGGATTGTCTTGACGATGCAATGGAGTTGTTTGTCCCCTCCAAAACTCTTGATATGTTTCTTTTTTTAGCTGCATTTAGGCCACCATGATCTCAGGATTTAAAATAATTGATTTACTAATATCACCAACGGATCGGATGACACGAATAGTTTTTCCGAAATGATCATAAGTTTCAGATAGATCTAAAGCCTGTGAAGAGAAAGTCCCGGAGAAAGGCGCATGCAGTTTTATCTCTTGTTTTTTAGTTGTAACTCTGCAAAATTCAAGAAGCGAGACGATCTTCTCTTCTAAATTTTCGATTAAAGCTGGGTTACTTCGGGTCTGGATCAAAAATAAGACTTTAGTCTGATTACTTTTAGAAGAATAGTATTGATGTGAGACGGTGATTCTGTGAAAGTACTTATTCTTTGGCAAATGTATATATGAATTTAGGAGGCTAATACATGAGTGATCGATGCTAATAGGCACATGCCAGTACTCTTTTAGAACGTTACCTGATTGAAACGGCTTAAAGCTAATCCCATTAACTGATTTTAACCGAACTGACTCCGTCAGGTAAGTCCGTTTTGCTTGGAGAGTTTTTCCAGAAGCAAGGAGAATCTCACAAAGATTATCTGAGTTCTCATTTATTACATCTACTCGATCCTGAATTACGCGAATACCATTTTCGACAACGGCTTCTCTTAATTGATCAGGAAAACTGCGATATCCACCCATAGGTGCTTTTATCCCGCTAAAGTTGAGAATCTCCAGTAATCTATATCGAGTCACGATAGAAATTCTTTCTGAAAGCTTGCGAAAAGAAAGATTTTTACCCTTATGAATTTTACATTGTGAAGGTAAAACGGTATTTATACAACGAATGAATATTAAGCCTAGGAACAAGATGAGGAGGTGAAATGGTTCTTTAAAGATATCTAAACGAGTCGTGTATGGCAGATGTCTTCCATCTTCAAGAACTTTAATTGGCTGAGGAGAGAGTCTCTCAAAAGCCACACCTGTTAGGGTGGAAAGTGTTTCATAGGAACCGGCATAGAATTCTATAAGATGGCATGCACATTCCGTTTTACCCACATCTTCAATAAGACAACTTTGCCATAGGCCTCCAAATTGTTCTTCTTTTTCTACTAAAGCTGTTTTAAGCCCATCGCGTGAAAACTTGACAGCATGCATGACTGCGAGAGGGCTAGACCCTACAACAATTCGATCAAACACTATTGAGGTCATCGATATACTCTCTATTAGCCTTCAAATGCAAATGAAATCTAAGGATATATCCTAGAAACGTAATGAGCGATACGCCAAATATCGTTGAAACAAAGCCTAAGTTAACTGCTGACGCCAGAATTAACCAAGCTAAGCAAGAAACAATTGTTGCGGAGTCTGAAAATAGCTGGTATTGCTGCTTACTATAAACAGTGAGATGATTTGTAGAGCCAAAAATAAGTGTTCCCACAACTTGCGGAGTCATTGCGAAAACGATCATTCCGGCATCTGACCAATCTTTATGGCCAAAAATAGTTCCCATATATAAAGGACCACATACACATACTATAATCGGAAAAATTGACAATAGCGAGAGGTTTAAAAGCGTCTTTTTATATGTTGCTTTTAGTGAACTAGGATCCTGCTTGATCAATTGAGATGATTCAGCCCAAAAACTTTGAGATACAGCCTGTGATATAAGACGAGTAGGCGCAACAGCGATCTTAGTAGCAATAGCATAGTACCCAACTTCTTTGACAGAGTAAATTGCGACTAAAGACAAGGGCAAAAGTGCTATGAAGCCATAGTTTACAGCAGCAACCGCAACAGAAAGGGAACATTCTTTTCTATATTTATTCCAAACAGTTGTTAGTTCTTTAAAGCTCATTTTTTTGGTGGAGAAAAGATGTATTTCACTTTTTTGAACAAGAACAACCGTCTCCATCCAAATACCAATGATGTTTGCGAAGACCAGGCCAACTATCAGAGATTTTGAAATTCCAAAGATTATACTAAAAGAGATAGTTAGTACAGCACGAACTACCGTAGCAAGAGAGACAGGGCTCATGTCAGCATTACGGATGTTAACACCAGTAATAATTTGTGCAACGCCAGCACCAAATAAGGCACAGATAAGAATAAATAAGTTTGGAGAGAATCCTTCGAGTCTTGTCTCTTGAAGGAGATCTTGACTATTTAGAGGTAGCAAGAGAAGAAGAATAGAACAAGTCGTTGCTAGAAATACTAGACCGATGAATACTAGACCATCTTTGTCTTGCTCACTCTTTGCATTCGGGATAGACCATTCGACTCGCCAGGTTGCAAAAATGAGTAAAAAGCTCAGGCAAGAAAAGAATAAGACCACTAGCCCAAAGTCGTCTGGAGAGTAAAGTCTTGTTAGTATTGGAGTCGCCAGAAAGGGAAACAACTGAGCCGCAAAATTAGCTCTCGCAACCTTAACAAAATTCTTTTGGAATCTGGATGATTTGCCAAAGAAAAATATTTTTTTCATCCTCAGGAAAACTGAGAGGACATTTTTCAGGTGCATTATCTTTGACTCACAGAACAGATACCTTCTCTGAGTAAATATCGCTCATGACTTATTTGACAAAAAGCCTCGGAATTCCCTTTTAATGGCAAATCTAGCCGTTCGCCAGAACGACTCATCCAGCCTATCAATGTTGCGGGGACTCCGGCAACCATCCCATACGCGGGAATGTCTCTGGTGACAACGGCCCCCGCAGCAACGAACGAGTGCTCATTCAGGGTTATGCCACATACAATAGTAGCGTTAGCACCAATACTGGACCCTCTTTTGATCAAAGTGGGTTGGTAGTCGTCAGATGTATTGCGTGGAAACTCGCAGCGTGGCGTTTTGATATTCGTAAACACCATGCTAGGACCACAAAAAACATAGTCTTCTAAAATAACCCCCTCATAGAGAGAGACATTATTTTGAATTTTACATTTATCGCCTATGATTACATTGTTAGCGACAAAAACATTTTGACCAAAGGAACAGTCTTTGCCAATGTTAGCTTTGGCCATGATGTGACTATAGTGCCAAATCTTTGTACCCTGACCGATTTGAGCTCCCTCGTCAATGCAGGCCGTTTCGTGAGCAAAATAGTCAGTCATTTAATGCCTCCTGCACCTTTTCTAAAATGTTGACCACTGCAAAGCCATTTCGTCCATCGGAGTGGGGTGACTGCCTGGATTTGAGACAAGATAAAAAATGTTCACACTCTAGGCGAAGCGGCTGTTCATCTGCAATGGCAATGACAGTGCTACCCTCATCACAAATAGTCAATTGATCGTCTATTCGTTTGTCATGGATGGTGACTGACTGCTGAATCTCGTCGTATACGAGCATCTGCTTTTCAGCAATTACAACAGTGCCACGCTGCTTAATCGGCCATTGCCAAGAACAGTGCAAGTGAGCAGTTTGTCCAGACGTAAAGTTTAGATCGGCATGCACCTCATCGGCGATGCCCGGCTGTAACCGCGAGTAGCTAGAAGCTTTGACGTTCTCTAGGTCAGGACTACTTAATAAATCTAGGACAATCGAGACATCATGGGGAGCGAAAGACCACCAGACGTTCTCTTGTTTTCTTACTTTCCCAAGGTTTAGACGATGGGTGGCAATGTGTTTTACTTTTCCAGCTTTTCCGGCATTGAGATAGTTTCTCATCCAACTGATCGCAGGTTGATACAGCAATAAATGCCCCACCATCAAAATACGATTGTGTACTTCCGCATACTCCGCTAACTTACGTGCTTCATCCGCATGCAATGTCATCGGCTTTTCAACAAAAACGTCTTTGCCTGACTGCAATGCCTGTAAGGCGAGTGTGTAGTGTGTTGGTGCAGGTGTTGCTAGTACGATAGCAGTCTTCTCAACTGCTAAAGCCTTCGCGTAATCCTTGAACAGAGGTACATCAGGATATTGCTCACGAAAGCGAGTTTGTAGGTCGGGTGATATCTCTACTACTCCAGCCAGACTCTTTAATTCGTAAAAGTTACGGACTAGATTTTTTCCCCAGTGTCCGCTACCGACTACAATAACCTGCTTCATAGTAGTGTCACCTTTGTGCGATCGCACTCTAAATGACGTGTGACACCCCTCGTATCTAAAACAGCCTGTGCATGCTGAACCATCCAGCCATAATCAATATTGCTATGATCAGTGGCAATGATGACTAGGTCGGCTTCAGCAATATTTTCTGAGGTCAGTGGAATACTGTTTAGTCGCTGTCTGCTGACTTCAATTTCAGGAATGAAAGGATCATGATAGGCAACGGTTGCTTGTTCTTTGAGTAGGGCAGCCATTACCTCAATAGAAGGAGACTCTCTCCAGTCAGCTAAATCTTTTTTATATGTGGCGCCTAACACCAACACTTTTGACCGAGATGGTGCAATCCCTAACTGATTGAGGACTTTGAACGCTTTGCTGCGAACAAAAGAAGGCATTCTGCGATTGATTTCACCCGCAAGTGCAATAAATCGGGTGCTGAAGTTGACTTCCTTTGCTTTCCATTCTAAATAGTGAGGGTCGATAGGAATACAGTGCCCCCCTACACCAGGGCCTGGATAGAAGGGCATAATGCCAAAGGGTTTGGTGTTAGCTGCGTCTAGGACTTCCCAAATGTCTAGATCGATG
>ERZ1740067.1523-NODE-1523-length-15665-cov-7.527482_pt1 | contig 15665 bp, 9 predicted proteins | sample MGYA00581736_ERZ1740067 | MGnify/ENA primary metagenome ERZ1740067 (study PRJEB43018, sample SAMN04849236) | marine metagenome | isolation source: floating plastic debris | place: Pacific Ocean | collected 2008-08-27 | study: EMG produced TPA metagenomics... | reverse complement strand
TCTCTCCAAACTGAGCCCATACCTTGAAAAATGCCGCGCCCAATCAGCCCAAGGCCGCGTCCAAGCACTTCTGTGAGGACATATACGACGCCGCTGCCAACGAGTGAAACAACAGAGCGTAGACGGGGAGAGAGCGCATCTCGGGTTTCGAGGGCGAGGGTGACGGCAAGGGGGATGCCCTGAAGTTGATCGAGTTCGGCGCGGCGCGGGTGATAGAGAGAGGCTTGATCAATACCGTTAGGGCTGAGGGTGAAAAGGTTGTAGCGGCTTTCGAAGATGGCTTTGGGTTCGTTAACGAGGCGATCGAGTCGGTAGCGCCAGGAAAGATCGTTGCGAAAGCGCTCGATTTCCCGTGAGGACATGAGGCGACTGGTATAAAGATTTTTTTTAATCGGTTCGGTATCGGCTAAGCGGTTTAGCAGGGGCGCAATGACGGCGTTGGCGACTTGGATGGTAAGGTTTTCAAGCAAGCGTTCACTGTATGCGATCGCCTCAGAAGTTCCCGCCATATAAGAAGCACTTTCAATCATCATCGACTCTTGAAATAGCCAATGGCCGAACAGCTCTGGCACCAGCGGAATATTGTCCAGAATCTGCGTCTGCACAGAGGACTTCTCTCGTTGCAACAGAGTCACGACCTCTTCTTCTACATTGCCAACTCGGACAGTGTAGTATTTGCCAAAAAATTCAGTATTGACCACATCCCACAGATCACGAATCACCTGCTGAGATCTAACGCCGAGCTGCCCTGGCTGGATCTGTGACGCTCGCAAATCGGCAATCAGTTCTTCTAGCTGACGCAGGACGAGATAGAGCAGCTCTAGCTTTTTGTCAGGGCGCAGGATATCAATCTCTAATGGATATTCACTGATATTTTTGAGGGGTCTTTGCAGTTTGGCAAAAACGCCCTCAAAAACAGCATTTTGCACATCGCCGGGTTTACCTTGTAAGGCGCTTCTGGAAGATGAAACCGGTAGTCTCGCTTCCATCGCAGCGATCGCAGCGGCTGCGCCCGGTACCAATGCCTCACGATCGAGATACCTGGCGGCGGTCCTATCTGCGTAGCTGCCGCCCGAGTAGCCTTGTGCAAGCCGAATCCACTCTGTACTGGCTGAGCTTTGACGCCGATTGGTTGAAGAACCTTGCCTGGGGGCATCGGCAAACTTGGGGGTCCGCCACAGGGTAGACATGAGCCAACGCGCGGCAGTCAGTTCTCTTTTTTTACCGTCTAAGATGACGCGATTGAGCCAAGAAGTAGTTTGTTCACGGGCAATTGTGACGTCAACAAGATTCTTGTTTATTTGTTGTAGTCCAGATAGCCGCATGCTGATACGCATAGCAGTAAGCGGACCCGGAATATCACCTATCCGAGAAAGCGCCGAGCCTTTTGGGCGTTTGTTATTGTTGCGAATATTTCCTTTTTTATTCGTCTGCGAATCTATAGCCGATTCTGTTGCCAGAGAATCTGTTGTAAAGGGTTCGGAAGGATCAGTCAGATTTGCTGATGGCTGTGTTTTATAACCTGCGGTATTTTCAGCAGCATCTGTGGGCACAGCCGTCTTGCGAATGAGCTGAGCAAGCCGCCTCACAGACATGCTGCGAGTGCCGTATGCGCTAGCACCCATGCGCTGTGCGGCAGCCTGCAACACTGGTTCGGCCTGAGTGCTGAGGACAAGCACCGGGAGCTGAGGGAAGTCAGTTTTTATCTGCTGACAAAGCGCAAGACCCGGGATAGCATCTGGCTCTTTTGCGCCCATGCCTAGATCAAGGATGACAAGATCCAGTGGGGGCTGCTGTAAAGATTGCTCTTTCTTTCGCAGCGCAGGATTGTCCAGTGACTTTTGATAGTTGTCGAAGCGCGATCGCACCTCTGACATGGCCTCACTCGCCCGCCCAGCTTCTGCAACGACCGTAAAGTCGCTCTGCTGCTCCAGCCACACCTTTAGCCCCAGACGAAACACTGGGTCTTCGTCAATCAGCATCAGTTGCAGAGGGCGCTGGCTCAACTCATCCATTTAGAATTCATTATCGTAGCCACTGTCGTAGCTGCCTTCTTCAGTGTAGCCCTCGGCGCTACCGCCTTCTCCAGAATAAGAATAGCCATCATCCGCTGCAGGCGCTTCCAAAGACCAGATGTAAGCCCTTTCATTGTCCCAAATATTAATACTTGCCTGCGCTTCTGGGTAACGCGCGCGCCCCGGTGCAATCTGTGCAGCAACGCCAATGGCTGCGGTGAGACTTCCTCTCGCCGCGAGATTCTCGGCTTCAATCAAGATAGGCCGATCTTCGATGATTTGCAGCTCCTCGGTCCAAGCCTTTGCCTTTGCTTGAGCGCTAACGTAGAGAGCACGGCCCGACTTGATTTCTCCTGCCGTGGCAATAGCTTTACTGAGCTTACCGGCGGTTGCAAATTGCTCTGCTTTATCAAGAATTGGCTGATCTTCAATCGTTTCGATACGGTCTTCCCACTCGGCAATGTAGGTTTGGCCTTCAATGCGCAGGGCACGGCCTTGTTCTATTTTTGCCGCCTGGGCGATCGCAGCCTGCAAATTCTCCTTTCCGCCTTTGGTCGCTATCTGCACCGCTTCCGTCAAGATCGGACGATCTTCTATCCGCTGAACTTCTTTGGTCCAGTGAGATACTAAAGTTTGAGCCTGAAGGCGCTGGGGACGCTCTTGGGTAATTTGCTCGGCTTCTGCGATCGCCCACTGATAAGTCACTTCCTGGCCGATGTTGGCTAAGTTACTGGCGTACTGCAACTGCACCATGTCATCGAGCTTTTTCTGCCACTTATTAGAGCTGTCTTGAGCTTCGGTATAGAAAGGAGAGTCAGGAGAGATCCGCTGTACGGCTTGGATCGCTTCAATCAGGTTATAAACCTGGCCGTAGGAGGGTGCCCACTGGTCGTAGGGGTTAGTGGCGAGGCGTTTGGCATGGCCAAAGCTTATGAGATCGCGCGCTTCGCTGGTAGTGGCCAAATCCGGCGGCACAAGCTTCACAATTTCAATCGCGGTGTCGATGTCTTCTTCTTCCCACTTTTGGAAGCTATATTGCAGCACCCGCTGTGCCCATTGATTAATGTCAGTTTTCGACTCACGCCAAGCGGCCGTTTCCAAGTGGATATTTTCCACTAGGGCAAGGGCTTCACCCAGCTTTTCAGGATCGCCCGTTTTTACCAGGGTGCGCGCTGTCTCCAGCCGTTCTCTACCTGCCTGTTCTCGATCAACCCTTGTCTTCAGCTGGTCGTGACGTGTGCGCACCCAGTAGTTGCTGTTGAGAATTTTGAGCCGCTGTAGTTCGCGACGGGCCGCGACCCAATCATGAGCTTTTACTGTCCGGACAATATTGCTTTCAATTTCTCTGCCAACGCTCCATTCTTTATCCCAAGTCGCGATCGCACTTTTTACTTCTGGGTAAGCTTCCACACGTTCTGGAATCCGCTTAGCCAGCGCCAATGCTCTAGCTCGCTCTCCCCGCTGGACCATCGGTTCTAGCTCACCGAGTAACGCTTTCGACCATCGGTTCATCAGCCGATTGGCCTCCCCGTACATGGGGTGGCTCGGTTGCCAAGGCTCTACTAGCTCAATCGCCTCAATCAGTGCCTGAGCAGAACCGGACTGCACGCTGGCACGGGCACACAGCAGTTGCTCACTATCAGAACTCATCCCTGACAGCGCACTACAGTCTGGCAGGGGTGGGTTCTGGGTCATCACTGAGACGGCCCGCAAGCTGACACCACCTGCTGTGAGTAAAATCGCAACCCATACGAGTGGCCACAAGAAGTCGGCTAGCTTTTCGCGAACGCGTTTACCCATCGTTCGCTGGGCCGTTCGTTGTTGAGGCGTGCGGTCTCCGGGCTGTCTAGTAGGATTGAGCGTTTGTACAGACTGAGGTGTGGGAGGAACAGAAGTCATGGCGCAAGCAGCGGCAGCAGTAGGTGCAATCGATTGCAAATCAAAATTAATTGATGAGTACAGGTCTCCTTACAGTTCCCACCGGGCGACAGTTGCTAGCTATGCATAGCCCTCAAAGTTAGGCAGCATCTTTGATGACGACACCGTACTTTTGATACACATCAACTATTTTTCATCAGAATTTTGCTGATATTGTAGTGTCAATCGGGGCAAATCGGATGTTTTCCTATAATTTATTTTGGGTTGACGTTAATCATTGCCCAAATCGCTGCTGGATCATGCTAAACAGCGCTCGCATGCCCATGGCTTCGCCACCTTCTGGTCTGCCGGGGAGCGATCGCATGTTGTAGGCCATAAAGTCAATGTGGATCCAAGGCGTCTGCCTCTTGGTAAACTCGCGCAAAAATAGCGCAGCCGTAATAGAGCCCCCATAGGGCGTACTCGAAATGTTATTCAAATCCGCCACCTTACTATCTAGCATGGTGCGGTAGGGCTCATGTAGCGGCAGCTGCCACAGCGGATCATCCTGCTGCTTGCCAGCAGCGAGCAGTGCCTGAGCAGTCTCATCATCGTTACAGAACAGTGCGGCAATTTCTGCGCCCACGGCCACACGAGCCGCCCCCGTGAGCGTCGCGCAGTCAACCAGCAAATCAGGCGATTCACCGCTGGCTTCTGTGAGCGCATCTGCCAGCACCAAGCGTCCTTCAGCATCGGTATTGCCAATTTCAACCGTTGTGCCTTGGCGCGCAGTGAGCACATCTGAAGGGCGAGTAGAATTGCCCGCAATGCTATTTTCTACTGCCGGGATCAGCACACGCAGAGCCACAGGGACTTTTAGCTGCATAATCATCTTCGCTAATCCCAGCACCTGCGCGGCGCCACCCATGTCTTTTTTCATCAGCTTCATACCGCTGGAAGACTTCATATTGAGTCCTCCGGTATCGAAGCAAACGCCTTTCCCAACGAGCGTGACTTTAGGTAACTCTGGGTCACCCCAGCGGAGGTCAATAAGCCTAGGTGCTTGCGTATCCGAATGGCTATTAGCCTGACCTACTGCGTAAATCATGGGATAGTTCTGCTCGACCAAGGCCTCATTTACAATGACGCTGCACTCGGCTCCAAACCGATCGGAAACTTGCTGCGCGGCCTCAGCGAGGCTTTGCGGATTCATATCTAGCGCAGGCGTATTGATTAAGTCACGAACCAGATACGTCGCTTCTGCGGCGGCTGTGATGTAGTGATCGTCGGCGCTGTCTGGAAAGGCGAGTTCGGGCAGGGCATCTGCCAGCTGCTTGTAGCGGGTGAATCGATATTGACCAAGTGTCCAGCCAAGACAGAGCTTAGTCACCGTTTCGCTATCAAACTCGTCAGCTAAGGTGTACTTCTGAGCAGGCAATGTCTGGGCTAAGCGACCTAAGGTCCAGGTATCAAAGGTTTCAGGTTTGCCAATAAGCACGCACTCTAGCTCGCCATCTTTTGACGGAAGGAGGCAGTGGGTACCCGGTTTACCCTTAAAGCCGGACATCTCTAGCCATACTGACTGATGGACATAGTCTCGCTTGAGCTGTTCTTCAGTGACAAAATGTAGAGGAATAGTAGGTGGCAAGAGGACATCTCCAAGTCAGTTACTCTATAGCATTTCTCACTTGGCTTAGGTACAGTGTGCTGGCTGACAGCTTTACGCTCCAACGGGCCAAGTGAGGCGCGGTGCCCGGATGCTTCCGGGCACCGCTATAAACTCTATAACATCGGTTACTTAGCTTTATAACAATCTAAGTTGATGCTTGCACTTGGCCAGGGATTTCGATCACGAATTCGCTCCCCTGACTAGGTGTTGACTGGCAACGGAGATGGCCCTCGTGGCGACCGACAACAATCTGATAGCTAACCGCAAGTCCCATGCCGGTCCCCTTTCCTACTGGCTTGGTTGTAAAAAAGGGATCGAAGATTTTAGATTGGATTTCTGGCTCAATGCCAACACCGTTGTCTTTGATTTTGATAACCGTGTAAGGCGGCTCCCATGCAGTCGTAATTGCAATTTCGGCTCTATAGCTATCGTCTTTTTGTTGTTCTAATTTTTGGGTAACGGCATCGATAGCATTGTTCAATAGCTGTAAAAAAACCTGATTGAGCGCACTGGGAAAGCAAGAAACATTTGGCAGGTCTTGATAGTGCTTGGTTAGGGTAATGCCACCCTGCGGTTCACTGAGTCGGTTATTTAGCAACAGTAGCGCATTGTCTAGGCCGTCATGAATGTCTGCTGGCTTGAAGTCGGATTCATCGAGCCGAGCGAAATTTCTCAACGAGAGTACAATCGCCTGAATTCGCTGAGCACCTGAACTCATAGAGTTGATTAATTTTCTCCAATCCTGTTCGATAAAGTCTAGGTCTTCCAATTCTAAATCTGTAAAATTCAGAGCTTTGAAGTCTGGATCTTGAGAGTCTAGGTTTTTTACTTTCTGGCGGTGGCTTTGAACGACGGTTAACAGGTCTTCAAAGTAGCTGTGAATATGGTGCAGGTTGCCATAGATAAAGCTAGCAGGATTGTTGATTTCGTGGGCAACACCTGCCACTAGCTGCCCAATACCAGCCATCTTCTCGCTCTGAATCATTTGCGTTTGAGCGATTTTTAACTCGGCTAGCGCCTGCTGAGTAGATTTAATCTGGACTTCTAGCTGAGCGGTACGCTGATTGAAGGCGGCGATGACGTCATCTAGCTCATCGCGTTGTCCTGCATGACCGGCCCTAGGCTGTAGATAAAAGTCTTGAGGGCTGTCTGCGGCGATCGCACGTGCAAGCTGTTGTCGAATTTGCTGTAGTGGTGAAATGATTAGCTTTTGAAGCACCAGAAAGGTCGTGAGCGTCACAAAGCCAGAGATAATCACGACCAGCCCAGCAATTCGACCGATGAAAGCATATACGTTTTGGTGAATTGGCGTCCCGTCGTAACGCAGTGTAACGCTGTAATACCAGTTCAGGCTCTCAGCAGGCAGCAAAATCTCGTAGCGATGGCGGCTCGCCCATTCTGAACGAATGGTAGTTTCAATATTGGGCTTGAGAGTGACAGCTTCTCCAAATTGACCGACGGTTTGCCCCTGAACGTTGTAAAGGGTAATACCCACGACAGGTGAAGCACTTTGGGACTGGCTCTTTTCGATCGCCCTTATTAGAAATTCGTTCCGTTCTTGATCGTCTGGAAAAAGAAACGATTGATTCGCCGATGACTGACTGGCAGATGACGCTTCGGCTATGGTTTGCGCGATCGCTAATGTTTGTACTGCAGTGAGTGTAGTTTGCTCTAGCTGATGTTCAGCCTCTTGGCGTTGGCGACGCACAGATGGCACAAGAATGATCCCTTCGATGACCAGAATACTGCCAAAAATCCAGAACACTATCTGACGAGATAACCGACTGCGAAAGACCTCTGCTGTAGATAACCGAAGGCGATGTAAAGCGTTCATCTTATTTTGCTCTTCTGCGCTACCAACGATTGCATAAAATCAATATTCCTGGAGCAAGTGATAAGCATCGTGAGAATAGGATGAGCATTCTCCGACTTTTGCCTGTGAAAATGACTGTATTTCTAGACTAGGCGAACACATAGCACGCCTGCGCGTCACTTAGCCCTCAGAAATCGGCAGTTGCAGAGTTCAATACTGTGGTGAGCTAAGTGGCCAACACTATAGTTCCTTAAATTCGTCAGCAAAAAACGGACGGAGAGAAAGGTATCTCTCCGTCCGCCTCTTCAAAGGGTTCATAACAAAGTAGCGTTCTCGCTGGCTTTATCTAGACTGCTTTACTGAACAGCTACCTCAGACTTTTGTACACTTTCTGCTTGGAAAGCTTTCTCTAAACGCATAACACGCTTAGCTCTTGCAGAAAAAGCACTTGCATCAATCTTGTTAGCAAGCAAGGCATCAAATGAGAACAAACCTGCGCCATTGGCAGTGAGATACAGGAAGCAAGCTGCGTAGATGGCAGAAAGCTCCAGATAAGGAAGGCTAAGACCTGCAACCTTGATGTGGTGATACATTGCAACACACATAGTGCTGAACAAACCAAAAGCAGCAGGGCGAGTGAACAAACCAATCATCACCAGAGGCGATGCGATTAACTCAGTGTAGGCGGCAACATAGCTCAAGAAGATAGGAAAGGGAAGACCGAGATAAGCTACGTAGGCTTGGGCAAAGCTTTCGATATCGGCCAACTTATCTTGACCGTTGTGAATCATCATTAGACCCAAAACGACTCGCACAATGGCTAGGGTTGCTTGAGAAACGGTATTGGCATTGACGTTGGGCTTGAATATCAAGTTGGCAAGGAAAGAAATATTCATATGAGGGGAAGAGGGGAGTATTAAGCTTTGAAACGATTATGTAAACAAGTATAACAAGCATAGATTGCTTTGCGAACATCTAAAAGCCTTATTCCAGAAGAATTACGGCTATTCAGGGCTGGTTGACTGGCGGTCATTTCTCATAAAAATGCTTCTATCAAGGGCTTTCGGTTACTTTTCTTAATCTATTTTGAGCAGTGAATTTTTTCTATGCATATGGCTTCTTGATGACATGCGTCCACACATCACTAGACTTGTGATAAGCAAGCACCAGAAAGATTCGCCTGGCAGCGTTCTACTATCCTTAATCTAGAGTGAAGCCTACGAACCCTAGTCAACCTAGTCCAGCGTGAAGGGAACGAAGTCGTAGCCTGTACCAGAGCGCGTGCCTGCTTCTACCTGAACTAAGCGGTCGACCTGACGGCGATCGCCTGATGGCAGAAAGTTAATAGGCCCCGTCGCACTATCGACGCTGAAGTTGTTGTCGTCGAGAGCGGCCTTGAGGCCTGCACGGCTGGCATCTCCCGTGAGTCCAGCTGCGATCGCAATTACCGCATCGTAGGCAGTCGCCGTTCGCCAGCTCACATCGCCTTTCCACAGGTCACGGGAAGTCTCTACAAAATCCGCTTCAGTATCTCTAGAGAGCAAGTGCCAGGGAACCGCAACTGTCAGTGCCTGGGCGTCGCTACCCGTTTCTTCCAAAATGTAGCGGTTGTAGATTTCATCACCGCCCAGAACGGGCTTGCTGCCACCATTGGCCTCGATGATAGCTGCCGATACTTCTAGAGTTCCGGGGCTGGCTGCCAGCATCAGCACGTCCGCGTCTTCCCCGCTAACCACGTCATCAGCAGAAAATTCACTGTCAGCCATGTCGTACTCATTGACAATGTCGCCTCCCCAAGCTGAGACAAAGGCATTGAACTCATCTTTGAGCGAGTCGCTCAAGTCGCTAGTGGAATCAAAAAATACGGCGGCCTGACGATCTTCTCGGTAATAGAGCATGTATGCCGCCAAGGCTGCGGCTGCAAAGCTATCGGTCGGCACCGTGCGATAGAGATAGGGACTAATGCCGGAGAGATCGACTGCTGTGCTGACAGGGGTAATGGTGACCAGTTCACCCTGCTCATATATCGGTGCAGTCGCCAGGGTTACATCACTGCTGTAGTGACCTACAACACCCAGAATCATTGGGTTGTCGACCAGAGTACTGGCAAGCGTCTTGGCCGTTTCAGGATCGTTGCCATCGTTCACCAGAACCAAACGAACCGGCGTGCCATCAATGCCGCCACCCCGGTTAATATCGTCCTGAGCTTGGGCGGCGCCTCTTAAAATTTCTAAGCCGATAGGGCTAGCATCCCCAGCAGGCGCAACGACCGCGATGACATAGGCTTGCTCGTTGCCGATGCGGGCATTGCTGCGGTAAATGAAGGTCTCTGGATCGTTGGGATCGTCTGATAATGCGGAGTTGAATACGGTGACGGCACTGGCAAACTCGCCTGATGCGATCGCCTCTAATCCTTCTGCTTTGACCGCAGACCCACCCGAGAACAAACTCTGCTCTCCTACGCTGACACGAGATTTGAGTGCTTCAGGTAGGGATTCACTCAAGACGATACTGCCGTCATTGGCCTGTAGCTGTACGGCCCTGTCCACACGGCTGGTCAGTGTCCATAGTAAAAGTGAAATGCCGCCTACCACGCCGAAAGCCAGTAGAGTCGCTACGATGGCAAACCGGCTATCGTTATCTTGAGACATAGAGTGAACGAATCCGAGGAATTGCGGAGTCTGTGGAGATAAACAATACCAATATACGTTGTTTCAGTATGGTTTTTGCAGAGAACTGAAGGCGTTATGTTTATTTCTGATTCTGCTCCTTTCCAAACTTCATCCCACTTCAGGTGTGCTTAATGCAACACCTGCTGAATCGCGGCCTGATGCTGCTTGACCGGAATTAGCGTATGGGCTGTCATCATGCCACTGGCAGCAACAGCGGGAAGCCCAATGCCTGGAAAGGTTGAGTCTCCGCAACAGAGCAGATTTTGGATGGGCGGCTTTGGACCTGGGAATAGAGCCTGACCTGCTTTGATAGCTGGACCGTAAGAGCCTCGATATCGTCTCAGAAAGCGCTGATGAGTAAGTGGCGTACCCGTCAGGGCAAGGGTGGTGCGCTGGCGAATATCTGGAATGACCCGCTCTAGGGCTTGCCACATGGGGCGCGATCGCGCGTCTTTCTGCTTTTCATACTCAGGTGTGCCCGCCGTCAGCTATTCCCATAGATGGTAGGGCTCATTCCCTGGCGTATACACATGAACTGTGTGCTTACCCAGCGGTGCCAAGTCGGAGTCTAGCACAGACGGAATCGATATCAAAACCAGATTTTGCGGTGCTGTAATGCCTGCTGCCCAGTCATTGACGATTATGTAATGACAGGCCAAATCTTCTGGGAGATCTTGCGCGTCTATGCCCAGATGCAGATGCATAAAGCTATCGCAGGGAGGGGTAGACTGTCGCTTTTCGATGAAGCTTTTCGGTAGGTCATCCTCCGGAATCAGCGGCAGCGTATCCCAAATAGAGGCATTGGAAATAACGGCTTTGCGGGCGTGAATCGTGCTTCTATTCTTGAGCTTTACTCCGGTAGCCTTACCCTCCTGGGTTTCGATTTCAATCACATGGGCACCTGTTTTTATCTGGCCATTATGCTTAGTGATGCCTCGAGCCAAAGCCTCTACCAGCGCGGCAGAGCCGCCCATGGGGTAATCGAGCTGTACGCCAGGGCGGTACCAGTCGGCAAACATAAAAGCAACTTCGGCGGTACTGGTTCCGCTGGCAGGGAGGCCAGAGAGCAGAAAGCACAGCATCTCTAGCCAGTTGCGGGCAAAGGGGTCGGTAATGACGCCGTCTAGCACACGGCTGAAGGGCCCGGTGAGTTTGAGCGTGTCAGCTGTGTGGCGTAAAAGATTTGGGACAAACGGTGCAGCCGTTTTCACTGCGCCCCAGTCAAAGCGAACGGCGGCTGTTGGCAGTGCAACAGCCGCACTCGCCAATGGCTTCATAATGCGCTGAAGTTCTCGCCATTCTGCAACGGCCTTTTCGCCCCGCAGCTTTTGAAGGACTTCGCAGAACTGATCGACACCTACGGCAGTATCAAAGTCACCTTCTGGAAGACGGCAGCCCCAAGTATCGTAGTTGGCCCAGGCAATGTCTTCGTCGATGATGTCGAGGACTTGTCGAAGTGGGTTGGGGGAAGGGCTGTAGGATAGGCCAGAGTAGAGGGAGGGCCCAGAGTCGAAGTGGTGCCCTTGTCGTGTGAAGCCATGGGCCGCGCCGCCGAGGAGGGTATGACTTTCACAGACGGTGACTTCTAGGCCATAGTGGGCAAGGAGTGCACCGCAGCAGAGGCCACCAATACCACTGCCGATGATAACGATATCTGTTGTTTCCGTAGGCACAAAAGTTTAGCTAGTAGTGGTTATAGAGCACGCAATAGATATTCTAAAACACACATGATTTCTGTTGGTCTCAGATGTGTTTAATCTGAGGTGGCGTAGTGTCATTGCTCAGCAATAGTATCGTTATCTTCTGTAGGTAATGGTGAGCTGCCATGCTCTCAAATTTCTCTCAAGACAGAAGTACATTTGAACTTTTCATAACCTATCTCTTTTAGTTTAGGGCTACCGAAGAACGTAGCTCACTACATGTCTAAGAATAGAGTCCCAAAAAGTTCTCAGATATTAGTGAAACATCTGAGGATAGGTTATGGCGATGATTGTCCATGAAGACAGAGGCCTATCTGTCTTCTTTTCCACAACATCTATATGCTCTACGTTCTTCTTTTGAAAAAAATCACCTTGCCAACGGACAAGAAACTTGTATAAGAGCCTGACTTTTTCCGTTATCTTTTAGAGTCAAAAACTGCTTGGTTTTCGTGGGCTCAAAGCCCTGAACTTCCGTGGTTAATGCTCAGTACACACCAACAGTGTTAGGAAGCATGCCTGGTCGCAGTCCCTTGATATCTTGCGGTTGCAGAACTTACTGGGAAAATCAGGTGCAAGGCCGACCTGAATAATTGCATTGGGAATACTAACAGCAGATCTTCCTTCAAATGAAATTTATGCTCAAGCTTGCCGTTGGTCACAGTAACGATCCCGATTCTCAGGATGCGATTACAGAAGTTTTAGAGCAAATACATACAACGCTCGCCGGAGACATCCCACGTGCAGGCTTGTTATTTGCCGCTATCGATTTCGAACACGACCAAATCCTCCAGAAAGTTGCAGAGACTTTTCCAAACATCGAGCTGATTGGTGGGACTACGGATGGAGAGATGTCGTCTGTGCTCGGGTTCGAACAAGATTCACTTACCCTTGTCGTTTTTTGCTCCGATACCATTACTATCAGTGCTGGCATCGGTCATAACGTATCAAAAGATGTCGACGCAGCGGCTCAGGCTGCTGTACAGCAGGCACGTGCAGCACACACAGAAGATATCCAGTTCTGTATTAGCCTACCCGAAAGCTTAACCACTAGCAGTCAGATTATTCTGGACAGCTTAAAGCAGACATTAGGAGTGCAGGTGCCAATTTTTGGTGGATTAACTGCTGACCAATGGCGATTTCAACAAACATATCAGTTCTTCAAAACCGAGGTGTACAGCGACGCCGCCCCCGTTCTATTATTCTCGGGTCCTATTTTATTTTCTCATGGTATCGCTAGCGGCTGGCAGCCTATCGGCAAGGCTGGACAGGTCAGCAAGGCCAAGGATAACGTAGTTTATGAAATTGATAATCAACCAGCGCTAGCGTTTTATCACCGTTATCTAGGCTCCCTTCCCCCTTCTTCGGAATATCCTTTAGCTTTGTTGGATTCCGATAGTGATCGCTACTATATGAGAGCCCCTAGCGGCATTTACGATAAGACTACTGGTAGTATTACTTTTTTCGGAACTGTTCCAGAGAAAACCGTTGTACATATCACTGAGACAACGCATGATGATATTCTCTCAGCCTCTCAACAATCTACTCAGCAGGCCCTAGCAAGCTATCCAGGAAAATCGCCAGCCGCCGCTTTATTCTTTTCCTGTGCCAGTCGGCGGCAAATTTTAGGCAGTCGCACTCAAGAAGAGTACAAGCAGGCTCAGCATCTTTTGGGGCCAATGCTGCCAATCTGTGGTTTTTACACGAATGGGGAAATCTCACCGTTGCAGAAGCAGGGAGATACCTATATGCACAACGAAACATTTATTACTTTACTGCTAGGAGATGCTTGAATGACAGCGAACTTGTCAGAATCACAGTTCAAAATACAGCAGTTAGAAAAAGAGAATCGAATACTGCATAAAAAATTAGAGCGTGCGCAAACTACCAATCTTCAACTGGAAGAAACGACGCGTAAAAAAGAATCTTTATTGCGTCAGGTAATTGAAGAAGTCAAAGACTCTCAGGCAACCTTAGAACAAAAAAGTAATGAACTTGAGCGTGCATACCTTAATCTCAAGGATACACAGACTCAACTCATTCAGGCTGAAAAAATGTCTAGTCTAGGGCAGTTGGTTGCAGGAGTAGCACATGAAATCAATAATCCAGTCAACTTCATCCACGGTAATCTCAGGCATATAGAAGACTACGCCGTTAGCCTGACTGATTTCTTGAAGATATATGAGATGTACTGTCCCAATCCAAGTGCTGAGATCCAGCAGCAGGCTGAAGATATGGATATTGCTTTCATCAAAACAGACTTGGGCAAAATACTAGCTTCTATGAAGATGGGCACTGAGCGGATTCGTGAAATTGTTCTGTCTTTGCGTAACTTTTCACGAATGGATGAGGCCGAGAGTAAATACGTCGATATTCATGAAGGAATAGAGAGCACGCTCCTGATCTTGCAGCACCGCCTCAAGGCCAATTCTCAGCGACCTGAGATTGTTGTTATTCGAGACTTTGGTAATTTGCCCAATATCGAATGCTTTGCGGGTCAGCTCAATCAAGTCGTGATGAATATTGTGTCTAATGCCATCGATGCTCTAGACAGCTCTCTTAAAAAAACGTCTACAGCTCAGGAGCACCCACAGATTCTACTGCGAACTACAGCTAACCTTGATAGAGTATCTATCAGCATTATTGATAACGGTACTGGTATACCTTTATCCGTTAGGAAACATATTTTTGAACCGTTTTTCACCACTAAAGCTGTGGGTAAAGGAACGGGTATGGGCATGGCTATCAGCTATCAAATTATCGTTGAGAAACACTGTGGCCAATTAGAGTGTAACTCTGAGGAAGGCATTGGTACCGAGTTTAACATCACACTCCCTACTACACTGCGGCCACAAGCTTAAGCGTTGCACAATAGGGTGGTTGCAGTGAGTCTGTCATAATTAGCAATTAGTCTAATCAATTCTTGCAAGCTCGAAGATTCGTTGAGATAAGAGTGTATTTTGAGCCTGTCACTCCTAGTTTTCCTAATCTAAGTATCGAGACTAGATTCCTCGTATAGAAGTAGAGTTACGCCTACTTTCATCTAGTGTCATGCAATCACGCCTTCATATAGATGCCTAGATGACAGGAAACAATTGAGCTAGATGTAGCTTTCTCTTTCCTAGACTCTCTCTAAAGCTCTAGTAGCCCAATCTCTAAAGTCAAAAATCTAGCTAAGGAATGAGCCATCAATAACTATCAGATTATTAGAGCTTTCCTCTAGCCCTTAATATATAGCTAAAAACGCATGGCAATTTTGAGAGATGAGCTTTGAATTTCGCAACCAGTTGGCCCCTGAGCTAGAGGAGAGTATGCGAAATTTTTATCTCACCCTTTCCGAAAAAGACCGCCGCCGGTTTGCGGCCATCCAAGCTCAGCAGTTAGGCCATGGGTCGATGGAATACCTGGCTAAGGTGCTGGGCTGCTCGCGTCGGACGATAGAGAGAGGCAAGCAGGAGTTGAATCAGCTCCCTGATGATCCAGCGGCGGGTCGCATCCGAAAAGTGGGCGGTGGTCGAAAAAAAGATCGTTGAGGATAGTGCCATTGAGCGTAATCTGAACCAATTGCTAGAGCATCGGACAGCCGGTAACCCCGATGATGCCGCCATCCGCTTCACTGACTTATCACCGCACCAGCTCGCTCAACGGCTGCAACATTTGGGGACACCTGTGAGTCATGCAACCGTTCGGCGGTGGATGGATGAGAAGAAGCTGCGACTGCGGCGGATTCAGAAAGTGCTCAGTTGTGGACACAGTGCCCACCGTAATCAACAGTTCGAGCGCATTGCTGAACTGATTGAGCAGTATCGAGCAGCGGGCAATCCCTATTTCTCGGTCGATACCAAGGCCAGAGAACTCTTGGGACAGCTCTACCGTCAAGGCCGATGCCGATGCACACAGCCGTTTCAGGCCTTTGACCATGATTTTCCGACCCTGGCCACA
>ERZ1740067.1522-NODE-1522-length-15667-cov-6.708942_pt1 | contig 15667 bp, 15 predicted proteins | sample MGYA00581736_ERZ1740067 | MGnify/ENA primary metagenome ERZ1740067 (study PRJEB43018, sample SAMN04849236) | marine metagenome | isolation source: floating plastic debris | place: Pacific Ocean | collected 2008-08-27 | study: EMG produced TPA metagenomics... | reverse complement strand
AGGTGCTTATGAAGCTTTATTGGATTGTTGGGTAAAGGAAGAGTCTATTCTGCGATACAATGTTCCCGGTAGTTTTGAGCTTCCATTTGGATGTAAAAAAATGATTGTTTCAAAAAGTGTCGATGCGGTAATTGCCATAGGTAGTGTCATTAGGGGGGAAACAAGCCATTTTGATTACGTATGTGGCGCTACGGCACAAGGTATAATGAATCTTAATGTACAGACCGATGTGCCTGTAATTTTTTGCGTGCTAACTGACAATACCATTGAACAATCCCGCGCTAGAAGTGGTGGTAAACACGGCAATAAAGGCACGGAAGCGGCTATTGCCGCTTTGAAAATGGCAATACTCAACAGGTAATCCCATTGTTGCTTCTGTTTATGTTTTATTGTCGGGTTAGCCTATAAGGCACAAAGCATGGAACATCTCCCTTAGCTGTTAACAATTTTTGTGAAGCCCGTTTTAAGCAATGTAGGCATTTTAAGTACCTTTGAGTTCAAGCAAAGAGGGGATATGCGGAATTTTTTAAAGCTTCGAAGAAATCGTGAGTTTGATTACAAGCCCCGCTATTATAAGGGAGAAGGAAATCCCTATAAAATCGAGCACAAACTGGATAAGTTCAGAACTACGGCACATCATCAAAGAGGTCTTAAGAATAAGTTCTCAAATGCTTTTGAAGACTTAAGAAATGAAGGTGATAGAAACATGCGCATGAGGTTTTTCATTGCGCTGGCCTTTTTGTTATTGATATTTTTGTATATCATTGATTTCGATTTGTCCATATTCTACAGTTCTTAATGGCAGATTTCATAAAACTATTGCCCGACCATGTGGCCAATCAGATTGCTGCTGGTGAAGTGGTTCAACGCCCTGCCTCTGTGGTCAAAGAGTTGTTGGAAAACGCTATTGACGCTCAAGCCACTACAGTGAAATTAATTGTAAAGGAAGGGGGTAAAACACTAATACAAGTGGTCGATGATGGTACGGGCATGAGTACAACGGACGCCCGTCTTTCTTTCGAACGACATGCTACTTCCAAGATTTCTAAAGCCGATGACCTCTTTAACTTGCACACCAAAGGGTTTCGCGGAGAAGCTTTGGCTTCTATAGCGGCCATCGCCCATGTTGATATGCAAACCAAAACGGAAAATGAAGAAGTAGGTACCCATCTTAAGATTGAGGGTAGTGAAGTTGTTTCCCAAGAAGTCATCGCCACGCCAAAAGGGACTTCTATTGCAGTTAAAAATCTCTTTTTTAATATTCCGGCCAGACGTAATTTTTTGAAGTCAGATCAAGTCGAACTTCGGCATATCATTGATGAATTTCAACGGGTCGCTTTGGTGCACCCAACGATTGCATTTCAGCTGTTCAACAATGGCTCTGAATACTTTAACTTGACTTCTGAGAGTTTTAGACTGCGTATCGTTCATATTCTTGGAAAGAAAACAAACGAAAAACTGGTACCGGTCGAAGAGGAGACTGAAGTAGTCAAAATTTCAGGATTTATCTGTAAACCCGAATTTGCTAAAAAGAGTAGGGGGGAGCAGTTCTTTTTTGCCAACGACCGCTTTATTAAAAGTCCTTATTTGCACCATGCCATAGTTGCTGCCTTTGAAGGATTGTTAAAGTCTGACACCCATCCAGGATACTTTTTGCAATTGACAGTTGATCCGAAGTCCATCGATATCAATATTCACCCCACGAAGACCGAAGTGAAGTTTGATGACGAACACACACTTTATGCTACGCTCAGGGCTGCGGCTAAGCATAGCTTAGGACAGTTTCATGTCGCTCCAGTGCTCGATTTTAACCATGATGGCAACCTAGATACGCCCTACCATTTTAAAGATCGAGAGGCGCAGCAGCCGACAGTAACTGTTGACGCCAGGTTTAATCCGTTTTCAAGAGAAGATAACGCTTGGCGTAATACGGTTCATGTAGGTAAACAAAGTGTAAAGGGTTGGGATACCCTATATGATTTTTCAGATAACGAACAATCATTTTCTAGTCTTCAAATGGAATCTGACACGAAGAGTTCAGACTTATTTGAAACGACTGCGGCTTTTATTGAAACCAAACAGCTCAGCTTTCAATTACAACGAAAGTATATTCTAAGTACTGTAAAATCAGGTTTGTTGGTTGTCGACCAACAGCGCGCGCACCAACGTATTTTGTACGAGCGCTTTTTAAAAGAAATCACCGTAGAAAAAGGAGTAACGCAACAGCTTTTATTTCCTTTAAAATTAGAGTACGGTAAGAAATCCCTGGGTATTTTTAGTGCTATGAATACAGACTTACAGCAACTAGGATTTGAGATAGGGTTTTCGACCGAGGGGGAAATTACGGTTCAGGGTATTCCGGCGCACATTCCAGAAAGCGCCATTAAAGAAGTGTTGGATACCGTTTTGGCATCAACTTTGGATGAGACAGATGACAATGGACTCTCCCGCGCAGAGTGGCTTGCAAAAACCTTGAGCAAAGCGCTAAGTGTGAAAAATGGGCAAGAGTTGAACCAAGAAGAACAAGTTGCCCTCGTCAATGATTTATTTGCCTGCAAAGAACCAAAATTGAGTCCGTTTCACAAGAAGATTTACGTTATTGTTGAAGCAAACGAAATTGAAAATAAGTTTTAGCCAATGGGAAGAATGACCGAAGCCATAAAGCACCTTATCATTATCAATGTAATCTTCTTTATCGCCGGTGTAACCGGATTGGCTGATACCCTCTATGAGTACTTGGCACTTTGGTTTCCTAAAAATCCCAATTTTGAGTTTTGGCAGGTCATCAGTCATATGTTTCTGCATGACTTTACGGGCTTCTTCCATATTTTGTTCAATATGTATGCGCTTTGGGCTTTTGGTTCACCATTAGAGCGCATGTGGGGTCGAAATAAATTTTTATTCTTTTATTTCTCGGCGGGCATAGGCGGAGCACTTCTGCATATTGCTTCCAACTACTACTTTTTCAATCAAGGATTAGAGGTGATAACAGGAGCAGGATTAACAGAGCAACGCGTCGTTGAGATTTTGTCGAGCGGTCAATATAGTCCAGATTGGTATAAACTTGCCTCGCAAAATACAATAGATCGATTTATGAGTGCATTCAATGCGCCTGCGGTCGGGGCCTCGGGCGCGGTGTATGGTGTTTTGGTGGCCTTTGCTTTTATGTTTCCCAACTCAGAGTTGATGATGATATTTTTGCCTGTTCCCATTAAAGCGAAATATTTTGTTCCATTAATGATTTTCGGATATGATATCCTTTATGGTCTGCTGGGTTCAGGTAGTAACGTAGCACACTTTGCCCATATTGGCGGTGCATTGATTGGCTTTATCATGATGTGGTATTGGAAAAAAAATCAGTTTAATCAAAATCGTTGGAACTAGTTATGGCCAGTCAAGGGTTACCATACTATTTATCGCGTTTGAATATTGCCGAAAAGCTAATTGCCATCAATCTGGCCGTGTTTATTTTAACTGGGCTGGTGAGTGTTTTGTTAGGAGTCTCAATGGATTCCATATTGTATTGGTTTGAGTTGCCGAAAGATTTTTTTGAGTTTTTGACCAAACCATGGTCTCTGGTAACCTATTCATTTTTTCATGCTGGTTTTGGGCATATCTTTTGGAACCTTTTGATTCTCTACTTTGTTGGTAGGATTTTTTTAAACCTATTTGATGATAAACGCTTTATCAATGTGTACTTTTTGGGAGTAATTGTTGGGGGATCGTTGTTCTTGTTGAGCTATAACATTTTTCCGACCCTTTTGAACATCAATACCTCATTGATTGGCGCTTCAGCCGGAGTAACAGCTGTATTGATTTTTGTATGTACTTATATTCCCAATCAAGAAGTACGATTGTTCGGATTGATTAATATCAAGCTTTGGTATCTGGGAGCCTTCGTTGTTTTGATTGATTTAATCCAAATTCCCTATGGAGGAAATATCGGTGGGAGATTGGCCCATCTTGGCGGGGCGTTTTTAGGGTATTTATATGCGAGACAACTTTTAAAGGGAAGAGATATTGGTCAAGGCTTTTCAAGTTTAGTCGAATCCATTGGAAATGTATTTAAAGGGAAGCGAAAAACACCTCTAAGAACCGTCCATCGACGTGGTAATTCGAAGGCCTCAAAAGGTAAGTTCGATTATGACAAAGCGACCCGGCAAAAGAAAATAGATGCCATTTTGGATAAAATCAGTAAGTCAGGTTATGAAAGCCTTTCAAAAGCAGAAAAAGACTTTTTGTTCAAAGCGGGTAAAGAAGATTGAAATTTGAAGAAACTGAATTATTTCAAAAACCTTCTTCAGGGAATCAATGGTATTTTGACAATAATATCATTGGGTATTCTTGTCAATTACTTTTGGGGAGGGAAGGATGCAGGATTTTTTGGAGTATTTCAACTGGTCACCCTACCGATCTTAGGATGCCATTTGCTCTGTTTTTTGTATTGGGTTTTTAAAGGGTCAAAATGGGCGTTAGCGTCACTTTTTGTGATGGGTTTATCCTATTATGTCTTTGGAAACTTCTATAAAGGGGGGCAAGATGCAAAGTCAAAAGAGGGTGATTTCACGGTTATGAGCTATAATGCCATGGGGTTTAATCGTTTTGATCAAATTAATATGCCCCATGCCGGAGATAGTATATCTGCATTTATTATTGAGAAATCACCTGATATTGTCTGCCTACAGGAACATGCTCGTAGTCGCAAAAAACAATTAATGCAGTATAGATATCTGAGCGAGACACCCCGTAATTCGTCTCGGTCGATTCAAGCCATTTTTTCAAAATATCCAATAATAGGGAGAGGCTCATTGAACCTTCCCGAGAGTACCAATAACATTATTTTTGCTGATGTTGCCATCAATAATGATACTATTCGAGTGTACAATGTTCATTTAGAGTCCTTTAAAATTGTACCGAATGACACTGATATTTCTAGTAAAGCATCGGAAAAAGTTTACCAAAGGATAAAATCAACAATAACCACACAAAGGAGACAGGCTAAACTTTTAAGAGAACATATCTCAGCATCACCCTTTAGTGCTTTGGTATGTGGCGATTTCAACAATACCCAATTTTCAAGGGTTTTTCGTTTGGTTTCTGAGGGAATGGAAGATAGTTTTCAGGTAATGGGCAATGGTATGGGGAAAACCTATAGTGTGAAGGGAGTACCGCTGCGCATTGATTATATCTTGGCAGAGAATCGTTTTGAATTTTTGGGACATTGGAACTACGAAAAAAAATATTCCGATCATGAGCCCGTCATGGCGCGTGTATCCTTAAGGCCTAATGAAAAGACAATCCACTGAATCGGCAATAATGTGAATGACCAACGCCAACCCCAATAATCTTGTCCTCTTCCAAAACGCCAGTCCGATATATATCGGAATCATGACATAAGAATGTAAAGGGTGAAATCCGATACTGCAGCGGTTGGCATCAAAGATAGGTTGCGCTAATAAATGATCAATGTCTATGGCTATTGCCGAAATTAAAATAAGTGCAACTTTTAGTCTGTTTTCCTTGAAAAAGAATATGGCAACCAAAAGGGGAACGAAAAAATGAATACCATAATGTAAAATGTGGCGTATCAAGGGATTTTTATATTTTTCAAATACGTAGAGGCGTTTGGACCCTCATTGAACAGTAAATCCAAAGCACTGGTATTCGGTATAAAACCGTGACGTTCCGCAAATACTTGTTGATAGGGTTCGAATTTTAGGATGGTCTCCTTCTTTGCGTTAACCAAAGGCCTATAGTCATGTTTCTCATTAGAAACTTTACTATAGCCCTCTGTATGTTGCGTTTCAGGGTTTAATGAAATTGAATCACATAATAACCGAATACTATCCCAATTAAAATCCATTAAGTATTTGAATTCCCTATGAAAAAGCGGTGCAACATCATCTTCGTAGAACTCAAAAAAAGGAGAGGTGCGATAAGCGGTTTGTAATGTCCGCCAATGTTGTAATTGCCAACGATAGCTATTATCAATTTGAACCTCTCGATATTTTTGACGACCGTCTTTCCCTCCAACATGCCTTATGGGAATGCTTAGTTTATGTAATCCTTGATCGGTACAAATATGGTATCTATTACGATAGGTTTGCTTTTGAAAATTATCATGCACCTCCCAAAATACCTCTTTATTATGGTCCAAAACTGCCATGGTGAGGATATTTGGAAAACAAGTGGGGTGGAGTAAAGGCCTCAAATCAAGTACTTTCTGATTTTGATTTTCTTCTTTTCCTAAAGAAGTCAAATACGAACCATCCACCGAGTAGCGCTAGAAAGTACCAAAGGTACGAAGTTGGCTGACCGTTGCCGCCTACGGTTGTGAACATTCGTTCCGTTCGAAACTTCCATTCGGTGATGCTTTCCTCGAAATTGTCAAAGCTGAGCCATATAAAAACAGGTTTTCCAACAATGTGATTCGCCGGCACATATCCCCAAGTTCTACTATCCTCAGAATGGTCACGGTTATCACCCATCATCCAGTAGTAGTCCATTTGAAAGGTATAGGAATCTGCTGGTTGGCCATTTAATAGCACTTGATTGCCTGAAACCTGTACTTCATTCTTCTCATAATCCCTGATAATTTTTTTGTAAAGAGGAAGCGTCTCAGGACTCAATTGTATCGTTGCACCCGCTTTTGGAATGTAAATTGGCCCAAGATTATCGTTGTTCCATTTATAGTTATTGCTCTGTGGAAAGATGTTTCGACCGGTTTGCCCTTTGGGCTCAATATTCATTACTACTGAGTCAATTCTACTATCTTTTCTTAGGGCCTCCACCATTTCGAATGTGAGGTTAGCCGGACGTCTTCTAGGCGTTTCTTCTTTTAAACTCAGTCGCAATGCGCGGATTACGTCTGTTGGAATTCCTTTTTTGTCAGCGTATAGTTCTATCTGTCCGTCGTCTCTTCGATTAGCTCCCAAGACAAAACTATTGAGACCGTTCAACTGGCTTTGATTGATAGGTGGCGAAATATACTTTCTTTGAAAATCATCTGCCCCCACCTCATTTAACAAACGACTTGAAACTCCTTTATTACCATAAACAATGTGCTCATACATCACTTTGGCACGGTCTGATAGTTTTAATTGGTTTCCATTGACATGAACGAAGCCATTAATGATTTCAAGGGAATCTCCGGGGGTTCCCACGCATCGCTTGACGTAATTTGATTTTTTGTCGATAGGTTTCTTGACCCCTTTTTCAGCCACGAAAAATTGGCGAACGGTATCTGCTGGCCAACTGAATACGACGATATCATTTTTCTTGGGCGTACCAAAGCCCGGCAATCTGAAATATGGAATCTGCGGTTTGCTGAGGTACGATTTCGTTCGAACCAAGGGTAAGGTATCATGGACCATGGGTGCAGCTATAGCCGTCATTGGTGTTCTCGCCCCATAATGGAACTTACTCACAAAAAGAAAATCACCGATACGCAAGGTTCTCTCCAAAGATCCTGTTGGAATCACATAAGGTTGTATAAAATAGGTATGTACAAAGGTAGCCGCAACGATGGCAAAAACGATAGAACTGACCCATTCTCCCAATCCTGTTCTGGGTTTGAGGTCACGGTCGGTGATGTACTCAATATCCATCGCGTAGTTCAGAACATAAGTGTAAAAGCCTAAAGTCAAGATGACCGCCCAAGTTTGCCAAAGTTTGTTCTGACCAAAACTGCGAATGGTTTCTACCCAAATAACGGGAAACATCAATAGATTGATTATAGGGATAAATAACAGCAGAATCCACCACTTGGGCCGGTTGATAATTTGCATGAGAACTATACCGTTATAAATAGGTATGGCTGCTTCCCAAGCTTTTCTGCCTGCTTTGACATAGAGTTTCCAGGTACCTAAAAAATGAATGACCTGAACTACTAAAATGAACAATATCCACTGTGTGCCGTCCATGCTAAAATTTATTTTGAGACGCTAATTTGTCTTAGTTGTTACCAATTATAAATGGTTTAACACATCTTTCATAGAAAAAACCCCTTTTTTGCCTTGAATCCATTCTGCTGCGATTAGGGCGCCAAGGGCAAATCCTTCCCGATTGTGGGCCGTATGTTTGATTTCAATGTCATCAACAACGCTTGAATAGGCAATCGAGTGTGTACCGGGCACTTCTCCCCTGCGTTTAGATGTAATTACGATGTCTTCTTTTGTTGGCTTCTCGAGGGTCCAGTTGGTGTATTTTAAATTTTCTATGAGGCCTTCGGCCAACGTAATTGCTGTTCCACTTGGGGCGTCAAGTTTATGAATATGATGAATTTCTTCCATTTTAGTGGTATAGCCTTTTACCTCTTTCATCATTTTCGCCAATTTTTTGTTGAGCTCAAAAAAGATGTTCACACCAAGACTAAAATTAGAGGCATAAATAAAAGCTCCTTTACTCTTTTGGCATAGGTCGACTGCCTCATCGTATCGTTCTAACCATCCGGTAGTTCCTGAAATCACAGGGATTTCATTTTCAAAACACCATGCAATATTTTCAAAAGCGGCATTTGGTGTGCTAAAATCTATGGCGACATCGATATGATTGATGCTGACATTAGGTTTGTTGGTATTTAAATCAACTTTGATAGGGAAGGAATGCCCTCGGGTAGACCCCAGCTTTTCAAGCATCTTGCCCATTTTACCATATCCGAAGAGTGCGATGTTCATCGTTAGAAAGTTACTATGACGGCCAAGCCAAAATTAGGATCATTGGTCACTTCATTAAAATTAAAGTATGGCTTTATTTCGTACCCCAATTGTTCGTTTACGTTATATTGTTTTAAATGTGCGTCAACATTGGCATCAATGATATTGAGTGCATAAAAGCCGATGGTAACGACCAACCAAAGATCACGATCTCGCTGCAAACGTTCTTGGGCACTTTGGAGGGACTCATCAGAAAATCGTTCAAAGTCTTCATTAGGGATGCCCACCCTTCTATCTTTGAAGGCATTCCTAAAGAGGCCATATTGGTTATTGAGGTCCACAAATTGAAAGGTACCCCAACCAATGGCCCCCCAAACAATGGGTGCTTTCCAATACCTTTTGTTATAGATTTGTCCTAAACCGGGAAAAATAGCGGAATAGAAGGCAGCCTTACTTGGTGCGAGAGGATTTATCTCTTTTTTTACAAAACTCACCTCCTCAACCGTTATCCCTTTGCTTTTAAGGTCAGTGCGCAGCGAATCAACAGGTTTGGGTTCCGGTATAGAATCTTGTTCTACCTGTGACCATGCTATTTGAATCATGGAAAAAAAACAAAAGGATAAAAGCATTATCCTATTCACCGGAAAGTATTTTTTTGATTCGTTGAAACTCTTCTTTTGAGTGAAAGGGAATTACAATTTTACCCTTACCTTTTTCCGAAGCATTAATTTCTACTTTCGAAGCCATATAGTCGCGTATGACGCTAAGGTGTTCTTTAGCGTATTTCGGTAAGGATTTTGCGCCTGAGGCTTTTGTTTTTGACGCACTGTGATTTGTATGGTAAGTCCTCACCAAATGTTCAGTTTCCCTTACCGAAAGGCCATTGGCAATGACATTTTCAAAGATGGCAATTTGGTCTTTCTTTTTTTCCACATTAATCAGTGCCCTACCGTGTCCCATACTCACAAAACCATCACGCATACCAGTTTGAATGATAGGGTCCAACTTCAGAAGTCTAAGATAGTTTGTTATGGTTGAACGCTTCTTTCCAACACGCTCACTGAGTTTTTCTTGTGTCAATTGAATTTCGTTGATAAGGCGTTGGTAAGAAAGGGCAATTTCGATAGGGTCAAGATCTTGTCGCTGTATGTTTTCAACCAGTGCCATTTCCAACGACTCTTGGTCGTTGGCTATTCTTATGTAGGCAGGAATGGTCGGTAAACCGACTAATTTTGAAGCTCGAAAACGGCGCTCACCTGACACCAACTGATATTTATTGAAATCAAGCTTTCTAACCGTAATGGGTTGGATGATACCCAGTTCCTTTATGGAACTGGCAAGTTCTTGAAGGGAATCATCATTGAAATTGGTTCGCGGTTGAAAGGGGTTGACCTCTATAGCTTCTAGCTCTAATTCAACCACATTACCGATGACTTTGTCAGCATTTTTATCTGATATGGATTGTATGTCATTATCAGGGTCTTTGAGCAACGCCGATAATCCTCTTCCTAAAGCCTGTTTTTTGGTCGCTTTTGCCATTTAGACTTTTTCCTTGTTTTTCTTCAATAATTCTTGGGCCAAATTCAGGTAGTTTGAAGCTCCTCTTGAACTTGCGTCGTACTTGATAATGCTTTCCCCATAACTCGGTGCTTCACTTAATCTTACGTTTCGCTGTATGATGGTATCAAAAACCATATCAGAGAAGTGCTTACGTACCTCTTCAACCACCTGATTTGATAAACGAAGGCGCGAGTCGAACATGGTCAACAGCATCCCTTCAATATCTAATTCTGTATTGTGAATACGTTGCACACTTTTTACGGTATTCAGCAGTTTTCCAAGTCCTTCTAGCGCAAAGTACTCGCATTGAATAGGAATCATAACAGAATCTGCCGCCGTCAATGCATTGAGCGTCAATAAGCCCAAGGAAGGGGCACAATCAATCAAAATGAAATCATAGTCATCACGAATGCCCTGTACAGCTTTTTTCATCATGTACTCTCGGTCATCTTTGTCAACCAATTCAATTTCTATCGCAACCAAATCGATGTGCGAGGGAATTAAATCAACATTGGGAGAATCAGTGGCAATGATGGTTTCTTTGACCGTTAACGTATGTTCAAGAAGCTGATAAGTGCCCTTTTCAATACTTTCAACATCAACACCCAACCCTGAGGTGGCGTTGGCCTGTGGGTCTGCATCTATAAGTAACACTTTTTTTTCCAACACACCCAATGAGGCTGCTAGATTTACAGTTGTGGTGGTTTTTCCAACACCTCCTTTTTGATTGGCAATAGCAATTATTTTGCCCATTTCATAAGTCAAGTTAGGAGGTAAAAATACGATTATTTACTATGGTGGGAAATGCAATTTGTTAACACCAAGTGAATAAGTGCCCTCAACAAAGTTAAACTTCGTTAAACTGCACAAAAGTGTTCTAAAGCCCCCTTTTGGTCTTATTCCATTAAGATTTCCAAGACCTCAATTGCGGCTTCACTAATTTTTGTGCCCGGTCCAAAAATGGCTATTGCCCCGACATCAAATAGAAAATCATAGTCTTGCTTCGGAATCACACCACCCACAATGACCAATATATCTTCTCGACCATAATTTTTAAGCGCTTGAATAACCGCAGGAACCAATGTTTTATGACCGGCTGCCAAGGAGGAAACGCCCAAAATATGAACATCATTTTCAACAGCTTGCTTGGCAACTTCTTCGGGTGTTTGAAAAAGTGGTCCGATGTCGACATCAAAACCTAAATCAGCATATCCTGTGGCGACTACTTTGGCTCCCCGGTCATGGCCATCTTGGCCCATTTTAGCAATCATAATTCTCGGCCTACGCCCTTCTTCGACGGAAAAAGCATTGGCCATTTCCCTGGCTTTATTAAATGTGGGGTCGTCTTTGATTTCTCTTGAGTACACGCCGCTTACCGATTGAATTTTGGCTTTATGCCTACCGAATACTTCCTCCATGGCGTAACTGATTTCACCAAGTGTTGCGCGTTCTTTTGCGGCATTTATCGCCAAAGCTAGTAAATTTTCACCGCTACCACTTTCATGTTTTGATTTTGCAGCGTTACTTATGGCTTGAAGGCTTTGTCTTACTTTATTGGCGTCGCGTTCTTTTCGAATTCGGTTAAGATCATCGATTTGTTGTAGACGCACTTTTTTGTTGTCCACTTCCAAAATCTGTAGGGTATCCTCATTTTCTAGTGCGTACTTATTGACACCGACCAAAATTTCCTCATCACTGTCAAGTCGTGCTTGTTTTATGGCAGCGGCTTCTTCGATACGCAGCTTTGGAATGCCGGCTTCAATCGCTTTGGTCATTCCGCCTAAGTCTTCGATTTCTTGAATAAGTTCCCAGGCTTCATGGGCAATCTCATGGGTCAACTTTTCTACATAATGGCTACCGGCCCAAGGATCGACCGTTCTATTGATTTGTGTTTCTTGCTGAAGATAGATCTGGGTATTTCTTGCAATGCGGGCACTGAAATCTGTTGGCAGGGCAATCGCTTCATCCAAAGCATTGGTATGTAAGCTTTGGGTACCACCAAAGGCTGCGGCCATAGCCTCGATGGTCGTTCTCGCTACGTTATTGAATGGGTCTTGTTCCGTTAAACTCCAACCACTGGTTTGCGAGTGTGTACGAAGCATCAATGATTTTTCATTTTTAGGGTTAAATGACTTCACTAATTTTGCCCAAAGCATCCGGGCAGCCCGCATCTTGGCGATTTCAGTAAAGTGTTTCATGCCTATGCCCCAAAAGAAGGAAAGGCGAGGGGCGAAGTCGTCTATTTTGAGTCCTGCTTTAAGCCCTGTCTTAATATATTCGATTCCGTCAGCCAAGGTGTATGCAATTTCCATAGCTGCCGGAGCACCCGCTTCGTGCATATGGTAACCTGATATGCTAATGCTGTTGAACCTAGGCATGTTTTGGCTGGTATATTCGAAAATATCAGCAATCAATTGCATGGAGGGAGAGGGCGGATAGATATAGGTATTTCGTACCATAAACTCCTTCAGAATATCATTTTGAATGGTTCCGGAGAGTTGGTTCAATGCTACACCTTGTTCCATGGCCGCGACGATATAAAAGGCCATAATCGGAATCACGGCCCCGTTCATGGTCATGGAAACCGACATTTCGTGTAGCGGAATACCATCAAAAAGCATCGTCATATCCTCTACTGTAGCTATAGCATCTCCAGCTTTCCCTACATCGCCAACTACTCGTTCATTATCGCTGTCATACCCGCGGTGGGTGTGTAAGTCAAAAGCCACAGAAAGCCCTTTTTGCCCAGCTGCCAAATTTCTTCTGTAAAAAGCATTACTTTCTTCAGCGGTTGAAAACCCGGCGTATTGGCGAATTGTCCACGGTCGGCGAACATACATCGTGCTATAGGGGCCTCGCAAAAAGGGACGAATACCTGATGAAAAGTCTTCATGAAGAAATCTGGAATGCCGTATTCGGGAATTTGACGTTTCCAGCTTAAGTCCCTGAAGATTTTTTCTACTCATGGTATACCACGTTATAATTCCATTTCGAATTTTTATTGTTGACAGGAAAATCATTGATAAGGATGCCACTGCCTAAAGCGAAAACACTTCCTACCAATGTAACCCCGCCAATAGCTGCACCCAACCCCTCTGATAAAGCAGCTGCAAAACCAAATGGTGTTGCAACGATACCAGCGACCATAAGATATGTTCCTATAATGCCAGCTAAAGCAGATTTCCTCTTTATGGATTCAATGGAGTCGAGGCGTATCTCTTGGCCTTTAATTACAATGGTTTCTTCATTGAGAATTCTAAACTTGCCTATGATTTTATCACCCGAAAGTGTGTTTATTTTAATCCTTTTTCCTTCTTGGATACTTTTGGTTTTTCCCTTCTCAAAATGCGTCAATTCAATATAGTTTTGTTTGGCATACGTCAGAGAACTATTAATTAGGAATAGCGCTAAAAAGAGGTATGTTATATTCATTTTTCTACAATTGAGATGTTCCATCTTTTGGAATCTGTATGTTTATCTTTATTGGTTAAAATTACTAAACCGGTAACAAAAGCTCCGATGCCCAGCGCTGTGGCTATCTCGGCGTTGTTGTTGGGGTCCTCGCGTTTTGCACCTATTCCCTCTTCAAAGGCGGTAGCAAGCAATCCTCCAAAAAATATAGGTGTCCCTATTACGGTGAGCTCTATACCACAGAAAAAGTGATTGTTGTCAAAACGTATCTTTCGTATGTTGTTCAAAGCAATTTTTTGCCCATTTATTTTTATGGTCTTTTTGTCGACTACGATAAAGTTACCTTTGAGACGTTGGCCTTCTATAGTCTTGACCTCAACCCAATGGCCTTCATAATAATGTTTGGTCTTACGAACGGTGCCACGTTTTGTTTTTTCAAGTTCTAAGAAATATTCTTGTGCCCTCATGTCACTCACACAGAAGAGTGCGACAATCATCATCGACCAAAATTTTAATCGCATCATCTTGTTATTCTTCTTTGAGTCGATTTTGTTCTAAGGTTTCTGCAAGGCGCTTTTCCAAAATTGGGGGTATCAATGTTTTTCTTGTTTTTTGTTTTAAAAAAGGGAAAAGCTCCAAATTTTCTTTCATACGGTCGTCAGGATTTTGATATTTGTTCGTTCCAAGTAACACCAGTTTTCCCTCATCGAACATAGCTTGTTCTTTTGCTGCTGATTCTTTTATTTTTTTCTGAATGGTTCCCTTTTTAAGTTCCCTTAGAAATCCACCTGATGCTTCAATTCGTTTAAATAAATCAAGTGCTTTTTCTGCCAATTGTTTCGTGAGTACTTCTATATAATATGTACCTTCTGATGCCTTCACCGCTTCATTGAGGTAGCTTTCCTCTTTGAGTAAAAGCAATTGATTTCTTGATATCCGCTCGCCAAACTCATTGTCCTTATGATAAATAGCATCATAAGGTAGGTTACAGACGGTATCCGCCCCGCCCAGAACCGCAGCCATGCTCTCTGAGGTGGTTCTTAGCATATTCACATTATAGTCGTAGAGGGTTTTGTTCCGTTTTGATGGGGTTGCCAGTATATGACAGTCTTTGGTCAGGTCATATGCTTTGGCCAGGGTCTTCCAGAGCCAGCGAAAGGCTCTTAATTTTGCAATTTCAAAGAAATAATTAGGGCCAATACCTACTTTAAACACTACCTTCTTTTCTTTTGCCCCTTGAAGTTCTTGATTGAAATGATTGAGGTATTCGTTGGCATGGGCCAAGCCGTAGGCCAACTGCTGTATCATGTTTGCTCCTGCGTTTTGATACAGGGTCGTATCGATGGAAAGTATACTAGCGTTGGTATTAGTATTCATGAGTTGAACCACCTCTTCCATTAATTTGTGATCATCCTTTAGGTTATGGTACCAATTACCTGTTTGGGCTAAATTTCCAATAATGTCTAGATGAAGATAAATTTTACAAGATTTTTGTCCGATGAATTCTTTAAGCCTCTGTAATGGCGCCATTTCGAGAAAATGAACATTCAATTGTAGCGGGGTTGAATCCAATGGAATATTATCGAAAAGTATTGACCAGTCAACATCGCTATCGGGAATATCAAAAATGAGTGCGTTAGCACCTCTTTGAATGACATCCTTTGCTTTTTTATTCGCTGCTTTAGTGTTACCTGCATAAATGTTTTGACCGATATACCATCTGTGATTTTCGGGTAGCGGAAAGGAGGTCAAACCAGTCACATCGTCTTTTGTATAAAATGGTTTTACCTTTATCCCTTCAAGAGACTCCCATACCAGTTCTTGATTATAATCCGCTCCGTTGAGATCAACTTGTATTTTCTGCTTCCACTGTTTTACAGAAACCGGTTCAAATACAGAGAATAAATTCGTTTTACTCATTTTGAGATTCAAATTCAAAAGACAAAAACAAGTTCAATAGTTGTTGTCTTTTGATGTTTTTTTTTAATAAGAACCAAGAACCAAGAACCAAGAACCAAGAACCAAGAACCAAGAACCAAGAA
>ERZ1740067.1521-NODE-1521-length-15670-cov-7.193532_pt1 | contig 15670 bp, 5 predicted proteins | sample MGYA00581736_ERZ1740067 | MGnify/ENA primary metagenome ERZ1740067 (study PRJEB43018, sample SAMN04849236) | marine metagenome | isolation source: floating plastic debris | place: Pacific Ocean | collected 2008-08-27 | study: EMG produced TPA metagenomics... | reverse complement strand
TATTCTCTCGTTTTTTGGTTTCCTTTTTAATCATATCTCTCCCCCCCCTCTCTCGCCTCACCACACTTTCCACAGGGCGGGGCGTAACGGTTTCTGCCGACGATAATGCCAGCATTGACGCCAGCATTGAACTATCTACGTCATCCGTAACAGAAAACACCAATCCCTTTAGTGATTCAGATTCATATGGCGTTTCTGGCCTAGTCTCACTCAACGAAGTGAAAGGTGGCGCAATCGCTACGGTCAGGAAAGCGACCATAACCGCTGCTACAGGCGACGTGAACGTATCAGCGAAAGAAAATGCCAGTATGAATGCTGTCATCGATAGCGTGACTCAATCTGACGGTGGCAGTCAGTTCGGAAGCGGAACGTCTTTGGCGGCTTCGGGTGTGATTGCAACTAACCTTGTCAACAGCAGTGCGATCGCATCTCTCACTGACAGCAGCGTAACCACTCAAGATTCTGCCACCGACAGTGGAAACGTTTCTGTCACAGCTGAAAACACGTCAGAAATCCTTGCCAACATAAAGAACTTCGTTGAGTCGTCTGCTACCGCAGTCGGTGTAACGCTGGCTTACAACACTATTGGATACGACTCTCAAAATTTCCTTTTCAATACCGTCGATGCGCTTTTAGGCACTGATATTGGTGATGCACAGCCTGTTGCCGTACAGGCAAACATAGAGAACGCTGATATACAGGCCGCTGGTGCACTTGGCGTTTCTGCCACTAGTGAAGTCACGATCGATGCCAAGATTGAGACCTCAGCAGTTGCCGTCGACGCATCAGCAGGCGAGTCCACCACCATTAGCGTCGGTGGTAACATCACCATGAACAAGACTGCCGTGCGAACAGCAGCCACCATCGGAAATGATTCAGACATCGTTGTGCAGGGCGGTGACCTCAGCCTGCAAGCTAGCGACACCTCTAAGATTACGAGCGATGTTCAAGCGCCTGTTTTATCAGCTACCTTGGGAACAAAATCTACCGCAGTAGCCGTCGGGTTGAGCACTGCTCGAAACGATATAGACAGCGATGTTAACGCTGCTATCCAAGGTTCAAACAGTGCTGAAAAGAATTCAGTGAGTGTGACGAGTGGACGTTTGCTGATTGAATCTGAGCAGTCCTCTGAGATTAAATCGACGGCAGCGGCTTCAGCGATTGGTGTCTCAGGAGGAACTTCGAGCAGCAAAGCGTTTAGTGGCGGTGGCGCGATCGCAAAGAACATCATCACAGGCAGCACAAAGGGCTACCTTGAGCACACTGACGTAACCGATAGCGATTCAGTCGCTCTAAGCGCCCAAGATACAGCTACCATTGAGGCCACTGTTGAAAGCGCAGCCGTATCTGTTGCTGTTGGAACTAGTACAACACCCGCTGTCGCTATTGGCATTTCTACAGCCAGCAACGAGATTGGGGAAGATGACAGTCAAAGGAACCCTGTTGAAGTTAATGCCTACACCAAAGACTCGAATATAGAAACTGACGGCTCCCTAAGCGTGACTGCGACAGCTGACAACAACATTTCAGCTACGGTTGAGGCGACAGCCATTGCTGTGGGCGCGTCGAGTGGTAGCAGCGTAGGCGCAAGCGGCGCAGGTGTCTTTACCAATAATGACATCACGACCGATGTGATTGCACATATCGATACAGCCGACCAAATTAAAACCGGTGGCGATGTCAGCGTAACAGCAGCAGATACCTCTTCAATTAGCGCTGATGCGCAGGCTGCCTCAGTCAGTGCAAGCTTAGCCGGTTCTAGCTCAACGTCAGTTTCCGTTGGCGCATCAATCGCCCGCAACCGAATTGGAAACTTTATCTCAGCAAAAATCAAGGATGTTGGCCGCTTCCTCACGGGCGGTAACAACGTTGATGTCTCCGCTTCTGAATCCGCTGACATCGATGCTAAGTCAGTCGCTGCGGCCGTTTCTTTAGGCATGGGCGGTTCTAACGGCATTGCGTTGAGCGGTGGAGGCGCCGAATCGACCAATATTATCCTTTCAAACACCGAGGCAACCGTCGAAGGCTCTCAGCTCGGTAGCGAGGAAGAAAAGGTGGGTGGCGTTACGTTGGCAGCTGAAAGCACAAGCACAATCGAGGCTGAAGTTGGCGCTGTGGCGGCTTCGGTTGCATTCGGTGGAACAACAGGTGTAGGGGCCGCAATCGGTGCTGCGATCTCCCGCAACCTAATCGGCTATGACGAAGATGGCAATGAAGTAGAGAGCGGTGTGCAGGCAAAGCTCGTTGATACAAGCGTACAGGCAGCAGGTGAGTTGAGTCAAAGTGCAACAGCAGCTCAAACCGTTGACGCTCAAGTCCTCGCGGGTTCTGTCGCGCTATCGGGTGGTGGAACAACCGGGGTTGCCCTAAGCGGCGCTGGCGTGAGTGCAACGAATAAAATCGGCACGACAGTTAATGCCCAAATCGATGGTGACGGTGCAGAAGGGATTGAGGCTTCGAGGGTTGCTCTAACAGCCTCTGACTCTTCTGTTATTTCCAGCGATGCAGGCGCAGCGAGCTTGGCAGGTTCAGTGGGGGGCACATCAGGGGTTGCTGCGTCAATCGGCGTTTCTCTATCTGAAAATGAGATTGGTAACCAGGTAACTGCTTCTATAGGCAATGCAGACGATGGTGTAAAGACAACTTCGGGCGATATTGAATTGACGGCTACAGAAGATGCGGAAATCACAGCTAACGCTGCTGCCGCTTCTGCTGCCGTCGCCTTTGGTGGAACTGCGGGTGTCGCACTCAGTGGTGCGGGGGCCGAAGCTACTAACCTTATTTCTACTCAAGCTAGCGCTTCTGCTAGCAATAGTTCACTTGAGAGTGCCGGTGCCGTCACACTCAAAGCTGATGACAGTTCAGAGATTGATGCGACCATTGTGGCTGCATCGGCGGCGGCGGCAGGGGGCGGCACGGCTGGAATAGGCGCTTCTATTGGTGCTGCGGTGGCTCGCAACCTGATCGGGTATGACAAAGATGGCAACAAAATAGAGAGCGGCGTAGAAGCAAAATTATTAAACACTAGCGTGAAGGCTACAGACGAGCTAAGTCAGCGTGCGAACGCAAACCAAACCGTTGACGCCCAGGTTCTAGCCGGTTCTGTAGCACTCTCTGGTGGCGGCACGGCAGGCGTTTCTCTTAGCGGCGCTGGTGTGAGTGCAACGAACAAAATTGGTACGACTGTAAATGCTCAGATTGACGGTGACGGTTCAGAAGGTATTGAAGCAGCAAGTGTCTCGCTAGAGGCTATCGATTCTTCTGAAATTTCGAGTGACGCAGGTGCAGCAAGCTTGGCCGGATCAGTTGGCGGCACAGCAGGTATTTCTGCCTCCATTGGAGTATCTCTTGCCGAGAACGAAATTAGCAATGAGATTACAGCGTCTATTGACAATGCGGATAACGGCGTCACAGCAACCGTTGAGGATATTAAGCTCACGGCTACTGAGACCGCTACTGTGAGTACTACAGCCGCCGCTGCCTCAGCGGCCGCAGCAGTTGCTGGAATTGCTGGAATTTCACTGAGTGGTGCTGGTGCGAAAGCAACCAATACCATTTCTACTCAAACGAAAGCCTCTACCAGCAACAGCACCCTCAACAGCGCAGATGACGTCACACTCAGCGCAACCGATAATTCGACCATCGATGCCACAATTGCTGCCGTCTCTGCCGCAGCTGCAGTGGGTGGGACTGCCGGAGTCGGCGCGGCGATTGGCGTTTCTTCTGCTCAAAATGAGATTGGTGGCAGCATTGAAGCGACTGTGAGCAATGTTGATCTGCAAGCAGGTGGCGACCTGACGCAAACCGCAAAATCTAACCGGTCGATTGATGCCGAGGTATTAGCGGGCTCTGTTGCGATCGCAGGTGGCGCTGTTGGCGTTGGCGTTGGTGGCGCAGGCTCTATCGTCAAAAACAAGACTTCCACAGTCGTCAAAGCCACAATCGATGGTGCTAGCGAGTCACAATCCAGCACGATTCAAGCCGACAGCGTTTCCCTAGAAGCCACAGATACTTCTACCATAAATGCGAATACGGAAGCCGCCTCGCTCGCTACTAGCTTTGGCGCAGCAGGTGCGTCGGTTTCGGTAGGTAGCGCTACCGCCGAGAACGAGATTGCGAACACCATTGAGGCTGCTATCAAGGGCAATACGTCACTCACTACCGATGGCGATGTCACACTCAAAGCCCAAGATGATGTGACGATTAAGGCTCGTTCTGAGGGTATTAGCGCGGCACTGGCCGTCGGTATTTCTGGTGCAGCCGCAGTCGGAACTTCGTCAACAACCAATAAAAACAACAGTTCTGTCAGTGCCACAATTGGTGAAGCGGATGGCGCTAGCGATATCAGTATTGATGCCAATAGCGTAGACGTGCAGGCAACTGGAACCGCAACGTTAGAGGCTGTTGATATTGCTTCTGCCCTCGCAGGTTCTGTTATTGCTGTTTCTGTTGGTGGTGGATTTGCAACCAATGAATCTAGCCAAAAGATTACTGCATTAATTGGTGAGGGCAGCGATGTCACGACCGCCAGTGGCGTCGATGTACGCGCGACCGATACGACTGAAACAACTGTGAGTGTGGGTACAGATGCAGGTGCAGCGGGCTTAGTCGGTGGCTCTGTGGGCATTTCCCAAGCTGAGAATACGGTAAGCAACACGGTTCAGGCCGCTATAGAAGGGGCCACCGTTAATGCAGGCACAGGCGACGTTTCGGTTGAGGCGATCGCAACCGTATCTGGCAGCGCCGAAGCGCAGACCACCTCAGTTGCTGCTGCGATTGGCTCAGCAGTTGGCGGTGCTGCGGCTGTGAACAACATTAACAACGTGGTAGATGCTCATGTCTCTGATACCACCATCAGCGCTGACGATGTCACCATTACTGCCAAGCAAAATGCGACTGTGGCAGCCTCGACTAAGCAGTCTTCAGCCGCCATCGGGAGCGTAAGCGGCACGGCAGTTTCCGCCAATAACTTTGGTAGCTCAGTCAGTGCAACAGCTCAATCCTCAAATATTGAAGCTGATGGCAACATTCTCATCGATGCCGATAGTCAAACGACCATTGAGAAAAACGAAGCTGCAGGCAGCGCTGCTGGGTTTACAACAGCCCTCGCAGGTTCTGTTGGGATTAATCAGGTTAGCAACAATGTCCTAGCAGCTGTGCAAGGTGGAACGTTGGTAGCAGACGGGAGCGCTGCTATTTTGGCGAACTCTACAACAGATATCGAATCTAAAGGCGGCACCACTAGCGCTGGCTTGATTGGTGCTGGCGGGACCGTTGTTACCAACACGATTGACAACAATACACGGGCTTTGGTGCTCGACAATGCTTTAGTCAGTGCCAATGCTGACCCGACCTCAGTCTTGAGCGTACCTACAAAAGATAGCTCGACAACACTGACAGGACTCGCTGTGATCGCAACTAGCGATGAGGATTTAAACGTTAATGTTGCAACCGGGGCTGCAGGTGGATTTGGTTTGGCAGCAGCGATTGCGGTCAATTCGCTAACCTCAACCACACAGGCACAAATTAAAGACAGTGCTGTGAATCAATCCCAGTCCGGTGGAAACGTTGGACAAGATCTCTATGTACAGGCTTTCAGCGATAGTGATGTTGATGTCACTGCAGGCTCATCTGCGCTTGGCTTGGTAGGTGGCGTTGGTGCGAGTGTAGATATTACGTCAGTACAGACCGTGACATCGGCAACTATCGATAACGTCAGCGAAACCGGCTTCAGTAGCGGTTCTGCTAGTGTGCTCAACGATTTGGTCGTAGAGGCTGATGCAGAACGCTCTGTCAGTTCTAATGTGGCAGCGGGAGCCGCCGGACTTGGACTAGGCGCGAGCGGTGCCATTTCGATTGTGAATATTAGTAGCGGCATGTCTGCTGATGCCAGCGAAGCGGCGGATGATACCGAGTCAGTTGTCTCTGATCAGCTAAACAAGCTTGAGAGTGACGGCATCGTCTCAGCGAATCAAGACTTCCTAGACTCTACGTTTAGTAGTTCAGCCGTAGAAGGAACAGTAGCGTCTGCTTCTGGCATTTTGAACGCGGCTGAGAATATGTCGGTGACTGCGAATGAAAAGACCAATTTGGACATTGATTCTGGAGCAGGGTCGGCTGGCTTGGTTTCGGTTGGCGGTGGCGTTGCGATCGCAAATATCGAACAAAATGCGAATGCTCACATTGGTGAAGATTCTACTGTCGCTGCTGGTCGAGATATCAACGTTCAAGCCACGGGCGTCGTGAATGCCAACCAAGTTGAGGCCAGTGCAGGTTCTGCCGGGCTTGTTGGCTTGGGCGCAGCGGTGGTGAATGTTGATTCAGAGAATAATGTGAGTGCTTACATTGGCGATCGCACCCATGTTAATCAGAGCGGTGATATCAAGATTGACGCCGATTCAACCTCTAATATCGGTGCCAACGCACAGGGCGCGGCAATCGGCCTTGCAGCCGTTGGCATTGTGACAGCTGACGCGACTGAACAGGGCACAACCCGTGCTTTTGTAGGCGACGATGTGAATATTCAGGCAACGGATAATCTTGCGGTGACAGCGCAGGCGAATGAATCGGTTCAGGCAGTGAGTCAGGCATCTTCTGGTGGACTTGTCTCGGGCCAAGGTTCTGTCCCGACGGCTAAAGTGAATGCGACGGTAGAGGCCTCCATTGGCGACAACGCTGCGATCGCCGTCAACGAAGATGTAGAAGTCATTTCTGATGTAATCGTCGATGGCGATGCCTACGCCAAAGGCGTCAGTCTCGGTGCAATCGCCGTCGGTGCTTCTGTTTCTGAAGTAGATGCAACCACTACAATTGAGACTTCTGTAGGTGACGCTACTCACATCACCGCAGACAATGTGACTATCCAGAGTCGATTAGGAGAGCCTGCAGACAAGGTTGATACTAGCTTTAATGCTGGTAGCAGTAGCATAGTTAACCTCAACAGCGACTCAATTACCTTTAACAATGACCATGATCTCGAAACGGGTGACCAGGTGACCTATTTGAGCAATGGTGAGCAGGCTATTGGCGGACTTACCGACCAAGATTCCTATCGGGTGATTGCTGTAGATGGGAAAACAGTCAAACTGGGTGCGGAATTTGACGCAGCTAGCCGGGTAGATACCAAATTCAACACAATACAGTTCAACACGGGCCACGGCTTTACGACAGGTCAGCAGGTTGTGTACGAGGCAGATGGTGCTTCAGTCGGTGGCCTAACCTCAGGTAGTCTCTACTATGTTGAAGTCATTGATGCAACTACTATCAAGCTACGTACAGCCGCGCCAGCAGGTGGAGAGTCTGACTATGAATTCGTTGGCTCTGGAGCTCAAATACAAGATATTGATAACAGTGGCGAATCAACTAGCATTAACATTGAGGACCACGGTTTCCAAAACGGCGATATCCTTAGCTATGAAAAGCGTGTAGCACAATTTAGCATCACCGACGAAATCCCTGATAGCGCTGAAGGTGAAGGCAGCATCCTGAATCTATACGGCGATATTGACAACAGCAACAGAATCCATTCTAGTGATCATAGCTTTGAGAATGGCGACAAAGTTATATATAGTACTGTTGGCAACACGATAGGTGGACTATCGAATAACAATACCTATTACATCGTGGACCGCAATGATGACAGTTTCAAGCTGTCTGCAACGCAGGGCGGTAGCGCCATAGACCTAACGGTGTCTGATGAGTTTGTAGGTAGTAGCCACGAAGTAACAGCAGTTGGGCTTAAGATACAGCCGGTTACTAAAACCAATTTCAGCTATAACGACAGCGGAAACAGCAACACAATTACGATCAACAGCCATGGTTGGAACAACGGGCAGGCCGTCATCTACAAAGGCAGTTCAATTTCTGGCCTGACAAACGGCCAGACGTATTACGTCATTCGTACATCAGAGAATGCGATTAAGTTGGCGTCTTCACTGTCGAATGTAAGCGCTGGCACAGCAATTGATATTGGTTCGGGAAGCGGACAGTTGCAGGTTAATGGCCAAACCAGAGATCTTGAAGAGGGTGTACCTTACTATGTGGTTGGCCGGACTGCCGACAGCTTCCAGCTTGCGACAAGCGTGAACGGAGAGGCGTTGACACTCAGTACCTCTGGTTTATCTGGTAGTGGTGCAAACCATATTTTCTCTAAAGACAATGCAGTTGATTTGACCAGCACTGGGTCTGGCAATCACAACTTCCATCTAGACCTGACGAGCCTAGGTTCCGGACAGCAAAAGCTCGATACGGGCGCAACCGCCAGTGCACCTAGCCAGGGTGATGGTGTTTTCTCCGCTTACTCTCAGGCATCTTCTGGTGGACTCATTGGAGGTAATGCGACGCAGGTTCAAACCTCTATCCGCTCTGATATTGCGACAAAAGTAGGTAGCAACGCCAGCATCACAGCGACAGGAGATGTCACGATCGATGGCGTTTCGACCCTTAAGGTAACTGGAGGAACAGATTCTACTAGCGTTGGTGCGATCGCAGTGGGCGCGTCCAAACTCAACCTCACTGTCTTCAATGAAAATCACACAACTGTAGGCAGCAATGCGCAGATCAATGCGCTTGGAGATGTCTTGATTTCTGGAGAAACCAATCAACAAGTTGGTGTCTCTGGTAGCGGTGCAGCAGGGGCCCTGTTAACGTTTGCTGATGTCGATGTATCAGTTAACTCAGGCCACAATACAACGACAACTATTGGCGATAATGCGCAGATTACAGCCCAGGAAAGCGCAAAAGTTCAGTCCTTGAGCGATATTGACAACAGAGCGAAGACGACTGCTGATGGCGTTGGTTTCTACGCCGATGCCGATGCGAATACGCAAGTCAAGTTTGACGGCAGCAACGCAGTTAACGTACTGACAGATGCCAGCGTCGAAGCGAGAGATTTAACGCTGACTTCAACCGTGACCAACTTCACGGTAGAGTCGCGTGCGGAATCTGAAGGGGCAGGGCTTATCGGTAATATCGATGCCCATGCGACCACCGATCTCACAGGCACGGATACTCAAGTTAATTTAGGCGCAGGGGCTAGCCTCAAGGCAGACTTCATTGATTTAATTGCGACGTTTGAAGAGCTGAATAGTAGCGCGATCGCGCTAGCTGATTGCGACGGCTTAGGAGGCGATACAGACAGCAATGCCACTAATATCGTGCCGGTGTCGGCACGCGTCTTTACCGACAACCAGTCCAAGATTACCGTTTACGAAATGGACGTGAAATCAGACATCTCCAATCAAAACTTAGTCACAATAGCTGATAGTGACAAAGCTTGGGAGCTAAGAATCTGGACCCCGTTCGGAACGATCACAATCACGATGGACTTTGGCTCCGAAAATCGCAATCCTCAGTACAACACTCAAAAGACTACAAGCTTCAACTCCCATGTCAATCTCCTCAGCCGCGAGATCAACCCAATTCTTATCATTGGTGATGATGGCAATGTAGAACAAAAGAGTGACAATGTTGAAATTATTTCCACTGCCGATTCTGTTGAAGTGTTGGATATCATCAACGATGAAACAGGCAGCATCAACTTCATTGGAGCCTCTAACAGTGGCAGCTACACCACTTCCGAGATTGACCCTGCCTTCGATTCTGTTGTCATCCAAAACTACTCCGATAAGGATCTCATCGTGAATGCCATTCAATCTATCCGTGCGGCTTCTGGCATTCAGGCGAATCCCACAATTATCACCATTGAAAATATCGGCAATTCAACATCCGCTGGAAACCCTGACCTTATCTTGAAAGGCGAAATCAGTAATGCTCACGACCGTACGATCATCTACAGCGCAGGTGACATCACAGCCGAGGGGAATCAGAGCATCATTACCAAAGATTTAAGCCTGACGGCGGGTGAATCTATCGGTAGCTCTCTGCAAAGAGTGGCTGCAAAACTGACTCGGGGCTACACGCCAATATCTACAGATGTTTCCACCAGCGACGTTGCGCTAAGCGCAGATTCTCAGGATTCTGTATTTCTTGAGCTATCGACAGCTGCTCTGAACGGTGACAATAGCGAAATTGAGATTGCAAGCTTGAAGGCAGCTGATGGAGAAGTGGATCTTAAGCTGGGTGCAACGACAGATGCTGCCGGCTCAGCTGTTTCTTCGCAGTATGAGTTCTCTCAAATTGCTGCAGGAACTGACCTTACGATTGATGCCGGTACTGCTGAAATCGACATCGACGCCGAAACCGATTTAGCTGCAGCAGGGTCGCTAGATGTTGTCACAGGCGGCGAAATTCAAATCACTGAGCAAGGGGGCGGCATCAATCTCAAGCGAGCTGTGAGCAGCAATGCATCTGTAACATTGGTTTTGACTGACACAAGCAGTAGCGGTGATGACCTTGTCTTAGCTGATGGCGCACAGGTAGAAGCTGCGCAAGATGTACGTCTGCTGGTAGGTGACGATATTCAAGCTGCTGAAACTTCTAGCATCACAGCCGGTGGAAATGCCGTAATTCAGGGCGACGCGAGCAGCAAAGATTCATCCGGGACCAACATCAACCTGCGGGGCGATATTCACACTGGAAGTACCTTTGTGTTGGGCAATGACGATGACGACAACATTACCGTCAGTAACATTAAGGCCGACATTAACATTCAAGGGCTTGATGGAGATGATTCTATTGATGTGACGGTATCGGACAGTGTGACAGCAGGTGGAAATTTACCAGAGCTCTCACTAATTGGTGGAGATGGAACAGACTCGGCAACGATTAACGGTTCATCCTCAGCGAATACCTTCAACATTGACGGACAGCAAGTTGAACTATCAGGCAAATTTGAAGCTAGTTTGATGTCTATGGAGTCAGTCTCTGTCATCGGTGGAGAAGACGATGATACTTTCAATGTTTCTGCGACCGATACGGATGTTGATCTCTCTTTGCAGGGCCGTCAGGGTGATGACACCTTTAAGCTAGGTAACGCCGTCCAAAGCTTACAACAAATAGAGGGTGAAGTCACCGTAGACGGGGGCGCTGATATAGATACGCTGACCTTCAATAACCAAGGAGCGACCGCTGATACTCAAGGCGAAGTCACTGCCGATCGGGTTACCGGATTTGGCCTTGGTAAAGGCGTCAGCTATCAGAACGTAGAGCAGCGTTCTGTAGAAGATGACAGCTCTGCGGGGGCAGGCGGTACAGACGGTACGGGTGGCACAGGTGATACAGGCGGCACAGATGGTACCGACTCTGATCGCACACCTAGAGGGCGTGGCGATTCGGGCGATACATCTGACGGTACGGGCGATTCGGGTGCTACCGATTCTGGGCGCACGCCCAGAGGCCGTGGTGATTCGGGCGCTACGTCTGGCGGGGGAACAACACCTACGCAGGGAGGCCGCACACCTAGAGGGCGATAAGACACTTAAAAAGTCGGGGGGCAGTCGTGTTTCTCCTCGGCTCACATATGAGTGCATGTGAGTTCATCAGCTGCCCGATAAGCTATCGATACTAAGCGGGACTAGCTGGTCATCGACGGTCAACGCCATCCACATTTCCTGGTGGGGACGGATGGTGACACCTGTTAAAGAACACTTTTCCTGTTTGTACGCTTCTGCCGCCATAATTGTGCGAATGTCTTCTTTCTTTATCTGGAATGAAGGCTCATCTGAATGATGCTTTACATAGTTCCACAGGATTTCGCGCACGAGCGACTGATAGCCTTGGTTCCCGGCCAAAGCCTTAAGCTTATCTATAAGCTCTCGCTCAAAACGAATACTGGTCACTTGCATTTCGGTCGTTGCAGGCTGAGTTTTTAGGGCCATATTGGAACGGTTTACTTGTTGTGGAGTGCCCTCTTTTTCACAAAAATTGAGATTTTCTTTGAAAAAGAGGTGGACATTTCAATACTACAAATGTAGTATAGTACTATCGAGTAAAGTTGAGTATCACTAAGCAGTCGAACTTAGCGGTCTAAACTTTCAGTTTTATTGGGATATAGCCGCATTCAGCGGAACATCCTGAAAAAGAACGCACTAGGCAAATCCATGAGACCTATACCTCAGCTATTGGGCAGACTCATACACGCTCTACGGAATGACGCTATCTCCCTCGCTGGACGGGACGGTTCTGTCATGCGCACTAATATTTGGAACAGTAGTCGTATTGATACCGCTAACGCCGACTTGAATGGCCTCTGCACAGACCGTGTCGATAACGGCTTAGTCATAGATAAGTGTCTTTTGCCGTATGGCGATAATGCGTTCGTTGGTAGTCGATTGGCTGATTTTGGACTACGTACCTTTACCTATCGCCTGGAAAGCTTGTTTGCGCTAGCCAACGATTATCTCAACTCGCCTAAGCAATCGAAAGGACAGCTCTCCTGGAGACTCTCCAGCCGTCCATCATTAGAACCCAGAACAACCCATCGAAGCAGGGAACGTAGGCCGTTAGCCACGCTTTCCTTCTAGAGCCTGACCTTTATCAGGTTTTGCCCCTGCTTCCTTTTACTGGAAGTGGGGGTTTTGTTTTGAGGGGCATCTTTTATCCAAAGTTTTTCAAGTCTTGCACCTTTTTACGGTTCGATGTCATGTCATTACAGCCTCGTACAGTTTCTACTACACCTGTTGTCTTGTTCTCTCAAAACTATATGCCCATGACGCGAATCGACTTACGGCGCGCCGCTATTTTGCTGGTGACCGACCGGGCAGAACCGTTGGATCTTGCCTTTGACAGTGCTTCTGGTATGACTTTTGGCATGTCAAAAAGTGGTTGGGTGATGCGATCGCCCAGCATCTCCCTAAACATCCCCGAACACATCCGGCTCAAAACCGGTGGCAAAGAACGCATCTGGAAAATTCCGCCTGTTAACCGGCGTGAAGTGCTCCGGCGAGATGCCCATACTTGCCAGTATTGTGGCAGCAAAAAGCAACTCACCTTAGACCATGTCATTCCTAGATCAAAAGGTGGAGCACATACGTGGGACAACGTGGTTGTCGCGTGCGCACCTTGTAATACCTATAAGGCAGACCGCACGCCTGAGCTAGCAAAAATGCAGCTCAGACGAAAGCCACAGGCTCCTGTTCATCCAGTGATAGCTTTTGCAGGCCAGTTTTGGAAGGAGCAAAAAACTTAAGTAGTTGCGCCGCCTCCGGCGCATTAAGACACAGTGCACTTCTGGTGCAGACGTTAAATTGGAGGATACCAACCGGTGTTGAAGCTAAACTACAACGACTACGGATTATTTCTTGAGCGGGTGACAGCCTCTTTGGATGCGATCGCGACGCAACGCGTCATGCTTGCTGTATATGCAGGAGAAACGCTGCACCTAGAACCAGGGCGAGCTGCTTTCTTAGTATCAGCCGAAGCGACAGGCGTAGATCAACTTGAAAACGTACTACAAGCAAATACTACTCAAACTATAACGTTGACGTATGTTGACGATGAGTTTGTAGAAGTGAGCTTAAAAGGCACATGGATTGCCAATAGCGCGAATGCAGAAGCCGGTACGTTTATCACCGCGCTCACACCTGTAGTCGAAGTGCTGATTTATCAGCTGTGGCAGGTTACTCAGCGTCAGACAGCGTTCTCTCTTTAGTCGCTGTTGTCTGATTTTCTCAATTTTTCTAGAGGCGTACTGTGTTGTGCGCCTCACAGATTGTCGTTTCCAATATTCACAGGAGCATCATGTTTTTTGTATCTACCTTTTACCGTATGTGGAGATGGCGTAAGCAATTCTCTCATGAACAACCTTTTGAACAACGCCTGCCTGAGCAGGAAGAAGTATCAACAGTTGAGGAGATGCGGTCGCGTGAGCATCACAGCATTGCCGTTAGCGAGCTGCAGAAAGTTAAGCGAAACTACTTTTTGGAAAGACCAGCCTTAATGTAAAAGGCTCAAAGAGTTTGTAGAAGAGACTTTCAGAGAGTCTAAAAAAGATTTTTCAAAAAAGTCTCTTTTACCCCTTGACAATCACAAAACGCACTTTGTATTATTAAAATAATACAAAGTGTACTACAAAAAGAAGCGCAACATCTTCTGTAAGTAGTCAGTTAATTAGAACCTTGAAAATTAAATATTTCTTCCTTTGGGGGTGTAGCTCAGTGGTTAGAGCGTCTGTCTGTCGAACAGAAAGTCGCACGTAGCTCCTATGGAGCCGCTTCGCGAACAAATCCCGTCACCCTCGCTTATTTGAGTCCAGATAGCCAAGTGAGTTAAGGCGTCTGTCTGAAAAGCAGAAAATCGTGAGTGCAAATCTCACTCTGGAATTTTGAATGGCAGTGTCACCTAATTGGTTAAGGTACTCGCCTCATAAGCGAGGATATGCGGATTCAAATCCCGCCACTGCTATCAGGCAGGAATGGTGTAACGGTAGCACCTCAGTCTCCAAAACTGATTGTCAGGGTTCGAATCCTTGTTCCTGCGTTTTGTTGTGCTTCTACAACAAAAGCTCGTGTTGTGTTGGCTAGTCGAGTATCTGTTCGCTCCAAAAGGAGTTATAACAAAGCCCGCCTAGCTCACCTGACACCATTTCTTCTTCCTGGGTGACGTAGGCAAATTGGTAAAGCCACACGACTTTCACTCGTGTGTTTGCGGGTTCGACCCCCGTCGTCACTGCCACGGGTCGGCTTCTATTGGCGTAGATAAAGGTCTGTAAAACCGGAGTTCTTTAACACTGTGAGTTCGACTCTCATCCGACCCTTTGGATAAGTTTTCTCTCTCTTATCCATTTCATGGAAAGCAATCCTGTCAGGGAGCAGGCGCTGTTTGCTAAACAGATGGGGTGAATAGCCTGTGGTTCGAGTCCACTGCTTTCCGCCAGGGAGCGTAGCGCAACTGGATAGCGCATCAGCTTGCGAAGCTGAAGATTGTAGGTTCGAGTCCTGCCGTTCTCGTTGTTTGCAGGTTGCCACTGTGGACATGTTTCCCCTAGTAGCTCAGTCTGGTGAGAGCGCCTGTGTGAAGAACAGGAGGCCATCCGTTCAAATCGGATCTGGGGGGCTTGGCACATTAAGAGTGCCAAATACTGGGGTATAGCTGAGTGGCAAAGCAGTCCGCTGTTAACGGAAAGATCGCGGGTTCGATTCCTGCTACCCCAGCCATTTATTGCCGAGTGGACGAATTAGCAAGTCGCCTGACTCTGAATCAGGAAATTGCAGGTGCGAATCCTGCCTCGGCATCCAATCCCTTCTCCTGTGGTGTTGTGTATTTTCTGACCACTATGGGGCAAGGGACAACATCTCACACTTTGACTGTGAAGTCCTAGGTATCTCCTGCGGAGACGCTTCGCGAACGATCCCTAGTGGGAGAATTGTGCCCTCGTGACGGAACTGGAATACGTGCTGGTCTTAGAAACCAGATTTTGTGGGTTCGACTCCCACCGAGGGTACCAAATCGGAGTGTATGTCAGTGGTAGACGGCCTTGTTTGGAACGAGGAGGTCGCAGGTTCGAGTCCTGCCGCTCCGACCATTTGCTTCTGTAGCCCAATTGGTAGAGGCAGCTGTCTTAAAAACAGCTTATGTGTGGGTTCGACTCCCACCAGAAGTACCAGGGTTGTTAGCTCAATGGTAGAGTACCTGCCTTTTAAGCAGAGGGATCAGAGTTCGAGTCTCTGACGACCCACCAAAATATCAGTAACATCCAACGGGTTGTTAGCTAAGCGGTAAGTGATCCTGCAAAAATAGATACAGTATTTTAGGCAAATAAGAGGGACGCTAA
>ERZ1740067.1520-NODE-1520-length-15679-cov-7.985151_pt1 | contig 15679 bp, 13 predicted proteins | sample MGYA00581736_ERZ1740067 | MGnify/ENA primary metagenome ERZ1740067 (study PRJEB43018, sample SAMN04849236) | marine metagenome | isolation source: floating plastic debris | place: Pacific Ocean | collected 2008-08-27 | study: EMG produced TPA metagenomics... | reverse complement strand
ATGTCGCTGGGCGCGCTGTCGCCCGAGGCGCACAAGACGCTGAACGTGGCGATGAACCGGATCGGGGCCAAGAGCGATTCCGGTGAGGGCGGCGAAGACCCGGCGCATTTCCATCCGGAGCCGAATGGCGACAACCCGTCGGCCAAGATCAAGCAGGTCGCGTCGGGGCGTTTCGGCGTCACGGCCGAATACCTGAACCAGTGCGAAGAGCTGGAGATCAAGGTGGCGCAAGGGGCCAAGCCCGGCGAAGGCGGGCAGTTGCCGGGGATGAAGGTCACGGACCTGATCGCGCGCCTGCGCCATTCGACCAAGGGTGTGACGTTGATTTCGCCCCCGCCGCACCATGATATCTACAGCATCGAGGATCTGGCGCAGCTGATCTACGACCTCAAGCAGATCAACCCGCGCTGCAAGGTGACGGTGAAGCTGGTGGCGTCCTCGGGCGTGGGAACCATCGCCGCCGGTGTGGCCAAGGCCAAGGCGGATGTGATCCTGATTTCGGGCCACAACGGCGGCACGGGTGCGTCGCCCGCGACGTCGATCAAATATGCCGGGCTGCCGTGGGAGATGGGCCTGACCGAGGCGCATCAGGTGCTGAGCATGAACAACCTGCGCGACCGCGTGACCCTGCGGACCGATGGCGGCCTGCGGACCGGGCGCGACATCGTCATGGCGGCGATGCTGGGCGCCGAGGAATACGGCATCGGTACCGCGGCCCTGATCGCGATGGGCTGCATCATGGTGCGGCAGTGCCAGTCCAACACCTGCCCCGTGGGCGTGTGCACGCAGGACGAAGACCTGCGCGCCAAGTTCACCGGCAACGCGGACAAGGTGGTGAACCTGATCACCTTCTACGCGCAGGAAGTGCGTGAGCTGCTGGCGTCGATTGGCGCACGGTCGATGGACGATGTGATTGGCCGGGCGGACCTGCTGGCGCAGGTGTCGCGCGGGTCGGCGCATCTGGACGATCTGGACCTGAACCCGATGCTGATCACCGTCGATGGGGCGGCCGACATCGTCTACAACCGCGACAAGGACCGCAATGCGGTGCCCGACACGCTGGATGCGCAGATCGTGCGCGATGCGGCGCGGTTCCTCGAGGATGGGGAAAAGATGCAGCTGAGCTATGCGGTGCAGAACACGCACCGGACCGTGGGCACGCGCACCTCCAGCCACATTGTGCGCAAGTTCGGCATGCGCAATACGCTGCAACCCGATCACCTGACGGTCAAGCTGACCGGGTCGGCGGGCCAGTCGCTGGGCGCCTTTGCGGCGCCGGGCCTCAAGCTGGAAGTGTCGGGCGACGCCAACGATTATGTCGGCAAGGGTCTGTCGGGTGGCACCATCGTGGTGCGTCCGCCGATGGCGTCGCCGCTGAACGCGGCGGACAACGTGATCATCGGGAACACGGTGCTGTACGGGGCGACGGATGGCTATCTGTTTGCCGCCGGTCGCGCGGGAGAGCGGTTTGCGGTGCGCAATTCCGGTGCATCGGTCGTGGTCGAAGGCTGCGGGTCGAACGGGTGCGAATACATGACCGGCGGCGTTGCCGTGATCCTGGGTCAGATTGGTGCCAACTTTGGCGCGGGTATGACTGGGGGGATGGCGTATCTGTACGATCCCGAGGGCGATGCCGAGCGGTTGATGAACATGGAAACGCTGGTCACCTGCCCGGTGACGGTGCCCCATTGGCAAGCGCAGCTCGAAGAGTTGGTCGAGCGGCATCTGGCGGAAACCGGCAGCCGCAAGGCCGCCGATATCCTGCAACATTGGGACATCGAGCAGCGGCATTTCCTGCAGGTCTGCCCCAAGGAAATGCTGGTGCATCTGCCCGCTCCGCTGAGCATCGAGGAAGGCGCTATTCCGGCCGAGTGACGCTATTTCTGGGCGTCACGCTGGGCGACCATTTTGGTCGCCTGGTCGCGGCTGCCCACATGGGTGTTCTCCGCAAGGATGTCGCTGACACGGCTGGGCATGGTGCCCAGTTTGTGTGCGATGATGTGATCGGCGTTGCCGGACCATTTCAGGATCCAGACCAGTTTGGCGTCCGCAACGCTGAGCACGCGATATTCTGGCGCTATGCCGCCAGGTTGTGTGTTTTGTGTTCCTTCAATCATTTCTCCAGTCTCCGAATTCAGGGCATATGGCTTCGGATGACGCAGAGTTTACCGCGAATCGCATGTTTCGCGTGAGCAATTAACGCTTTGATATTGATTAGAGTTTTTCGCGAATCTGGGGGATGAGTTGTTGTGCGTCCCGCTGCACCTAAATGAGGGGTCATGCGCTGGATTTTGTTCAGTTTTCTTTTGCTGGTGTCGTCGGCGCAGGCTGACACGCTGCGCGTTCTGGCGGTGGGCGACAGCCTGCTGGCCTGGCAAAAGTGGACGGGCCGGGACATTCCGTCTGTCATGGGGCAGGTCCTTGGCGCGCAGGTGGAGAACGACGCCGTCGCCGGTGCGCGTTTTTCCAACGCGTCGGGGCTGGGCCGGGCGCTGGGGTTCGACGTGCGCTCGCAGTACCGCCGTGGCCCGTGGGATATCGTGCTGATGAACGGCGGAGCCAATGACCTGCTCAACGACTGCAACTGCCGTGCCTGCGGCCCGGTGGTCGACGGGTTGATCGACGCGCGCCTTGATGGCGAGGTGCCACGTTTTGTGGCGCAGGTGCTCCGTGACGGGGCGGAGGTCGTGTGGATGGGCTACTATGCCACCGCGCGGTCGGCGCAGTTTGCCGGGTGCCGCCCGTTCCTCGTTGAATACGACGCGCGGATGGCGCGGCTGGCTGCCGTCACGCCGGGCCTGACCTTTGTCGATGCGGAAGACGCGCTGGATCCGCAAGACCGGGCACTCTTCGCAGTAGACGGCATCCACCCGTCAGCGGCAGGCGCGCAACGCGTGGGCACCTATCTGGCAAATCGTATCTCGCCCTGACAACGCCCATTGCCTATAGCTGGGCCATGGCAAAGGCGAGCAGGGCAAAGACCAGGTCAAAGGCGAAGGGCAACAAGCGGCGGTTTCGACCGGTCCGCTGGATGCTCAAGTGGTCGCTGCGCGGTGTAAGCGTGGCATTTCTGCTGGCTGTGTTCGCCGTGCTGCTGTGGTCGGTCGTGAACCCGCCGACCACCTTGTACATGATGCAGGAATCCCGTCGTTTGGGCGGCATCGATCAGGCCTGGGTCCCGATGGAGGAGATCGCGCCGGTGATGGCGCGGGCCGCCGTGGCGGCGGAGGATGCGAATTTCTGCCTGCACTGGGGTCTCGACCTTGACGCGATCCGCACCGCGATCGAAGACGGGGGCAGCCGTGGCGCGTCCACGATCAGCCAGCAGGTGGTCAAGAACGTCTACCTTTGGCACGGGCGGTCGTGGCTGCGCAAAGCGCTCGAGGCCGGGATGACCCCGCTGGTGGAGGCGCTGTGGTCCAAGCGGCGTATCCTCGAGGTTTATCTGAACATTGCCGAATTCGACGAAGGCGTGTTCGGCGTGGAAGCGGCAGCGCGCCATTACTTTGGCGTCGGTCCCGAGGCGCTGACGCCGACGCAGGCGGCGCGGCTGGCGGCGGTGTTGCCCAATCCCAAGGGCCGGTCGGCGAGCCGCCCGTCCTCCTTTGTCCGCAACCGGTCGGCATCCATCCGCGACGGGGCCGCCACGATCCGCGCAGATGGGCGGGCGGCATGTTTCGAGAGTTGAAAATTCGCACGCGCGGGTGCATGCATGCCTGACGCATTGCTGACCCTGGATTTCTGATGGCGCGCCTGTTCCATGTTCCCCTGTCCCCGTTCTGCCGCAAGGTGCGGCTGAGCCTCGCCGAAAAGAAGGTGGAGGTGGAACTGGTCGAAGAGCGATACTGGGAGGCGGACCCGGATTTCCTGCGCCGCAACCCGGCGGCCAAGGTGCCGGTGCTGCGGCTCGATGGGATCATGATGAGCGAAAGCGCCGCGATCTGCGAATATATCGAAGAGACGCGCCCCGATCCGCCGCTGCTGCCCAAGGATGCCGGCCAGCGGCTGGAGGTGCGGCGGCTGGTGGGCTGGTTCGACGACAAGTTCCACAACGAAGTGACCTCCAAGCTGCTGTACGAGCGGGTGAACAAGAAGGTCATGGGCAAGGGCTTTCCCGACAGCCGCAATGTCAAGGACGGGGCGAAGGCGATCAAGTATCACCTCGACTACATGACCTGGCTGCTGGACCACCGCCGCTGGCTGGCGGGGGATGTCATGACCCTCGCGGATTTTGCCGCCGCGGCGCATCTGTCGGCTTTGGACTATATCTCGGACGTGGATTGGAACCGCAGCGAGGTGGTCAAGGACTGGTATGCCAAGATCAAGTCGCGCCCCGCCTTCCGGTCGATCCTTGCGGATCAGGTGCCGGGGTTCCCGCCGCCGCGACATTACAATGATCTGGATTTCTGATTGCAGCGCCGGACTGGGGCTCTGCCCCAGACCCCGTGGTATTTTGGGTCAGAAGAAGACATGGGTCTGAAAGAGCGTGTGATCGCGCGGGCATTGGACGAAGGATTTGTCGCCGCGCGTGTGTGCCGCCCGGATGCGGTGCCGGATATGGCTGCGCGCCTGGCGGCCTTTGTCGAGGCCGGGTATCACGGGCAGATGGGGTGGATGGCCGAGCGTATGCATTGGCGGGGTGATCCTGCGACGCTATGGCCCGAGGCGCGGTCGGTCGTGATGCTGGCGGAGAGTTACGCCCCCGAGCATGATCCGCTGGCCGTGTTGGATGCGCCCGAATTGGGGGCGGTGTCCGTTTATGCGCAGGGCCGGGATTACCATGACATCGTCAAGAAGCGGTTGAAGCGCCTAGCGCGCTGGATGATCGCGGAGGCCGGTGGCGCGGTAAAGGTGTTTGTGGACACTGCCCCGGTGCCGGAGAAGGCGCTGGGGCAGGCCGCGGGCCTTGGTTGGCAGGGCAAGCACACCAACCTGTTGAGCCGGGATTGGGGCAATTGGGCCTTTTTAGGGTCTGTTTTTACCACGCTGGAGTTGGCGCCGGATGTACCCGAGGTGGATCATTGCGGGTCATGTCGGGCTTGCCTCGATGTGTGTCCGACGGATGCGTTTCCGGCGCCCTACCGGCTGGATGCACGGCGGTGCATTTCGTACCTGACGATTGAGCACAAAGGACCGGTGGCGGAAGATCTACGCGTGCTGATGGGCAACCGGATTTACGGGTGTGACGATTGTCTGGCGGTGTGCCCGTGGAACAAGTTCGCGGTGGCGGCAAGCGACATGCGGTATCTGGGTGCTGTGGGCGCGCCGCCTTTGGCGGAGTTGGCGGCATTGGACGATGCGGGCTTTCGGGCGCGGTTTTCGGGCTCGCCCATCAAGCGGATCGGGCGCGACAGGTTTGTCCGCAACGTCCTCTACGCAATCGGGAATTCTGGCCTGCCCGCGTTGCGTGGGGTGGCGCAGGCGCTGGTGGAGGATGCAGACGCTGCTGTTGCAGATGCGGCGCGGTGGGCGGTCAGGAGGCTGTCGTGAACATCCTTTTGGGCGTGGATACGGGCGGGACATATACCGACGCCGTGCTGATGCGGGGCGAAGAGGCGGTCATCGCACGGGCCAAGGCGCTGACGACACGGGGTGACCTTGCCCTTGGCGTCGGTGAGGCGGTGCGGGCGGTGCTGGCTTCCTCCGGTGTGGCGGCTGGCGAGATCGGGCTGGCGTCCCTGTCGACAACGCTGGCGACCAATGCACTGGTCGAAGGGCAGGGCGGGCGTGCGGCGCTGATCTATGTCGGGTTCGACAAGGCTGCCGAGGCAACGGCGGGCCTCGGCGACGCGCTGGGGGACGATCCGGTTTGCGCACTGGCCGGGGGGCATCGGCACGACGGCAGCGCGGCTGCGGCGCTGGACGAAGCGGCGCTGTTGGCCTTTTTAGAGACGCATCGGCGGGATGTCAGTGGCTTTGCCGTGGCGGCGCAGTTCGCGACCCGCAACCCGGCGCATGAGCGGCGCGTGGCCGAATTGGTCCGTGAGATCACGGGGCGTCCGGTGTCCGCATCGCACCAGCTGTCGTCGAGGCTGGGTGGACCGAAACGGGCGGTGACCGCGCTGCTCAATGCGCGGCTGATCGGGATGATCGACACGCTGATCGGGCGGGCGCAGGATGTGCTGGCCGACGTGGGCGTGACCGCCCCGCTGATGGTTGTGCGCGGTGACGGAGCGCTGATGTCCGCCACACAGGCGCGAGCGCGGCCGATCGAGACGATCCTGAGCGGGCCGGCGGCGTCCATTGTGGGTGCACGGTGGCTGACGGGGGCGGATGATGCGCTGGTCAGTGACATTGGCGGCACGACGACGGATGTGGCGATGCTGCGGGCCGGACGGCCTGCGATCGATCCGATGGGCGCGCAGGTGGGGCCGCACCGCACGATGGTCGAAGCGGTCGCCATGCGCACCACAGGCCTTGGCGGTGACAGCGAGGTGCACTTCGTCGCCGAAGGGCTGGCGGGAGGCGTCACGTTGGGGCCGCGCCGGGTGGTGCCGGTTGCGCTCTTGGCGGGCGAGGCCCCGGATGTGGTGTTGCCCGCGCTTAAGGCACAGGCGCGCAGTGTACTGCCGGGAGAGAACGATGGCCGCTTTGTGCGCGCGGTGCCGGGCGCGCGGCGCGAAGGGCTGGCTGAGCGCGACGCGGCGCTGCTGGAGCGGATTGGTGATGCCGTGCGCCCGCTGGGGGATGTGCTGCGCGCGCGGGTGGAAACAGGTGCGTTGCGCCGCTTGGTGGCGCGGGGGGTTGTGCAAGTGTCGGCGCTGACGCCGTCCGATGCGGCGCATGTGCTGGGCACGCTGGATGCCTGGGACGTGCGGGCGGCGACGCTGGCTTGCACCCTGTTTGCGCGGCGGCGCACCGGTGCGGGCGAGGTGCTGGCGCCGGATGCACAGGCCATGGCAGGCATTGTCGTGGATCAACTGACGCATCAGACGGCTGTCGCGTTGTTGCAGGCGGGCCTGTCGGAGGACGGTTTGCCGCCCGATCTGGCGGAGCACGTGTTGATGCAACGGGGCCTGTCGCGTCCGGGTGGTGCTGTGCGTGTGGAAACAGGGCTGGCGGTGCCGGTGGTCGGGTTGGGTGCGTCGGCGGCGACGTATTACCCAGCGGTGGGTAAGGTGCTGCGGGCGCAGATGATCCTGCCCGACGACGGCGGTGTGGCCAATGCCATTGGTGCGGTCGTGGGCCGTGTCACTGTGCGCAAGAGCGGCACGGTCACGTCGCCGGGCGAAGGACAATTCCGCGTGCACCTGCCGGACGGGCTCGAAAGCTTTGCCGATCAGACAGCGGCCCTTGGCCGATTGGAAGCGGTATTGCAGGACGCGGCACATGTGGATGCGCGTGCCGCAGGGGCCGAAGACATCGAGATACGCGTTCACCGCGATATCCGCACCGCACAGGCCGAAGCCCGTGAGGTGTTTGTCGAAGCCGTGTTGACGGTGGAGGCATCGGGTCGGCCAAGGGTGGCAGAACAGGCGAACCCCCTATAGCGCGGGGTCGCGCTGTGCTACCTAGGCAGTGTTTTTTACCGACTCATTTCAGACAGTTTTACAGAAAGGTGGCGATATGCCCCAGATTACCAAGGCGACGGTGCAGGATTTTGGCGCCGCAAACAGCCGGCTGGAATTCCGGATCGTTGTCGAGTTCAACAATGATGCGACCCAGACCGACACCTACAATTTCAATGTCAGCAACAACAAGCACTGCCTGGCCTCGTACCTGGACGCGAATGCACCGAGTGCGGCGGACAAGAACACGATTGTGGCGATGTCGGAAACCGATTTCAGCGCCGCGTTCAATCTGTACGCCAAGGAGATGGCGGCCAAGCTGGTTGGCAAAAACAGTGACACGTTCAACCCGTCGGCAGATGAAAACCGCCTTGTCGTCAGTCGGATTGCCTTTGTCAGCGATCAACGGCGGCTGGGCGGCGATGTGCATTGTTTTCCGGTGATGATCGGGCCGGTTCTGACGCCCAAATGTGTTGAGCTGACGCGGGTTCAGCTGAATGATTTCAAGTCGGTGACGAGCTTTCTTTTTGGATATTCGGACGCAAAGAACGCGAGCGCCAAAGCGGATGCCAACACAGCATGGGGACGCAGCGGTGCGTTTTTCAAATCACTGGTCGGTGAGCCGAACGAAGTGTTGGAGGCAATTCAGGTCGAAATGATCGAAGCACGTCTGAACAAGAACAAGAGCGTTCTTGACAAGATGAACTCCAAGCAGAGTTACCTTGATCGCATGGCCAAGGCGGAGCAAGAGGCGCTGGATGCGCGGGTTGGCGGCAGTTCGCAAGCGGGCCCAAGCGGCGCTGGCGCACCGCCGCCATATCGGAGCAATGGCTGAGGGTTACTCCGCCGCGCGTTTCGGCAGGACCCAGCCGGGACGGACGAAGTGGCAGGTGTAGCCGTTGGGAATGCGTTCGAGGTAATCCTGATGTTCAGGCTCGGCCTCCCAGAAATCGCCGACGGGTTCCAGTTCGGTCACCACCTTGTCGGGCCAGAGGCCGGACGCTTCCACATCTGCGATGGTGTCCTCGGCCACCTGCTTTTGCGCCTCGTCCACATAGTAGATCGCGGAGCGGTAGCTGAGGCCGCGGTCATTGCCCTGACGGTTCAGCGTGGTGGGGTCGTGGATCTGAAAGAAGAACTCCAGCAAGTCGCGAAAGGTGATCATGCCGGGGTCATAGATGATCTCGATCCCTTCGGCGTGGGTGCCGTGGTTGCGATAGGTGGCGTTGGGCACGTCGCCGCCGGTATAGCCGACACGGGTTGCGATCACGCCGGGGCGCTTGCGGATCAGGTCCTGCATGCCCCAAAAGCAACCGCCGGCAAGTACTGCACGTTCCTGGCTCATGCCACATCCTCCACCTGGTTCAAATAAGCGCCGTAGCCCTCGGCCTTCATGTCGTCCCGATGCACAAAGCGGAGCGAGGCCGAGTTGATGCAGTAGCGCAGCCCGCCGCGGTCGCGGGGGCCGTCGGGAAAGACGTGGCCCAGATGGCTGTCACCGTGTTTCGACCGCACCTCGGTACGGATCATGCCGAGGGAGGCATCGTGGTGTTCGGTCACGTTGTCGATCGGCTTGGTAAAGGACGGCCAGCCGCACACGCTTTCGTATTTGTCCGACGATGCAAACAGCGGCTCGCAACAGACGATGTCGACGTCAATGCCCGGCTCCTTGTTGGCGAGCAGTTTGCCGGTGCCCGGGCGTTCTGTCCCGCTTTCCTGGGTGACGTGATATTCTTCGGGCGACAGGGTCGCGATCACGTCGGGGTTTTTGAAATAGGTGGTCATCGGGGACCCTCGCAATTCGTCTGTGTGTTGTCACTGATATAGGCGCATGCCTGCCGGCGGGAAGGTCCATGCGTTGAAATACCGCCAAACGCAAAAATGCCGGGCACTGGCTGTGCCCGACACCGAAATCACAAACCGAAAGGCTGTTGCTTAGTCGAGGGCGGTTGTCGCCGTCGTCACGGTCCCGTCATCTGCAACGGCAACGATCACGGTCGCGACGACCACGCCTGCGATGACTGTCGTGGACGTGATTGTGCCCACGGCCAGAGCCTCAGCCTGAGCTGTTGCTGACGTTGCGCTGATACCTGCGACGGACAGGGCCAGAGCGGAAGCTGCGATCATCTTTTTCATATCTGCGTTCTCTCAAATGACGAGCGACGGCACGCTCATTAACGTTAGGCTAGAAATAGCACCGCACGACGGATACGGCAAGAAGGGTGCATATTCGGTTACTTCTTTTTCAGGATACGTGTGTTCATATAGCCGATTTTTTCACCGGCCCATTGCCGGGTCTGCCAGACCGTGCCATCCCGCGTATCGACGAAATACTGGTTCTCGATCCGGGCGCCGCTGCTGTCGGTGCAAATTTCACTAAGTGATTCAACAGGATAGGTCAGCTCGACGATTTCGAGGGTGACGCGCCCGTTGCGTTGCCCGGTGCAGTTGAAATCCTGACGGACGACGCCATCGGTCGAGGTCTGGATGTCCAGCCGGAGTGGCCAATTTGCGCCGCCGCCGCTCGTGACAAAGGCGATGGAGCCGCGCCGGTCGGTCGATGTGACATCGTCGCCCAACCCCCGGGTCGCCACCAGAACGCCCGACCGCAGTGTCAGCTGGGTGCCGTCCACTGTTGTCCAGGTGTCCAATGGGCCAAGGTTGGCGTCGTTGCGCGAGATCAGCGGCACAAGGTAGGCAAGCCCGTCACGCTCGGGCACTGCGACCTCAAGCGAGGGCACGGTCAGCCCGTCCAGAAGGGCGCGGGTGACGTTGGGCAATTCGGGCTCCGGTTGGAACAGGCCGTTTTGCAGCGTCTCGACCACGGTCAGATAGCGCCCGCCCTGGGTGCGCAATTCGTCCGATCCGCCAGAACAGGCCGCGATCAGCGCCGTGAGCATCAGGGCGGCTGTCAGCCGTGCGTTCATCGTCATCACTCCCATACCCGGCCCCAGTCTTCGCGGAGCGCGCGGGCGTCCGCATCCCGCAGTTGCGGATAGAGACGGTTCGGCACGAACAGACGCGCGCCGCCATCGCGTTGAATGGGCCGGATCGGGAAGGACGCCGTTTGCGTCGTCGGTTGGCCGGTCAGCCATTCCAGCGGGATGGATACCCGGATGCCCTTGTCAAACGACCCTTCGCCAAACTCTTCGGAGCTGACATCGGTGAGGGTAAAGAAGCCGCCGACGCTCCAGCCGTTCTTGAAGGTCCGGTCCACGGAGAACGTGGCGCCGTAGTCCCCGGCGAGGTAACGCCCGACATCGACCTGCCCGATATAGCCGCCGCCAAAGTCATAATAGGCGGACACATGGCCGGTGAAGATATCGTAGTCCTGAAAGCCGAACCGCTGGTCAAAGTCGCGCTGGCGGGCGTAGTTCGCTTCGATCCCGAGGGCGAGGCGGCTGTCGGGGGGCTGCCACAGCAATTCCGCCGACACGCCGCCGAACATCTGTTCGAGGTAACCGGCGGTGAGGCGGGCATAGGTGTCCTTGCCCGCTTTCCACTGGCGGTTCACATAGAGATTCTCGATGGTTGTGTCGCCTTCCTGGGCGAACAGGGGAGCGCTGGTCCGAACGGCGGGCAGCTGCGAGGGCGAAGTCGCCGTGTCCTCTACGTTGCCGACCAGCCGCTGGCGCAGCTCACCCGCGATCAGCCAGCCCGGCGCGGGCCTGTAGGCTGCCGAAAGGGCAATGCCGGCATCGAGGCGCACCGGCTCTTCGACGTCAAAGAAGCTGGGGCGGACAAAGGGGCCGATGGCCCAGCTGAACCTGGGGTAAAGGCTGTCGGGAACAAATGTTTCGGCGTCCGTGTCGCGCGGTGCGCTGTCCAGCGTGGTGCGGGCCAGCAGCAGGTCGGCGGCGCCGGGTTGGAACTCCAACTGTTCCAGATCGCTGCGGCGGATGGTGACTTGCGTCACGGGCAGACTGTTCTGCATCAGGATGATGTCGAACGTGTCGACGGTGGCGGGCATCGTCGCGGTCAGCAGGCGTGCGGTGCGCCCGATCACGATGGCGTTGTTGCTGTAGCGCAGCGATGTCACGCGCGCCTCGACCCGTGAAGTCGACTGCAACGTCAGGCTTTCCAGGCGGATACCGTCCTCGCGCAGGAGCGGGTCGATCGCGGCGCCAAGCTGTTCCGTCACTGTGCCCCGGGCGGGGGCCCAGGCGGTCGAATAGGCCTCCGGGTTGGCGTTGCGGTCGGGGCGGGTGATCACGGGCCGCGGCCCGGCCAGCGTAAAGGCGCGGGGCGGGGTACTGGGGTTCGTCACAAGTTGTGCGTTGACGCCAATCTCGGACCCGTAGAGGTAATAACCGCCGACCCGCAGGAACCGGCTGACCTGATATTCGGCGCCAAAGTTGAAGCGGCTTTCGCGTTCGAACACACCGCGGGAGGTTTCGGGCTGATAAGCGTCGCTGGAATACTCCAGTTTGACCCCGAACTTGTCATTCACCTGCCACTCGATACCGCCAAAGGGTGCCACAGGCCCACGGAACCACTGGTCGGTCGAGGGCGAGCCGCCGGTATCACCAGGATCGAATGTCGGGCGGTCGCCGCCAAACGGCGAGCCGATATCGCCCAGGTTGCCCAGACGTCCCCAGCCCAGACCGGCAGTGACCTTGACCCGCCCCGGCAGGCTGAACGGGCGGTCGAAATTCTTGGTCGCGACGACGTATTCCGAGGCATAGATGCCGGTGCCTGCAAGGTCTTGCAGACCGACGGTGATTGCCGGGCGAACGCGCCCTTCGCGGGTCAGCAGAAACCGCGCGTCAAAGCTGCGGTCGCGGTAGGTCTCGAACCCGTCGGAGTTCCAGTCCTGGATGCTGATATAGCGGAACGTGCCGGAAATGCGGGGCGAGAACTGGAAGGTCGCGTTGGTCCGTGTCTGACCACCAAAGCTGGACACGCTGAGTGCCAGCGTCCCATCGGGCAACGGCTCGCCGCTGGGCATGTCGATCAGGCCGGGCACGCCGTAAAAGTTCAGCGTCGAAGTCACTGGCGGTTGCTGGGCGGTGGTGTCAGTGCCTTGGGCCAGCGACAGTGTCGGCGCGGCGACAAGGGCGAACGCGGCCCCTATTGTCCAGTTCCAGCGGCGTGCAGTATCCGTCACGTTCATGTCCCTTCGTCTTGCGGCCTGTTAGACCACGCCGCGCGGGCGCGCACAACGCTGCGTGCACCCGGCGGACGACGCCGTACCAGAGCGCGGCATTCAGGATACAGGGCTTGCGCGTTCTGCCGCGGTATCGGCGTCAGAGGTCGGACGGCGGTAGCCATCGACCCACCGGGTGACGACAGCGCGCGCTGCGGCATCGTCGCTACTGGCAAGAGCCGCCCGCAGTGCCCGGAGGACCGACGCCACTTCGATCTCGCTCAGCCCGTCCTCGACGGTAAAGAAGATCTTGCGGTGGCCGGTGCCGATCAGTGAACCGCTCAGCGTCAGCTCTTCGGTCATCTTTTCGCCGGGGCGCAGGCCGGTGAATTCGATCTCGATATCGCCGTCGGGGTTCTGCGCATCACGCACCGAATAGCCGGCGCTTTCGATGACTTGCCGGGCCAGTTGTTCGATCCGCACGGGCTTGCCCATGTCCAGAACGAAAACCTCTCCGCCCGTGGCCATCGCGCCGGCGCGCAGCACCAGGTGCACAGCCTCCTGCACGGTCATGAAAAAGCGCGATACATCCGGGTGCGTCACAGTCAGCGGACCACCCCGGCGCAACTGATCCTGAAACAGCGGTACAACCGAGCCTGAGGACCCCAGCACATTGCCGAACCGTACGATGGAAAACACCAGCTTGTTCGGTTTCGCCAGGCGGTTCGCGATGTCTTGAACGACCACTTCGGCCAGCCGTTTCGACGCCCCCATGATGTTGGTGGGCCGCACCGCCTTGTCCGACGAAATCAGCACAAAGCGTTCGATCCCGGCGGCGGCGGCCTCGGACACCAGCGTTTGGGTGCCCAGCACATTGTTGGCCAGACCGGCCAGCGGGTTTTCCTCGACCAGGGGCACGTGTTTGTAGGCGGCGGCGTGCAGAACGACCTGTACCTGATGTTCCTGCAACGCGCGGCGCACCTGCCGGGGGTCGGTCACAGACCCCAGCAGCGGTACGATCGCGATGCCGCTGCCTTCGGCCATCTGCTTGATTTCCTGATGCACCTGATACAGCGCCAGTTCGCTCAACTCATAGAGTACGATCTTGGATGGCGCGCATTCGAGAACCTGACGGCACAGCTCCGACCCGATGGAGCCACCGGCCCCGGACACCAGAACCGTCCGCCCGAAATAGGCTGCCGCATCGGATCCCGGCGCGGTACTGACCTCATCGCGGTTCAGGAACCGGCTGACATGGACCGGCGTCAGCTTGTTCACCAGTTCCTCTTCGCCGATCAGCTGGGAAAAGGAGGGGAGCGTTTGCACCTCCAGCCCCATCTTTTCCAACCGGCGGGCGATTTGCACCTGTTTGGGTTGGCTTTGCGAAGGCATGGCCAGAAGTACGCGGTTGATCTGCTTTTCCGCGACGATCTCGGCGATGCGTACGGGGCTGAGTACGGGCAGGCGCAACACGGATTGACCTTGAAGCGCATGGTTGTCATCGACAAAGGCGACCGGTTCGATGAACTCATGGTTGCGCAGTGCCGACACGAGCTGCATGCCGGTGGTGCCCGCCCCGTAGATCAGCACCCGGCATCGGTCCGCACCGCTGCGGTAGATGGACAGCACCAGCTGCAACAGGATCGCCCGGCTGAGCGCGGAGAACACGAAATAAGTGATGCCGAACACGATCTGCGTGCTCAGCGGCAGGGTCGGTTTCATCAGCGTTGTCAGCAGGATCGACACGACTGTCAGCAACCCGGCAAAGATCGCCGTTTGCCCGACCGAACTGGCCTCGTAATCATTGAGCGTGGTGGCGCTGATGCCCAGCCACAGCGACAGGCCCGCCGCAGCGGCCATCACAAAAGGCAATTCCGGCAAGTAGGCCTGCAAGACAAGAAACGATCCGCCCAACGGGTTTTGCAGGGTCAGTGCAAACAGCAGCGAGAGGGGAACCAGCAGACAATCCAATGCGACAAAGACATTGCGCTTTTGCCGTCGTGACATTGATTTCAGTAGTTCCAGCATTCAGTCCCCTCGCCGGTCCCGTACGGCGCAGTTTCCTTACCGTTACACAGCATTAAACATAATTTATAGTTGATTGTTGGTTGCGGCCCGATGTCGGCAGAAATCCGTTTGTGCGGCGTTCGTTAAAGCGGCAACCGGGCGTGATGTATCAACCTTTGTGTGTTGGCTTGCGGCGAAAAAGGTTGCCAATTATTTGAATCACAAGGTCTAAATCGTAACAGGTGCTCTGGTGACGCTGATAGATGAGGTCCAGCCGGGCCTTGCGCGGCACGCAGATGCGGCAATAGACGTCGTCGGTTTCCTCGGGCGTGGTGCAGCGCGCGAGCAGCCGGTCTTCGTGTTTGTGGAACCGGATCGTGGCGAGGCCGGTCACCCCCGGACGTGATTGCAAGACGCGGGCGTAGACATCGGGGAATCGCTCGACATATTCGCGCAGGGGCGGGCGCGGCCCGACAAAGCTCAGATCGCCCTTAAGGATATTCCAAAGCTGCGGAAACTCGTCCAACCGCTTGGCCCGCAGCCGTGCGCCCAGCGGTGTGATACGCGCCGTCTTGTGTGCGCCGGACACGCCCTGATCTTGGGCGACCACGGTCATCGTGCGGAATTTGACGAGGCCAAAGGCGATTTGGGGCCCTTTCATCCGTTCCGCGACATAAAAGATCGGTCGCCCCTGTTCGCGCCAGATGCGCCAGATCAGGTACAGGATGACCGGGCCAAGGATCACCACCAGCAGGCTGGCAAAGAACAGGTCAAAGATCCGTTTGCGCCAGGTCATGTGCGGCTCTTCAGCCCTTTCCATTCGTGCACCATACCGTGTGCGGTGCTGTCCTGCGGTTGCCAGTCAATGAATGTCGAAAGCAGGGAGGTGTCGAGGGAAACCTTGGCGATCACTTGCGCGTCCGGGGTGCGGGGCGACCAGGCAAGGCCCGCTGCATCCAGCAAGTCCCCCATGGCCAGTGCGCCGGGCGCGGCTATGTTCAGTACGGGCGGCAGATCGTCCACAGCCGCCAGCGTATGCAGCACGCGGACAAGGGTTTTCGGCCCGATGTAGCTGCGT
>ERZ1740067.1517-NODE-1517-length-15687-cov-7.129094_pt1 | contig 15687 bp, 12 predicted proteins | sample MGYA00581736_ERZ1740067 | MGnify/ENA primary metagenome ERZ1740067 (study PRJEB43018, sample SAMN04849236) | marine metagenome | isolation source: floating plastic debris | place: Pacific Ocean | collected 2008-08-27 | study: EMG produced TPA metagenomics... | reverse complement strand
CCTCCGCCATGCGGCTGGCGGCACGCATGACGGACGTGGCCGGCATTGTGCAGCCGCGCGCCGCGACGCTGGCGGACCGGATCGTGGCCGACAGCGGTGGAGAGATCGACATCGTGCCCACCCTCACGCTCGAAGTGCCATGGGACATGACCGACACGTATTTCGGCTGCGGCGGCACCCGTGCGCAGATGCAGCAATGGACGACGACGCTGTTCTGGTACCTGTTTCAGGACCTCGGCGCAGATGCGGAAAAAGGCGCCATCGCCCTTGGTCAGGCGGCCGAGCTGCGCGATTACCTGGATGCGCATATCGCCGCGCGCAAGGCCGATCCAACGGATGCGCCCGACATCCTGAACCGGTGGCTGGCCCTGCAATCGTCGGACACGCCGGGGATGAGCGATCTGGGCATCCGCAACAATCTGCTGGGCCTGCTGATCGGGGCGATCCCGACAATCTCCAAGGCCAGTTGCCTTGTCATGGACGAGCTGTTGAACCGGCCCGACGCGCTGGCCTCGGCCCAGAAGGCCGCGCGGGCCGACGATGATGCGCTGCTGGCGCAGCACTGCTGGGAAGCGTTGCGCTTCAACCCGTTCAACCCGGTGATCTACCGCCGCGCGACGCATGACACCGAGGTGGCCAGTTCGACCCTGCGCCGGGTGAAAATCCCCAAGGGCCAGATCGTCTTTGCCGCCAACTTCTCGGCCTGTTTTGACCGGTTCGAGATCCCGCAGCCCAACATGTTCCGCACCGACCGCCCATGGGAGACCTACATGATCTGGGGCTATGGCATGCACAACTGCTTTGGCGATGCGATCAACCGGGCCGTCATTCCGGCGATCCTCAAGCCGTTGCTCAAGCAGAAGAACTTGCGCCGCGCGCCCGGCGACGCAGGCCAGATCAGCACCGGAACGCTGGGCTTTCCCGATCACTTTCACCTCACGTTCGACACCTGAAGGGGGCTGCCATGGCCAAACCGCTGCTCATCACGCTGTTGCCCTCATCGGGCGTCGACCTCAGCCGCTGGCTGATGGCGCATTACCAGATCGACTATACCGAACGCCCGCACGCGCCGATCTTTCACCTGCTGGCGTTGAAATACTGGGGCGCCGACAAATATCCCCTGTTGGTGCTGGACGACGGAAAGACCCGGACCGGGTCGTGCGAGAGCATCGTGGCACTGCTTGACCCGCAAGCCCCCGCTGACCGGCGGCTGCTGCCTGATCCCGAGACCGAGGCGGCATTGGCAAAACAAGTCGATGACACGGTCAAATACGCCTACTGGCAGCTGGGCACCGACGTGGTGAACTGGTCGTACTGGAACCTTTTGAAACACAAATGGGTGGTGTGGCCGTCGCTGACGACCAAGGTGCCCTGGTACGAAAAGCTGACTTGCCTGCTGGCATTCAGCGTGATCCGCGCGCTGATGTACAAGGGGCTCAAGCTGGATCAGGGCGTCGCGGACCAGTCGCTCAAGGACATATACGCGGGCTGGGACAAGTTTGACGCGATGCTGGCGGATGGGCGGACCTATCTGCTGGGCGACCGGCTGACCTATGCCGATCTGGCGGTGTCTGCGGCACTGGGTCCGATGATCCTGGCGCAGGGCTATCACGGGATGCTGCCGAACGAGGCCAAATGCCCCGTCTTCATGCAGGAGGTCTACAAGGAGTTGCGCAACCGGCCCACCGGTCTGTTCATCCAGCGGATGTACAACACGCATCGCCCGGCGCAACTGCTCTGCGTCTGAGCGCTCAGGCGTCCGCGAGGGCCGAGATGACGTCAACAAAACTGCGCGCGGTGTCTTCCCAGTGCGGCAAGGCGGCGGATGCGGCGGTGGACAGGGCGCCGAGCCGCGCCGCCTCACCCGCGTCCGTCAGAATGGCGCGCAGCGCGTGCGCAAGGGCCGCAGGGTCATCCGGGGGCACGAGCCGCCCCGCCGCGCCCACGGTTGCAGGCACCGCACCCACGGCGCAGGACACGATCGGCAGGCCGTAGAACATCGCCTCGCTCAGCACCATGCCGTACCCTTCGTAGCGCGTGGCGAGGGCAAAGAGGGATGCCGCGTTGAACCGTGCGTTCAGCGCCTCCGGCCCAACCTCACCGACAAAGGCCACGCGGTCTGCGAGGCCAAGCCTGCGCGCCTGATCGTGCAGCGCCGCGGCATAGCTCGCGTCATGCGTCTTGCCCACGATCTGCGCCTGCCATGGCAGCGCGGTGAGGTGCGACAGCGCATCCAACAGAACGTCGTGCCCCTTGCGCGGGGCCAGCAGGCCAACCGACAGGATCAGCGGTAGCTCTGTGGGCGCGCGATCAACGACCGGCCGGTCAAAGCCCGGCGGCGCGACGGTGATGCGCGCAGGATCAGCGCCGAAATCCTCGGCCAGAAGGCGCGCCGTTTCGGGGCTGGGCACGATGACATGGGCCACATGGCTCAGCGCCGCCGTCTCATTGCCGCGCAGAAAGGCTGCGCGCTTTGGGTCCAGCCCCGTCTCCAGCCCCAGCGGGTGGTGCACCATTGCGATGACAGGGGCTGCGACCCGGCTCAGGCCCTCGGGGTCAATCGCGCCAAAGACCAGACCATCGAGGATGATCGGCTGATCCGCAGGCACGGCGCGGAGCGCCGCCAGCGTCACAGCCATGGCGCTCGGCGTCGGGTCGGGAAAGCTGTCGGGCAGTTGCAGATGCGCGGTGGCACATCCGGCCCGGTTCAACTCATCCAGCACCCGCGCCTCGTAGATAAAGCCGCCCGTGCGCCGGTCCTTGTCCCCCGGGATCGCGAAAACGGCCCGTGTCATGTCAACTGCTCACTTGCGTAGACGCGCAGCACCGCGCGTTCCAGCGCGGCGACAAGCGCATAGAACACCACGGCCACGACCGCGAGGATCGCAACGCAGGACCATAGCATGTTGTAATCCGACGTGCTGGCCGTCATCGCCATCAGCACGCCGATGCCCTTGCCCGTCGCCAGCCATTCAACGGTCGTCACCGCCAGCAATGCCGCAGGCACCGCCATCCGGGCGGAGGCGAAAAAGGCGGGCAGCATCGCGGGGATTTGTGCCGCACGCAACAGGTGCCAGCGGCTGGCGCCGTAGCTTTTGAACAGGTCGGTGACTTGGCCCGGCGTCTGGCGGAAGCCCTGCTGGCAGGCGACAAAAGTCGGGAAAAAGATCATGACCGCGACCACAACCATTGTGCCCGCGATGCCCCGGCCAAAGGCCAGCACCAACAGCGGGGCCGTCGTGATGATCGGCACCGCGCGCAAGGAGACGGCCACCGGCATGGTGGCCCGCGTCAGCCCCGGAGACAGCACCAGCATGGCCGCCAGCGCCGCCCCCAGCGCGAGCCCCGCGATGTAGCCCGGCACCGCAAATGACAGCGTCTCGGTCAGCGCGGCCAGCACTGTCTGCCGGTTCTCGGCGACGCTCAGAAAGGCCAAGACATCGCCGGGCCGCTTCGCGAAAAAGCGGTTGAGCGCAAAGGCGTCCATGAGAAATTGCCACAGCAACACCACGAGCGCCGTGACGATTGCGATTTCGACCACTCGCGCCCATGTTCTTTGGCCCCGGGCGGCACCGGACGGGGCTGACAGCAGGATCACGGGCGCATAGCCCACCATGCGCCGCCCCAGCGCGCCGATCAGCCCGTAGGCGAGCATTGCGATCGATGCCGACAGGATGGCGAGGGCCCATGTGGCGTCCGTCTCCAATCCGCGCATGGCGCGCAGGGTCAGCACGCCCAGACCGCGTTCAGCCCCCGTGAATTCCCCGATCATCGCGCCGAGAAAGGCCGCCGGCGCACTGATTTGCAGCCCGACAAAGAGGTAGGGCAGGCAGGCGCGCGCCCGAACATGGTACAGCGTCGAAAGACGGCCACGCCCGTAGATGCCCATGATGTCGGTCCATGTCTGCGACACGGCCCGCAAGCCGACCAGCAGCGCCAGCAGCGTCGTGTAATAGACTGCCAGCGCGCCCAGAGTGACCTGCGGCCCTGTGCCCGGCCCGAAGAGCACGCGCAGGATCGGCCCGCTCGCGATCAGGGGCACACAAAAGACGAGCAGCGCCAGTGCCAGCAAGGTCCGCTCGCTGCGCGGGATCACCATGATCGTGGCACCGATCAGCACCGCCGCCAGATTGCCCCAGACAAAGCCCCACGCCGCGTTGACAGATGTCTCGGCCATGGCACGCGCCAGCAGGGCCGCGTTGTCGAGCACGTAAGCGCCAATGGCAAACGGGCCGCTGATCAACACATTGCCGGGTGCGGCCCGGGCCAGCATCTCCCACCCCGCGAGGAGGACGAAGGTCCACAGGATCGGGCGGAGCGCGGGCCTCATACCCCCTCCAACGCGGCAAACACCGCTTGGGACAGGGCCAGAAACTCCGGCGTTTCAACAAGGCCGCTGTCGCGGCTTGCGGGCAGCGTCACCGGAATATCGGCGACCGTGCGAGCGGGGCGCTGGGACAGGACCAGCACGCGGTCCGACAGCAACACGGCCTCTTGCACCGAATGGGTGACGAGCACCACGGTCGTGCCCCGCCAGAGCGGCGGCAGATCGGCGTTCAGGCGTCGGCGTGTCATCGCATCCACCGCGCCAAACGGCTCATCCAGCAAAAGCACCTCCGGGGCCGAGATCAGGCTGCGCGCGATGGCGGCGCGCTGGCGCATGCCGCCCGACAGCTCTGCCGGGCGGTGATCGGCGAAGCCACCCAGCCCGACCAGCTCAATCAGCGCGTCCACCCCGTCGGCCGGTTTGCGCGCCAATTCCGCCCCCAACGCGATATTGGCGCGCACGCTGCGCCAGGGCAGCAGCGACGGGTCCTGAAAGGCCATGGACAATGCACCGCGCCGCGCGACATCCCGCGGCGCCTCTGATCCCAGCGTGAGGCTGCCGGTATCCGGCACCTCCAGACCGGCGATCATCCGCAGGATCGTGGATTTGCCACAACCCGACGGACCAACCAGCGCGGTGGTTTGGCCCGCCGCCAGCGTGACCGAAAACGGGGCGACCGCCTCTGTCGTGCCAAACCGCTTGGTGATGTCGGTGCAGTGGATGTCCACGCGGAACGCGCCGTTTGGTCAGCCGTGCACCTCTTCGAGAAGCGAGCGATCCCATAGGTCGGCGGACACGTCGCGCCCCAGCAGGGCGAGCGTTTCAATATTGGCGGCGACCGTTTCGTCGGTGAACCAGCCAAAGCCGTTCTCTGCCGTCAGATCGGTGAACATCAGGGGCACCTGCCGTGCGGCCTGCAGCTTTTGCGCCTCGATCTCGAGGCCCGCATCGGGGAACATCTCGACCGCGAGGGCGGCGGCGGCATCGGTGTCGACGAGGTAGTCATTCCAGCCCATCGCTTCGCCCTTGAGCAGGGCCACCAGATCGGCGCGGCGATTGGCCAGCGCATCTTCGGTCGCGATATAGGTCTGCGAATGCAGAGCGTAGCCGTAATCGGCCATCAGCAGCGTGGTGTTGTCGACGCCTTGGGTGGTCATGGCGACGGGTAGGTCGGTTTCCCAGCACAGCAGGCAGTCGACCTGACCGCTGACCAGCGGCGCGGGGTCGTATTGCGTCGGCACAATCTCGATCGCGTTGATGTCGACATCGTTCAGCGTGCACAGCGCCTGCAGCACGGGTGTGTTGGCGACGGCCATGCCGATCTTCTTGCCCACCAGATCGGCGGGCGTGTTCACCGGGTTTCCGGCGAGCGAGGCAATGGCAAACGGGTTTTTCTGCATCGCCACGGCGATGATCTTGAACGGCGCGCCCTGGGCGACGGCGGCTGCGGTGTAGTCTGCGGCCGAGATGCCGACGAGCGCGGCACCAGAGACGACGGGGGGCTCAACCGGTGCGTTGGGGCCACCCTGGGCCAGTGACACGTCAAGGCCCTGGTCGGTCCAGTACCCGCGTTGGGCGGCGATATAGCTGCCGCCGAACTGGACGGAATGCAGCCAGGACAGCTGAAAGTTCACTGCCGTCAGGTCAGAGGCGAAGGCGGGCACGCCCGCGGCAGCGGCAGCCACGCCAGCGGCACTGGTTTGCAGGAAAAAACGGCGGTTGAGATGCGCAGGTTGTGTCATGACAGGTCAGGTTTCCTTTTGGTTGAGATCGGTTCGGACAGGTTCTGCATCAGCAGCAGGGCCGCAGCGGGCAACACGGCCACGAACAGCACCACGCCATAGGTGATGCCGGTGGCCACGCCCGCGCTGGCCGGTGCGCCGATGATGGGGAAAAGGGCGGCTGCCGCACCCTCGCGCCAGCCCCAGCCGCCGACCGACAGCGGGATCAGCATGGCGCACAGGACCAGCGGAATGAGCGTCGCCCACGCTTCGGGCGGCAAGATCGTGTCCGTGGCACGCGCGCAGGCATAAAAGCCGAAGATGAGGCAGAAGGTCGTCAGCGCGCCATGCGCCAGCATCTTTGGCTGTCGCCCAAGCCCTAATACGTGGCGCAGGAAGCGGCCCGTGGCGTGGGCGGCGCGCGACAAGGCCCAGGCGACGCCGCCTGCACCTGCAAGGCAGAGGACCACGATCCATCCGAGCAGCGACCAGTCCGGACCACCGGGCAGCCACAGCGCCACGCAAAATCCGGCGCACATCAGGCAGAGCATGGCGATCTGGCCCAGCAACCGTTCGGCCATCACGGATTGCGCCGCGCGCGTCATGTCAGCGGCAGAGCGGACGCGCACGGCGCGCGTCACATCGCCGGCCACACCGCCGGGCAGCACCGTGTTGACCAGCTGCGCAAGGTAGTATTCGCGCAGCGCCACGGGGTAACGCAGCTCTATGCCAAAGGCCCGCGCCGCGATCTGCCAGCGATGCGCCATAGACAACGTGGCCCCGGTGACCGCAAGCACCGCCAGCGCCACCCACGTGGTGTCCGCGCCCTGCAAGCGCGCCAGCACCGCCGTCGCATCCGTCCACCATAGCAGCGCGATAAGGCACAGCGCAGAGACGGTGAGTTTGATCAAGCGCAGGGTCATTGCATCACAATCTCGGAAATTTCGCTCCGCGTGAATGCGTCAAGAAAGTCGTTGCGGAAACTGTCCATGCGGCGGACTGGGGCGTCTGCATCAGGGATCAGCCCATCGGTCCAGCCCCAGTGGTCAACGCGGCTGAGCGCTTCGGGCGGGCCGATCATGTGCACGGCGACATCCTTGTTGTCGCTGCCCGCGACAAAGCCCGCCGCCTGATGGTCGCCCGCCACGATGATCAGTGGGGCGGCGTCGCCCAGCCGCGCCACATGCGAAAACGTTGCCTGCAAGGCGTAATCGACGGAACGGCGATAGGCATCACGGACCTTGTCGCGGTCGCGCCACAGGTCCTTGGGCGCCGGCCCGCGCGCCGCCATTTCGTCAAAGATCGTGCCATCGCCGACCGCGTCCCATGGCACCATGTCCGGAATCGGCGTCCACGGCGCGTGCGATGAGATCAGGGCGATCTGGATGAAGTCAGGGCGCGGGTCGGGGGGCAGCAGCGCAGGATAGGCGGCAAGCGTGAACTGATCCGGCATCGTCACCCAGCGAAACTGCGCGCCCTTGTAGGGGATGTCCGCCGCCGGAAAGACATGCTCGAACCCCATGACCAGGCTTTCGGGCCAGCCCACCGTAATGGCGGGCATAATGGCCGCCGTGCGATAGCCTGCGTCCTGGGCAAAGTGGAACAGCCCCTTGTGCCCGCTGGCCAGCATCGCGTTGTAGCGGCCATTATCCGAGGTCCAGAGGCCACTGGCCAGTGCGCCATGCGCCAGCCAGCTTTGCCCGCCCGCCGTGGGCGAGGTCAGCCAACCGCTCTTCATGTCCATGCCTGTGTCGGCAATCGCCGCCTCGGCTTTGCGCAACGTGCCCAGATGTGTCGGCGCATAGAGCGAGTTGTCAAAGCTGGCCCTGCCGTAGCTTTCCACCCAGATCAGGATCACATCGCGCCCATCGAGGCCATCAAGCAGGCCGGTTGCGTCAGCGTAACTGTCGGCCTGCGCCTCTTCGACGAAACGGGCGAGATCAACGGCGGTGGCCTGCATCTCGATCCCGCGTTTGACCGTCAGGCGCGTGGTCCATGCGGTGCCGGGCGGGCTGGACTGAAAACTCCAGTATTTCAGGTGATGTCCGGCATCCGCAGCGGCCCATCCTGCACATCCCAGCGCGGCCACTGCGGCAGCAGCGCGCACCGGGACCGCGGGGGCCAGCGCCGCCCAGGCGCGCAAGCTGCGTTCGAGGGCAACAAACAGGAGCACGACAAGTACTGACACGCCAACCACGGTCAGGGCGGCAAGCGCAAAGCCGATACTGTCGCGCAGCAGCGACAGCCCTGCCCCGATCAGGAACCCGTCCAGGATCGGGTTGAACGTCCGGTTGAAGGCGCTGAACATCGCATAGTCGGCTACCTTGATGACGACCGCCACCAGCAGCAGCCCGGCGAAGGCAAAGGTGACACCGAACCGCCGCCCCATCGCGACCATCGCCAGCAGCAGCACCGGCAGCTCAAGCGGCCAGCGGTTCAGCGCGCTCCACTTCATTGTGCCGGGGTGGTTCGGCAGCACCAGAACGGCAAAGATCACCGCCGCAGCCAGTGCCAACCCTGCCGCGCGCGTCATGCAGGCCGCCGGATGAGGGAGAGGATGTCGATCAGGAATGACCAGCTGAGCAGCAGCGCGGCCAGCACGCCCACCGGCAGCACCAGTGCCGCAGGTGTCAGCGGGCAGACCAGCATGACAAGGGTTGCGACTTGAATGACGCAGATCGCCTTGCGCCGGAACGCCTCTGGCAGTGGGGCCTGCAATGCGGGCCAGATCATCGATGCCGCGACAAAACCGTAGCGCATGAAGCCGAGGATGAGGATTTCAGGACCAGTTGTACCGCTGACCAGCAGCCAGAGGGCAACGACAGCGCCCAAGCCTGCATCCGTCTCCATGTCAAAACGCGCGCCGAACCGAGAGGTCAGACCGGATCGCCGCGCCAGCCACCCGTCGACACCATCAAGCGCAAAGGCCACGCTTGCCACCGCAAAGACCAGCCAGGCCGTGCCCTGGTGCGACAGCACTGCCCCGGCGAGAAAGGCAACCATCGCCGCGCGCGCCAGCGTGACAACGTTGCACCAGCCCAGCACGTCATGCGGATAGCTGTGGGCCAGACCATAACCCGCAACCATCACAACAGCGCCAAAGATCACCAACGGCAGCGTCGCCGTGCCGAACGCGTGGAACGCGCCAAACGTCAACGCAACACCCAGCACAGCCGCAACCGCGACGAGCCCGCTGAGCGGCGGGCGGCTTTCTGTAGCTGGCGCGACGGGATCCAGGGCGCTTCGAAACATCTGTATTTCCACTCAATTCGGTCCAGTACCTAGGTCTGCAAACAGGATCGCACACCTTGGATAACACGCGGCGCGGCGGTTTATTCAGTCTTGTCACGGAACTGTGACAATCGCCTCCAGCGGCAGGTGATCTGATGCAAGAACCACCTGCGGTGCTGCAATGGCGCGCAGGTTGCGGATTGCGGCGGGTGCGTCGGTCACGATCCGGTCCAACGGCAACAGCGGCCGCGTGCTGGGAAAGCTGCGGCGCACGGGGCCGCGCAGCGCGGTGCCCACAAGGCGGGGGTGCAGCATCAGCCCGCCCCAGGGCCGCCATTCGTTCAGGTCACCCAGCAGGATGGTCTGCATCGCGGGGCGCCGCCGCAGGTATTGCCCGATGATCCGCATCTGCACGATACGCAGGGGCTGGGCGAGCGACAGATGCGTGGAGATCAGCCGCACGGGACGCCTTGCATGCTGCGCCTCAACGACGACGGCCCCCCGGTGGCAGTGTCCCGGCAGGTCGATGACGTTCGTGTGGGTCGGCTGCAAGGCGGGGCCCAGAAACAGGATCGTGCCCAGAAACCCATCGCTGTCAGGCCCCCAGCGCATCCGCGCATCGGCATGCACATATTCCAGCCCTGTGCTGCGCGCTATGCGATCCATGTCAAGGATGCGGGCATGCGGCCGACACTCCTCATCCGCCTCCTGCAAAGCCAGCACGTCGAGGCCCAGCGGGCTCAATTGCGCATCGATAGCGTCCATCACGCGACCGGAATCAACCCGGCCATCCGTGCCCCGGCCGCGGTGCACATTCCATGTTGCACACCGAAGTTGATCATTGCTCATGCAATCCCGCCTGCCTTCTTTCCCTGCCGCCCTATATGCAACGTACCACAGTTAGACCACGCGGGGTTCGCGGCGACATCGGCCGCCCCGGACGCGCCGCCTGCAGCACAGGACACATGACATGATGCGCACCCTCATTGCCACAACCGCCATCCTTGGCGCGCTGACCACTACTGCGCAGGCCGACATGGCCCGCTACGAGCTCGACCCGACCCACACAGCCATTTATTTCACCGTCGATCACATCGGCTATGCCAAGACGCTTGGCATCTTTACTGAACTTGACGGCGGCTTCATGTATGACGCCACATCGCAGGAACTGGGCGAAGTCGCGGTGACGATCGAGGCCGCGTCAGTCAACACCTTCAACGAAGCCCGCGACGGGCATGTGCGCAATGCCGACTTCCTGCATGTTTCCGAACACCCGCAGATCACCTTTGTCGCCAGCGGCGGCACGGCCAGCAGCGCCACCAGTGGCACGGTCACGGGCGATCTGACGATCCTTGGCGTGACACAGCCGGTGACACTGGACGTCACGCTCAACAAGGCCGAAGCCTACCCGTTCGGGCACAAGCGCGAAGTGCTTGGCCTGTCGATGAGCACGACGATCCAGCGCAGCGACTTCGGCATGGACTATGCGGTGGCCAACGGCCTCGTCGGGGATGAGGTCACGATCAACATTGAAACAGAAGCGATGAAGGTGGAGTAAGCCTGCCGCCCCATCTTTTGACACCAGCCGAGCCGCGCGCAGTACAGCATCCGGCGATTTGGAGATTTGTCGTGCTCAGGACCTTCACGAAACTGGCCGCTCTGGCTGTCTTGCTGGCTTCGGCCTCTGGTGTCCATGCGCAAGGGCGTGCGGCAGCCGTGGGGGTGCAAACGGTCGAGGCGCGCACCTTGTCGGAAACGGTGCCCGTGTTTGCCGAGATCGTAACCGCGCGCAACGGCGCAGTGGCCAGTCGCGTTGCAGGCAGCATAGATGCCATCAACGTGCTGGCCGGCACGCAGGTACAGGAAGGCGACGTCCTCGTGGTCCTGAACCGCGATCTGCTGACCATCCGCTTGCGGCAGGCGCGCGCGCAGATCGCCGAGGCCGAGGCCAGCGTGGCCACGGGCGAGGTGCGGCTGGCCAGTGCGCAGACCTCGTTCGAACGGGTCAACGCCCTGCGCAACTCCGCATCCTTCTCACAGGGGCGTTTTGACGACGCGCAATCCGGCGTACAGGTCGCCCGCGCGCAACTGGCCGAGGCGCAGGCACGGCTGGAAACCGGCAATGCGCAGCTGGCCGAGGCCGAATACCAGCTGGATCGCAGCATGATCCGCGCACCCTTTTCGGGCGTGGTGCTGGACGTGCAGACGATCCCCGGTGCGTTCATTCAGGCCGGCACGCCTGTTGTCACCATCCTCGACACGGAATCGTTCGAGATCGAGGCCAGCATTCCCGCACGCTTTGTCGCCGACCTGCAACCCGGCCAACAGGTGCGGGCCGCGTTGGAAACCGGCACGCCGCTGGATCTGACCCTGCGCGCTATTTTGCCGGTGGAGGACCCGTCGACGCGCACCCGTGCGGTGCGCTTTTCCGCCACGGGCCTGACCGAGATGCGCAACCTCGCCGTGGGCCAGTCACTGACCGTCGATATCCCCGTGGGCGAGGCGCGCGAGGTGCTGTCGGTGCCCAAGGACGCGCTGGTGCAGGCGCGCGGGGGCTGGACGGTGTTCGTCGCCGCCGAAGGCAAGGCGCAGCCCCGCACGATCCAGATCGGCGTGCCCGCGGGTGACCGCTACGAGGTGATCAGCGGCCTGGCACCCGGTGATCAGGTCGTGGTGCGCGGCAATGAACGCCTGCGCCCCGGACAGGACATCGCCCCCACCCCGGTCGAGACGAACTGATGAACCCGATCCGCTTTGCCATCGAACGGCCCGTTGCGGTCGTGGCCGCCGTCCTCATCGCGCTGCTCTTTGGCGCCATCGCGCTCAGCCGCATTCCGATCCAGCTGGCTCCGGACGTGCGCAAGCCCATCGTCGTGGTGGAGACCTCCTGGCCCGGTGCCGCCCCGTCCGAGGTTGAGCGCGAAATCGTCAACCTGCAGGAAGAAGCGCTGCGCGGCCTCGAAGGGCTGGAAATCATGACCTCCCGCTCGCGCACGGGCGAGGCCGAGGTGACGCTCGAGTTTGCCGTGGGCACCGATATGGGCGACAGCCTGCTTTTGGTGTCGAACCGGCTGGACCGCGTCAGCGGCTACCCGGATGAAGCGAACGAACCGACACTCAACACCTCCGGCTCCGATGACAGCCCCATCGCCTGGGTGATCCTGACGGCCGCCGAGGGCAATACAACCGACATCGCCACATACCGCGATTTCATCGAGGACACGGTGCAGGACCGGGTCGAGCGGGTCGAGGGCGTGTCTGCCGTCAATCTCTTTGGCGGTGTCACGCGCGAGTTGCAGATCATCGTCGATCCGCTGCGCCTGTCGCGCTACAACCTCACCGTGCCGGAGGTCGTGCGCATCCTGCGGGCCGAAAACATCTCCATCTCCGCCGGCGATCTGGACGAAGGCAAGCGCCGCTACGTCGTGCGGACCGAGGGGAACCTGAACACCGAAGAGGCCATTCGCGACGTGGTCCTGCGCTCGGGCGCGGTGACGGGCGGCGTGGGTCAGGTACGTGTGGCGGATGTGGCCGATGTGGCGTTTTCCTATGCCGACGCGACCACCCGGCTGCGGTTTCGGGGCGAGCCGGGGCTGGCCTTCAACATCGTGCGCGAATCCGGGGCCAACGTGATCGCGGTGATGGAAGACATCCGCGTCGTCCTGCAAGAGCTGGGCGATGGTCCCGTCGCCGATGCAGGCCTGCAGATGCAGCAGGTCTATGACGAGACGATCTATATCAACGGCGCAATTGATCTGGTGACGCAGAACATCTGGATCGGCGGTGCGCTGGCCGCGCTGATCCTGATGCTGTTCCTGCGCTCGCCCCGCGCCACGCTCGTGGTGTCACTGTCGATCCCTGTATCTATCGTGGCCACCTTTGTGGTCATGGCCCTGACCGGGCGCACGCTCAATGTGATCTCACTGGCGGGCATCGCCTTTGCCGTGGGCATGATCGTGGACGCGGCCATCGTGGTGCTCGAAAACATCTTTCGCCTGCGCGAGGCCGGCAAGTCCCGGCGCGAGGCTGCTTATGAAGGCGCGCGGCAGGTCTGGGGCGCGATCCTTGTGTCGGCTCTGACCACCGTACTGGTGTTCGTGCCGATCCTGATCATGCAGCTGGAGGCCGGGCAGCTGTTCCGCGACATCGCGGTGGCGATCTCGGTGTCGGTGCTGCTGTCGCTCGTGGTTGCCGTGACGGTGATCCCTGCCCTCGCCTCCCGCCTGCTCAGCGAGCGTGACCAGACGCCGACGCCGCTCTGGGGCGTTGACCACATCGCGCGCGGCTTTCGCGCACTGGTGATGATCTACGTGCGCTGGACCGTGCGCAGCCGCGCCCTCGGGTTGGTGATGGTCGGCCTGATTGCGGGCGGTGCGGCGCTTGCCAGCATCACCTTCCTGCCGCGTCTCGAATACCTGCCCGAAGGCAACCGCAACCTCGTCTTTGGTCTCATCATCCCGCCCCCCGGCTACAACCTCGACACCACGCAGACCATCGCGGAGCGGATCGAAACCGTCGCCCGCCCCCTGTGGGAAGCCGGACCCGAGCCGCAGACCGAAGACGGCTCGCCCACGGTCGACAACTTCTTTTTCGTGGCCACACCGGGCAATTCCTTTGTCGGGGCCAGCGCTGTGGATGGCAGGCGGGCGGGCGCGCTGATCCCGGTGCTGTCGCGCCCCATCTTTGCCGAACCGGGCACCTTTGGCTTCATGACCCAGCCGTCCCTGTTTGGGCGCGGCGTGGGCGGTGGCCGCACGATCGAATTGAACGTTTCGGGCCAGGACCTGAACGATATCCTGGGTGTGGCCGGTCAGGCTGCGGGCATGGTCGGCGGCTTGTTGCCCCGCGCTGACGGTCACCAGTTCCGACCCATCCCCGGGCTCGAACTGGGTGCGCCCGAAGTGCGGCTGATCCCCGACCGCCAGCGCCTCGCTGACGCCGGTCTCGACAGTTCCGAACTGGCCGCAACGGTGGACGCTTTCAACGACGGGCTGCGCGTGGCCGAAGTGACCGTGGGCGCCGAACGCATCAATCTGGTGCTGCGCGGCGACACCTCGGTCCAAAGCGCGCTGCGTACGCAGGATGTCGGCAACTATCCGGTGGTGACGCCCAACGGTCAGATCGTACCGGTGTCGGCCCTGTCCGACGTCGTGCTCACCGCCGGTCCGACCGAGATCCGACACCGCGACCGCCTGCGCACGGTGACCCTGGAAATCCGTCCCTCCGACGCATTGCCGCTGGAGGCCGCTGTCGATCTGCTGGAGACCGAAGTTGTCGCCCCCCTCACCGCCCAGGGGCTGCCGGATGGTATCCGCCTGTCGGTGTCGGGCACCGCCGATCAGCTGAGCCAGACCTGGAACGCGATCCAGATCAACCTCGTGGTAGCGCTGATCATCGTGTTTCTGGTGATGGCGATCCTGTTCGAAAGCTTTGTGCTGCCGCTGGTGATCCTCATCGCCGTGCCGGTGGCGGCGGCGGGCGGCGTGGGCGGGCTCGCCCTGCTCAACCTCTACCAGACACAACCGATGGACATGCTGACGCTGCTGGGTTTTGTGATCCTGGTGGGGATCGTGGTCAACAACGCCATCCTGATCGTACATCAGGCGCTCTACCATCTGCGCAGCGACCGGATGAGCCCCGTGGACGCAATCGAAGAGGCCACGCGCAACCGCATCCGCCCGATTTTCATGTCGACGCTCACGTCCGTGATGGGCATGCTGCCCCTGATCATTTTCCCCGGCGAAGGTTCCGAGCTCTATCGCGGCCTGGGCGCCGTGGTGGTCGGCGGCCTGTCGATGTCGGCATTTTTGACGCTGCTCACCGTGCCGCCCCTGCTGCGCCTCTGCCTGCGCCCGGCACCCGAGATTGCTGAAAGCCCACAGGCCGCAGCAGCGTGAACAGGCGCCGTCGCGTTTGAGTTCCGAGCCTCAAATGCGCCTGGGTTTGGGTGGCTGGGACGAAGTCCGAAAGTTGTTTTCCAATCGATACTTAAGTCTCTGTTTTTGTTTGAGTTAGAATTTCCGAGGGCGGCAAATTTTGCAGCTCAATGTGCAAAAGAAAGAGGTGGATTCTTCTGCTCATAGCCTTGGACCCGGGTAACATGATGCTGAGAACAGATCATTTGTGAGACTGAGGGATTTCGCTCTCATGTCCGCAAACACTCTGAATTTTCGCACCTCAGAGCAGGGCCCTGAAACGCCACGTTCTTTGCTCATGGCAGTCACTCGACATGTGTCCCAAATGCTGCGCTTGCAGCCCGCATTGCGGCCGTTCGCACGATTGCGACGGTCCTGAAGTCGGTCATTCGGTGACCCGCCAAGCGGTGTATGTGGTCTCTGGGTATTGTAATCGATCCTCCAGGTTTCAATGATCTGCTGGCCGTCCTCAAAGGCGCCGGACACGATGTCC
>ERZ1740067.1516-NODE-1516-length-15706-cov-20.923519_pt1 | contig 15706 bp, 10 predicted proteins | sample MGYA00581736_ERZ1740067 | MGnify/ENA primary metagenome ERZ1740067 (study PRJEB43018, sample SAMN04849236) | marine metagenome | isolation source: floating plastic debris | place: Pacific Ocean | collected 2008-08-27 | study: EMG produced TPA metagenomics... | reverse complement strand
CTGTTGCTGTTAGTTGTTTTAGAGCAAATGCCCCTTAGCCTTTGCAACTCAACACTCTAGGCATACAAGGAATATTGAGGGTTTCTCATTATCTCCCCTTCTCGAAATAGTCAAATATATATAAGAAAGCAATGTGGAATCTTCTTTTGTGGATGGCATGAGCCCTAATTATCCTGCAACTGTGAAACTTGCCACAATTGTAGGAATCATGTGTATATTTTTGCCCATCTTGTTCGCAGAAAAAAGAGGAAATTATTTTGGCAGCAATATTTGATAAATGCCACAAAATGGCTTCATTGGAGTCATCAGCGCCTCAGAGGTCAACCCCTTTCCTTGTTTTAATAAAAAAATATCAGCAAACTCCTAAAGACCTACCCTACAACATAGCAGTCTCAGAATTTAGGATATTGCATCTCTGGCAGCACCATTACTGATTAAAGCTGACCATGTCCAATGCTTTTGAAATACAATGGCCAGCCATTGTCCCCAAATCAAACATCATTATTGCAAAACACAAAAGAGCAGGATGAGCTCAACAATCATTCAATGCACTTCCAGCTATGAGCGTGATCAAACTGATTTACTCTATGAATAGACAATACTTGTGTATTCAATAGATATGACCTTCTTCTGAGCAGTGGAAATTCTGTTTGGATTTTAGAGGTGGGTTGACAATGTAATTTTGAACTAAGCAGTCACAAACAACTAGCTCTCCTAAGTGAATAAGTTATACCGTAGTATGAGCAGAAGAATAAGCTTGGGTCGGGGCAGCGCGCTACAAAAATCATATAAATAAAATAATATTATTTTAGATGTTTATGGCTGGATTCATTGTGTTTCTATGAAAGCTCTTTCAACTAGGGGAGGAGCGGGTATAAAAAATCGAGTACTGGTCGGGTATCGCAGGGGCCATTCTAGCTATGGGTTGCGGTGGTTGCAAGACCACCCTTTGACATGTAATTAAAGAAGTTTTTTGACAAAAATGAGTGATTTCATGTCTTCAAACCAATCTAACACGATGAATTAAGCAAAGTGGTGTACAAAATACAGCAGATTAAGTTCTTTGAAGAGGTTTCTGAACTCATTGTTAGTAAAAACTGAGAAAAATGGTCAGCAAAACGTGTCAAGGCTTAACGTTGAGGGAATTACGCCCACCCTTGGGCTGATTGCTAGAATGGACCCTGTATCGGGTATTTAAAAGTACGGATCGAGTCGGGTTCGGGTCCACGTAAAACTGTACCAGCAAACACTTGCATCACTAGCAAAGTGATCCAAAGACACAAAGGTTTGGAATATGTGTCTTCGACAACGCCAAATTTTCCATGGCCACAGAATTTTTCAGCATTTTTATCATGTGTCGAGCTTCAAATCAATCAATATTGTCTTTGAGACTGGCAAGTACCACAGCTGACCTAATACCCTACCCTTTCGAGTTGATGAGTATTGATGAGCAAATATCCGTACTCCCGGGCCGATCCGTAGTAGGTACCCGTTCCAGCCCTACTTTCAACGTCAGCTTCCCTCCCATTTTCTGCAAGACTCTGGTTGACATCTCGAAATATCAACTTTTTAATTTTGACAACGAGATCAATAATATTACTGACAGAAACAGAAAAATTAACATGCAAGAAATCTTGAGATCTTAAATATTCAAAATAAATGTCGGAAAGCTCAATTTACCAGCACAACAGAAAGCAGATAGAAGCCGATTTTAATCACGTAACTGGAATTTTTTCCATGTCTTCAGGTGTGTTATACAAAATATAAAATCATTGACTCATCACAACTTGACCCAGACCAATGAGTGCAATATTCCAATCCTAATACAATATACAGCAAGTATATTTTAGGCTATTCTAATTTATCAATCTGGTCTGTATCAAATCCATGATTGTCAAAATCATAGGTGAAATAAAATCCCTTAACCCTTGACATGTAACGCCCTATAATATAGTAATTTTTTATCTAGCACATGATTTTCGGCAAAATCTAATGCTGCTTGTATCAACACAAATATCAAACCTCTCACGGCATGTGGTAGTCCTATATATATATCTATATGACCAGGCCTACTATTACATTGCATTACACGACAACAGGGTATAATGGGGCTTCATCATGTTTTTTCCACTCCAAAAAACAAAATATAATGCTCAAGGAAACCTCCCTCCCTCCCTCATACCCAGTTTTCACTGATTTTGATATAGACTATGGAATAAATCTCGAATGAACAGCACTGTTTAGCGCTATATCCCTCTTTTGGCAATTCTTGTTGTAAAGTGTAAGTTATGTTGGTATGTAAAGAGGCAGCAGACTGCAATCCCAAAATGGGTAATGGTAGCCTCCTTGAATTATCCTACAAAAGAGTTTTTGAAATAAATTGTTGGATGTGGATTAAATTGATTAATGGCACAAATATTTCATTAATTAAAATTAACCGTAATGATAGGCTGCAATGCAAAGGAATGTATTTTAATTTAAAATGTTCTTTTGGCAATATTCTGAAACAAGTGAAGTATGATGTTATTGGGTATTTTTCGTTGCTAAAATTATCAATGTAACTGAAACAATCCAATGACGAACTTTTAGTTTACTGGGTATCAGATCTTGGCTCTCTATCTGCAGGTGCAATCAAACTGATATATTGAGTGGTGTATTCAAATCACAAAAGCTTTCATTATGAAATCACAAGCTGGAGTAGGAAATTGATTGTTGTCCCAAGATAAGATCTGACAATTACAATCATTGTTGTTGGTTTGTTGACTTTTTCTATTTATAGCCTACAGGGGTCTTCGTCTTACCATACTATTTACGGGTTTAAAAAGTCTTTCCAGACGATAATCTAAGGTGGCTATTGATGGCTTGCATTAGTTCAAAGATCTGTTTTGGGGATTAAGGACAGGTTTGTGGAGCACCAGTCCATAGTTCTTTTGTTTAACACGATGAGTAAATAAATTGAGATTGCCTAAATATATTTTCTACAAGCAGTTTCAAACCCAAATGCCTGCCACTACGAGAAAGGCAGTTGGCACAGGCGGTACAGAGAAAGAAATTGGAAGGCGAACACAAGTGTACAGCTATAAAAACTATTCTATATACATAATTAGTTATTTATTATTCTATTCAACAAATTTATTATGGCAGCGAACCTCGGTTTGGCTTTCTGTGGGTTTGCTGATATTATGTTATTCAGCAATGCTGAATGTCGAGAAACGGACTACAATGATTATAATAACAACACTTATCTGCTACGGAACATGGAAATTAGTAAGGATATGTTCAAAGAGAGGCACTATCGCCAATCTAAACAGCTACTGCACGGGTAAGAATAAATATTTAATCTTTTGTTCGGAATACATTGGGAAAAAACGCGGTTCCGGGTAGGGGACCAGTTTTATTCATAGAAAACATTTTTGCCGATTATTTCTGGGCAGGCAGGCTCACCGCAAACATCCACAAATTATTATTATAATCACGGTCTAATTTATTGGTCGACAATATGCCGTTATGGGTAGGCCTACACACAAATAATAATTTAAAAAAAAAATTATTCTTCTGATTAAAACTGGTCTGCTAACCGCACCCTTGAATTTCCCAAAGTTGTAAATATGATTATTTAACTACCAAAGTGGGGACTAAAAAGTTAAACATGTGTATTCAAAGTGAGATGATGTTTTTGACTACGCTTTTGTACATAGTTTGTTATGAATGAATTGGTTGGTCGTGCTTAGGATATGCGCATATTGTGTCATCAAGTCTATACTGTGTATGTTATAGCCAGTGTTTATTCAACAATTGGTCTCTCTCTCGCAAATGAGTCTTTTGCAAGTGTAAAATGGTCAGGTCCGGTAAGCGACCAATGGTGATCATTAATCATCTCCGCATTGGGTACTGGCAATTCAAAATCATAAAGATGCTGAGATTAAAAACAGGTCAACAAAGGTAGACAATGATCTGGTACAGCGTTGCATGTAAAAGTTTGTGAACATTTATACATTGGCTGCCTCTTCAACCATACCTAATTCATGTACCCATTGACTAGCTGTAATTTAGTTATGCTTCTGCATCCAAGATAGCCTTGCTGCAACTTATCAATAAATAAGTTGCTTTGTTGAAACAATGAAACCAGCTCGATATGTGGATTGAACCTTATTTATTATTATAATGACAAGCAAGTCTGAAATTCCAGCACCCACGTCATCAGTTGCAAAAAGCTACTCAAAATACTGGTATGGTACAGTTGGTAATACATCAAATGACGTGATGGGAATAATTTACAAAACTAAGAGGGAAATTTCCATCCATACAATATTTTTGATGAGAGGTGGCATTTTTGAGTTTCGTGAAACTTTGCTGTTGGTATTTCAATTACTCTGTTCATTTATGGTATACCAACAGATATCAAATCAGCACAAGAGTTGATCTTAGTTTGTGGCCTGTAGTCAATGAAGTTGATTGCTGTAGTCTACAGTTTATGATATACCGGTACCCAAGCTTGGTGATGTATAGCATAGATGTAGTACAGTACAGGCAGCTTACCATGTACAAGTGGCCACAAGTACCGATATATAGCCTATATTTATCAAGTTGCTTTTCAATAACTACCGATACCTCAATGTAAAGCTAATTGCGTCCAGCAAGTGATTTTAATGTGTTTTATTGTCCTTACCACTAGGAACGTCCCCAATGTTAAATGATATATTTTCAAACTCCTCAAACAATTTCCATGAAACTTCAAAAGATATTACTGCGACACATTCGCAACCAGTTTGTGAATTTTCAAAATATATTGGACAATAATGGGAGACATTACGGTTTATGTCCGAAAAATCTAATATTGTGGATACAGAATTTAATATTTAGGTATGTGATAAACAAGTTTCTGGTGCTAAAATTGGGCAAGCAATACTAAAGCATTATATCTGTGTCAGAAAAGGCAATACTAAACCATGAGGCAGGGAGGCATTTTATTTTAAATTTTACAATAATATAAGGTAAATACTCAGTCTTGGGTTGATTTTGGCGTGGCAGGGAGGTGATTTATAATTTATTTCAAAAATTCCAGATGAGGCATGAGGGGTTTTCATTTTATTGGCCTCAGATATTCAGATGATGGCGGTGACACAGATCTAATATAAAACTTTTGCTGGCCTTGTCTCTATTATATCTGCCAAAACGTTTACAGCTTGTATACTGCTCACTATATATTACTATTAAATTTAACCAGGGAGTTTACACTGATTTAACAGCCAGGAAATTGGACAAAAGCAATTATTCCCACGTGATTATCTGCATTTTACTCAAAAAAAAGGATAGGGCTTATAACTGATTGCTGCTCAGAAATCGGGCATTGGAAGCTCAGCGTGTGAAGGGCAAATTATTTAATGCATTATGTAAGGTAAAAGTGATTGAAGGGGGTGGGATGAGGGTCTGATGTCAGCACATTGAATATTACCTGTAGTGATGTAGTATAAATGGCTATACGATATAAAATTTTCTTTAAACATCTGCCATTTCAGATTGAATCGAAAATTCATACTGTCGTTGAAAACATACTGAAATTGGGTGGTATGAAGTTTCATGTGGCTATGCAATCCTGACAGACATCTATGACTTAATATAAGTTGTGCCATTTTTTCGGACCACCTGATATATTGGTAAATAAGTTGACTTGGTTGACTTTGATTTCACTTAATAATGAAGTTTTAAGTAGTTACATATGTGTGGTGCAGTGACTGACGGATAGTAAATAAACCGTTATATCGTATCGGTTTTGCAAAACTTTACTATACTAACTTTCTACAAATGGGAATTTATCTCATTGATTAGTGAGTGCATTCTAGTCAGAGTTGTCCTAGTATGTTGATTCTGATAGCAATCATGTTGAACAGTAGGCCTACAGGTGCTTTCCAGAGCTAGCGATCTGTTCTGGATGAAGCATCATTTGTGTGGCAATGAGTTAGAGAGGCAATCAATGTTACCCACCTATCTGAAATAAATGGATAGGAATCACCCATGAGCCGTTCACCATCCAATGGCAAATATTGTATTGAAGCAGTGCTGTTGTATTCATTATCTGAGTGGTCAATGAAGTTTCAGTCCAGGTCATAGACTTAATAATAATTTTATTAATAAGTCTATGGTTTATTATTATGAAGTCTACAGTCCAGGTACAGCTTAGCTTACCCATGCAAAATCTTCCTAAGCAGCAGGAACAATTACAATTCAGTAAATAATACGTTACTCAAAGCCATAGTGTCTATGGTCAATGCATAACGTAATGCTGCTAGAACATGGCTGCTGTTACTGAGCAACAGCTGGACTGACATGATGTAACAATATTGCTGGCCGATATCCATGATCACCAACTCTGCCTGTTTTACCACTAATCCATTTATTTCATGTCAGTGATGTTACCTATTGCAATGAATTGTAAACCATTGGATTGAATAATAGTTGCCACAAAAGCAACAGTTCAATCTTACCCATGACACAAACATTTAACCACATGTACATTGTGTGAATATTGTATACTGTAGGTACATTGTATATTGTAGGAAAAACTTTAAAAATAAAGCAGAAGGAATGAGAACCTATCATGAGCACTACAAGACCGCCAACTGGGAGAATCTCTCACCTATCGATCAGAAGAGGCACAGCCTTGTACGATGTCTGATGTGTGCCAGAGACCCTGAGTTTGCATTAAAAACAGTCAATAATAGATATGTTAATTATGTCAAAGCAAATAACATCCGTCCTCCCGAAAAAGAACCAGAAAGAATAGAATATATAATCCAACATCCAGTACCACAACCAATACCTCAACTCAATCCGATGACCACTGACGATATACCAAGCCACTTAAAACGCAAAATAATACAAGACTATAAATCAGAGGAGGCTAAAGTTTTCCGGGAAGGCGATTTTGATAGAGTTTATGCCACCAACATCTCTATGGCGCAGTATAGAGAGCAGCGCATGCTGCAAAGCTCGGAATACAGAGAAAATCCAGCAAAAGGACATGTTGGCAGTCTGGACCTTTATATTTTCGACGAAAATATTGTGCGACACAAGCTGCAACAGACTGCTGACGAAAACAAAGATATTGGTGATCGCCTCCACCGCAAGTGGGCAGAACTTGCCAGAGAGGCTGGACTTCGCAGGCGCAATCAGACAAATGAGAAGACAATCCCAAATGCAGGGCAGGTAGGCATTATGAAATTTGGTCTGGGCATCAATTTTCTCCGGCAAAAGTTTGATTGCATCTTATTCAGTAGACTATTTTGATGTTTGAAACTTTATTCAGGCTGCGATATACAGGTGTTTTGATATGTTATGCCATGTGAATTTGTAAAATCAAAGGAGACATTTATAATCTGCAAAGCTAACAGTAATGTTTCATGGTTATGTGAATTGTCTGTGTGAATACAACTGGCAAACTTGAATGGAAAATGAGTTGTAGTCCAAATACAAGTATTGTAAAATATCCATGGCAAATATCGTAATACAGCAAGAGCTGCAAACAGTTGTACCTAGTAGATAACATTCTGTAGGGCCCAACGGAAACCTATCACACTTACAACAGTAGATCATAACAGTTTATGCTGTATATCATGCATGGCAGCATAAGTAACAGCATAAAAAATCAATGACTTTCTTTGGGTCTGTTACAGATATTGCAGGAGTTTGCACTGCAAGAAGGTTACACGTTCACAAAAGGCACGATGGCTCGACGCAGTTTAAAGAGAGTAGAGAAGTATGATGTTTCTGTGTCTAAGAGCACCAAACCAGAAGATCTAAGTGAGTCCCAGTCACCGAATCCAATCAAATACACGTTCAAATCTTCTGTTGACAACCTATAAAAAATTTAAGAGTTTTATTTATTTCGGTTTAGCTCATTCATTCTAGTTGAGAATTCTGGCCAGCTTTGGGGGCATAATCACACTGTTTGGTTATCTCAATAACATATCCATATTCCATACTGTTTTACTTTTTATTGTTATTGGATAAAAATGGTAGCATGACGCTCGAGCTCAAATTTTTTCAGTTCTAACAGCCGGAGAAAAAAAGTTGTTGGTTGAGCATTTAAAATTAAGCCTTCATTATTGAAGATTGCAATCATTTCTAATTCAATCAAACATACAGTAATCATCAATAACGAGCTGGTTAAAGTTAATTTGTGCTAGGTAAGGGTTGTAGTTTTATTGGACTTTGCTAAATAGCCTACAATGGCACCAGGAACAGTGCTCAAATAACTACTTCCTTTTTGAGAGCCAACCTATATCAAAACCGCACATAAGTCAGGGCAAACATTGGCATTTTAGTGGCTGACAAACAAGAGAAGATTTTAAGTGGTGAGGTGGATGTAGGGCGCCCTATATGCCCTATTACCAGAGTCATATACAGAGAGCGCCCTTACCAGCAGACTGTGGATGGACGTGTCATCAGTCTCTCGGAGATCAGAAAACGCCATCTCACTCAGATGCAGAACATGGGACTCCTCCGTGATTCTAGAGCTCAGCAGCTGACAAAGCAGGAGTGCCATCAGATTCTGTCTTCTCTTAAGGGTTTGTATAGTTTATGCCTAAAGTAAATAAATCGAAATGACAACGAGATATCATTCTAGCTAAATAACCAACAACAGCAGTATTTAATATCCGTAACCCAAAACAACATGTCTCAATGCAGTTGGTGTGACCAAAAACACGTCCATCCACCGCAATTAGGGATTAAAAAATATAGGATCAATGTTAATGATGAACAAAAAAATCCTAACATATTTAATTTTAGGTTCACATAACTTATTGTGTACCTCCCATTCGATAGAAACAATGTTTTTCTCAAAAAACTAATTTTTCACAAAAGACACTTTTATACTCTATGAAATGTTCACCAAGATAACCTTGATTTGTTTGGGTCAAATTGGCTGATTGAAAAGCAGGATTGGAGTAATTTTATTATCCCTTTATTAGCAGGCTTAAAATTGTTGATTTACCCTTAGTGGCTACAATATCCCTGTAATGCAGTGATTTTAGAACATAATAATACTCATGTACAGCCTAAAATGGATTCGAGTTTTCTCTGTTTCAGTTCAATTTCAATTTGATTCAGTTTCAGTGCAATTTCTGAAAATCAAAGTGATAATCTATTCATGGCTGGAAAGAGCAGCTTAAATTTATCTTTTTCACTATCATTATAGGGCCATTAGCCTATGTAACACGAGAAATTTGAGTTACCCAAAAAAACTTTTGCTGATTCACAGCTTGCAATTATGTGGTACAAAAACTCTGGTCATCATCATAATATTATCATGTACAATCATAATGATCACAGCTCCTTGATCTGTCATCCCAAATAAGATGCACTGCACAGATGCTTTGAATCTTTGTGACGGTTTTTTACAGTTAGGTACTATGATAATGACACACTCGGGCAACTGCAAGAGCGCGTTGAGGACACTGAGACTACAAGAGGAATTGTCATGTGGCATGATCATAGTGACATCGTAAAAAAATGTCACTATGTCATAAACGTACAATTCCTCTATGATCCTGCCGTCTACCTGACTTCGCAGGAAGCAGGGTAAGCATTGTTCCTTAAGCCCCATAGCATGTTGGTAATATTTTCAGAGCAGTTATCAGAGACTGGAGGATAAACTGAGTAGCTGAATATAGATATTCCTAATCTCATAGCACATAATAAACAAAACCATGTACAGTTGCGCAAAATTAGTTTGGTTGGCGTTTGACAGCATTTACATTTATACTTTACGATATTCTTACAATTCATATTCATTGTATACAGTAGAATTTGGGAGTTATCCAGGTAATAATAATAATAAGTTGATAGGCTTGGCAACAAATCATCTCAGTGTATCCCTTATACACTGAGAGCACAGGTGTAAAGAGCTGTGCTGAGAGCCTGCCACACTTCAAAATACATGCACATCACAGACAATCATAAGTTATAAATCCGCTGGAAACCTAGCTCTAAAATAATGATCCTGCTAGGCCATTGCATTAAACTAGGCCTACTTGACAACAGAGACAGAGGCATGATGGAATTTAAGCAAAAATAGTTTTGCTTTTTTTGGATGCACCGCAAATGCAAACTGCAGTCTCAAGTCCAAAACACTTGGTGCACCTGTATGTTGAACTAATGTCAACTATTATTGCAAACATGTGTTTACAGGGTAGATGTTCAGAGCATAGTGGAGTCACCCAAACTCCACATGATAGGGCGCTCCAGATCCACTGAAACAGACCAGCTACTCTATGTTCCTGAGAGATTGGAGGAGCTGGAGACCCTAAAGACTCCGATACACTTCAATGGCAGAGTGTACAAAGACTACCTAAAATTCTTCACAGGTAAGTCCTGCACAAGCGAATGGAATTTAAATAATTAAGCATTTTTATGATTGAAATAAGTTTTAAGTCATTAATGTTCAGAATCATTTTATTTATTATCAATACTTAAGTCTAACCTGCATGTAAACCTGCTTAATTCAGGAATAACTTTGAGCTGCCAGGCTGGCCAGAATTATTTTGGTCTAATCTAACACTGCATTAAATTCAAAATCACATGAATATACTGACAGCCAAGCATTGTAAACGCAGACAGTGATATTCCAATTTGAGGCCAATTTTCAATTCTCTCACAACAACCTAAAATTTAATAGACTCAGGCCATAGACATGCTACATGATTTTTGATTGCCTATGATAAATCACATACTCTACAGGGAGAAAATTTTCATTGTAGTTTAAATTTCGCTATTACGCTAATGGCAAATTGGCTAAATTTTAATTCTGGTTTTTATTTCATCTTCAGAAATCTCGCAATGATAGCTTTTATAATTTGAATTCAAAGGTCAAAAATCACATAATTAATCCCATGGAATTGAACAGTCTGAGCCAGGGCGCTATATTAAATTCCGTGTAGATTATCATCCTGTAGGGTACTTGAGGATGAATACATTTATGCTTGATTAAAATTGATATGCTAAATGAAAAACTTTCCATTAGTGCAATCGTGCCACAATTATTTACGTAAGACACCATACTTCCAATGATGCCGGCACAACAACCGTCAAAGTAGCTACAAAAATTACACTGGTTAATACGGTATTAGAATTTCCGAGAAACATCATAATCAACAGTATGATTTTTGTAGGAGACTTACCTGCCAGAGAATTTGAAGGTGGAAATATGGGACCGGCTGCCTATTACTCCTGCAATTGTGGAGTATGCACATCTTCATACATAAACCCCGATACAGCTCTCGAAACAGCAGTGTTTCACAGCATAGCCGATCGACGTGCACACTTTGGGCCAAAACATCCAGGGTATTGCTACGAAGCAAATACAATGACGGTGAGTTAATCTTGCTACCAATGCGGGACATCAATCCTGTTTCTCCATAACCAAGGCACTTTACTAGTGTTGATATTCAATATTCAATTTGTGCGCAGCTATAGTAATGTGACTGGAATAAGGCAATTTAGTGAAACTTTTGATGCTCGTGGGTTTAGAGCTTACTGTTCTCCTATACCATTTTGACATTCACAAGTCAGTTGAACATTTTCATAATATAGTGCCGGCAAGTCAACTGAAAACTGATTTCAACCGTGCATTAAAAACTCACGAAAATGGTGTAAATATTACAGACAGACCAACTGAGAGAGACGTTGAAAGCTCGTGGACTGAGAGATGTATCTGGTTGTAAAGCAGAATTAGCAAAAAAGCTTCGCAAAGAGATGAAAGGTTAGTTTAGACTGAATACAAATTAACTTCAAATGATCAGTCTAGTTCTGGTCTGAGGCTATTTAACGCCAATACCTAATTATACAGGATGAAAATATACAACGGAGTTAAATTTAGCAAACCTTTGTTTTTTTGTATTTCAATTATATAACTCATTATTGGAAGATTGCTTTGTCTAAGACGAATTAAACTTTGCAAATTGTTTATTAGCAAAATAACTAAATTTAAATTCCAATGAAAATTTCTTTCTTGAGAGGCTCATGCTAGGCACTATAGACAAAGTAGCCAATTGCGTGATGTGTTGACTGTACATAACACATCACCAACCATATCTAGATTAAAGTTCCACAAAAATCGAGCCAACTCATTTAAATTTTTTTAAGTTGATTTGAGGGGGAGTAATATATAGACTCGCAATTGTATTTCTATTTCCACAGGGGTAAAAAGACTTCCAGCTCTACTCACAACAGGATTAAGTTTGACTGATATTGGGATTCCTCGTTACGAGATAGCCAACTGCGAGCCGCTGCATGATCTTAAAAATGTCATATATCACCTACTGACTGAGTTACCGCACCATCTCCAGGATGTTCAACCTCGGCTGAGGGAGAAGATCATATCATTCTGTGAGGGTGTCACAAGTATGTACATTTTTTGAGCTCCCATCAAGTGCTACAATGTAAAAAGTTTAGGGAAGTCAACAACGAAACATGCTTCCCAACTCGGCTGTAACGGAAAACATAGCCAGCTCACCTGGAATGAATCATAATGAAATAATAATAATGATATTGTAAAAATGATTTTGTATTAATCAAATCTAATTGAACAGCCATATTGTGCGGATTTCAACTTTACACAAAACTGCGCTAAACGAACTTGAATAGACTTTCCAACAAACTCAATTCGAAGTAACCTGTTACCTGTATTCAACTCACTATATCATTGACCTTGACTTCAAATACTCAAATGTGATATGTTGTTGTCTGTCCACCATCAACCTGAATCCAGCCAGATTTCCTCTCACATGCAGCGTAACAACTATTCAGATCTGAGAGGAAGATTTGTCTAAATGTTCAAACAGAAAATTGGGTTAAGACAAGCTGCGCCATCCATAAAATTAATTACTCTAATCAGTGAATAGGTGTCAATAACCTCGTCTTACTATGAAAGGAAACTGAACATGTACTGACAGTATCACTGAATTTTTGTTTAGCCGAAGAGCTACACATGTCTGGTGTGATGGCAAGACTACACCTGATAAATCTCACTCGGCTCTTACAGGACTATAGGAGCTTGGCAGCAGACCAGTAGGTGGACCTATGACACTCATTCTATGAAAGACGTCAAGTTTTAATCATGCCTGTTATTACTCCTTGGTTTTTATTTCGAATGAAATTTGGATCTAAAATTTTGCAGGGGCTAGCAGGCATGTGATTGAGTGGTAAAAATTTAGTCACAATGCCAAGTTCAAAAAGTCACACTTTTCGTTTTGTCGGTTATTTTTGCGGATATTTGACAGTCCTGGTATGCATCTCACTCACGAAAGTTGTAAATTTGGCCATTGAAGAACTAGTGAAATGATTTGACCATGAAATATTTAACTAAAAATTTCTAATTCAATGTTATCTTATCATATACAGGGGAAAAAGTTGACCCACAACTGGTCTTGAACCACCAACCTTCAGATCCCACTACTCTTAAGACATTAGCCTTAGCCATAGCCCTACAGTGGCTTGGATGGCAACATGCAAAAATGCTGACAACTGAATTTACAGAAAAATCACATTTACTCACAGTCGCATCTGATTTGCTAATGAGGTCGTAAAATACATCATAGTCGTATGAATCACATGCCTGGCTAGGTACCTCGGTATTAGTTTCTTAGTTGACAACAGGGTGGGGGATAGGGTCCACAGTTAATCACGCTGAAGGGTCAGTCCTCATAATAAGGATTTCAATTCACATGCAATTGTTGGTCTTCAAAAAGGCTAATCTTTAGGCTTTGTAAAGAATGGATATCAGCGGTGATTACTAAGGGGTGGGGAGAGGCAAGGGGCCATAGCCCCGTCACTTTTTACATAGCGCTATTTTAAAAAACACCATCAAATTATTCTTTACCAAACATGGCTTGGAGATGTCCAAGCAAATATCTGAGTTAACAGCACAGTGTATCTAGTCTGTGATCTATGGTGTCCAACATCTAGGCCAGTGTCCTGTTAAAATGCATTCAATGACCCTAAAAGCTTTGACGATTCAAAACGATTAACTCCACTTTCATAACTTCTTCAAGTTTCAAATTGAAGGCTAAAAATTTCAGCTAATATGTTACATGCACCCGTGATGTGATGGGTAGCAATAAACCTGAGATATCCATTTTAAGTGTTTTAGCCTCTCGCTAACTGCTGGCAACTTATTCCTCTTCTTTCTTTGTTGGCATAACTCCCAAAACCTAAAGCTAGAGTTCTCAGTTATCAATGAGTAACATAATTATGAGTTGCTGTTGATTTTATTATCTGATATAGGGTGAAGCAGAGGTTTTGATTGGGTTTGTTGGTAAGGCCAGCAAAAATCATATATTAGATCTGTGTCACCTCCCTCATCTGACTATCTGAGGCAATGAAATAAAAACCCCTCATGCCTCATAAGGAATTTTGGAAATAAATTATATATCACCTTCCTGGCCTCACATAAATTTCACTAAATAAACTGAAAAAAAACCTTTGCCTCATCACCAAGACTGAGTATGTACCCTAATTCATCATAAAAGTTGATGGATACCCCCATGGTACCCCAGCCGACTCTTGACATCTATGCACTTCCAAGTGTTTCTTTGACTTGACAGTGTAAAATGTATACATACATATCATGTGATTGGTACCAGAATTGGAAGTTTGAGCCAGTGTAAATCTCAAATATCTTATTTGAAAATTTTGGTGATGAATCATTTCAGGACAGGAATAAAGATCTATAAGATGCTGTTCTCTCTATGTGAGATCCAAAGACTTGCATACCAACCTGATGACAAGAGATGTAGCAGAGATGTCCTGCACTTCTATCTCAAAGCCACTACCTTTTTAACTGGATACTGTGAGATGTTTCCTCCAAACAACCTAAAAAAGATCAAGACAAGAGCTATGTATGGTAATCCATTCCACAGTCTAGTAGCACACATGGCAGATCTGTATAGAATCGTTTCCTTGAGGTCCATTGTCACAGAAGGATGCGAGAGAACCTTTCTTGAATACAGGTATGTGTGGTACAGATTACTTTGCATTGAAATAATCACATGAACTTGCCTCCGATGGTTTACATATCATAGACAGAGTAATATTACGCTCAAATATTTACCATCATCGCAAACAGATGATGCAATTGGTTACCAATTAGTTAAATAAAACTTGGACATTAGATGTGTGTCAGCTCCCTTGTCTGACTTTCTGAGGCCATAATTTGAAAAGGCCTCACGCCTCATCCAGAACTTTGGCATTAATCTATAATAATATATAATATGAGTTTATTTATATACCGCTTTATGAAATCTGCAAGCAGATAACTTCTAAGCGGTTTGGCACTACATATTACTATGAACTAAAGTATCTCCATGCCTAGTACGTATTTCACCAACTAAACTGAAAAACAGCCCATGCCTCAAGAACACAACTGAGGATGTGCCCTATATTGTCATAAATTTCATAGTTTTGGGCATACCTGCAACACAGGGGGATATGACCCTCTGAGACAGATCTAATGCATTGGTTTTCACTTACTTAAGGAACAAATTAGAGTTCAAAGAATTTTGAAATCCCAGGTTACCAATGCCAAAATTATCATGATCCACATGAGGTGGCATGATGTGACGCAAAGATGTGATGATTCTTGCCATCCAGGTGTAAAGTGGGGGGGGGGGGGGGGGGGGGGGGGGGGGGGGGGGGGGGGGGGGGGGGG
>ERZ1740067.1514-NODE-1514-length-15720-cov-8.056495_pt1 | contig 15720 bp, 11 predicted proteins | sample MGYA00581736_ERZ1740067 | MGnify/ENA primary metagenome ERZ1740067 (study PRJEB43018, sample SAMN04849236) | marine metagenome | isolation source: floating plastic debris | place: Pacific Ocean | collected 2008-08-27 | study: EMG produced TPA metagenomics... | reverse complement strand
GATTACCACTTTGGCCGTAGATGCCGAAGGTGAAGTGTATTCGGCCTACGATAATGTAGATAAGTTGTCAGGCAATGAGTGGGAACCCATTTCAAACACCTTCATAGAAGATATCGAGCTTGGCAATAAAATCAACGATTTAGAAACCGACCCAATCAATACAGAGGTGCTATATGCCTCAGACCGTGGTTTTCTTTTTAGAAGTGGCGATTCGGGCGAAACATTTATCACGGTAAACCCAAATGACCCATTGGATGAATCCATATCTGATATTGCGATAAACAATGACAATCCGAATATCATCTATGTCACCACCTCATTACGGCCGGGTATCGCATTGGCTTCACAACCCAATCAAAGAGGGGTATACCGCTTGACATTAGATGACAATGGCGACTTGGTCTCTATCGATGATATTACCTTCGACCTTCCTACGGACCAGGCGTATTTTGCTATCGTACATCAAGCCCGAAGCCCCAACAACGCTATTTATGTCGGGACCAGTTTGGGCGTATACCGGTTGGATGATAGCCTTACGGAATGGGAGCACTATTCCACCAACCTTCCCAATACGGCGGTTGGTGATTTAGAAATAAGTCCTGATGACGCAGTTCTTGTAGCCAGTACCTACGGGCGTGGAGCCTGGCAATCGCCCATCCCTATTACCCCTCCTGACAATGATGTCAAAATCATTGAATTAGTGGCCAATACGCAGTCGATTTCATGTACCACCGAAATTAACCCATTGGTGACAGTGGAAAATAAGGGGCTCAATACCATAACGGAAATCGAAGTGACCTATAGTATTAACGACGGCACGGAAGAAACCTTCACCTACATTACGGATTTAGCTAGCGAGGCTACAGAAAGCTTTAACATACCGGCTATAGCAGTTTCCCCTGGAGTAGTGGCGCTTGAAACGCGTATTTCTATTGAAAACGACGCTTTTTCTGACAATAATTCATTGACTGCACCTACCGTAGTGGCTAATGTTCCTGCGACCCCAGATATCATTTCAGACTTCGAAACCCCAGAATCATCCTTACTCTCATTCAATCTTATGGGCGGTGCGCCTTCAACTGAGATAGGACTTTGGGAAGCAGGTGTTGCTGAAGGCACGCTTTTAAACACTGAAGCCTCAGGAAATCGTGTGATTGGAACAAATTTAAATGGCAATCATCCGAGTAGCACTGTAGCTTATATTTTATCGGGGTGTTATGACCTCAGCAGTACGCTGGCCCCTACCTTAAGTTTTGACATGGCCTTTAACCTAGAAGAAAATTGGGATGTGGTTTATGTCATTTATTCTACGGATAATTTTGCGTCAACCCAAGTTTTAGGTTCTATCAATAGTGTGCCAAATTGGTACAATAGTGACAGAACCAATGCCTCTTCGGGGGAAGCCAATGACTGTCAGAATTGCCCGGGAGCACAATGGACAGGCGAAGATCCTTCCCAAGCCAATATGACCACCTACGCCTACGATTTTACGGCCAACGCGGCCCAAGGGGAAACGGACCTGACCAACGAAACCGATATTCAGTTTGCCATTGTTTTTGTTTCCGATGAATTTGAAGAAAGGGAAGGTGCTATCATCGATAACTTCTCTGTAACAGGACTTGTCGATGATGAGGATGATGATAATGACGGAATATTGGACATCGATGACAATTGTCCTTTACTCGCCAATGTAGACCAAGAAGATACCGATGGTGACGGTGAGGGCGACACCTGCGATTTAGACGATGACAATGACGGTATCATGGATATAGAGGATAACTGCCCCCTCATCGCCAACCCTGATCAAGAAGATTTTGATGGTGATGGTATTGGTGATGTGTGTGATGATGATATTGATGGGGACGGTGTTCCCAATTCAGAAGATCTTTGCCCACAAACGCCATTAAATGATGTTGTTGACATTACGGGGTGTACTATTTTTTCCCTACCGTCAGATAATTTTAGCCTTAGAAGCATCGGAGAATCGTGTATTGGTTCGGGTAACGGCCGAATTGAATTAAGTTCAAATAATGCGTTGAGCTATAATGCTACGTTAATCGATTCCGATGCGATGGAGACCGTAACTGCATTCACGGAAGAAGTACTTTTTGAAAATCTTTCCTCTGGCGCATATACCATTTGCGTTACCGTTGAAAGCCAACCGGCATATGAGCAGTGCTTCGAGGTGCAAATTACCGCACCCGCGCCACTTAATGTAAGTTCAAAAGTAAGCACCTTAAAAAGTGAGGTCACTTTGTCCTTAAATGGAGGTCAAGAATATGTCATTGAGCTGAATGGGGAGATACATCTCACTTCGGAAAAACAAATTACACTTCCCCTAAATCGAGTTGAAAATACACTTAAAGTAAAATCAGATAAAGAATGTCAAGGGGTTTATGAGGAGACGATTATCCTTAGCGATAAAATCTTGGTCTACCCTAACCCAATCTCATCTGGTCAACTTAGTGTCTATTTAGGTTCGAATGAGTTTGAAAAAGTAAACGTTTCCCTATACACCGTGAACGGAGAACAAGTAATCGGTAAAATCTTTCGACCGGACAATGGTTATGTCAGCATGGACATGTCAGGACTCGCACAAGGAGTTTATGTATTGAACATTAAAACCGAGACTACGTTGTTGAACTATAAAATTTTGAAGCGATGAAATTGAAGTATCTCAGACCTATTGTCTTAATTCTTATGTTAATTTTTATGGGCTGCGGTGGCTCTGACGGTGATGATGATGCTCCCAATCCTACAGGTGGTACTGATGACGAACCAGAAATACCAGCACCAACGGCTTCAACACTTATATTTCCTGAAGACAATTCAGAATGTACGACAGGTGTAATCAATCCTGAAAATGAAACCCTAAGTACGATAACTTTTGAATGGAATGCCTCACAAAACACCGATAGTTATTTTGTTACGGTAACCGACTTAAATTCGGGCACTTCCACTTTTGCCAATGTGGCGACAAATTCCGCTGATATAACCCTATCAAGGGGCACACCATTTTCATGGTTTGTAAATTCTCGGGCACAGGGTACTACAACAAATACGGACAGTGCCACATTTCGGTTTTACAATGAAGGGCCCGGTATTGAGAACTATGCTCCTTTTCCAGCCGTAGCGGTGAACCCGACCAGAGGTCAAAACCTATCGGGAATAACGTCGGTCACCCTAGAATGGTCTACCAGTGATATCGATGACGATATTGACGAATATGAAATATTCTTTGGCACTGACCCTGCTGCATTGACTTCACTGGGTAAAGTTACAGAGACCAATCTTGCCGATATTTCCGTAACTGCCGGAACCACCTATTATTGGGAAGTCATTACCAAAGATGCTGTAGAGAACACCTCTACTTCAGAAACATTTGAGTTCAGAATCAATTAAAACTTGGCGCAATTAATTGGAAGATATAAGCACGACACTGAAGCGGGCACCGATGAGGCCGGCCGAGGTTGTTTGGCTGGCCCGGTCACGGCAGCTTCGATTATACTTCCAAAGGATTTTCAGCATCCCTTACTCAATGATTCAAAACAGCTTTCTGAAAAAATAAGGGAACAGCTTCGACCTATTTTAGAAGAGCAATGCTTAGATTTCGGCGTATGCCATGTACATGAAGAAAAAATTGATACCATCAATATTTTGAACGCTTCTATTTTGGCCATGCACCGTTCTCTCGACCAATTGCAGTCAAGACCCGAATTCATATTAGTTGATGGAAATAAATTCAAACCATACGCCACCATCGCATATGAATGTATGATTAAAGGTGATTCAAGATTCATGAGCATCGCTGCCGCCTCAATACTGGCCAAGACCTATCGCGATGCCTACATGGCTACGATTCATGAGGAATACCCTATGTATAATTGGAAAAGAAACAAGGGCTACCCCACCAAAGAACATCGGGAAGCCATTAGAAAATATGGCCTGACCCCATACCATCGTAAAAGCTTTCGGCAACTGCCAGAGCAGTTGGCCCTAGAGTTTGAACAAAGACCGTAACTTTGTTTTAAACTTCATTTATGAAACGTGGTCTCTTGCTCATTTTTGTTCTTGTGCTAGCGTGTACACAAGAACAAAAGACAGCCGATTTAGACTTGTATATGCTACCCCCAAACGCAAGTTTAATTGTAAAAATCAATCAACCCACAGCGTTTCAAAGTGAATTGAAGAACAATATTTTCCTTCAAAAAGTTCAAACAACTTCGTTACTGAAATCTTTCGTTGATAAAACGAGATTAGTGGATTTTGAGCTTTTGGGCCAAAACGCCCTGTTGGCCTTCTATCCTTTAGGTAGAGACAACCATGAATTCTTATTCGTTCAAAAATCAGATTCCATTCCCATTTCTTTAGAAGAAAGTTCGAATAAAACAGTGGAGACCCTTAACTACCAAAATCGTCAAATCACCCACGTACAAATAGAAGGCAAAGAACTTTTTAGTGCCAATCTCAATCAAAGACTACTGGTCAGTTCATCACAACTACTTCTCGAAAATGTCATTCGAAAAGACGGAAAACATACCATTTCGCCCACGCTGGAAAAACTCATACAAACCGCCGACATATCCAAACCCGCCTCATTTTTTTTCAGCTTGACCAACAAGGATTTGTTTGCAAATGACCTCAGCACATCTGAAAATGAAGGTATTACCCAATTTGCTGATTGGATTTCAGTCGATTTTAGCGCCAATCAAGACGAACTTTTACTCAGTGGGGTTGCCGTAACGCAGGACTCTTTGCCCAAATTCATTGACTTATTTAAAGGCACCGTGCCGTTATCTGACAAAACAGCTGGCCTTGCCCCTCAAAACGCCGACGGTGTGCTCAGTTTCTCTTTCAACGATTTTGACCTCTTCAAGCGTAACCAGAAGAGGTTTCTAGATGTTGTTTCACTGCGCAACGATGCTATAAGCAATATTGAAGAGATTGGTGTCATATTTCTAAATGGTCAAAAAGCCCTAGCAATTCACGCTTATGAAAATGAAGCGTTTACAGGTTTTATTGAAAAAGTGAAGGGCAACAGTTCGAACTACCAGGGTACTGATATATGGCAATTAAATGAAAACGGGTTTGGCAATCAATTCTTTTCTCCACTCGTCAAAGATGCAGAAACACGGTTCTATTCGGTTTTTGAAGATGCTCACCTATTCGCAAAAAATGAAGATATCTTGAAAACGATAATCGCTGCTAAGAGAAGTGGGGTTACTTTCGATAAGGGCGCTGTATATAAATCTGTTAAGGCACAACTAGGTACAGAATCTTCCCTGTTGTTTATTTCCTCAACCGAAGGAATAGGAGCATTTCTGGGAAAACACTTCTCATCTCAACTAACGGAGGAGTTCGATAGGCTGGGCTTACCAGAGATGGGTTTTGGGACACAATTGATAACCGATGCCGGCTTTTCGCACTTTAACGTGCTAGCTACCGAAATCAAAAAAGCACCCCAAGGTAAGGCAGTCATGCCACTCTACAATCTTGAGCTCGATAGTGATTTGGTTACCGATCCACAGTTCGTCAAGAACCATCGAAACAACACCTATGAAATTGTAGTACAAGATCAAGACCATAATCTGTATTTGATTTCCCCCAAGGGAAAGGTTCTTTGGAAAAAACAGTTAGAAGGAAGCATTCGAGGAAAAATTCATCAAGTTGACCTATACAAAAACGGAAAATTGCAACTGGCTTTTTGTACCAATAACCAATTTCTAATTTTAGATAGAAATGGAGACGAAGTAGCCCCTTTCAATAAGATTTATGAAGGTGGAAATTTAAATGCTTTGGCGGTCTTTGATTATGAAAACAACAGAAATTATCGCTTTGTGGTCACACAAGGAAAAAAGGTTTTCATGTACAATTCCCAAGGAAATATTGTTGACGGATTTACCTATACGGAAACAGAAAGCCCGGTCATTTCAGCACCCAAACATTTCAAAATCAACAAAAAAGACTATTTGGCTTTTCAATTGGAAAACGGACAACTCAAAATAAGACATCGAGCAGGAGGCAGTCGTGTAAAGGTCGATAGAACCATTTCATTTTCAAATAATGAAGTCTTTCTTTACAAAAATAGATTTAGTGTTACCGATAAAAAAGGAGTGCTGCACCAAGTTGATACCAAAGGGCAACTATCGGCCACAAATTTTAATCTCAGTGAAAACCATGGCATGTATGCCACAAGTAAATCATTGGTATTAATGGACGATAATGTTCTTAATATCAAAGGGAAAAAAGTAGAGCTGGAGTTTGGCGTATACTCCCCACCTAAAATATTCTATATCAACGATAAAATCTATGTTGCGGTGACCGACATCCAGAATCAGCAGATTTATCTATTTGATAGTCAAGCAAAGGGTATTTCAAACTTTCCGGTTTATGGGTCTTCGATTATTGACCTCTTCGATATCAACAGGGATAACAAACTAGAACTTGTTGCCAAAGATCAAGAGAACTCCATAATCGTATATACCCTAAATTAATATCCTTTTACACATAATTTTCGGTAAACGATACACCCCGATAACGGTTGGCGTCGAAAATTTTATATCTTCAAAGACCGCTAAAAGGTTCGATTACACTAAAATTAATTTGAAATGAAACCAACATGTAAACTTTGGATTTTGATGGTGCTCATAGGGGCCATTTCAGGATCTGCCCATGGCCAATTTTTAAAAAAACTGGGGAAACGTGCCCAGAAAGCCGCTGAACGAACAGTAGAAAGAAGAGTGGACCGAGAAGCGTCAAAAAAAACAGACCAGGCTCTGGACTCGATTTTGGAACCTGGAAAAAAAGGACCACAGGCTCCACCCAGTACCGATGAACCTAGTGCACAAGGTCAGGGAAACAGCAGTGGAAACCAGACCGGCTCAACGGGTAACAACGATAATCTACCAAATACCAAAGGGGGACCCAAATCGATTGAAGTCTATAGCAAATTCGACTACGTGCCGGGCGATAAACAGTTATTTTACGATGATTTTTCAAATGATTTTATTGGAGATTTCCCTGCCAGATGGAATACTGATGGCGGTGGTGAAGTAGTTTCGATAGAAGGTTCAAAGTGGTTAGATATGAAAATGTCGTCTTATTACATACCGGATGTAGGCGAACTACCTGAAAATTATACCATAGAGTTTGACATTAGAACAACTGGAGTTGATAAGAATACATCATCAAATGCCAAATTACACGTGATACTCGATGAGAGCACTAATTTTGGTTACGGTAAGAACGCACTTTACGCTTATTTACCTTTTTGTCAATATATCGCACAGGGTGTTCGTATTTGGGCCCAAGAAGATGGTAGCAGACTTCTTGACAATACTGTTAAAACTGATATAAGGGCTGAAATGATTGCAGCACCTCATTTTTCGATAGCAGTTAACAAAGAACGGTTCCGGTTATGGTTGAATGAACAGAAAATACTTGACGTACCAAGGGCGGTCGCAGATGGCAAAATAACCACCTTCAAGCTAGAGCCTGTCGGTTTTAATGCCGACAACCGTATATTTATTTCGAATATAAAAGTTGCTGAAGGGGGGGTTGACCTTAGAAGAAAACTGATTGCCGAAGGTAAAATTTCAACCAACGGCATTCTCTTTGATTCCGGTTCTGCCAATATCAAACCAGAATCCATGGGGATTATCCGACAAATCTATCAGGTACTACAGCAAGACGCCAACATCAATTTGAAAATAGTGGGGCATACCGATAGTGACGGGGGTGACGAAGCGAATCTGAAACTGTCAAAATCGCGCGCTGATGCCGTCAAAGATGCTTTGATCAATGTTTACAGTGTTGATGGCAATCGTTTGAGCACGGAAGGTAAAGGTGAATTGGAACCGGTGGCTGAAAATTCCACAGCTGAGGGAAAGGCACAAAACAGAAGGGTTGAATTTATAAAGCAATAGAAAGTACCATGAAAAAAGAGTTAACGGTAATCATTGTAACAGTTATAAGTTTTTTATACGGAAATGCACAAGACAATTGCAGTGCTTATTTTCCGATGATAGAAGGTGCATCCTACGAATACCAAATGTTCAGTAAAAAGGGGAAACTTGAAGGAACAAGTGCCTACACCGTAGGTAGCGTTGATGACGATGGAGGAAACACCTACGCCACAATGCAGGTAGCGTTTACTGATGCAAAAGGAAAGAGTGCCTATGAATCAGACTATAAGATTACCTGTACCGGAGACGGGGTAAAAATTGATTTTGAAAGTTTATTTCCAAAACAAATGATGGAGCAATATGAAGGTATGGAGGTTGAAATGGATATCACGGGTACCGACATTGAAATACCCAACAACCTTTCCGTTGGGCAACAGCTTGCCGATGCCAATATCAATATATCAATGAACATGGGCGCCATGAACATGAAGATTGAAGTAAATACCACTGACCGCCAGGTCGTTGGTCAAGAATCTGTAACTACATCAGCGGGCACTTTTGACTGTTATGTAATTTCAGCCAATACCTCTTCAAAAATGATGATGGCCAAACACCAAATGAGCGATAAATTATGGTTGTCCAAAAGAGTAGGAATTGTGAAACAGGAAACGTATTCTAAAAATGGAAAGCTCGAAAGCCGTATGCAGCTGGAAAAGTTTTCAAAATAAATTAAGCCCTGGTATTACACCGGGGCTTTTTCTTTTATCAGTTTTGCTTCGAAAAGCGTTTCAAAATTTCTTTGGAGTTTTTGTCTGACCTCGGCCATATCAATTTCAGGTTTTGCTAACTCCACATTTAAAGAGGTTACCGCCTTATCTTTTATCCCACATGGTATCATCAAATCAAAATAACCCAAATCAGCATTGACGTTCAACGCAAAACCGTGCATGGTCACCCAACGGCTAGCACGCACGCCCATAGCACAAATCTTGCGGGCAAAAGGAGTGCCCACATCAAACCAAACCCCAGTTTCTCCGTCAGAACGCTCTCCCTTTAGACCATATTCAGCCAAAGTTAAAATGACCATCTCTTCCAATAAGCGAAGATATTTATGAATGTCAGTAAAGAAATTATCTAAATCTAGGATGGGGTATCCCACAATTTGACCGGGCCCATGATATGTAATATCACCACCACGATTGATTTTATAGAATTTAGCCTTTTTTTGCGTCAGCACATTGTCATCGACCAGCAGGTTTTCCATATCACCACTTTTGCCAAGCGTAAAGACATGGGGATGTTCCACAAAAAGAAAATAATTGGGTGTTTCAAGGGCTAAAGCTTCCCTTCGGTTCTTGATTTTGGTATCGACGATACCTTTAAAAAGAAGTTCTTGGTAATCCCAAGTGTCCTTGTAATCTTTAAACCCTAAATCTTGCAGTTGAACTGTTTTGTTCATTTTGTAAAAATACGAGGTCTAGCTTAGTTCTCAAGTTCAACCTCAAGGCTAATCGATTCTGGATTTTTCATCATATCCATAAAGTTGACCTCATAAATCATGGTTTTTCCATCCATGGAAAATGTAGCACCTTCAACATTTACTTTTTTCACCCTTTTTGGAAAATAATATTTAAAGGTGTACGTCGATCCTGAAAGAAACATTTCTGCACCCTGAAGACTGTCCAAACCTTTTTTTAACAAATCTTGGTCGGTAACCACAATAGAGCGACTAAAGGTTTTACCATCGAACGCATATTTCACCTCAGTGCTTGGGTCACTATTCTTCATCGGTGCCGGACCTTTTCCCCCGGGTGTCGGGCCCATTTTACTCGCCTCTTGAAAAGCATTAAAGGCGTCATTGACCTCCGTTACATTTTCAAAGTCACTGAACATATCGAAGTTCATTTTTCCTTCTTCCTCATTAACCACCATCCGTATACTAAAAGGCTCTAATTTCTTCAATTTGGCCTGCTCCTCAGGTGATAATCTTGCGATACTGTCTTTCCTCTCATCAAGAAGGTCTTTAAAGACTAGGGTAGAGTCAATCACCTTTCCTGGGGTCATGGTGGAATCCATCGAAGCGACCATCTCCATCATCTCGTTACCATCGAAATGAATATTAAGTTTACCAGAACCATCTTGATTAAAATGGATTTCTTCAGTAAAATTACAGGCCAAAATCAGGCAAGTAGACACAAGCCCGAAAAAGTATTTTATTCCTCTCATAATGTTTAATTCGGATTGTTCAATATAACCAGGGCGGCAATCACCCCTGGCACCCATCCACAGAATGTCAAAAGTAGAACAATAAGAAATGAACCACAACCTTTACCGATAACCGATAACGGAGGGAAAAGGATGGCCAATAAAACACGGATAAAACTCATAGTGATTTTGATTGATGTTCTTTTATAGGTCTAAAAATACCGTATTTTGTTACAGCAAATAACGTTTTAAATGCGATTCCTTCTACCATTTCTCTTTTTTGTGGTTTGTGCTCCTGTGGTAGCCCAGTATCAGTTTAATGGACAGGTCTCCGAACAGTTTAAGAACAAGACCGTTCATCTTAGTTTGGTCGAGAATTACAGAAAGAATTCAAGGGTATATCTCGACCAAATTTTTCAAAGTGTGGTCGCTGATTCCCTTGGCCATTTTTCATTTGAGGGGGATAATATTCCTGATAGCAATCGTATATATCGCATACATGTCGACGCCTGTGAACACAAAGAGAAAAAACAACATCATTTCTTCGGCTACTGTCCTCAGATAGAAAGTGTTCTCTTCATTGCCCAAAACAGGGATACCATTTCACTTCCTGCAGGTATCAATGAACAGGTGTTCTGTACAATTGTTTCAACAAACCCTGCTTCAGATGCCTTGTTACAATTGGATGGTTTTAAGGAAGAACTTGTTGTTGCCTTATTGGAAGAACCGACCGAAGTTGCCAAAGACCTTACCCTAAGAAAATGGCTAAAGCGATTTCAAGAAGGCTTACAAGCTTCCAACGAACCATTGGCCGAGCTTTACGGATATGATTTTTTATCAAACCGTAAAAATGAAACCTACCCATATTATTTAGACAATTTGAAGGAAAGTTCTTTTTACGAGGAATTAGGCTATCGTCTGGAACGAAAATACCCAAATGCCCCATTTACAAAACAGTATAACAAAGAACTAAATGCCGATACATATCTTGTCCAGGCAGAAACACCTGCTACTGCCAATTTCCCATGGAAATATCTGCTGTCTACCGTGCTTACGCTATCGATTATTTTAATTGGGTTTTTATGGTTGAAAAAAAGAAAACAATCGTTCTCACAAAACCCCTCTGAAATACTATCTCCACAAGAACAAAAGGTACTGAGCGCCATTTTAGAAGGCAAGTCAAATAAAGAAATTGGCAGTGACCTCTTCATCAGTTTGAGTACCGTTAAGTCACACATCAATAGTGTTTACAAAAAGTTAGGAATGTCTTCTCGCGATGAAATTCTGGCGAATTACAAAGGAAAAACATGATTTCGACCTAGGTCTAGTCCTAATTTCCAACCTCATTTCCTTTCGCCAACCTGAATTCCTTATGATTTTCGAAGAAAACAGAAAATCATGAAATCAGTAGTAAACATTATCCTTTTCATCAGTGTTATGCAATTAGCCGCACAAGACAATTTCCAAGAAATTGAACTATCAAATGGCTCAACGTTCTTATTGGGGGAAATACAAATCGAGAACCTTAAAAATTCCCCATATGGTGAATGGTTCAGTGAAAACTATAATAATTATATGGTGGATAAAGACCTGGTCAAGCTATTCAAAAAGAAACTTAAACGTCATGAAGTCCTTTTATTTTTAGGTACATGGTGCGGAGACAGTAAACGCGAGGTACCCCGTTTGGCCAAAATTCTTGATGAAGCCAATTTTCCTGTTGAGAAACAACGAATAGTGGCATTGGACCGTCGAAAAGAGAACTATAAAAAAGGAGCAAATGGTGAAGAAATAGGTTGGGACATCAAAAGGGTTCCTACCTTAATCTTACTTAAAGATGGGAAGGAAATCAATCGAATCGTCGAACGACCAGTAGGTACCTTAGAAGAGGATTTACTGGCCATTCTAAGCAATTCAGCATATAGACCGAATTACAGTGACTAAGCCTAACGGTCATATTAATAATTAGAGCGCAAAAGTGTAATTTTGCGCTTTAATTTTTGACCATGCAATTATCGGAGCAAGAGCTTGTACGACGTGAAAAACTTTCCAAACTGCGCGAAATGGGTATTGACCCCTATCCTGCAGCCTTATTTCCCATTGATGCCAATTCAAAGAGTATTAAAGATGAATTTGAAGAAGGAAAAAAAGTCATTATTGCAGGTCGCTTGATGTCTAGAAGAATTCAGGGAAAAGCCTCTTTTGCAGAACTCCAAGATGGCGAAGGACGTATTCAAGTCTATTTCAACCGTGATGAAATTTGCCCTGGGGAAGATAAGACGGTGTACAACGATGTCTACAAAAAGCTTTTGGATATTGGAGATTTTATAGGTGTCGAAGGTGAACTTTTTACGACTCAAGTAGGTGAAAAAACAGTTATGGTCAAAAACCTTACGGTACTGAGCAAATCACTTCGACCCCTGCCTTTGCCCAAAGTGGATGCCGACGGAAAGACCTATGATGAATTCAATGACCCTGAGCTGCGTTATCGTCAACGCTATGTTGACTTGGTAGTCAATCAGCAGGTGAAGGAAACTTTCATCAAGCGAACCAAAATCACAAACAGTATTCGTGAATTTTATAATGAACGTGGGTATTTAGAAGTGGAAACCCCAATTCTTCAACCCATACCTGGGGGAGCGGCAGCGCGACCTTTCCTGACCCATCACAATGCATTGAACATTCCGTTGTATTTAAGAATTGCAAACGAACTCTATCTAAAACGATTGATTGTCGGCGGTTTTGATGGTGTATATGAATTCTCAAAGGACTTTCGCAATGAAGGTATGGACCGTACCCATAATCCTGAGTTTACCGTAATGGAATTATATGTAGCCTACAAAGACTACAATTGGATGATGGATACCACAGAACAATTATTGGAGAAAGTGGCAAAAGATGCTACCGGAGGTACCAAAATCATTATAGGAGATAACGAAATTGAATTTAAGGCCCCTTATCCAAGAATCCCCATACTAGATGCCATTAACGCACATACCGGTATCGATGTATCTGGCATGAACGAAGAGCAACTTCGTGAAACAGCAAAAAATCTCAATCTTGAAGTTGATGAAACCATGGGTGTTGGTAAGCTCATCGATGAGATTTTTGGTGAAAAATGTGAGCATCACTATGTGCAACCTACCTTCATCACTGATTACCCTAAAGAAATGAGTCCTTTGACCAAGGCACATCGGCATAAACCAGGATTGACCGAACGCTTTGAACTCATGGTAAACGGCAAAGAGCTGGCCAATGCCTATTCAGAGCTCAATGACCCTATTGACCAAAGAGAGCGTTTCGAAGAACAATTACGACTTTCAGAAAAAGGCGACGACGAGGCCATGTTTATCGACCAAGATTTTTTACGTGCCCTTGAATATGGAATGCCACCTACTTCTGGTATTGGTATTGGCATTGATCGATTGGTCATGTTGATGACCAATAATTCGAGCATTCAAGAGGTATTGTTCTTCCCGCAAATGCGACCGGAGAAAAAGCAGATTGAACTGACCGACGAAGAAAAAATGGTTTTTGAAATCCTTAAAAAGGAAAACAAAATGTCATTGAATGACTTAAAAACAAAAAGTGGTCTATCCAACAAAAAATGGGATAAAACCATCAAATCTTTGAACAAGAATAAAATAACCGAGGTTACCAAAACCGATGATGGGTTGTTCGTGGCATTGATTTGACCTATATTTAGGTAGAATCAATACGTACTCAAAAATGCGCAAAAAAATAATATTGAGTTTACTGGCCTTGAGCCTAGTAGTTTTGGGTATTTACCTTTATAACTTAGGCCAAAGACCCGATAGGGTATATCCGTCATTCCCCTTAAATCCAGAACATAGTGCTTCGACCGTTCATGATAGTATCCCCTTGCGAGATGTCGTGGTAGCCGGTAATAATTGGGATGGCGTTTTGACCATTTTTGATCCGACTACTTATGAAATCATCAAAAAGATGAGCGCCATGCCTGACCGTGAAGAACGGTTCAATGAAATTTATTCTGGTATAAAAAGAAGGCTTGCTTCTGGTTTTATTCGGGAATATATCGGTGAGGGGAACGACCAACTGGTCGATGACATGTTCACCTCGAACGACGGTAGGTACATCTACGCCTCTAGACCCAGTTTTGCCGATGTTGTTGCCCTAGATGTAAACTCAGGTGAGATTGTATGGCGCACTCCTGTTGAAGGTCTTCGGGCAGACCATTCCGCCATATCACCAGATGGCAAAATCTTTTTGGTCTCGGCTTCGACCGCCAGAAAGGTACACGCTATTGACGTGGAAACCGGTAAAATCATAGGTAGTTTTGATTCAGGTGACCAACCCCACGAAAACACCTATTCTGAAGATGGTGAACGAATTTACCATGCCAGTATTGGGAAGGTATTTTTGTCCTCACCTATGCTGGACTTTTTAAAAGGGGACCGATGGTTTTTAATAGTTGATGCCGATACCTACGAGGTCATTCGTCGTGTTGATATGAAGGAAAAACTGGAGGAAGCTGGTTTCGAATGGATTGACCGAGCCATACGGCCTATGGCGATAACCAGTGATGAAAAATATGCCTATCTGCAGATTTCACTCTTTCATGGTTTTTTTGAGTACGATATTGAAAATGATAAAATCACACGAAAACTGGATTTGCCGATTCCTGAGGAGAACGTAGATATGACCCCAGGGGAACATCTTTTAAATTCAGGTCACCATGGAATCGCTATCAGTGGCGATGATAAGACCATCTGCGTGGCGGGTACTATGGATGGTTATATTGCAGTGGTCGATCGTGCAACCTTTAAATACCAAACCATTAAGCTCTCCGATGACCCTAGAAAGGCCAAGCCCTACTGGGCAACCTCAAGCAAAGATGGTTCAAAGGCCTATGTATCCATAAGTGGGCTTGATAAAGTTGCTGTAATTGATTATGATTCAGGTAAGTTGATTGCCGAGATTCCGGTGGGTCATCATCCGCAAAGGGTTAGAAATGGACAATTACGACTAAAGTAATTTTAAGAACACTAAGAAAGTCAATTAAAAAGGAGGTCCAATATTCTTGGTGAAAGTAAAGGTTGTCTATTTGTGTATCTTTAGATTATACAAAATGCGACCCACCATGAGACCTTTGTTTTTTCTTATTTCATTTATCATTGCGACCCAAATAGCGGCGCAGGAGCAGCGCTTAAAAACCTTGCTCTCCTATTCATTTCCAACAGAATTGGCAGCCAGTAAAATCCAAGGGGCTATCGCTTGGGTCGAAAATAAAGAAGGGGTACGAAATATCCATTATGCCATCGCCCCAGAATATCGTCCGGTGAAATTGACGAACTATACCGAGGATGATGGACAGGTGATATCCAATTTGGAATTTACAGAAGACGGAGAGACCATAATTTATGTTCGCGGTGGTGCACCCAATAGAAGCGGTGAATTCCCTAATCCAACCTCAAATCCTGAAGGATATAAACGAGAAATCCATTCCGTTAATATCATCAGTGGCATGACAAAAAATTTAGGTATGGGCGCCGCGCCTATATCTGTCGGTGAAAATATTATTTATTTGAACAAAGGAGGGGCATGGATGATGAACCTTAAAGGTGAAAACGCC
>ERZ1740067.1513-NODE-1513-length-15723-cov-6.794294_pt1 | contig 15723 bp, 14 predicted proteins | sample MGYA00581736_ERZ1740067 | MGnify/ENA primary metagenome ERZ1740067 (study PRJEB43018, sample SAMN04849236) | marine metagenome | isolation source: floating plastic debris | place: Pacific Ocean | collected 2008-08-27 | study: EMG produced TPA metagenomics... | reverse complement strand
GATGCGCAATGCCGCTTTGCGCTCGACACGGCGGGGTATTTCTATGAGGGGCAGCCGGATCGTGTGACGGATGGGCGCGTCTTTGAATGGGACGCGCTGCCCGGGTTTGAGGCGGGCTGGTTCCAGCGGGGTCGTCTGGACGTGCTGGATGGCGGTGGCGCAGGCCTTTGGGGGGCGATCAAGTCGGACCGGTTTGCGGACGGTGTGCGGCGGGTTGAGCTGTGGGAGCCTCTTCGCCACGCACTGGATGCAAGTGCGCTGCTGCGGCTGACGGCGGGATGTGACAAGCGGTTGGAAACGTGCCGCTTGAAATTCAACAATATCCTGAACTTTCAGGGCTTTCCGGACCTACCGAACGAGGATTGGGTGATGGCCTATCCGACGCAGGCAGGTGCGAACACCGGAGGGAGCCTGCGATGAGCGGCCTGGGGGACAGGTTGGTGTCGGAGGCGCGCTTGTGGCTTGGCACGCCGTATGTTCACCAGATGGCGTGCCGCGGGGCCGGGTGTGATTGCCTCGGCCTTGTGCGGGGTGTCTGGAGGGCCGTGTACGGCGCGGAGCCAGAGACACCGCCCGCCTACAGCATGGACTGGTCCGAACCGCAGGGCGAAGAGCGCCTGTGGGCGGCTGCGCTGCGACATCTGGAGGCCAAGCCACGTGATGATGCGGCCGTCGGTGATGTCGTCTTGTTTCGCATGAAGGCGGGGGCCGTGGCCAAGCATCTGGGCATTCAGTCTCAGGTCGGGGCGTCGCCCCGCTTTATCCACGCCTATAGCGGTCATGGCGTTGTCGAAAGCGCGCTGAGCGCACCCTGGGCGCGCCGGATCGTGGCGCGTTTTGACTTTCCCCGAGAGGAGGCCACCTGATGGCGACAGTTGTACTTTCGGCCGCGGGTGCGGCTATTGGCGGGTCGATTGGCGGCACTCTGGCCGGGTTGTCGAGCGTCGCGATCGGGCGCGCTGTGGGGGCCACGCTGGGCCGTGTGATCGATCAGCGCCTGATGGGGCAGGGATCGTCCGTGGTTGAGCATGGCAAGATCGACCGGTTTCGGCTGACGAATTCGGGTGAAGGAAACGCGATATCGCAGCTATACGGACGGATGCGGATGTCGGGCCAGGTGATCTGGGCTTCGGACTTTCTGGAGACGAGCAGCACGACCACGTCGGGCGGCGGCAAGGGCGGGCCGGCGCAGCCCAAGACCACCACGACCAGTTACAGCTATTCGGTCAGTTTGGCGCTGGCCGTGTGCGAGGGCGAGATCGTCCGGATCGGTCGTGTGTGGGCCGACGGCGAGGAGCTGGCGCGCGGTGATCTGAATATGCGGGTCTACAAGGGCACACCCGACCAACTGCCTGACCCGCTGATGGAGGCGGTCGAAGGGCAGGGGGTTGTGCCGGCCTATCGCGGCACGGCCTATGTCGTCATCGAGGATCTGGCGCTGGAGCGGTTCGGCAATCGTGTGCCGCAGTTTTCGTTCGAAGTGGTGCGGCCCGAGCAGCCCGGACAATGGGATGCGGAGGATGAACTGACCCGCGCGTTGCAGGGCGTGGCGTTGATGCCCGGTTCGGGCGAATATGCGCTGGCAACGCGCGCGGTGAACTATGTGGATGCCACCCAGGGGCGTTGGAGCGCGAATGTGAACACGCCCGCCGGTGAGGCGGATTTCAGCGTGTCGCTCGATGCGCTGAGCGATGAGCTGCCCCATTGCGAGGCGGTGTCGCTGATCGTGTCGTGGTTCGGGGATGATCTGCGCTGCGGTCATTGCACCTTGCGCCCCAAGGTGGAGCACAAGGACGCGCGCGGCGAGAACATGATCTGGACGAGCGGCGGGATTGGCCGCGCGGCGGCTTTGCAAGTGCCGATGGCCGGTGACCGGCCCGTCTATGGTGGCACGCCTGCCGATCTGTCGGTTATCGAGGCGGTGCAGGCATTGCAGGAGGCGTGTCAGGCGGTGATGTTGTATCCGTTCATCCTGATGGATCAGGTGGCGGGCAACACATTGACCGATCCCTATTCCGATGCGGAAACGCAACCCGCGTTGCCATGGCGCGGGCGCATCACGCTGTCGAAAGCGCCGGGTGTCGAGGGCTCGCCCGATGGGACAGCGGCGGCTGAGGCCGAGGTGGATGCGTTTTTCGGCTCGGTCACGGCGTCAGATTTCAGTGCGACCGTGATGCCGGATCAGCCGGGCTATTACACGGGACCGTCGGACGAGTGGTCGTTTTCGCGGTTTATCCTGCACAATGCGGCACTGTGCCGTGCGGCGGGTGGGGTCGAGGCGTTTTGCATCGGCTCCGAGATGCGGGGCATGACGCAGATCCGCGCAGAGGCGAACCGCTTCGTGTTTGTTGAACGGCTGGTTGCACTAGCTGCCGAGGTGCGGGCGATCCTGCCGGACGCCAAGATCAGCTATGCCGCGGATTGGTCGGAATATTTTGGGTATCAGCCGCAGGATGGGACCGGAGACCGCTACTTTCACCTCGATCCGCTGTGGGCCGATGACAATATCGATTTCATCGGGATCGATAATTACATGCCCCTGTCGGATTGGCGCGACGGTGAGGCGCATCTGGATGCGGTTTGGGAGGACATCTACAACCTCGACTACCTGGAGGGGAATGTCGCAGGCGGTGAGGGGTATGACTGGTTCTACCACTCGCCCGAAGCGGCCGCGGCGCAGATCCGCACGCCGATCACGGATGACACCTATGGAGAGCCGTGGGTGTGGCGCTACAAGGACATCCGGAACTGGTGGGAGAACCCGCACCACGAGCGCATCGGCGGGACGCGCGTGGCGGAGGCCACCGCTTGGGAGCCTCGGTCAAAGCCGTTCTGGTTTACCGAGTACGGCTGCGCGGCGGTGGACAAGGCAACGAACCAGCCGAACAAGTTCCTGGACCAGAAATCATCGGAAAGCAGCCTGCCGCGCTATTCCAACGGAGCGCGGGACGACCTGATCCAGCGGCAATACCTGCGGGCGATGAACCGGTACTGGAAGGACGCGGGCAACAACCCTGTGTCCGACCTGTACGAGGGGCCGATGGTGGACATGTCGCGTGCATTCGTCTGGGCGTGGGACGCGCGGCCCTATCCGTTCTTTCCCAACGCGGTCGGTACCTGGTCTGACGGGGAGAATTACCCGCGCGGTCACTGGATCAACGGGCGCACATCGTCGCGCAGCCTTGCGTCGGTTGTGCGCGAGGTCTGTGCCCGGGCCGGACTGGAGGATGTGGATACGGATGACCTATATGGCACGGTGCGCGGATACGTGATCGACGATGTGAGTGATGCGCGCAGCGCGTTGCAGCCGTTGATGCTGCGCTATGGATTTGATGCGATCGAGCGCGATGGCGTGCTGCGCTTTGTGATGCGGTCGGGGCGGGGGGCTGTGACGCTGGATGCAGAGCAGCTTGCCATCAGCCCTGATCTGGACGGGCGCACCGAGCAGGCCCGCGAAGCGGAGGCGGAACTGGCCGGGCGCGTGCGCCTGCGTTTTGTCGAGACAGACGGGAATTTTGACGTGCTGTCCGAAGAAGCGGTGCTGCCGGATGATGCGACCCATGCGGTCAGCACGTCGGAATTGCCACTGGCCATGACACGGCCCGAGGGGCGGCAGGTGGTGGAGCGCTGGCTGGCGGAGGCGCGGGTTGCGCGCGACACGATCCGCCTCGCACTGCCACCGTCACAGATCAGCGTAGGCGCAGGCGACGTGATCGAAGTGCCTGCGGATCAGTTCGAGGGTGCCGGCCTTTTCCGGGTGGACCGGGTCGAGATGGGGGCGATGCAGTTGCTTGAAGCGGTGCGGATCGAGCCGGATGTCTATGTGCCGTCGGAGCTGTCGGACGAATTGGCTTCGGTGAACGAATTCGTGCCGCCTGTGCCATTGACGTCGACCTTTCTCGATCTGCCGCTCATGACCGGGGACGAGGTGCCGCACGCGCCGCATCTGGCGGTCACTGGCACGCCGTGGCCGGGCAGCGTTGCAGTGTACCAGTCGAGCACGGAGGCCGATTTTGCCTTGAATTCGGTTCTGGCGGCGCGGGCGTCCATCGGCTTTACCCAGACGCCACTGTTTCGGGCGCGCACCGGGCTGATTGATCGGGGCGCGCAGCTGGAGGTGCAGATGATGCACGGTACGCTGGTGTCGGTGTCGGATGGGGCGTTCCTGAGCGGTGCCAACCTCGTGGCCATCGGCGACGGCTCGTCGGATCGTTGGGAGTTGGTGCAGTTTCGTGATGCGGAACTTCTCGCGCCCGGTCGCTACCTGCTGAGCCACCGCTTGCGCGGGCAGTTGGGTACGGATGCGCTGGCGCCGGATGTCTGGCCTGTGGGCTCGTGGGTGGTGGCGCTGAACGGTGCCCCGCAGCAGATCGAGTTGCTGTCGAGCCTGCGGCGTGTGGCGCAGACCTACCGGATCGAACCGGCACGACGGTCCCTGGAGGACCCCAGCTATGAGCAGGTGACCCTTGCCTTTGACGGGAACGGATTGCGGCCTTATGCGCCGGTGCATTTGGCGCGCAGCGCGGCAGCCGGTGGGATGCAGTTCACCTGGATCAGGCGCACGCGCATCGACGGGGACAGTTGGGACCTGCCGGATGTGCCGCTGGGCGAAGAGGCGGAGAGCTACACGGTGCGGGTGTCGATCGGGTCGGATGTGGTGCGGGAAGAGACCGTGTCGCAGCCGCTTTGGGTCTATCAGGATGCGGCGCGTTTGGCAGATGGGGTAGGCGATGTCTTCGACGTTGCGGTGGCACAGAACTCGGCCCGTTACGGCGCGGGCCCGTTCCGCAATTTGCGCGTGGATGTGACATGAGGCCGGTTTTGCCGACCGACCTGATATGTGCGGCGCGGGCCGTGATGCACGCGCCGCAGACGCGACGGGTGTCTGTGGCGCAAGCATTGATCGTCGAGGCGGAAACGGCGGACTGGCACCGGCTGCATAACGGCGAAATGCATCCGCATTTCGGGGACGGGACGCTGGCCGCGGCGGCGCGCAACGGCGACATGGCCGACGCGCGTACGGTGTGTGACAGGGAGTTTGCCTCTGCGCTCATGGTCGTTTTGCAGACTTTGATACGGCGCGCGGCATTGAACAGATCGCGAGACTGAATGGGCACCATCACGGGTTTGCGTTTGGAGAATTGCACTTATGTAAGGTAAGCAAGGGCCCGAAAGGACGTGTCATGGCTGATCTGAGAACGAATATTGCCTCGGTCGATCCGGTCTGGGACCAGATTACGGAAGAGGCGCGTCAAGCTGTTTTGGACGAGCCGCTGGTGGGCGGTTTCGTGCATGCCTGCATTCTGCATCACAAGTCGCTCGACAAGGCATTGTCGTACCGTGTGTCGGCCAAGCTGGCGTCGAACGAGATGTCGATGGTGGTTGTACGCGAGATCGTCGAGGAAGCATATGCGTCTGACCCGCGCCTGATCGAAGCGGCGCGCGCGGACCTTGTGGCCGTATACGAACGCGATCCGGCATGCCACCGGTTGTTGCAGCCGGTGCTCTATTTCAAGGGATACCAGGCGCTGCAGGCCTACCGCATCGCGCATTACCTTTGGTCGAACGGGCATACGGATCTGGCGTATTTTTTCCAGATGCGGGCGTCCGAGATCTTTGGGATCGACATTCACCCGGCGGCCAAGATCGGCAAGGGCATCATGATCGACCACGCCCATTCCATCGTGATCGGTGAGACGGCGGTGGTCGGAGACAACGTGTCGATGCTGCATTCCGTGACGCTGGGTGGCACCGGCAAGGAAATGGAAGACCGGCACCCCAAGATCGGTGACGGTGTGCTGATCGGCGCGGGCGCCAAGGTGCTGGGCAACATCAGGATCGGCAATTGCAGCCGGATTGCTGCCGGTTCGGTGGTGCTCGAAGAGGTGCCGCCGTGCAAGACGGTGGCCGGTATCCCCGCGCGGATCGTGGGTGAGGCGGGTTGCGACCAGCCTGCGGTTTCGATGAACCACATGCTTGGCAAAGACATCTGACAGATTGAGTTGAACGGAAAAGGCCGGAGCGGTGCTCCGGCCTTTGTTCGATTCTGGATTGGGGCTCTGCCCCAAACCCCGTGGTATTTTCGGTCAGAAGAAGATCAGGCCAGCATCGACATCGGGTTTTCGAGGTTGTCCTTGATTGCGTTGAGCAGGTTGGCCCCCAGTGCACCGTCGATCACGCGGTGGTCGACGGACAGGGTTGTCGACATCACGGTCGCGACTGTGAGTTCGCCATCCGCACCGACCACAGGCTTTTTCACACCGGCCCCCACTGCGAGGATCGCGGCGTGGGGCGGGTTGATGATGGCGTCGAAATTGTCGATGCCGAACATGCCGAGGTTGGAGATCGCAAAGCTGCCGCCCTGGTATTCGTGCGGCGCGAGTTTGCGGTCGCGGGCGCGGGCGGCGAGGTCTTTCATCTCGGTCGACAGGGCGGAAAGCGACTTCATCTCGGCGTCTTTGAGGACCGGGGTGAAGAGGCCGCCCTCGATGGCGACGGCAACGGCCACGTCAGAGGCTTTCATCGACAGCATCTTGTCACCGGCCCAGACGGCGTTGGCATCGGGCACTTGCTGGAGGGCGAGCGCGCAGGCCTTGATGATGAAGTCGTTGACCGACAGCTTGACGTTGCGCGCCTCGAGCGTCTTGTTCAGCTGGCTGCGGAAGGCGAGCAGGGCGTCCAGCTGGATATCCTTGCGCAGGTAGAAATGCGGCACGGACTGTTTGGCCTCGGTGAGGCGGGCGGCGATTGTCTTGCGCATGCCGTCGAGGCTGACCTCTTCGACCTCGCGGCCCTCGTACATCTTTGCAATCGCGTCGGAAGAGGGGCCTGTCGCCATTGCGGCTGCCTTGGGCGCCTCTGTCGCGGCGGCGGGTTTGGCCGCAGGGGCGGCTTCGGCCTTTTCCACATCCGCCTTGACGATGCGGCCATGCGGGCCGGAGCCCTTGATCGCCGCCAGATCCAGACCCTTTTGCGCGGCGATGCGCCGGGCGAGGGGGGAGGCGAAGATGCGCTGGCCGTCCTTGGCGGGGGCCGCCGGTGCCGGCGCTGGCGCCTCCGCTGCGGCGGGTGCCGCTGCCTCTGGTGCCTGGGTGGCCGGTGCGGCGGCCGGAGCTGGTGCGCTGCCGATGTCGTCGGCGCTTTCGCCGTCCTCGAGCAGGACCGCGATCAGGCTGTTGACCTTGACCCCTTCGGAGCCTTCGGCGACGAGGATCTTGCCGACGGTGCCTTCGTCCACGGCTTCGAACTCCATGGTGGCCTTGTCGGTTTCGATCTCGGCAATCAGGTCACCGGAGGAGACGGTGTCGCCTTCCTTGACCAGCCATTTGGCCAGCGTGCCTTCCTCCATGGTCGGAGAGAGCGCGGGCATGAGAATTTCGATGGGCATGTCTCGGGCTCCTTACCGATAGGTCACTTGCTTCACGGCCTCGACCACTTCGGCGGTCGTGATCAGGGCGTGTTTTTCGAGGTTGGCGGCGTAGGGCATGGGCACGTCCTTGCCGGTGCAGGTGATGACCGGCGCGTCGAGATAGTCGAACGCCTCCTGCATGATAACGGAGCTGACATAGCCGCCGACGGAGCCCTGGGGCCAGCCTTCTTCGACTGTGACGCAGCGGTTCGTCTTCATGACCGAGTTGATCACGGTGCCGGTGTCCATCGGGCGGATCGTGCGCAGGTCGATGACCTCGGCACTGATGCCATCCTCGGCCAGCTTGTCGGCCGCCTCCAGCGCGTATTGCATGCCGATACCGAAACTGACGATGGTCACATCCGTGCCCTGGCGCCAGATGCGGGCCTTGCCGAAGGGAATGGTGAAATCATCCATGTCCGGCACTTCGAAGGTGCGGCCATAGAGGATCTCGTTTTCCAGGAAGCAGACGGGGTTGTTGTCGCGAATGGCCGTCTTCATCAGACCTTTGGCGTCGGCGGCGGAGTAGGGCATGACCACTTTCAGCCCCGGCACCTGCATGTACCACGCGGCGTAGTCCTGGCTGTGCTGGGCACCCACCCGGGCGGCGGCACCGTTGGGGCCGCGGAAGACCATGGGCGCGCCCATCTGGCCGCCGGACATGTAAAGCGTCTTGGCCGCAGAGTTGATGATGTGGTCAATCGCCTGCATGGCGAAGTTCCAGGTCATGAACTCCACGATGGGACGCAAACCGCCGAACGCTGCACCGACACCGATCCCGGCAAAGCCGTGTTCGGTGATGGGCGTGTCGATCACGCGGCGGGAACCGAATTCGTCGAGCAGGCCCTGCGACACCTTATAGGCGCCCTGGTATTCGGCGACTTCCTCGCCCATCAGGAACACGGTGTCGTCGGCGCGCATCTCTTCGGCCATGGCGTCGCGGATCGCTTCGCGCACCGTCTGTTCCTTCATCGCGGTGCCTGCGGGGTAGTCGGGGCTGAGGTCCACGGTCGGGGCTGCGGGTGCTGCGGTCGCCGGAACGGCGGCCGGTGCGGCAGGCGCGTCGGCGGTGGGGGCCGGGGCATTGGACGTCTGGATATCGTCGGCGCTTTCGCCTTCCTCGATCAGGACGGCAATGGGCGTGTTCACCTTGACGCCTTCGGCACCCTCGGCGATCAGGATCTTGCCGATGATCCCTTCGTCGACGGCCTCGAATTCCATCGTGGCCTTGTCGGTTTCGATCTCGGCCATGATGTCACCGGACGATACCGTATCGCCCTCCTTGACCAGCCATTTGGCGAGCGTGCCTTCTTCCATGGTCGGAGAAAGCGCGGGCATGAGAATTTCGGTTGCCATAGTCTGTTTCCCCTTACGCGTAGATGTCGGTCCAGAGCTCGTCGAGCGCCGGTTCCGGGCTGTCTTTCGCGAACTCGGCAGAGGCGTTCACGATGTCCTTGATTTCCTTGTCGATGGCCTTGAGGTCGTCTTCGGTCGCGTGCTTGCCCGTGAGCAGCATGGAACGGACGGCCTCGATCGGGTCGCGTTCGTCGCGCATCTTTTGCACCTCTTCGCGGGTCCGGTATTTGGCCGGGTCGGACATGGAGTGGCCGCGGTAGCGGTAGGTCTTGATCTCGAGGATGTAGGGGCCCTTGCCCGCGCGGCAGTGGGCCACGGCCTTTTCGCCGGCTTCCTTGACGGCAAGGACATCCATGCCGTCCACTTCCTCGCCGGGGATGCCGTAGGCGGCGCCCCGTTCCCAGTAGCTGGGCGACTTGGTGGAGCGTTTGGTCGACGTGCCCATGGCGTACTGGTTGTTCTCGATCACAAAGATGCAGGGCAGCATCCACAGCTCGGCCATGTTGTAGGCCTCGTAGACCTGGCCCTGGTTGGCCGCGCCGTCGCCAAAGTAGGTGAAGGTGACGCGGTCATTGCCCTTGTACATGTCGGAAAAGGCGAGGCCCGCACCCAGCGGGACCTGTGCCGCCACGATGCCGTGGCCGCCATAGAAATGCTTGTCCTTGGAGAACATGTGCATCGAGCCGCCCTTGCCCTTGGAATAGCCGCCTTCGCGGCCCGTCAGCTCGGCCATGACGCCATTGGGGTCCATGCCACAGGCAAGCATATGACCGTGGTCGCGGTAGGAGGTGATGCGCTTGTCGCCCTCGTCGGCGGCGGCCTCGAGGCCGACAACCACCGCTTCTTGTCCGATATAGAGGTGACAGAAGCCACCGATCAGGCCCATGCCGTAAAGCTGGCCCGCCTTTTCCTCGAACCGGCGGATGAGCAGCATGTCGCGATAATAGCCCTTGAGCTCGTCCGCGGACACGTTCGGTTTCTTGGTGGTCTTGCGCGCGGCCATGTCGGCGCCTCCTCCTGAGCAGATAGTTTAGCGTTAAACTATCTGTTACAGGATTCTCGCCACCCACGCGAGAGGCAATGTGCCGCAAGGTCAGTTTCCGGGTCGGGACAAGGCCACCGCGCTGCGCGCCACGGCGCATTGGACCCTGTTTCGCGGTGCATAATGCCGGATATGTCGGGATCGCATCACCGCTATGACAAGGCGTCCCGCGGCTGTGGGATACGGCGGTGTATCGCCCGACCGGGCAACCTCAGCGGATGACGATTTCGTCGCTGCGCAGCATGCCCAACACGCTGCGGGCCTGCTCGTCGAGCAGGTCAAGGTCGAGGTATTCGTCCGAAAGCCGCTGCGTGAGGTTTTCCATCTCTGCCACGTCGGCCTGCACTTGCGCCAGTTGTTCGCTCATCACCCGGGCTTCGGCCTCGATCTCGGCGCGCCGGAACAGGCCGTAATCCCCCTGCACCGCGGCAAAGGTGAAATAGATGCCAAGCGCAAAGGAGATGGCGAAAAATGCGATTGTGCCGACGGGGGCGCGATGGGTGCGGTTCATATGCTCTGCCTTGGTGCAACCTCTTGCGGGTTGCCGTAGCGCGACTATGCCACAAACGAATCGCGCTGTGAATCCCCTGCAGACGCAAAAATCGCAGGTTTCTCAGTGTTTTCCCATGATTTGGGCAGCAATCCGCGTGGTGACACTCCGCGGCGAGAGGCGTGGCAGAAAGGCAAAGACCTTGTTCATCATGCCCGGCACCACGATGCGTTGGCCGATGCGGGCCTGCAGCCAGCCCAGTTCCGCCACCTCCGCCGCTTTCATCGGTTTCGACATTTTGAGCAGGCGCACGCCGTGCATGTCGGCATCGTCGAAAAAGTTGGTGGCTGTCGCGCCGGGGCAGAGGGCGGTGACCGTCACGGTCGTGCCGCGCAATTCTTCGGCGACCGCTTCGGACAGCGACAACACATAGGCTTTGGTGGCGTGATAGACGGCCATGTTGGGCCCGGGCGTGAACGCGGCAACGGAGGCGACGTTCAGGATACGGCCCTTGGGCAGAGCCTCCATATGCGGGATCGCCAGCTTCATCAGACGGGTGAGGGCAAGCATGTTGACATGGATCGAGCTCAGCTCGCGGTCCCATCCTTGCCCGGCCGAGAACGCGCCATTGTAGCCAAGGCCCGCATTGTTCACGAGCACGTCGATCTCGCGGCCCGTGCTGGCCTCGGACCACAGGCGGTCGACCTGCTCCATGTCCGACAGATCCGCGGGGATCACGACCACATCGACACTGTCCGAACGCAGGTCGGCGGCAAGCGCGTCGAGCTTGTCCTGCGACCGGGCGGCGAGGATCAGGTTGCGTCCCTCATTGGCTGCGATGCGGGCAAACTCCACGCCCAGGCCTTCAGAGGCGCCCGTGATCAATGTGTAGGCCGTCATGTGTCGTTCCCCGTTTGCGATGCTGCGCTGATAATATGTGTAACGCGATCCGCGCGGGAATGGTTCACGCTTGCGTCAGCGCGGCGACCCCGGGCAGATCCTTGCCCTCCATCCATTCGAGGAACGCGCCCCCGGCGGTGGAGATATAAGTAAAGTCGTCGGCCACGCCAGCCTGATTGAGGGCGGCTACCGTGTCTCCGCCACCGGCGACGGTGATCAAGGTGCCGCTTTTGGTGGCCTCGGCAGCGGCCTGCGCGGCGGTCACCGTCGCCATGTCGAAGGGCGGGATTTCAAAGGCGCCGAGCGGGCCGTTCCAGATCAGCGTGGCGAGGCCCGCGATGATATGGGCGATCTCGTCTGCGGCGGCATCGCCTGCGTCCAGCACCATCTGATCCGTCTCCAGCACAGTGTCCGGGCCGAGAGCGATGATGTCATTCGCGGCCCCGGCGGCAAACTCCCGTGCAACGCGTCCGTCCGACGGCAGCACCACGCGGCAACCTGCGGTATCTGCGGCGGCCAGGATGTCACGGGCGGTGTCGTGCAAATCGGCCTCTTGCAGCGACGCGCCCAGCTGCGCGCCTTGGGCGGCGAGAAAGGTGTTGGCCATGCCACCACCGATGATCAAAACATCGAGTTTCTGGACGAGGTTTTGCAGCAGGTCGAGCTTGGTCGACACCTTGGCCCCCCCGACGACCGCGCCCACGGGGCGCTTTGGCGTCGACAGCGCCGCCTCCAGCGCGGACAGCTCCGCCTGCATCAGCCGACCGGCGCAGGCTGGCAGCAGATGCGCGACCCCGGCGGTCGAGGCATGCGCCCGGTGCGCGGCCGAAAACGCGTCATTGCAGTAGATGTCGCCGAGCGTGGCGAGAAACTGCGCCATCTGCGGATCGTTCGCCTCTTCCATCGGGGTGAAGCGGGTGTTTTCCACCAGGATGATCGCGTCGGCGGCCTGGGCACCGATCCAGTCGCGGCTGGGCCGCTCGACGAACAGCACGGGCGCACCGAAGGCCGCCTCGAGCGCGGGCACCAGACGGCGCAGCGACATGTCCGGGTTGGGCTGCCCCTTGGGCCGCCCGAAATGCGCCAGCAGCACCGGGCTGCCACCCGCGGCGCGGATGTCGCGCACGGTGGGCACGATCCGTTCGATCCGCGTGGCATCTGTCACCGTGTCGCCGTCCATGGGTACGTTGATGTCGACCCGGGTCAGGACCCGCGTGCCGCCAAGGTCCATGTCATCCAGTGTTTTCCAGCCCATCCCAGCGCTCCTATGCGTCGTTGCGCATCTTGCATTGCGCCATTCCGCGCCCTCGTCAATGCGTGACTTGTCCCATAGGCGGCATCGTCATAGGAAGAGGGCCAATGAGACTGACAAGGATGGCAGACATGGCCGAGATCAAAGACCCCGAAAACACGATCCTCATGGAGCTCAAGGCGGGCACCGTCACCATCGAGCTGCTGCCCGATGTGGCGCCCAAGCACGTGGAGCGGATGAAGGAACTGGCCCGGGGAGGTGAATACGACAACGTGGCGTTTCACCGGGTGATCGATGGCTTCATGGCGCAGACAGGCGATGTGCAACACGCGGACATGGAAGACAACTTCAACATCCGCATGGCGGGTACAGGCGGGTCGGACAAACCGGACCTGCCGGCGGAGTTCTCCAAGCTGCCGCATGATCGCGGCACCCTTGGCGCGGCCCGGTCGGCCAATCCCGACAGCGCCAACAGCCAGTTCTTCATAAACTTCTCCGACAATCACTTTTTGAACGGCCAATACACGGTCTATGGCCGCGTGACCGGCGGGATGGAGCATGTGGATGCGATCACCCGGGGCGAGCCACCGGCGGAGCCCGATCGCATGATCAGCGTCAAGGTGGCGGCAGATGTTGCGTAAGCTGCTGGGCGCATTGGTGATCGCCGCGGGACCCGCGGCGGCCACGGGGATCGAGATCACTGTCGCGGGCGAGGGGGCCAATGGCGTGATCGCCATTGACCTCTTCGAGGACGTGGCCCCGGGCCATGTGGACCGGATCACGACGCTGGCCGCGCAAGGCGCCTATGACAACGTGGCCTTTCACCGGGTGATCAACACGTTCATGGCGCAGACCGGCGATGTTGAGTTCGGCAAGCTCAACGACAGCTATGATGCGCGCAATGCCGGGCGTGGCGGATCCGATCTGCCCGATCTGGCGCAGGAGTTTTCGGACATCCCCTTTGACGGTGGCGTGGTCGGCATGGCGCGGTCGCAAGATGTGGACAGTGCCAACAGCCAGTTTTTCATCATGTTTGCGCCGGGCTATTTCCTGAACAACCAATATACGGTCGTCGGGCAGGTGACAGACGGGCAAGACGTGGTGGATGCGATCAAAAGGGGCCACCCCCGATCCGGTGCCATCACGGGCGCGCCCGATCGTATGGTCACGGTGACGGTCACAGAATGACGCCTGCCGCGGGGCGCGCCGGAATTTGAAGTCAAATTCCGGGCCGTTTTCTGTGTCAGAAAACGCCTCGCCCGGCTCAGAGGGATCGCGCGGCAGCGGAGCGGGTGCGCCAGCCCAGACCGGCGCTGATCACCGACAGCGCTGCAGCGATCCAGGCCAGCCCGGCAAAGGCGCGGGTCATCGCCTCGGCGTGCCCGGCTGCATCGCTCTCAACTCCGAAACTGGCTGTGCCGCCCGCACCGACATATTGGGCGGAGACAAAGCCGCCGACGGCTGCCACGGAAATCAGCCCGGCCATGCGCGTCACCGCATTGTTGATGCCTGATGCCGTGCCGGACTGCCGCTCATCCACCGCACCCATGATGGCCGTCGACAGGGGCGCCACCACCGCCGCCATGCCCAGCCCCACAAGGCACATCGCGGGCACGATGTGCCCCCAGAAATTCTGCACCGGCGCGAGGATCGCCATCGTGGCATAGCCCGCGGCCACCACCAGCGATCCGCCCGTCAGCAAGGGCGCCGGGCCGATCCGGTCCGCCAGCTTGCCCGCCCGTGCCGACAGCAGCGAGATAAAGACCGACATGGGAGCAAAGGCGGCGGAGGCCTCGATCTCGCTCAGCCCCCAACCGGCGATGAATGTCATCGGCATGAAAAAGAACATGATCGACAGTCCGGAATAGAGCGTGAAGCTCAGCGCATTGGCCGCCGCAAACGGACCCGCGGCAAACAGCGAAAGGGGCATCATCGGATGATCGCTGCGCCACTGCGTGACAAGGAACACGACCAGCATCACCGCACCCGCGCTCAGCCAAAGGCTGGCATGCGCGCCGTGGTCCAGGCGCGTCAAACCCCAAGCGATGCCGAGCAAGGCGAGCGTTGCGGTGATCGCACCCGGCACATCGACGCGGGCGCCCGCCTCGGCGGGGTCCTCGCCCAGATGGCGTAGCAGCAGGTAAAGGGCGACGCCGCCCAGCGGCAGGTTGATCGCAAAGATCCAGCGCCACATCTCGGGCCCGCCGACCGTCAGGGCCAGACCGCCCACGATCGGCCCTGCGGCCGTGGTGAGCGCTGAGGCTGCGGCCCAGATGCCGATGGCGCGCCCGCGCGTCTCCTTGGGGTAAGCGCGGGCAATGAGCGCCAGTGATCCGGGCACCATGATGGCGGCCCCGACGCCCTGCACGGCGCGGGCGATGATCATGAAAAGCGGGGTGGGCGCCAGCGCGCAGAAGAGCGACGCCACCACGAAGAGCACGATGCCCAGGCCAAAGACACGGCCCAGCCCGAACCTGTCGCCCATCGCGCCGCCCACAAGGATCAGCGCCGACAGGGTCAGCATATATGCGTTGTGGATCCACTGCGCCTCGACCAATCCGGCGCCCAGGCTGTCGCGCATCGCAGGCAGCGCAATAGCCACGACTGTGCCGTCGATGAACCCCAGCGCCGAGGCGAGGATGGCGGCCACGAGGATGTAAGGACGGCTGCGTTCGGCACAAAAGCCAGGACGAAAAACGGGCGCCGCAGATGTCTGGGGCGCCCGTGGATCGGTCATATCGGTGACCGGAACTATTCGGGTTTGGGTGCGCCGGGCGCGCCTTTGCCGCCGGAGTTCAACGGATCATCCTGGCGCTGCACGGAACCCTCGAAATGGGCGCCGCTTTCGATGGCGATGGTCTTGTGGATGATGTCGCCTTCGACGCGGGCGGTCGAGGTCAGGCGCACCTTAAGGCCGCGCACGCGGCCCACGATGCGGCCGTTGACGACGACGTCGTCCGCCACCACTTCGCCTTTGATCGTGGCGCTCTCGCCGATCGTCAGCAGGTGCGCGCGGATGTCGCCTTCGACCGTGCCTTCGACCTGGATATCGCCGGTTGTCTTCATGTTGCCGGTCACGTGCAGGTCAGCCGACAGGATCGAGGCGGGCGGTTTCGCCTTGGGCGCGCTCGCCTTGAATTCGCTTTGCGGGGCCGGTTTGGACGACGGGGCAGGGGCCGCGGATGCGGGAGCCGCTGGCTTGCCGCCTTCGGTCGAGGGCCCGGGTTCGTTGATTTTGCTCTTAGAAAACATCGTTTGCTGCCTTGATATAGATC
>ERZ1740067.1512-NODE-1512-length-15745-cov-7.269216_pt1 | contig 15745 bp, 9 predicted proteins | sample MGYA00581736_ERZ1740067 | MGnify/ENA primary metagenome ERZ1740067 (study PRJEB43018, sample SAMN04849236) | marine metagenome | isolation source: floating plastic debris | place: Pacific Ocean | collected 2008-08-27 | study: EMG produced TPA metagenomics... | reverse complement strand
TCTCTCTCCTTGCAAGCCTCTCTCGCCTCTCTCGCCTCTCTCGCCTCTCTCGCCTCTCTCGCCTCTCTCTCCTTGCAAGCCTCTCTCGCCTCTCTCGCCTCTCTCGCCTTGCGAAATATTTTGGGCAATTTCTGTAGTCCGTAAGTCCAATCTTCCGGGCAAACCTGCAGCAACATGGCTCCCGTACGCTAATTGAAAAAGAGTTGACGCAATAGTAATTACCACTAAGTTAACTTTCATAACTTCGAAGTCTTTAAAGAGGTTAGTAGATTTTGCCAAAATTACCTTATCCCACAAGAATCAAAAATCTCCGAAGCCCACAGACAGAGTATAGCTTTAAGCGAATCCTTAACGTTATGCAAACCTTAGTATGAGTTAATTAAGGATGAAAGCAAAACCTTCATGTAGTTGGAATAAAGCTGATGAGTCAAAAATGCACAAAGCTCGGTCATTTACCTTCGGGAATATGGCCTTAGCCAGGCTAATCTAAATCAACAATTTTGTGCAAGCATATATCGTTCTCAACATTGAAAGCTTAACGAGACAAACATACTCTCGGTCACAAGCTATGGAAAAAGAAAAAGTACATCACCTTTTTCTCCACACAGGAAGTAGGAGCTGTGATACCAGGAGATATTTCCAAACTCGGCATCATTTAATCTGCATCCACTCAAGATGCTTCGGCAACAAATCCGCCAAATTATACTTATCCACCACCGTCTGCCGCGCTCGCGCCCGAATTTCCTGCATCTTATCCGGATGCTCCAGCACCTCAATCATCCGCGCCACAATTCGCTCCACATCAAAGAAATCCACCAGCAGGCCATTCACCCCATCCTGAATCACCTCCTCCACCGGAGGCGTCTGAGAGCCCAGCACCAAACACCCCACAGACATCGACTCCAGCATCGACCAAGACAACACAAAAGGATAGGTCAAATACACATGCACATCCGACGCCTGTAGCACCTTCAAATACTGCGGATAGGGCAACAGCCCCGTGAAATGAACACGGGACAAATCCAAATCTAGCTCCCGCAGGGCCCGCTGCCGATAGCTTTCTCCATTCGGCAAATCGCTGCCATAGGCCACCCGATCTTTCCCCAAAATCACCACATGACACTTCGGCCTGAGCTGCTGCAATCGCGCCACCGCCGCCATAAACTGCGGAAACCCTCGATAGTTATCCATGCCCCTTGCCACATAGGTCACCACCTCATCCATCTCCGAGAGATCCAGCCGCTGGGGGCAGGCAATCGGATTCGTGGGCTCAACGACGAGGCTAGCATCATCCTCAGCCGGGCAAAAGAACTCAGTATCAATGCCATCGTGGTAAACCGAGAGCTTACTGTGAAACGCCTCAGGAAACTGTTGCTTTTGCCAATGGGTGGGCGCTAGGCCGCGATCGCAGCTCGCCAACTGCACCAACATCCCAGCATTTTTGACACGCAGCTTAGCCACCGCATTTTCATTCAGCGGCACCGCTGGATCAAAATCCACATCCGACCCGTTCGCACGGTAAAACCACTCACAGAAACAGAGGAAAGTGGCCTTAGGAAAGAGATCTTTCATAAAAAGCGCCCCGCCCCAGCCCGAGTGCGCATAAATAATATCTGGATAAAACCCCTGATTCTCCTTGAGAGACAGCAACCGGCGATAGGCAGCCTGCCCGTCTAGCACAGCCCGCTCAAACGTTTGAAGATAGTCGTGCGTCGCTTCTGACGGTTCCCGAGAAGGCTCATAGACCGCCTTGTGGATACCTGCTAACTTTCCCTCCTTTTGATGGGTGGCAAACACAATTTGGTGCTCGGGATTTTGCCTGAGTGCCCTAAGTAAATGGAGAAACTGCGCCGGGAAATTGGGATGGATGAACAGTAGTTTCATAGGACAGGCGTGTACACCAAAAGGCTATGCGTCAAAGGTCTAAAACGGCAATCTCGGAATCCTAATTGGGATGATATCTTGAATCTCTTCTTGCACCTCATCCACGACCCGATCGGTGACCTCCTGCACCACGGTATCGGCCACCGCATTCACCGCCGCTGCCAAAAAGCCCGTTTCTCCCGTGGCTGCAATATCAAACACACAGCCCTCCATAAAGGCCGCACCCACCTCTGCCTCGCGGCAAAGCTGCGTCGCATCGCGAATTTGCGCGGGGGCCACCCCGGCTAGCGACGGGAACCGATTAGGAAACGCCCGATTGGTAAACGTGTCGGTCGATTTCCCCGCGCCATAGTCAAATAATGACGTCGCCGCACTCACCCGCCAGCTATCGCCAAACTGGCGATACAGCTGCTCAAAAAAGGCTCGCTGCACCCGGTTTAATGAAACCGGTACATCAATCACCCGGTCAATGAGCTGCGTCACGGGCGCATAAGCATCCTGGGTAGGCACCACACCGCCCCCTTGCGATCGCAAATCATTACTCGGCACACCGTCAAAATCTCCCAGCAAGCCACTGAGGCGGGTGCCATCTTCACTCGGCACATAGGGCGTAATATTCATAAAATTCTCGCCCCCAGCCCGGATGCCCTTAATCTCTACACGCTCTCCACTCGGCCAGTGAACGGTGTAGCGGCGATTGCCTCCAGCCACCACCGAGCCGCCACCGGGCAACGCCAGCTCGCCCCCCTCTAGCGCAGTGGGCACACCGTCAATCCACAGCGGCGTCTCCCCATCAGGGAAATCTTGGGCGTATATACCAACCCGGTGACCCGCAACCTGCATCGCCGCCGCCGTATTCAGCGAAAGGTGATTCCGGGAGGGCACCTGCTTTTGCCGGGCCTGCACCGCAAAGTGACCATCTAGCGCTTCACTCAGCACAAACTCGCCCACCGTCTGGAAGCTGTAGCGGTAGCCATCGTAGGTGATAATGTGCGGGTCGCCGTAGCTGCTGCCCCGAGCCCCTTCACCGCCCGGTGCGGGTTGGCTAGGTTCATCGGGTTCTTCTTCTTCGCAGGGCACATCTTCTACCTGCACCTCAATTTGACCAGCGGTAAAGTCGGCCGTCACAGCCAGACGAGCCTCAGCGGTCGGTACATTGGTCACCCCAGCAACGGGTCTACCCTCACACTCACAGGTGCCCTCCAGGCAATATCGCTTGCTAAAGCTACCCGTAAACATTTCCGTATCTCGACCAAACCGAATGGCCCCATAGCCATCGCTCACCGTTATCGTCACGATTTGGTTCGGTGGCAGTACCATATCCCATAAGTACTGCGTCGTGGGTGCGATCGCCGTTGTCCCCGGCACCGGTAAAGGCTGCGCTACCCGGCCTTCTTCCGTAATATTCGGATCATCCGTATCCCAGTCCCGTCCCGCATCAAAATTCCCTTCTAGCCCCATCGGCCAGGTGGCCAATAGGCGATCACGATTCCCCGCCAGCCGCATCATCAGCTCAAACTTGCCTTCCGAGTCCAGGCTATCCAGCTCTGCCGCCCGATTGGCAAAAAAGCGATCGATTAGATTCCAGACGTCCACACCCTGATACGCCATATGGCTAAAGAAGGGTGCAGCGTCATACTCGCGCATGGCAAACGATCGCAAGCTACCCAAATACGCCCGCCACCTCAAACGGCCTATTACAGTGGGGTTGACCAGCTGATGCCCGATCCAGTCAGCAGTGCCTTCTTGCACCCATTCCTCAGGAATATTGATCACGCCGCCCATCCGGTCGGACTGATAGCAGTGGGCCAGCTCATGGGCCAGCACCTGTCGCTGGTCATTCCCATCCAGTCGAAGTTCGCCCGGCGCTAAGCTCTCGCCAAAGTAATTGTCGCCTAGCACAATCAGGCACACATCCCAGTTTCTCAGCGGGCCACCGCCGATACCCGTAACATCGCGCAGCGAGTCCAAATCAGCCGGATTCCCGGTAACTGGATTGGCTCTGGCGTAACTACGGTCACTATCCCTCGTCAGAAAGTAGGCTTGGTCTTCTTCCCGAGTCGAAATCACGACTGACTTTGTCAAGCGGTAGCCTGTGCGGCGCTCTAACTCGCTTTGCAGCCTGACGATTTCCACCGATGGATCGACCGATGCGATCGCCGCCCCCCGCGAAAACAAAGTAACCGTCACCCCCACCGTCAGCAAAAACAGCAGGCAAAACGTGAACCAGCGACCAAGACGATAACGCACGGAACGATAACGCATTTGTGAAAACCTCCAGGATGCGGCTACCGCTCACACCCCAGATCACCATTAGATCATCACTAGATCTATCTTCCTGGATGCAAATTGGTAGCAAATCACACAAATTTATATGTTTTCATCCGCGTCATCCCATCCTCCATCCGGATAGAAAGAAGGGCATCAACTCACTCGGCAATAAAGCTTAAGAAAACACTTCCTTCACTGGCCCCAGTCGTCACCGGCACCGTGCCGCTCTCCACATTACTCAGCGCCGCACTATAGCCATAGCCCGCATCCACACCGCGCACCATCCCCTTCCCACCTTCCTCAGCCAGCACCGTCCAAAACTCACGCGCCCGAAAATCCGGTGTGATCGCCATCCAAGCCCGATCTCTTCCCCCATAGCCCCCCACCGGCACGCCATTGAGCGTTAAATTCTCCCGATTTGCAATCGACGCACTCGCCGCCCCACCAAAGTACAGCGACCCATCCGCACTCACCGCAATGTCTCCTAGTCGCATTGCATTCGCCTTCGTATCAGACTTTCGAGGAAAGCTCATTTGTGCATGGACAAGTCTTCCTTCCGTCGGATGCACACGGGCATAGTAAGGCAAATGCGCCGAACCACTGTTGTGCAGCCGAGAATACGGATCGATTCGAGAGAGAAACGGCTCAGTCTGTCCCCGTTGCTCCGCCTCAGTCATAGGCTCACCGCGCCAGCGAAAGATGGTCGCCGTCCCCGCACTCTCACCCGCAATATAGAGATATCCATCTCTCGCCAGGATTACTCGGTATAGCCGCGTATCGGCCACATTTTGTTTAATCGTTTCCGCCCGGTCGCCAAACAAAGACCACTGCACATCGCCCGTAAAGTCAATCGCTTCTAACCGAGCAATCTGCACCGGGTTACGACGATTGTTGAGGTCGGTAAACGTAGTGTTGCGAAAGCTCGTGACATAGACGAGTTGTTGTTCACCACAGCTGCGCACTTCTACATCGGTTACTCCTGTGTAATCTCGTTGTTTTGTAAATACTTCTCTACCATCCGGTGAGAACAAATGAACAATGTTGCCTGCAATAGCAGCGACATGACCATCGGGGGCGATCGCAACCCGCTTCACCCCAGCTAATCTAATGCTGCCAGCCTCCTCTCCCGTAGCAATATCGAGATAAATAAGACGATCCTCAGCTGCGATCGCCAATCGACTCGCCCCATCAAAAGCAATATCGCTCACCTGACTGGGCAGCTCCACCGTTTGATTAATCTCACCCGTCGCCGGATTAACCCAGTGCAGCAGAGCGCTATTTTCGGTATTGACAGCTGCGATCGCCCCTCGACTCGTCATCACCACATCCACCGCTGCCTTGCCCGGTAGTGCAACACTCGCAGTCAAGTCCACATTGGCACTATAGGCAGCCGAGCGCGTCGTCACAGACTCATCCACTTCGCAAACAGATCCACCCTCTCCGGCCAGTGCCAACAACGGACCGCTGACAACAGGCTTATTCGCACAGGCAAAAACAGAAAGGGCAACACCAAGCGCCGACATTATCTGGGTAGAGTTCAACATAATCGTCTTCATGGGTTCTCTCCTAAGCGCAGCCTGGAAGTTAGAAACAGCACCCAGCTAATAGAACTAATAGAAAGACAAGCATGGTGCTCTAAATCCTAGTTATAGCGCACGGCCACTCACCCACAGGCCAGTGTCTAAAGCTAGAACAGAGTCCTTGCCGTATAATGCCGATGGCACTTCTACAGTGTCTGTCGAGTTGCTTAGAACACTATCGTCGGCTGAAGCTGTTGTGTAGCAACAGGCAACTCGACTAGCAAAGTAAGAATGCATCCTTACTTTGCTATACATGCCACTCACCTCTGATACGTAAGGATTGTTTGCACTATGGGACTTTTTGATCAGGTCATGAAAGCCGTTGCTGACCCCAGTCGTCAGGCCAACATCGGCCAGCTCACTCAGATACTGGGCTCTGCCAAGCAAGTTGCCAAGGAAAACAATGCAGACGCAGACACCATGCAGCAGGCCATGACTGTCATTGGAGGCTTCGTACGTTCCTCACTCAAAGAAAAGCGCCAAACTGAAGGCCCCGCAGCGGCTCAAGCCCTGCTCGAAGAAGGTGCAGCCAACGGCGCAGCAGTCATCCCCAAACTGTTTAATTCCAGCCAGCTCACTGAAATGGTGAGCGCCGTTACGCAACAGACCAACCTCAATAGCAACCAGGTTCAGGGCATTTTGCCCATGGCACTTCCCCTAGTGATGAAGTTTCTCAGCTCTGGCAATGCCAAAGGCGGCGCACCCGCTACCGACACCAACCCCATTCTCACAGCCTTCTTAGACGGCGACGGCGATGGTGATGTCGATATGGGAGATATGCTCGGAATGGCTAGTAAGTTTATGTAGTGTTTGAATCTTGCAGAAACCGAGGGCTGAGCGGAGTCGTAACGCCAAAGACGTGGCAAAGCCAACACACAGTGTCCGCATAGCGGATAGCCCGGCTGTGTTTTGACTTCGACTCCGCTCAGTCACCGAATAGTCTGCATTTCCTTGCGGTTATGCTAGACATGTACTTTTTCAGCGGCTCTGCTGCCTATTAGTGCAATTTGCAGGCCAGCTCACTGCCCGACGGTCCATCCCACTGCGTGTGGTCGTCGAGGGCAACGGGTGAAGGCGACACATTCCAAATGCGATCGCAATACTCCTGAATAGACCGATCAGAAGAAAAGCGCCCCATACGCACCGCATTGAGAATCGACATCTTAGTCCACCTAGACTGATCGCGATACGCCTCACTCACCTGCTGCTGACAGTCTACATAAGCCTGATAGTCTGCCAAGAGCATAAAGGGATCATGATTCAACAGCTTGTCGAGCAGCGGCTGGAACAACGCTGTATCTCCCTGAGAAAAGTGGCCTGACGCAATCAGGTCAATCGCATCCTGCAGCTGAGGACTGGCCTGATAGTAGTCACGCGGACGATAGCCCTTCTGCCTCAGCTCACTCACCTCATCCGCCGTCATCCCAAACAAAAAGAAATTCTCCGGGCCTACCGCCTCTCGAATCTCTACATTGGCACCATCCAAGGTGCCAATGGTAAGCGCTCCGTTCATAGCGAACTTCATATTGCCGGTGCCAGAGGCTTCTTTACCCGCTGTTGAAATTTGTTCAGAGAGATCAGAGGCAGGGTAAATCCGCTGACTGTTGGTCACATTGTAGTTCGGCAGGAAAATGACCCGAATTTGATTACGCAAGTCAGGATCTTTGTTGATCATCTCACCCACCGAGGTGATCAGCTTAATCATCAACTTAGCCATGTGGTACCCCGGCGCAGCCTTCCCGGCAAAAATAAAGGTACGCGGCGTAATCTCCATCTGGGGATTTTGCTTCAGCTGGCTATAGAGCGTCACAATGTTCAGCGCATTCAAGTGCTGACGCTTGTATTCGTGAATTCGCTTTACCTGCACATCGAAGAGAGAAGCGGGATCTATCAGTACGCCATGGCGATCGTGGATCCGGTTTGCCATATCTCGTTTGGCCGACTGCTTAATCTCGCGCCACTCTTCCTGAAAGGCGCTGTCTTCTGCCAGAGGTTCTAGCTGCTGCATTTCGTCTAGGTGCTTGAGCCAGCCAGTACCAATGCGATCGCTCACAGCCGCTGTCAACCGAGCATTGCTCAGCGCAATCCACCGACGCGGCGTCACCCCATTGGTCACATTGCTAAACTTCTCTGGGAACAGCTCATAAAAGTCTTTGAGCACCGTCTGCTTGAGCAATTCGCTGTGCAGCTGCGCCACCCCATTAATCGTATGGCTACTGACACAAGCCAGGTTCGCCATCCGCACATAGCGCTCACCACTCTCATCAATCAGCGACAGCCGCGATATGCGCTCTGCATCTTTCGGGAACCGCATTCTCACCAAATCCAAAAAGCGAGCATTAATCTCGTAAATAATCTCCAAATGGCGGGGAAGCAAACTCCCGAAGAGTTTCACCGGCCATTTTTCTAACGCCTCAGGCAAAAGCGTGTGGTTAGTGTAGGCAAAGGTTTTTTGCGTTACTTCCCAGGCAAGCCCCCATTCCAACTCGTACTCATCTACGAGCAAACGCATCAGCTCTACTGAGGCAACCGCTGGATGGGTATCATTCAGCTGAACGGCAAACTTCTCATAGAAATTTTCAACCGGAACATCTTGCCCTTCCAAGATCCGAAACATATCTTGCAAAGAACAAGAGACAAAAAAGAACTGCTGTTCCAGGCGTAGCTGCTTACCCGCCACCGTTTCATCGTTGGGATACAGCACCTTGGTGATGTTTTCAGAAGAGACTTTTGCATCCACCGCGCCGTAATAGTTGCCCTGATTAAAGACATCAAAGTCAAACGACTCTATCGCTTCTGCTTTCCACAGGCGCAGCGTGTTTGCCGTATTCACCTGATATCCCAAGATAGGCGTATCGTAGGGAATGCCCAACACTTTTTTCTCAGGGACCCAGCGCACGCGATAGTGACCCTGTTCATCCGTGTAAGACTGGGTATACCCACCAAACTTAACTTCTGTTGCCCACTCAGGCCGCACCACTTCCCAGGGATTGCCGTATCTCAGCCATTTATCTGTCCGCTCTACCTGCCAGCCATTACAGATATCCTGCTCAAAAATACCAAACTCATAGCGAATGCCATATCCCAGCGAGGCCACCTCAAGCGTCGCCATCGACTCGATATAGCAGGCCGCCAATCTCCCCAATCCGCCATTGCCCAGACCTGGCTCTACCTCTTGCGCCAGCAACGATTCAAAGTCCAGGCCCAGCTCCTCCATCGCCTGCTTCACCTGATCGTAAATGCCCATATTGATCAGGTTGTTCCCCAGGTGAGGGCCCATCAAAAACTCAGCCGACAGATAGCAAACGGTGCGTGAGCGATCCTGGGTGTAGCTCTCTGCAGTACCGTTCCATCGGTAGAGCATGCGGTCCCTTACCAGATAGGCCAGTGCCATGTAGTAGTCGTGCTGAGTGGCCAGCGAAACAGGCTTTCCCTGTACAAAGAAGAGATTATCCAGAAACGCTTGCTTGAGATCTTCTACGCTCATCCCAGTGTGGTGACTGGAAGAAATGACCTTATTATCTTTTTCAGGTGCTGTTTCTAACGGTGTTTGCAGGTGAGCAGTCATAGGAGGCATCAAGCTGTTGTCAGCCATCGATAGGGTGAGGGTGAAAAACGATCTTCACCGACTCCCATCAAACAAAATGTCTCCTAGCCTTTTTGTTCGCTAGAGTACGGTTTCAACCCTGAAGGCTGCTGAAAGCACATACTGATTGACCTAAAGCCTTTTATTTCCGGCTATTTCAGCACTTAATAAAATAATTCTGTTCAAGACAAGTCAAAGCTTGACTCCCTTTACAAAAGAAGTCTTATCGCAATTGTTCACAACGTTGCGATACAGAATTATTATCTCTTCAAGAGACGTAACGCAACGATGAACCTCGAATGCGATTGCTCAACAGGTTGAAAGTCAACTCAAAAGCAACTACTCAGCTAAATATTAAAAATCGGATCTTACAAGCTGAGTCCTACCAATTGAGCCCTAGAAAGCGAGACTTGCAAAATTGAACCCTACAAAATCTGAGACAAGAAGGCTTGGCTTCTCTCTTCCTTTGGATTGTTGAAGAATTCATCTGGCGTATTTTCTTCTACCAGTACGCCCCCGTCCATCAGCACGACGCGATCAGCCACTTCTCTAGCAAAGCCGACTTCGTGGGTGACGCACACCATAGTCATGCCGTCTTTGGCCAGATTGCGCATTACATCGAGCACTTCACGCACCATTTCTGGGTCGAGGGCAGAGGTGGGTTCGTCAAACAGCATGACTTTGGGCTGCATGGCGAGAGAGCGTGCGATCGCAACCCGCTGCTGCTGACCACCTGACATCTGTCCAGGGAACTTATAAGCTTGCTCCGCAATGCCCACCCGGTCTAGCAGACGCATAGCAATTTCTTCTGCTTTGGCCTTAGGCCATCGGCGCACCCAAATCGGGGCAAGCGTCACGTTTTGCAGCACCGTCAGGTGAGGGAATAGGTTGAACTGCTGAAACACCATCCCCACTTCACGTCGCACAACCTCAATATCTTTAAGGTCGTTGGCAATCAGCACCCCGTCAATTTCAATGCTGCCTTCCTGATAAGGCTCCAGCGCATTAAACGTGCGAATAAAGGTCGACTTACCTGAGCCCGAGGGCCCCATCACAACGACCACCTCGCCTCGATACACGTTCATGCTCACTCCCTTAAGCACATGAAAGCCGTTGTCGTACCACTTATTCACGTCTTTGGCGACAATAACTGCCTCAGCGCCTACGTCATTACGGGGAGTCATAGGAGCGGCCATTTCTGACTGGGTCATGGGTGGGTTTCCTCAGGTTCAAAAACAAAAAGAGTAAGCAAAAGACAAAAGAGACGAAAGAAAAAAGGTGAGCTATCAACGCAAATCTGTATTCAATGCCTCCTCTATTCGTCGACTGCCAAAGCTCATGCCATAGCAGAACACCCAGTAAATCGCCCCGATAAAGACAAACGCAGGCGCATAGTCACCCAGGTATTTGGGACTCGCCAACAGGTCTTGCGTCATCCCCAGCAGCTCTGAGAGACCTACAATACCCAGCAGTGTCGTGTCCTGAAACAAGCTGATGAACTGACCTACGATAGCTGGAATCGCTGTCTTTAGTGCCTGCGGCAGCACAATTAGCGACATCGTCAGCGGTTTGTTGAGCCCGAGAGACTGTGCTGCTTCACTTTGTCCTTGGGGCACCGCCTGCAAGCCCGCCCGCACGTTCTCTGCCAAGTAAGCAGAACTAAAAATAGTCAAGCCCACAATAGCCCGAACGACAGAATCTGGGCGCATCCCTTCCGGCAAAAACAAGGGAATCAACACCTGACCCATAAACAAAATTGCAATCAGAGGAACGCCCCGCACCAGCTCAATGTAAGCCACCGAAAAGAGGCGAATCAGCGGCAGCTTACTGCGCCGACCCAGTGCCAGCATCACCCCTGCGGGGAAACACAGCACAATACCGCTAATCGCTAAGAACAGCGTCAGCAGCAGACCGCCCCAGTTGTTAGTGCGAACATTCTCTAGGCCAACCTCGAGGCCCAGCTGCTGTGGCCACCAGCCCATCAATGCAAAAACAGCCGCAAAGCCAACCAAAAAGAGCGTTATCTTGCCAGCATTCTGTAGCGTTTGATTATCTGAAAATAGCCAAATCAAGAACATGCCCATCAGCACGCCCGCCAGTGCACCCACAACCGTTATGAGCCCAAGGGCAGCCGTATTGCTAAGGCCCATCCCAATCAGCGGGGCATACAGCACATTGCCCAAAATGTAGTAGCCCACATAGTAGCCAATGCCGAAACCCAGCAAGAACAGTCCTACTCGACCTATCCACGACAGTGCCATCTCAGAGGAGACCACAGCAGATAGCAGCCACCCAGCTAAGGCACCTAGCCCAATCTGCGCGACCACCAGATACAGCAAACTATCGGTAAACGTGTTGCCACCGAGCAGATACAGCATCACAAAGTAGGCAACAAACCACCCCGCCGACAGCCAGGTGCCTGTCTTTGGTACTTTACGACCAATGGCCTGACCCGCCACAGCACTCAGTGCCAGAAGCGCCAGCAGCCCTATGGAATAGTGCAAATAGGGCCGAGTCATGGGCAACAGCACCAGCAGTAACGCAGTGAGGCCCATCCCAACCAAGGGAGGCGTGGTAAAGAGCTTTTTCTGGTTCCTGGCTAAAATCCCCCAGGTAAGCCCTGCTAGGGCTATCACCATGGCCAAAATAGTCCACAGTCGCCAGTACGAGGCAGAGGGATACAGCCCAGATACGATCTGGGCAAAGTTGTCGCCAACCACTGCCCACTGGGCCTTGGCGAAAGCCCAGTTCAGCATGTTGAAGAGGGCATAACCGATAATGCCCAGCAGCACGACAGTCAAAATGCTGTTGAAGACGCTGTTGAACAGGTGCTTTTGCACCCAGACAAGCGGCCCCGTTTTCTGGGCCCTAGGTGCGCCGCGTTCAATTGGTCTGGAGCTTGTTGTGGTTGCCATGGGTTAACGCTCCTTGAATTGAACGGCTTTATTGAGCTGGTTCATATTGAGAGAGATGAGAAGATTGAGGGTGAGATAAACGCCCATGATGACCAGGAAGACCTCAATGGGCTTACCGGTTTGGTTAAGGCTGGTATTGGCAAGGTTGTACAGCTCAGGGTAGCCAACGGCAAAGGCCAAACTAGAGTTCTTGGCCAGGTTGGCAAATTCACTGTTCAGCGGCGGAATAATCACCCGCAGCGATTGGGGAAAGACCACCAACCGCATTGCTTTGCCATTGGTTAGGCCGACAGAGCGAGCGGCCTCCCACTGCCCCCGTGAGACTGACTGTATACCCGCCCTGACAATTTCGGCGATAAAGGCACCCGTGTAGAAGGTCAGCGCCGTAACCGAAGCAAGGTAGCGAATGGACATGGTGAGGCCGCCGCTGGCACGACCGGCGTCTGAAATGACCGGCGCATTCCACCCAAAGGCAAAGATTAAAATAGCCAAGGCAACCAGGGCGATCGCAATCATCACACCCAGCAGCGCCTTGCCATCTTGACCAGCCTCCACCATGGCCTTAATCCGAATCCGACTCACAACGAAAATGGCGATCACAGCGGCAATCATCCCTAGGATCCACAGCCCTTCTGGATTAGTCGTCAGCGCAAATACAGCCCCCTTGAAAAACAAAATGTCCGTTTGCGAATTGCTGAAGAGCAAAAAGTAATCGGCCACGGCCACTGCGACAATCACTGCGATCGCCCCCAGCCGGCCAAACCAACCTGCAATACCAGCTGCAAAACGCCCCTGGCGGAACTTGTTGACAGCATTCCACAGCAAGCCAAACAACAGTATCGCGAGCCCCAGCAGCATCAGGCCTACCCAGACCTCCCCTGGAAGCCCTGGCCCTGGCGCACTAAAGCTTTTATTGTTGAATACGAGGAAATTAATATTGAAAGCAGAAATAACGATCTGGTCTGCCTCCTGCGGCGCAGCCAGAAAAACAGCAGAGTACCAAAAGATAAGCTGAATCAGCAGCGGCACGTTACGAATCAGCCCAACATAGGCGCGACTAATTTTGTGTAGCAGCCAGTTGTCTGAAAAGCTAGCAACCCCAGCAGCAATACCTACAATCGTCGCAGTAATCACGCTAACGAATATCAATCGCAAGGAGTTAACCACACCGGCTTGAATCACTTTCGCGTATGGATCTTGGTTGGCCGTGCTGTAGCCCAGCATGTTTTCGCCAATATCAAAACCCGCCGGGTTTCTGAGGAAGTTAAAGCCAAACTCAGTACCTCGGCGGGCTAAATTTTGGGAGAGATTGCCAAATAAATAGGAGAATACGGCAAATACGGCTGCAGCCACAATCAGCTGAAAAGCGATTTGCCAAAACCGTTCATCTCTCAGCCACGCCCGCAGCCCAGAAATCGGTTTAGTGGAATGTTGTGCCATAGATTCGAACGGCTAGGTTTGAACGGACAGATTTTGGATGTTTGGCTTTGAACGGCCAAACTTAAGTAATTAAAAAGCAACTATGCCGCAAAACTGCACGGCATTCGGTCTGTTTTTTTACAGTCCAACAGTTTTTTGCCTGAAACTATCTCTAAAGACAGATACTTCAACCCAACTTAGAGAAACAAAATGCACGCCCAAAGAGAATTGCGTATAGCTATCATAAGCCTTAGATAGCAAGAACTTGAGCCCTACAGAAAACGTATTATTAAAGGCAGCAAATTGCAAAGATACGAAAAAGCGCAGACCACTCTGGCAGTGGTCTGCGCTTTTCAAAGCTTAGTCGAGCAAAAGGAAGAAGGAGGCATGAGAGAAGGAGAATGTTTATCATCACTTTCTCTTTCCCCCTTTCTCCTTTCTCCCTCAGTTCCTTTGCTTAGCGGAACGGTGGAGAGTAAAGCAATCCGCCGTCTGTCCACAGCGCATTCTGGCCGCGATCTAGCTCAAACTGAGAGTCTGCACCCAAGTTACGCTCGAAGACTTCGCCGTAGTTGCCCACGTGCTTAACTGCTCGCATTGCAAAGTCGTTCGGCAGCCCCATGTCAGAGCCCAACGTGCCTTCGTCGCCGACAAATCGCTTGATAGTCGGATCTTCTGACGCCGCTGCGGTTTCCTCAATGTTGTCAGCAGTCAGCCCAAGCTCTTCAGCCTCAATGAGCGCGAAGGTTACCCACTTAACGGTGTCAAACCAGGCAGAGTCGTTGTTCCCGGTCAATGGGCCTAGTGGCTCCTTAGACATGGTGACTTCTAACAGAACATGCTCACCGGGATTCGAGAGTGTACTGCGACGGGCAATCAGCTGAGATTTATCGGAGGTCATACCTTCGCAGCTATTAGCTTCGTAGGCAGCATAGGCCGCGTCCGCATCCTGGAAGGTTTGCGGCTCAAAGGTTACACCCAGCTCACGCATCTGGTCCGCTAGGTTTAGCTCAGTGGTTGTGCCCGCTTCTACGCAGACGGAGCGGCCTTCAAAGTCTGCCAGCTCAGTAATGCCGCTGTCGCTGCGGACCATCATCCCCTGACCGTCGTAAAACGTTGTTGGGCCAAACTCCATACCTACAGACGTATCACGGCTGATTGTCCAAGTGGTGTTACGAGAGAGCATGTCAACTTCTCCACCCTTCAACGCTTCAAAGCGCTCAGTAGAGTCGAGGTTGCGATAGACAACGGCCTCAGGATCATCAAACAAAGCCGCTGCAACCGCCTTGCACACATCTACATCCAAGCCAGAGTAGGCACCATCTTCAACGAAGCTGAAGCCAGGAATACCGCCGTCTACACCACAAATCAGCTCACCTCGGTCTAGAACGGTTTGCAAGCGACTACCGCCAGCACCTGCTGCGGCATCACCTTCTGCAGCATCGCCGCCAGCACCAGGCTCACCGGGCGCTCCGCAGCCAGCCAAAGCCAAAACACCAATGCTCGCAGCGAGCGTCAAACCCCATTTTTTCATTATCAAACCTCGCACACTTCCGCAAGAAAAAGAAACACAATTAGCCCAGTAACGTAGCCGAGCTTAACTGACCGACTGCTCTATCAGGATCATTCCATCAACGGATATTGGTGAAAACACCTTGACAGAGAAGGCTTTCAGGAAGACACCACAAAATTACTGAGCGGTGGATGCGCTCAACATTATCATCTTTTTTACAGAGAATATCGGTACATTTGCTACCTCACCTATAGATTTCAAAAAGATTTAGGTGATTGGAGACATAACCCAGCATCTGCCAAAGCAGCGCTGTGAGACCGATTAGAGGATTTTTTGAAGCCGAGTTTACTGCGTTTTTTTGACGGTGCTGCATGTATCGCGAGGATTAAGCCTAGCTTACGCTTGCCGAGCTAGATCACTTACATCTGCTGAGCCAAATCACGAATCAAAGGCAGCCGTGACTGAATGTAAGTACTCGCCATGGGGAGCTTTTGTGAATCAAAGGTAGGGTCTGCCTTGAGCAGCTCCATCAGCCACTGCAGTACGCCTGAGTCGTCGAGTGTAGAAACTCGGTGGC
>ERZ1740067.1511-NODE-1511-length-15751-cov-5.525675_pt1 | contig 15751 bp, 13 predicted proteins | sample MGYA00581736_ERZ1740067 | MGnify/ENA primary metagenome ERZ1740067 (study PRJEB43018, sample SAMN04849236) | marine metagenome | isolation source: floating plastic debris | place: Pacific Ocean | collected 2008-08-27 | study: EMG produced TPA metagenomics... | reverse complement strand
CACTGAGGCGATTTTCGTTGTACTTTTTGTTGAACTTGCTCCATTCCTCATCAAAGTCAAACGGAGTCATGTGCTCATTGGCCCGTCCGGTAAGCGGTTGTTCACCCTTGAGGATGATTTCTTGCATTTGTTGAGGAAATCCACCTTTAGGTTGCCCCAAATCTCCCTTGAAAAAGTTGATGACTGATTCTGGAAAAGAGAGCGTATTGCCTTTTTCCAGGATATCGGCTTTCGTCAAACCATTGGAAGTCATAAACATCGCAAAATCACCTACTACCTTAGAGCTAGGAGTTACTTTTACAATGTTACCAAATAATTCATTGGCAATGGCGTAGTTTTGTTTGATGGTTTCGAACTGGTCTCCCAATCCCAAAGCGTTGGCTTGGGGACGCAAGTTTGAATATTGTCCTCCTGGAATCTCGTGGTCATATACTTCGGCAGTACCTGCTTTGAGCCCCGACTCGAATGGGTAATAATATTCACGAATTTGTTCCCAGTAATGCGAAAAACTATTAAGCGAACTGAGACTAATGGGATTTTCTCGTTCGTGCCCTTGCATTGCCGCCACCAATGAGTTGAAGTTGGGTTGTGAAGTAAGCCCCGACATAGAACTCAACGCTACATCTACCACATCTACTCCGGCCTCGATGGCTTTGAGATAAGAAGCCGATTGAATAGAAGAAGTATCGTGAGTATGTAAATGGATAGGAATAGATACGTTATTTTTGAGCGCGTTCACCAATTTTTCGGCGGCATAAGGTTTCAGCAAACCTGCCATGTCTTTGATGGCCAAAATATGGGCGCCTTCATCTTCCAGTTGCTTGGCTAGATCCACATAATAGTCGATGGTGTACTTTTGGTTGTTAGGATCCAGTATATCGCCAGTATAGCAAATACAAGCCTCGGCCAACGAATTGGTGTATTCTCGTACTGCCCGAATACTTACCTTCATGTTTTCGATCCAATTGAGCGAATCAAAAATACGGAAGATATCAATGCCATTTTCGGCCGATTTTTCAATAAACTTTTCAATCAGATTGTCCGGATATGCCTTATAACCTACTGCATTGGAGCCTCTCAGCAACATTTGTAATAAAATGTTAGGTACTCTTTTGCGAATTTCCCGGAGCCTTTGCCAGGGGTTTTCTTTCAAAAATCGCATAGATACGTCGAAAGTTGCTCCTCCCCATACTTCCATTGAAAATACATCAGCGTGGGCTTTAGCATAACTTTCGGCTACCCTTACCAAATCCATGCCGCGCATACGAGTGGCCAACAACGACTGATGGGCATCCCGAAAAGTAGTATCAGTATAGTGAATGCATTTTTCGTTTTTGAGCCACTCCACAAAACCTTCTCGCCCCAATTCATTCAAGCGGTCTTTGGTGCCTTTGGGGAAATAAGTGTACTTTTCAAAATCAGGTACTTTTACGATGTCAAATCGTTTGGTAGGGTCTACATACCGTACATCTGGGTTACCATTGACAATGACATTGGCCAGGTAATTTAGAATACGAGTGGCTCGATTGAGTCTTGGTGGGGTATTGAATAGTTCTGGGTGGTCATCGATAAACTTCACCGTGGCTTTTCCAGTATTAAACTCTTCGTGATTGATCACATTGAGCAAAAAGCCTACATTGGTTTTTACCCCTCTCACCCGCATTTCTTCCAGGGCACGACTCAAGCGTTCGCTGGCACCTTTGAGCGTGCGACCCCAGGCCGATACTTTTACCAGGAGCGAATCAAAGAAAGGAGAAATGGTGGCTCCTGCGTAGGCGTTTCCGGCATCGAGGCGAATACCAAAGCCCGAACCACTGCGGTAAGTATTGAGGGTACCATAATCTGGCTGAAAATTGTTTTCTGGATCTTCAGTGGTCACCCTACATTGGATGGCGTGCTCATGGCATTCTACCGATTCCTGAGAATGGAGCCGCAAAACATCATCAGATAATTGGTGACCTTTGGCAATGAGAATCTGAGAGCGCACAATATCAATTCCGGTTACTTCTTCGGTAATGGTATGCTCTACTTGTACCCGAGGGTTAACTTCTATAAAGAAAATGTTTTCTTCGCGATCTACCAGAAACTCTACCGTTCCTACATTGTTGTAATTTACCCGCTTGCAAATGGCCAATGCATATTGATAGAGCTTTTCTTTAGCTTCTTGAGAAAGTGTAATACAAGGGGCTACCTCTACCACTTTTTGGAAACGTCGCTGTACTGAACAATCCCGTTCAAACAAATGGACCATATTGCCGTGGCTATCAGCCATGATCTGTACCTCGATGTGTTTGGGGTTTTGAACGTATTTCTCCAAGAATACCGTGTCATCACCAAAAGCTTTCAATGCTTCGCTGCGGGCTTCTTGATAGGCTTTGGTCAACTCCGCATCGTTTTTCACGACCCGCATTCCTCGGCCACCTCCTCCAGCAGAGGCTTTTACCATGATAGGATAGCCAATTCTTTGGGCTTCAGTCAGCGCAATTTCCACCGTATCTAGTTTAGCCTGACTGTCTTCTATTACGGGTACTTGGGCTTGCTTGGCAATTACTTTAGCCGATACTTTGTCTCCAAGTTGTTCCATTACCTCGGGCTCGGGACCCACGAAAATAATTCCTTCTTCGCGACAACGACGAGCAAAGTTGACATTTTCTGACAAAAAACCATACCCAGGGTGGATCGCGTCTACCTGATGTTTTTTGGCAACATTAATAATTTCTTCAATGTTCAAATAAGGTTTTAAAGGGTCGTTATTTGCCCCAATCTTATAGGACTCGTCCGCTTTGTAGCGGTGAAGAGAATAGCGATCTTCATAGGTGAAAATAGCTACCGTAGTGATTTTTAGTTCTGAGGCGGCTCTTAATACCCGAATGGCAATTTCCCCCCGGTTGGCAACCATTAATTTTTTGATGGGTCGTAATTCTTGAGTCATAGTATATAATTTACAGAAGACTTTTCCTCGTCAAGAGGGTTTGTTCTAAGTAGGCACAGTGGAATAGTGTAATACAAAAGTCTAACTAAAGTGATGCACGTTTTGTAATGATAAACCATTGACATCAGTCAAGTGAAGTGAATATCAAGATTCGTTTTTGCGTAACATCAAAGTATGATTCATAATAATGGGGTCAATTTAATAAATAATGAGGCGTAGACAATTATTTGTTAAATTTTGAACCAAAGAAAAAAGGAATGCATTGTAATAAACTTGTAATTTGACAAGACCAAATTTGAGTATGTTGATCGGTTGGGCAATTATCTCCTGAAATTTTGCTGCACTTTTAAAAATAACTGATGCATTATCCATAGACTCACCTGATCACCATAAAAGCTTTGGTTGTAGTAAATATATAGAACCAGGAGTGATGAAAAATGAGCCCAATAAACTGAAATTAGAAAATTTAAAGGCAGTTTTATAACTGATGTAAGAAATGACGAGAAATTGAATGGAAATGGAGACCCAGCCTACTTTTTAAAGATTGGTAATCTTCTTGATATAGACCAAAATTACAAGATAGAGGTTTATTTTTGAGTAGTTTGGATGTGATGCTCGAGAAATAAATTGCATTGTTTTTAGTTGGTAATGTTGTTTAAACCTCTTAAATGTACAATTTTGACTAAAAAATTATGTGCTAACTGATAGTATGGCCGATCATTCTAAAATAGAATAACGTATTTAATATTGAGTCTCTAACCTCAAAGCATAATTGTAAAACATCAAATATCTAGATGTAAGTTTTTGTGAGTATTTTTACTGGTAATGCTAGTAATAATTACTATTTGACATCACAAAGAAAAACGACAGAGAATTACAAAACGAGCTATTTTTTCTAGAAAAAAGTTTGAGTGCTATGAGAAGATTCATTTACCCATTTGCAATTTTTTACTGTTTACCAATCTTGATTCCTTAAAGGCTCAAGAAAACCGTCACCTAATTAGGCAAGTACAGATCAAGCTTAAAAGAGCTGAAAAATTGTTTGACAGTGAACAGTTTTTGAAAGCAATTGATGCCTACAAAGAGTTATTAGGAACCGTGGCCAGTGGTCAGCTGGAGTTGCCCAATAAGGAAACCGAACTGAACGCCCACTTGAGACTGGGCTTGTGCTATTTGTATGGCACCAATCAATCGCTGGCGTTGCAACCACTTAGATATGCCCACCAGATCAACCCCGATTATAGCCCTTTGTTAGACTTTCACTTGGGAGATGCATTTGTGTATAATCGCAAATACTATGAGGCGGTCAAATCTTACCAAAGTGGCATCGATAAATCACGAAATGTGAAATCAAGATATCTAGAACTTATTCATGATCGAGTGTCTAAAGAAGATTTTGTCAAAGTATCGAACAAGAGGATCAAGGAAGCTAATTTTGCCAAAAAATTGATTGGTAACCCCTTGCAAGCAAGCATTTACAATTTGGGCCCAAAAATAAATACCCGGAACAACGAATATGCCCCGATTGTATCCGATGATAACTCAATGTTGATCTTTACCGGAAGTCAGGACAGTGATGAACAAGAAGATGTGCTTATTTCGCATACTAAAGAGAGGAAATGGGAAGCTAAAGAACCTTGGAAACATTTCAATTCTAAGCATCACGAATCAGCGGTTTTTCTTTCATTGGATGGGAACCGTTTACTGATTTATCAGGATTTTGGAAATGGAAACTTGTATGAATCTAACTTGAATATTGATACTGGCCCAAAGTACCGCCAATCTACCATTACAAGTATAAAGAAAAGGCGTAGTAGGAGCCGAAAAAAGAAGCAACGCCATAGAAAACATATGAGTCGTGGGAAGGTTTCTTCTTCTCAAAAAACCAAGCAGGCTTGGAGCAAACCCAAAGGCTTAGGCAAACGAATCAATTCTAAATATCGTGAAACGTCGGGTTGCTTGAGTGCTGATGGAAAAACCTTATACTTTACCAGTGATCGCCCAGGAGGATTTGGAGGTTTGGATATTTACATGGCCAAAAAAGGGCGCAAAGGTCGATGGAGCAAACCCATCAACCTTGGCCCAAAAGTGAATACTCCTTACGATGAAGAGGCTCCTTTTTTGCACCGCGATGGCACTACATTGTACTTCAGCTCGGTTGGTCACAACTCTATTGGCGGCTTCGATATTTTCAAGGTAGCCATCATAGGCAGAAACAAGTATTCGGAGGCAGAAAATCTAGGATTTCCAATTAATAGCCAGGCCAACGATATGTATTTTGTTTCTAATGATAAAAATCATCGTATTGCCTACTTTTCTTCCGATCGGTCGGGTGGAGTAGGGGGGAAAGACCTCTATCGGGTAATTATGAATTCGGGGTCTAAAAAACCACTCACCAAAGGGGATTTGTTGAGTTTCAGGGTATTCTTTAAATATAAAGACTCCAGTATCCCTCAAAAATCGTTGCCTGCAGTAGAAGGGTTATTAAGTTTTATGAAAAATAATCCAGGGCTCACCATTGAAGTAGGAGGACATACCGATAATGTAGGTACCAAACAAAATAACGAAGCACTTTCACAGCAAAGAGCAGAAGTGGTATACAATTGGTTGATTTCAAAGGGAATAGACGAAAAACGATTGGTAAAAAAAGGCTATGGTTCCAAAAGCCCTGTCATCCCCAATGAGCCCCATTATGCCCGTATCTTAAATCGACGTACCGATTTTAGAGTAGTAGAGGTGAGACAGCAATGATTTATTTTATATTGTTAAATGGCTACATTGTTCCGCCTTCGGCTGATTGTTAAATGGTTGCGCAAAGCGAAGCAAAATATTAAATTGTTCCGCCTACGGCTCATTGTTACATTGTTAAATGGTTGCGCAAAGCGATGATTAATTTCTTATTTTCGCAAATATGATAATAATAGTATTGTATCGCTTTGCGCTACTGTGGACTATGGACTATCGACCGTGGACTAAATAAAACTACCAACTATTGACTACCCACTCCCAACTAAAAAAAAACCTGATCCTTGAGCGTGAAAAACATATTGAGTAACAACAAGCAAATTACCCAAACTACAATGAGGTACATCTTGGACCCTGCTACAAAAATACGTTTGAATACCTGCTCTTTGGAAGGTGGCGTGTGCCTGAGGATAAAGTAAACTCCAATAGAAATGAGTGCCAGGTTGAATAAAAACATCAAGAAACCCAGATACGAAAACACATAATCTGCCACATCATAAGCAGTGGCCTGAAGAAAATATTTTTTAGAGTAATTAAATGATAAGAAATAGCATATAGGGAATAGCGTAACCAATGCGTCTAGTAAAAGAAATAGACGAAACTGCTGATTCAACTTGATCATTTTTAAAAACTTATAATTTGATGTCTTTTGTATAGTACAATTATACGTTTCAAAAAGTTGTAATAAAAATTTGAAATCCATTTTGAATAATTCCGGTAAAAGAATTATTATTGTAGCAAGCGATTGAGCAATATCTAAAAAGCTCAATCGCTTACTTGTTTTATGGTCATACTGGTTTTACCCTGCCAAATACTATGGAGAAAAGACTCATATTTGATAGTCAATTGATACAAATTACGATCAGCCGTCTTTGTCACGAATTGATAGAAAATCATCAAAACTTTGATGACTCTGCAATTCTAGGGTTGCAACCTCGAGGCATTTACCTGGCAGAGCGCCTAAGACAACGTTTGGTGGAAATTACTGGTCAAAAAGTATCGCTAGGCTACCTGGATGTGACCTTTTACCGTGATGACTTTCGTCGTTCGAAAAGTACCCTGAAGGCCAATGCCACCAAAATAGATTTCATTGTAGAAGGCAAACGGGTAATATTGGTAGATGATGTGTTGTATACCGGACGTACCGTAAGGGCTGCCATGGATGCCATGAACGCTTTTGGGCGCCCCGAGCAGGTAGAGTTATTGACTTTGGTAGACAGAAAATATACCCGCCACTTGCCCGTAGAAGCCAACTACATTGGGCGACAGGTAAATACCTTGCAGTCACAACGGATAAAGGTAGAATGGAAAGAGCAGGGGGCTGCCAATGACAGTATTTGGTTGGTAGAAAAAGAGGAATAGTTATTTGTTGGCACCCACAAGAATGAAGCTAATCAAACCCCTATTGTTTTCGATCTAATCAAGGTGACTATCACAATTTGACTCCTGAAACCACTCAATTGCCTCGTTTTCGCTACCAACAAACCGAATACTAAATTCAAATCCTTGACCTTGAATAAGGCTTACCAAAGTATTGAGGGCTACTTTTTGAAAATTGTTGCGAGGGCGTATGATCGCTACCGATAATTGTTCTCCCAATGTTCTTTGTACTTGATACACAAATGAGGTGAGAAACCAAATTCTTGATTTAGGGGTGTCGTATTCCAGGTGATGGTTATTGAGGATGATGTGAGTGATTTTATGCTCTTTTGCTTTTTGAATAAGCAAAAGCATTACTTCCTTATAATCGTCAAACTCAACCCTATTTGATAGCCTCAATAATATATAACCAATAGTATTTTCGACAAAAACTATGGCAGTTTTCGTGTCATTTTCAAATAATTTTTTCACAAGTAAGCACTTTTATATTTTTCTCCCGATGCGAATGTACACAAAAATGTAGATAAGCATCTCACTATTAAGAATTAAAATCAGGAAGAGATCAGCCCTATTGGTTTGAACTGCCCGATAGATAGGCAGTCAATCGTTGTTTTTGGTGAGTACCTGAACGTACTTTTGCAAACCTCTGAACAAGATGCAGTGTTTGATTGATATGAAGGATGAATGGGTTATATTATTTGAAGGTGATTTCTAAATCATTAAAATAAGAATAAGGGGAGGTATGGTATTCTTTCTTGAAAGCACGCAAAAAAGTATTTTTCGAGTTAAATCCTATTTCCAATGCAATACCCAATAAATTACGGTGTCGGTGTTCTTCTAGTGGAACCACTTCAATAAAGTATTGTACCCGATAAGTATTGATATATTCGGAAAAACTTTTTTTGTAGCATTGATAAATTACCGAGGACAAACAAGCCGGTTTTTGATTGAGCATTTCGGCCAATGTATAAATCGTGAGGCTATGTCTCACAAAAGGTTTATGACAATGCATGAATTTTTCAAGTTTTTCCCTGACCTTTTCCATCTCCGCCAAGTTGTTTGACCTTCGGGATTGAGACGAAGTGATTGGGTTAGATGCATCCTGAGGCTTAAGTACAAATTGGTAGATTAAATAATAACCAGACCCAATAATCAATGACAAAAAGAGATATTGAAATGCAGTAAATAAATTGATATCGAGATCAAACAAGTTGAGAGAATAAGTCGATGAACAGCAAACAAACCCAATTAAAAGAGTAAAAAATGCGGTGAATAAACGCTGGCAAGAGTAATGATCCAGGGTATATTCCTGGTGTCTTTTTACGGCTCTGAATGCAACGAAAAGGTAAATATAATTGACAACAAAGGCGCCTATAATCGTACTTGCCTTGATCCATAGCAGTAAATGTGAAGGAGCTAGATTGGCCTGAATCACCAGAATGATGGCATAGCATTGTAGGGGGACTAAGTGATAATATATTGCCTTCCTGCCCAAAGGTGGTAATCTTAGGATGGTTCGGATACTAAAATAAAAGAATGGGGCGTGCAAATAACCCAAGGCTACAAAATATGCCTGAGGTTGAACAAAGTTTAGTTCAGATGCCAAGTGAACAAGAAGCAGTAAAATGAGCCAAAACAAAAAAAACAAGGCATAGACACCATTTATGGTCTGTTTTTTTACTTTTTTGTGAACACCCACAAGTAAGACGATACCAATAATCAATGCCAACACTAAAGAACCACAGGACCACCTAAAATTTTCCATTGAATTAACTAATGCTTTGTGAATTATACAATCGTGATAAAATGTATGAATATGGGTGACGCTACTTGAAAGAGCACACCACTACATTGGAATCTGGTTTGTGGATATTAAATTCACTAATGAAGGATTGTGAGATAGCAAGGGGTTTTGTAATTTTCGAGGATTAAAATCAGTACATTTGCTTTTATGACTGAGATTGAATTACATCTAAAAAAAGATGCTTACCTCAAAAAAATAATAGATGCATCGACTGAGAGATTGACCCTTGAACCTCCTCAACGAGATATTTATCTGGCATTGGTGAGGTCGATCCTGGGGCAACAACTGTCTACGAAGGCAGCTGCAACTATCTATCAACGCTTTTTAAATCTTTTTCCTGAAAGTTATCCTACTCCTACATTGGTTACGAGTTCATCAATCGATACGTTAAAATCAGCAGGTTTGTCTAAACAAAAGGCCACTTATATTCAAAATGTTGCTGATTTTTCAATCAACCCAGGACTTGAGTTTGATACTTTGAACGTAAAAACCAATGAAGAAATTATTCAGTACCTCACTAAAATCAAAGGTGTGGGACGCTGGACAGTAGAAATGTTATTGATGTTTGCTTTTCAGAGGTTGGATGTATTTGCCGTAGATGACTTGGGGATTCAGCAAGCGATCAAGAAGTTGTACGGCCTGAAAGAAGAAAAAAAAGAGCTGAAAAACAAAATGATAGAAATTGCTGCGCCTTGGAAGCCTTATCGTACGATTGCTTGTCGTTATCTTTGGCGGTGGAAAGACAATACTCCAGTAGACGATACTGAAAAATAAAAAGGGGAATTATAAGTAATGAGGTTTTGGACAAATTACCATGGGCATTCCAATTATTGTGATGGAAGCCACATATTAGAGGAATACATCAAGTGTGCCATTTCCCAAAATGTAAAAGCATATGGGTTTTCGAGCCATGCACCGCTTCCTTTTTTAACAGATTGGGCCATGCCTTATGAGCATTTAGTATTATACTTTAGAGAAATTGATGTTTTAAGGCAGAAATATGTCAATCAAATTCAGATTTATACTGGGTTAGAGCAAGATTATGTGCCTGAGTTTGGTTTAATCCATAAACATTTACCCCAATTGGATTACATAGTAGGATCGGTACATTTTGTAGACCGCTTTGTCGATGGGAGCTATTGGGAAATAGACAATACCACTCAGATTTTTAAAAAGGGGTTGAACAATATTTTTCAAGGCAACATAGGGCAAGCAATCCAGAGATATTATGCGCTCATCAGAGAAATGCTGCAAGTGCAAAAACCAGCCATTTTGGGGCATTTAGATAAGATTAAAATCCATAATAGACACGAAAACTTTTTTGATGAATCGGAGGCTTGGTATCGGGAAGCGGTAGAGGAAACTTTGTGGGAGGTGGCCCAAACCAATACAATTGTGGAGATCAACACCCGCGGTATTTACAAAAAGAAAACCCAGGAGACTTATCCTAGTCGTTGGATCATCGAGAGAATGAAAGCGTTAAATATACCTGTCATGATCAATTCAGATGCACATCATCCTCAAGAAGTGATCAAGGCGTTCTCAGCTACGGCCCAGTTATTAAAAGACATTGGATACAAGACTTTGCGGGTATTATGGAATGGTGAGTGGCAAGATCTTGCTTTTTGCGAAAAAGGAATCGATTGGAAATGAGAAAGGTTTTACAAGGAATATTCTATTTGGTGTTAGGAGGAGTGTTTGTAGGGACAGGCCTCAAGACATATTCACGTTACCATATGTTGAGCCAGCGTCTGAGTCAAGCTACCGGAAAAGTTGTCAAACTCTATAAGGTAAAAGACCGCAAGCAGGCTGTGTATCCTCAGGTGAGTTTTCGGGATACTACTGGTAAAACACATTTTTACACCAGTGATTTGACTTTTACTGAGCGAAATATATCGATAGGTGACACCTTGCTATTGTTGTACAACCCTCAAAAACCTCAAGAGGAGGTATTTATATACAGTAGCTTCAATCGTTCGTGGCTACCTTGGATCCTGGTAATTGTCGGGAGTATTTTTCTATTAGCAGGTGGAGGCGTTATTTATAAGGCGGCTCGTAAGCGATCGAACCGCCAAAAACAATGAGGATTTATCTTAAATATCCAGTCCGGAAACGTGTCTCGAGTACTTCCTGAATCTTTTCAATCGTTTTAAAGATATTACGAATGGTTTGTCGTTCTAACTTATTGAATTTATTAGGATCAATGTATCTACCAGAGTTGCCTGTTTTTAGTCCGTGAATAGCTCTATGCCTCATCAGGATTTCATATCCCATGGCAGCCGCCTCACACAGCGGAGCCAAATTCTGATCCAATGCCGCTACTTGCTCAAAGCGTTCAAAAGTACTTCCAAAAGCCTTTATTTTGTGCTCATAAGCCAACACCCTGGCCGCATCGATCAAGGGAACCATGGCTCTAGACTTGATGTCAAATTGGTTTTTGTAAGCGCCACTTTTCTCTACTATAAAACTCCGGAAAAAACTAAGTGGAGGAGGGTTGGTGAGCGCTTTTTTGGCCAAATAGGGTAGAAAAAGGTTGGTTTTTTCTATTTCCTGAAGAATAAATGTTTTGAGATCATTTCCCAAACTTTCGTCTCCTCCTACTGGGCGAAAATCAAAAAAGATGCTCACGTGCATCAACGAATTATGATCAGGCTCGCTAATCCATTTGTTAAAGTATTTTTGCCATCCACTTACCGACTGGTTCCATTTGGGATTGCTGGCCATCATATCACCAGGACAGCTCTCAAAACCACATTTCATTAAAATGTTGATGACTTCTTTGCCCAAAGCCAGAAAATAATCACGAGCCGGTTTTTCATCTCCTGGTGCGGGGTCATCATAAATAATGGCGTTGTCCAAATCGGTTCTAAGCAACTGCTCTTTGCGACCTTCGCTGCCCATAGACAAAAACGTAAAACGAAGGTTGGGTACTTCCCAGCCTTGTTTTTGTAGTATTTGGGTAGCCAGGTGAATGGCTCGCCTAATGAGCGAATCATTGATTTCACTAATGATATTAGAGATGAAAGGAACTGCTACTTCATTTTGTAAATAACTCCAAACCAATTTTTCGGCTTTTTCTCTAATGACTACAAGTCGTTCTACATCGTTTGTAATAGAGATTTGCTTTGCCAAAACGGCCGGGTTATTTCCTTGAGCAATCAACAAGTCTCTTTGAGAAATGACTCCAATTGCCGGAGATTGCTGAGTGCCATCTTCGGTGACACAAAAGTGAGTTACTTTGTTGTTGACCATAAACAACATAATCTCAGAAACAGACAAATTGGGTTTAATTGTCTTCACTGGAGCACTCATAATCTCAGTGACCGTCTGGGTTTTGATGGTTTCCTGTTTGGCCACTACTTTACGGCGAAAGTCAGAATCGGTAATGATGCCCAAAGGGTGATTTTTTTCATCTACTACTAAAATGGAACCCACATTAAATATAGACATGATTTTGGCGGCTTCCCACACGGTGTGAGTAGGACTACAGCTCACAATTTGTTTAACTGGGTTCACTTTTAAGGTATCGGTATCTTGCAGGGCAATACCTTGAGGCAACTCTTCTTCGCGCAAAGCAAGCAAACGTTTTACCTTGGTCATGTCTTTGAGGTTATCGGTGATGCCTCCCGAAGCAAAACCTGCCGCAAAGTACATAGCCACTTTGGGGTTGTTTTCCATCAATTTGGTAAACGGAGCAATGGGGATGGCATACAGCAAGGTTTCTTCGGCCACTACTGCCGTAGAAAGGTAGTGATCGTTTGCCATGAGAGGGCGTAATCCAAATACCGACCCTTCATCACATTCATCCAACAATACTTCGGTATCATTGTGCTTTCGCTTGAGTTTAATGTTACCTTTTTTTACCACAAAAACCGTGGGTAGGGGAGCTCCACCTTCACTAAAAAGGATGTCACCCACCTCAAAATAATTTAAATTGACATGACTAGCTAGCTCATGCAGTTCCTGCTCTTTGAGTTGGTCAAACGGAGGATATTGTTTCAAAAAATCGACGACACTCTGAACAATTGTTTCTGAAGGCATCAGGGACAGTGATTAGATTCTGAAAATTCAACAATTGGAAATTAAAGTTGGCTAAAAGTGCAACATCTATTCCAGACTCGGTGCAAGTTAAAGAAATAAAGATTGATAATGATGAGGGGTAATCTTAAAATATTGACAGGTAAGAAAAATTTATAAGTTTAGTGGAAGCAAATATTAAGAAAAGACGAATTGAGCCTGACTTGGGTAAAAAACAGTAATTTATGAAGAATACTTTTCTGATGCGCTTATGGCTTGTAATGTTAAGAAAGAAAGGCTGATCTGACAAGGCACAAAAATACATCAGCCTCAAGACTGATGTATCAAATAATGGTTAATAATTTTTAGAACCTGTGGTCAATCAGCCAGAACAGCTTCGCGTTGAATCGTTTGATTATCGCTAGGCGAAACACCCAGGCATTGTTCCAACGATCTCCGTTCTTCGGAAGAGAGCTTTAGACATTCTTTGGCAACGTGTTTTCTTGATAAAAACTCGGCATAATCTAAAACCTGTAATTGTACATCTCGAGGTAGTTGATCAAGTTGACTCATCAATCTGGTTGTAATATCCATAGTAATTTTCAAAGTTTAACAGTTAGGGGATAATTTTGGTATCACTACTATCAAATATAATAATTTATATTTAATATAAAAGGTATATTCTTGATTTTATCCTATTATTTGAGGGGAAATACTTAAAGTAATTTTTCCAATACGATTCTATAATCATTTATATCATCTTTGGGAATGACCTCTACAATGTTGAACCCGTTCTTTAGCCCAAAAATGAGCATCGGTTTTAGATAATTACGAGTTTTGAATCTTATGTGAGTAAAGCCTTGTTCTTTGGCCCATTTTTCTTGACGACGAGCCAAATGCCAGGCTATTTGTTGTTGGCGGTATGAAGGCAAAACACCCCCCATCCAACTATAAAAAACCTGATTAGTAAGCAATTGATAGCCCACCTTGAAACCAATGGGGATTTGGTTGTCCCAAGCCACTAGTATGAGGTGTCGCACATCTTTTAGTCGTCGTTGATATTCCTCAATAGGGTATGATGAATGAAACTCAGGGATTTGTTGAGCAATTTTTATAACCTCCGAAATAGTGCCTTCACGAATGGTAAATGGTGTGGTCATGTTGGTAGATAAGGGAGGGTCCAAGAAATAGTCTCCCTATTAGAGCCTGTGATTTTGCGGATAGATAAGGCTATTTTTTGCACCCATAGCAGGGCTACGGGTAATGAAAATAACGCAATATATTCGTGAAATAGCGGTTATTAATTGGGTATGTTATTTTTTGGATGCTCCCTTGACTTGAATGTCATCACTTTTATCTATCAAATAAATGATCAACTGATGAATATAACGACCCAAGAAATGATAAGTATTGAAGGTCAGGCCGCCCACCTTTGGAATGAATACCTGCAAGTAGCCGATTTTTCGAACGACCAACCCAGCAAATCAGACGGGAATTTTTGGCCAAATTATACTGGCTTGATTGATTTCTCGCACAATCACCGCATCGACCTATCTTCTGACAAAGCCTTGATAAGTAAAGGTTTACAACAATTTGTAGCAACATTTCGGAATAAGTTTCAATGTTTCAAAGAGTTAGTATCCTTGTTTTTGTTGTTGGCCCGGTTCTTTGTGCTGGTGTTTTTGGCCATCTCCATTATTATGTACACGTTTGGCGAAGATGTGGTGCAAATGTGGCAGTTGTTGTTTCCTATGTTTATCTTGGTATTCGCGGTTATTTTGGGGGCAATGGTGTTGATCACGCTTATTGGACTTACGGTAGAATGGGTTCGAAGCGTGGTCAAAGTAGAAAAACAAGGGTTGTGCTTCAATACTAAATTGATACGTTGGGATGAGATCCAAAACATTCAATTGATGAACGCCCGCCTAGCAAAAATGAAAATACAGACCCACGATCATCGGGTTTTTCAATACCCAATTAATTTTAGACGCAAAAAACACCAACAGTTCGTTGCGTTATTGCAGAAACAAGTGGGGATGAAATTGGTACTCAGCCAAGACTAAGTTGAGGGTAACATTGTGCAGTAATTGTAAAGTGATTTACCTTTCACGAATTACCCCCATTACCCTTGTTTTTTATCTGCTATCGAGTGATTTTTTTGCGTTTTGCTCGTGCTTTAGGTTTGAGTACCACAAAATACAAGGCCAGGAAAGCTGCCACCAAGGTAGCCGGTATGGCAATCCATAGATTGGTAATCGACAATGCGGCCAACAAGATGGACATGAGCAAGCCTGCGCCAAAAAATACCAAGATGCCAATAATCCAACCATTGTTGCCATCGTCGATTCGGTAGGGCTTTTGTCCCTTTTTTGCTCTTTTTTTAATAGATTTTCTAGAGTGTCTTCGTTGTGCCTTGCGAATGGCCCGTTTCATCATCCATTTTCCCAAACGAGAGTTCAAGAACCGTTGCAATCGTTTGGCTTTTCTGAGGGCTCTTTTTTGCCTCCGTATTTGTCGTTTTTGCCATCTTTGTTGTTTTGTGGTACTTCGGAGCTTGGTTTGATCACGGGGTGCCACTTCAGCCGTGACTGTCGGGTGATTTGCCAAGCCCACTAAAAATAAACTGAGTAGGAGTAGGGATTTGATTTTCATGAAGTTTGTTGGTTATGATTTTTGAATGTATTAAGGTCAAAATCTTCGTCTACGGACTATTGTTGTTCTATTGCTCCGCTGCGCTCATTATTCAATGGTTCATTCCTTCAGGTCTGCTTAGGGCTTCGGATTGCGTGAAGCGACGCTTTGGACCACTGACTATCGCCCAATGCTGTTTCCTTAACACTATTCGAGTCCATATGGCGAGTAGCGTTTCCCCC
>ERZ1740067.1510-NODE-1510-length-15757-cov-6.248058_pt1 | contig 15757 bp, 14 predicted proteins | sample MGYA00581736_ERZ1740067 | MGnify/ENA primary metagenome ERZ1740067 (study PRJEB43018, sample SAMN04849236) | marine metagenome | isolation source: floating plastic debris | place: Pacific Ocean | collected 2008-08-27 | study: EMG produced TPA metagenomics... | reverse complement strand
CCAACGCGAGCCTCCTTGCCGAGATCAACACCAAGCCAATCTCTCACGCCCGCTAAATCCATCCAGCCAAACCCAAGCGCCCAGCACAAGCAGCGCCACCGAGAACCACCCGCCATGCAGATTCAGCCCGCACTCGCAGCCCTGACCCTCACGCCCGCCGTCCTCCTCGCCGCCTCCGGCGAGTCCAGCTGCGGGCACTACGGCTGCATGCACAGCAAGCTCGAAGCCGCCGCCTGGCACGCACGCTTCGCAGCCGACGAAGCCCTCGTCGAGTTCGATCCCGACACCGGTGAGTCGCTCCTCAATTACGCCCCCGATACGCCCGCCGACTTCCTGCACTCCCGGCTCGATCTCTCGATCGCCGATATGAACACCCCCCGCATGGAAGGCCTCGCGACGCACACGCTCACGCCCGTCGGCAAGCCGCTCACGACGCTCAACGTCGACGCGAACCTTCTGCAGATCAACGCCGTCACCGTGAACGGCAATCCCGCCCCGTTCGAGCACGACGGCCAAGACCTCACCATCACCTTCAATCCGCCCATCGAGCTCGGCGCCGAGGCAACGCTCGCCATCGACTACGCCGCGATCGATCCACCCTTTGGCCTGACATGGACGCCCGAGTCCGACCAGTGGCCGGGCAGGCCCGCCCAGATCCACACGCAGGGCCAGCCCGAGACCAACTCCTACTGGTTCCCCTGCCACGACTTCCCCAACGACCGCATGACCACCGAGCTGGTCATCACCGTGCCCGACGGCTTCCTCGCCTCGTCCAACGGCAAGCTCGTCGAGCGCAAGACCATCCTCGGCGATGACGGCACCCGCGCCACCCGCTTCCACTGGCTCCAAGAGCCAACCCACACCAACTACCTTGTCACACTCATCGTCGGCAAGTTCGACGTGGTCGATCTGGGCAACGACGAACTCTCGATGCCCGTCTACGTCCCGCCCGGACGCGGTGCCGACGTGCTCCGCACCTACGGCAACACCGCCCCGATGGTCGAGCTCTACTCACGCCTCTTCGACGAGCCCTACCCCTGGGCACGCTACGCCCAGCTCGTGGTCTGGAACTTCGGCGCCGGCGGCATGGAAAATACCGCCGCCACCACCATGTACGACACCGCCATCTTCTCCGAGGACGGCGCGTACGACCACGACCTCGACGGCCTCATCGCCCACGAGCTCGCCCACCAATGGTTCGGCGACCTGCTCACCTGCCGGACGTGGGAGCACATCTGGCTCAACGAGGGCTTTGCCACCTATTCCGAGTCCCTCTGGTTCGAAGAGCGCGACGGCCGCGTCGGCTACGACACCGACACACTCCGCAACTTCGACAACGTCATCCGCCGCGACATCGGTACCTACCCCGACGCGCCCGGCATGGTCTCGAAGCGCTATACCCACCCCTGGGAGGTCTTCCGCCGCGGCTCGAACCCCTACCCAAAGGGCGCAAGCATCCTCCACATGCTCCGCCGCGAGATCGGCGACGAGCTGTTCTTCAAGACCCTCGCCGACTACATCGACGAGAACCGCCTGGGCAACGTCGAGACCGACCAATTCCGCAAGGTCGCCGAGCGCGTCAGCGGCGAATCGCTCGAGCGTTTCTTCCGCCAATGGACCGAGCGCCCCGGCATCCCCCGCGTCAAGATCGCCACCGATTGGAACGGCTCCGAACTCACGATCAACGCGTCGCAAACCCAGCACATCGACCGCCTCAACCCCGCGTTCGACATCGAGATCCCGTTCACGATCAGCGACACGTCCGGCCGGCTCTCGATGCCGACCCTGCGCTTCGATAGCCGCGAGGCGTCGATGACCATGTCGATGGACAGCCCGCCCGCGTGGATGGCTGTCGACCCGGACCTGCACATCCTCGCCGAGTGGACCGTCAACGCACCCGACGACTGGCACCGCACGCTCGCCCAAGCCGGCCCGACCCTCGGCGCCCGTGTCCAGGGCGTCCGCGGTTTGCGAGCGACCGAGAGCACCGAACACGTGCAGACGCTCGTGACGCTCGCGCGCGATCCGAACGCCCCGTCATTCCTCCGCGAGCAAGCCGCCCGCGCCGCCGTCGAGCTGTCGTCGGCAGAGGCTGTCCCGGACCTGCTCGCGGGAGCGGCAGACGACCCGGCCGTTCGCCGCGTCACGCTCGACGAGTTCAACTCATGGGTCGTCGACGGCCCCGACGAAGACGACACCAACAGCGACGCCACGGTCAAGGACGTCGACGAGTCGATCGTTGCCGCGATCGCTGCCACAGCCCGCACCGATCGCAGCGCCCGCACACGCCAGCAAGCACTCATCGCCCTCGGCAGGCTCAACGCACCCGACGCGCTCAATGTGCTCATGTCCGCCACCGCGACCGACTCGCAGAATGACCGAGTCCGCCAGGGCGCACTCGACGGCCTCGTCCTGCTCGACGATCCACAGGCCCTCGACACGGTGCTCCTCCACGCCCGCCCCGGCACCAGCAACCGCACCCGGCCCGTCGCGATCCGTGCCGCCGTCAAGCTCGCAAGCCACGACCAAGACGCCGTCTTCGACACGCTGCGCACCATCGTCGAGACCGACCGCGAGAGCCGCAGCAAGAACGCCGCCGCCCAAGCGCTCGTCTCACTCGAAGACGCCAGAGGTGTCGCGGCCCTGCAGTCAGCGTCCAGATCCGCACGCGACCCACTCACCAGCCAACGCATGGCAGATCTCGCCACCGAGCTCCAAGAGATCGTCGGCAACTAACGAGATCGCGACTCTTTCCAGCGCCGCACAAACGCCGCGTACTGCTCGGGCGTGTCGATGCCCGTATGGCTCGACTCCCCCACCGCCACCGCGATCCCGTGCCCATGCTCAAGCACGCGCAACTGCTCCAATCGCTCAGCCATCTCGAGCGGCGTCGCCGCGAGCGATGCGTACGCATCCAGAAACGCCCGGCGATACGCGTAGATACCCACATGCCGAAGCACGCCCGCCCCGCCAGGCTCGGCCCGGTGTGGAATCGCGCTGCGGGAGAAATACAGCGCCCGCCCCGTCGCCGCCACAACAACCTTCACCACATTTGGATTTCCGACGTCACCCGACATCGGCGTCGCGACCGTCGCCATCGGGCAATCGCTCCCGACCAGCGCTGCCACCGCGAGATCGATCGTCTCCGGCTCGATCTCGGGCTCATCGCCCTGCACATTGACGACAACATCGTCCGCCGCGAGCCCGAGCACACCCGCCGCCTCACGCAATCGGCTCGTGCCGTTCGGATGCTCGCCCGTCCGCACAACCTCGCCGCCGAACGCCTCGACAGCCTCAACGACCTCGACGGCATCGGTCGCAACAACTACCTGGGCGATACTCGACGCCCGGGCCGCCGCCTCGACTACATGTTGGATCAGCGTCTTGCCCGTCTCCGCCGCAAGCACCTTGCGCGGAAAACGCGTCGAACCCAGCCGAGCCGGCACGATCGCGACCGCTCGATTGCCATCAACTGTCACGCCCGACGCCATCACGCCAATCAGCCCGCAAGCTCGGCAACGAGCGCCTTGAGCGCATCGCGCCGGGCACGGATATCGCGATAGTTCAGCTGCTGGATCGCGATCGCCGACGCGAGCTTCTCGGCTTCCTTCGCGGCCTCGACTTCTTGATCACGCTCGGCCTTCTCCTGCAACGCCGCCATCAGCGCGTACCGCATGCCCATGTCGCCCTCGCTGGTCTCCGCCACGCCCCGCTCGACGCCGTCGCGCAGCGTGTCAACCGCCTCGGCGAGCCATCCCATCTTCTGGAACGCCAAACCAAGATGCTCGATCGACGAAGCCTGCGTTTTCTTGTCGCCCTTCGCCTCTTGAAAGAGTGCGACCGCGTCCTCATACTTGCCCAGCGCGTACTCCCGCAGCGCGAGCTGGTGCTTCATGCCGAGATCCGTCGGGTAGTTCTCGACCCGCGCGGCCAGCTCCTCACGCTCGATCTCAAGGAACTTCTTCTGGGCAGCCTTGAAGCGCGCCGAAGCATCGCCCGCGCCACCCGCCGCCTCGGCCGCCTTTCGGAACTCCCCAAGCTTCCGCCGAGCCCGCCGGATGCGGATGTCCCCGGCCATCTGCCGAAAACGAAACTGCTGCGTGTCCGCGTGCGCCTTCTTCAGCACCCCAAGCGCCCGCTCCTCGTCCGCATTGGTCCCACGCTCGAGCAGCCGTTTCGCCAGCGCCGTGATCGTCGGGAGGTCGTCCGGCCGCTTCGCGTACTCCTCCTCGGCCGTGCGCACGAGCCGATCGAGCGTGTCCTCGCTCTTAACGATCCGCTCGCCCTCTTCGAGCTCGCGCTGCGCATCCGCGTTGCGAATGTTCTTGCGAAACCCGCCCGCCTCACCCGACTCATCGAACCCGCCCCGCGACATCGTCGCCTGCGCCGACAAATTCCGTACCTCGGTCGCCAGCGCGTTGTCATCGGGCGCAAGACGCACGGCCGTCTCGCCGGCCTTGGCTGCGAGGTCGTACGCGCCGATCTCCTGCAGCGACTTCATCAGCTTGACGAACGCGTCCTTCTTCGGCTTCGGGTCGGCAGCCATCAGCCGCAGCGTCTGCTCGGCGATCCAATAGGTCGGCTCGATCAGCCCCGCCTTGCCGCCGTACTCTGCCGCCCGAATCGCCGAACTGCTGTCCGTCGGCTTCGTCCCCCACGCGAGCAACGCCGCGAGATATTTCTCGACATTGCCCCGCCCACCGAACGCCTTGGCCGTCTCCTTGCTCAGCTTCTTGTTGCCCGCGCCGTTCCAGCTCGTTGCCGCGCTCCAGAAACCCTCGAGACCCGTCATGCTCGACGGGTCCTGCCGCAGCCCGCTCAACCAGAGCTGCATTGCGTACTCGTGGTTCGACGCCTGCTGCACCGTCCTGGCGTGTTCAAAGAATCGCGCAGCCTTCTCCGGCGAAGCGGTTGTAGGAGCCGATGCGTCCGCACCGCTGTCACCTGCCGCGTCCGACTCCTTCTTCTTTCCGAACATCGCCAAGCCCAGCTCCTCAGAGTCCGCGGGTCATCTCACCACCTGCACGACGCGGCATCATACGGACCCCACCGCCAACGCGCCGCCCCCACCCCTCGCTACCATGCCCGCGTGAGCACCGACCCCGCACAACTGCGCATCGTCACCTACCCGCACGCCGCCCTCCGCGAGCCCGCCAAGCCTGTCGGCACCGTGACCGATGAGGTCCGCGCCATCGCCGACCGCATGGTCGAGCTCATGTTCGAGGCAGAGGGCATCGGGCTCGCCGCCCCACAGGTCGGCCTGCCCCTTCGCCTCTTCGTCTGCCACGTTCCGGAGGCCGACGAACGCTCCGCGACCGCCTCGCCCGTCACCGCCACCGCGCACCCGACCGTCTACATCGACCCCGTCATCACGAGCCCCGAGGGCCCGATCCTGCCCATGGACGAGGGCTGCCTCTCCCTGCCCGATATCACCGGCGAGGTCCTCCGCCCCGAGCACGTCACCATCGAGGCGACCAACCTCCACGGCGACCGCTTCACGCACACCGGCGAGGGACTCCTCGCCCGCTGCTGGCAGCACGAGCTCGACCACCTCGACGCCGTGCTCATCATCGACAAAATGACCCAGCTCTCCCGCCTCAAGAACCGCAGCGCCATCCGCCGCCTCGAACGCTCGGCCTAACCCAACCCATTTCCAATGCCAGACCGACCGCTCGACATCGTCTTCCTCGGCTCGGGCGCGTTCGGCCTGCCGACGCTGCAAGCAATCGCCCAATCCCACACCATCACCGGCATCATCACCCAGCCCGACCGCCGCGCCGGCCGAGGCTCGAAGCTCACGCCTACACCGATCGCCGCCTGGGCCGCCGAGCAGCTAGCCGACGTGCCGCTGCTCAAGCCCGAGCGCATCAACACCGCCGAAGACACCGCGGCCGCCCGCGCTCTCAAGGCCGACGCCTGGGTCGTCATCGCGTTCGGCCAGAAGCTCGGCAAGCCGTTGCTCACAGAGCGCTTCGCGGTCAACCTGCACGCCTCGCTCCTCCCCCGCTGGCGCGGCGCCGCCCCCATCAACGCCGCAATCCTCGCGGGCGACACGAAAACGGGCAACTCGGTCATCACCCTCGCCGATCGCATGGACGCGGGGCTCGTGCTCGGGCAATCCACACGGCCCATCGAGCCGCACCACACAACCGCCGATCTCCACGGTCTGCTCGCAAGCGACGGCCCAGCGCTCGTCGACCGCGTCCTCACCGAGCACGCCAGCAACCAACTCGCGCCCGTGACCCAAGACGATTCCCTCGTCACCCTCGCGTCCAAACTTTCGCGCGACGACGCCTGGGTCGATTTCACAACGCCGGCCGCCGACGCCCGTAACCGAATCCACGGCCTCAACCCGTGGCCCGGCGTGACCACCCAGTTCCGCGATGCACCCCTCAAGCTCCTCCGCGCCGAAGCGATCGAACACAGTCACGCCGAACAACCCGGCACGATCCTCGACCCCGCCGCCGGCACCGTTGCTTGCGCGCCCGGCACCGCCCTCCGACTCATCGAGGTCCAGCCGGCCGGCAAGCGCCCCATGCCCTGGGCCGATTTCGCTCGCGGCCGATCGCCCGCAAGCGGCGAGCGGAGCATCGGAAAGACGCTCTCATGAGCCTCCTCACGCTCTGGGACCTGCTGCGCAAACCCGCTGCGCCGCCCGTGATCGTGCGGCCGGGCAGCCAACCCACGCGATCGAAACGAACGCGCGCCAAGTCGCCGCGAGCAACCCCCGCGCTCGACCGCTACCAAACCATGGAACGCACCATGCTCGCCGAGCACAACATCCGCGTGCGCAAATGGCGCACGTCACGCTCGGGCGTCGCGTGGGAGGTCCACTACCGCGACGGCACCATCTCCCGGCTCATCGAATCACCCCGCCCCCGGGGCCCGATCTCCGCCGCGATCTTCCTCCACGAGGTCGGACACCACGCGATCGGCTTCAACACCTACCGCCCCCGCTGCCTCGAGGAGTACCACGCCTGGCGATACTCGCTCGAGCAGATGGAGCGTTGGTCGCTCAACATCACCCAGCGCGTGCTCGACCGCCGCCACGACGCGCTGCACTACGCGATCGCCAAGGCCCGGCGCCGAGGCCTCAAGCGTCTGCCCGCCGAGCTGATCCCATACCTCGAGCCGCGCCGTAGTCCCACGCTGGCGTCCTAGGCCGCGAAGCCCATCTCTTGTTGCGCTGCCGCCCGCGCGTGCATCGCCTTGTGGCACTTCGGGCAGATCGGCGTGCTCATATCGCGGATGTCCGTTCCGCAGTGCGGGCAGCCGAAGCCGCTCTTCTTCATCGCCTCCGCGAGCGACCATCGCGCAAGCTCGAAGCCCACCAGCGCCTGCCACCCGACCATCGCGACCATCAGCGTCCAATCACCATGCGAAATCAGCAGCGAACCGATCGCCGCACCAATGCCGGCGATCACCGTCTGGGTCATCACGCGAAGCGAGTCGGTCACGATGCCCAAGCCAATGCCCGTCACGACGCCCGCCGCGAGCACCGCCGCACCCAAGGGCAACATCAGCGCCATCCCCTCGGGCAACCACGGCATCGCCTCGGCCCACATCGGCGCGACATCGTCGAGCGCCGCGTGCACAACCGGAAACCAGAATCCAAACGATCCGCCCCATATCGCAACGATCGCCCACGAGACATCAAGCCTGCGCCCCGACACCGCAGCCGAACCGATCAGACCGCCCACGAAGACAAACCCAAGCGCAAAGAGCACCTCACCCGGCGGGATGCCAAGCCAGATCATCGCCGCGCACACGACCGCCCCGGCAAGCACGCCGAACCCAACCAAGCCGGCATGAGCACGCGCAAGCAGCGCACGCCTGTTCATCGGGCAATCCCTCCAACCGCGAGCCGCACAACCGCAACCAGCCGCCCAGCTTCTCGCCGAAGCATCCTCAGACTGCCAATCACATCGGCACGATGCGACCCGAGCCCAGCCGACACCGACCACGCCGCGTCCGAGAACCCATCGCGTTGCCCATAGAGCCATCGCAAGTTGTCATCAGCCGGCGCGCGAGCGAGCGTTCAGCAGCCACCCAGCCGCCGCTCCGCCGACCGCGCGTGCCCCTCAAGACCCTCAGCCCGTGCGAGCAGCGCCGAGTCACGCGCAAGCGCCTCACCCTCTTCGCCAACGCCGATCTCCAGCACGGTGCGCACGCGAAGGAAGTCGAAAACGCTCAGCCCGCCAAACGAACGGGCCGTCCCGCCCGTTGGCAGCGTGTGGTTCGGCCCAGCGCCGTAGTCACCAAGCACCTCGGCCGTCGAGCCGCCAACAAACAGACCGCCATAGTGGCGAAGCCGACCCGCCACATCGCTCGCGTCACGCGTGATCACCTCGAGGTGCTCCGGCGCGAGACGGTCGCACACATCGATCGCCTCGCCCAGATCACACGCGACGACGCCGAAGCTGTTTCCCATCGCAGCCATCGCCGTCTCCCGCGTCGGCAGCGTCGCGAGTTGCTCGGTGATCTCGACACGAACCGCATCGAGCAGCTCGCGCGATGTCGTTACAAGCACCGCGCTCGCGTCCGCATCATGCTCGGCCTGGGCCAGCAAGTCCGACGCGACCACACCCGCATCCGCCGAGTCATCCGCAAGCACCACCAACTCGCTCGGACCGGCGAGCATGTCGATCCGCACCGCGCCCGACACGAGCTGCTTCGCCGCCGTCACCCAACGATTCCCAGGCCCGACGATCGCATCGCACGACTCGATCGGCCCGCAGCCGTACGCCATGGCCGCGATCGCCTGCGCCCCGCCCACGCGCAGCACAAGATCGGCCCCCGCCAGCGCCGCAGCCGCGAGCGTCACCGGTGCCGGCCGAGGGCTCGCCACCACGACCCGCTGGCAGCCAGCCGCCCGCGCCGTCACCGCGCCCATCAGCACACTGGACGGCAACGGGAAACGCCCGCCCGGCGCATAACACCCCGCCCGCTCGACCGGCGCGACAACCTGCGCCGCGTGTCCACCCGGCACCGCGACGCGAAACTCGCCCACCGACGCCCGCTGCGCCTCAGCAAACGCGCGGATCCGCCCGGCCGCCCGCTCGAGCACCCGCCGCGTCTCGCCATCGATCGCCCCGAGCGCCTCCTCCATCTCCCACCGCTCGGCGTAGAGACTCGCGCCCTGCTCAACATCACCAAGCCGCTCGGCGTGCTCGCGCACCGCGGCCTCGCCGCGCTCGCGCACGTCGTCCACGATCGCAGCGGCCGCGATCCGCGTCTCGCCGTCCACCGGCGACCGCCGGACACTCGGAACATCCGAAGCCGCGACCTCCGGAAACGCAACACGCGCCGCAGACTCCCTCATCAAACATCCTTCCGATTGCCCGGCCGACGGGTCACCTTCAGCGCACGACCATCAAGCACACGCTCGACATCCGCCAGTGTCGCACCTGCGCCGATCGCCTTCACCAAGGCAAAGTAGATCACATCCGCAGCCTCCCACGCGACATCCCCCACCCCAACCGCGTCCGCAAGCTCGCCCGCTTCTTCCTTGAGTTTCGCACCAAGCAACCCCTGCTCCGTGACCAGCCGCTTCGTGTACGAACCCGCGTGCGCATTGGTAAGCCTCGCTGCGATCGTGCGCTCCAACGCCCCGAGCCCGCCGTCCGCACCAAAGCACGTCCGCGTGCCCGTGTGGCAAAATCCGCCGCCCGACTGCCGGACACGAAACCGCAACGCGTCGCGATCGCAATCCACGGCGATATCAATCAGCTCCTGCACATCGCCCGACGACGCACCCTTCCGCCAAAGCCCACGCGTGCGCGACCAGTACGCACCGATGCCTTCCTCGATCGCCACGCCCAAGCTCTCCGCATTCGAGTACGCAAGCCCGAGCGTCACGCCCCGCTCGTCGCACACAACCGTCGGCCAAAGACCATCGGCACGATCACTGCGAAGAGGCGCCGCGAATGCATCCGCGAGCGGCATCAGTCCCTTGTAGAGCGCCATGCCCACCTGCGCATCGGCACCAAGCCGGTCCAGCTCCGCAACCTCGCCCGTCGTCGACACACCACCCGCGATCGTCACCCGCGCGTCGCCCGCCGCTTCAACGATCTCCGCAACACGCTCCATCGCAGTGCCGCCCAGTCGACCTTCCTTCTCAACGAACGTCACCAGAAACCCGCCGACGTAGTCCCGCAGTTCGCGGATGCGATCGACGATCCCCGCACCGGTCTTGGTCTGCCAACCCTCGACCACGACCTCCCCATCGACCGCATCCAATGCCGCGACCACCCGCTCGCGAGGCAACTCGCCCAGCACCTCGGGCGTCGCCGCGGTTCCGAGCACAACCTTCGTCGCGCCCGCATCCAACCACCGAATCGCAGCCTCAACAGTCCGAATCCCACCGCCAACCCGGCACGGCGCTGCGCGAATCAACTCCTCGATCACACTCGCGTTGTCGCCCTTGCCCAGCGCCGCATCGAGATCAACAACCGCGATCTCGCCGACACGCCCAAAACGCCGCGCAATCGGCATCGGATCACCCGCGTCGAGCTCAAAGGCCTTGCCGCCCACGAGCTGCACCGCGTTCCCATCCATCAGATCAATCGATGGCACGATCATCGCCGAACCTCCACGCCGAACCCGGCAAGCTCATGCTTCACTACCCCGACCGTGTGCACGCCGTCGTGAAAAATCGACGCCGCCAGCACCGCGTCCGCCCCCGCACGGACCGCGTCGGCCATGTGCGCCGCGTCCGCCGCGCCACCCGACGCGATCACCGGAACACTCACCACCCCAGACACGGCGCTCAACAGCTCGGTGTCGTACCCGTCTTTGGTCCCGTCCCGGTCCCAGCTTGTCAGCACGATCTCTCCCGCACCCCGTCGCTCTGCCTCGGCCGCCCACTCGAGCACATCCTTGCCAGTCCGCTCCGTGCCCGATCGCACCACGACCTCCCAGCCGTCGCCGTCCGCACGCTTCGCCGCATCGAGCGCAAGCACCGTGCACTGCACGCCAAACCGCTCCGCCAGCCGCGAAAGCAACGCCGGCTCGCGCACCGCCGCGGTATTCACCGCCACCTTGTCCGCGCCGGCATCTAAGAGCACCGCCGCGTCTTCGACCTCGCGCACCCCACCGCCCACGGTGAGCGGAATACCAAGAACCTCCCGCACCGCGCGCACAGTGTCCGACGCATTCGCCCGCCCCTCGGGCGTCGCGGAAACATCGAGAATCACAATCTCATCCGCGCCCTGCGCTTCGTACGCCACAACCTGGTCGACGGGGTCTCCGGCATCGCGCAACCCCTGAAAGCGCACGCCCTTCACAACGCGCCCGTCACGCACATCCAGACACGGAATCACACGCACAAGCCTCACGCGACCACCCCGCTGTCAACAGATGACCGCTGCTCGCTCGCCGCGAGCCAACGTTCGAAGATGCCGCGCCCGTAGTCGCCGCTTAACTCCGGGTGGAATTGGCACGCAACAACGCTCCCCCGCTCGATGCCCGCAACAAATCCGCCGCCATATTCCGAAACCGCGCCCGCCCAGCCGGCCGGCACACTCTCAACGCGATACGAGTTCGCGAAGTATCCATAGCCGCTCCGCAATATCACGCACGACCCGTCCGTTTGCACGCGGTTCCATCCCATCTGCGGCACCGTCATGTCACCGACAAACCTACCAACAGTACCCGCCGCAACCCCGAGCCCTACCGCTCCGGGCGACTCCTCACTCGACTCGAACAGCACCTGCATTCCAAGACAGATCCCCAGCGTCGGCAGCCTTTGCTCCACACGCTCTCGCAACGCGCCGCGAAGCCCCGTCTCATCCAGCACCGCAGCCACGGCGCCGAACGACCCCACACCAGGAAACACAACCCGCGCTGCCTCCCGCACGCGCCCCGCGTCATCGCTCAACTCGCCATCCACACCCAGACGACGCAGCGCCGCGAGCACCGACGCGACATTCGCAAGCCCCGTGCGCACAACAACGACATCGCTCATCTCGTGCCCGCTCATAGCACACCCTTCGTGCTCGGCGTGCCGGTCCGCCCGGTGAACGCGACCGCCTCACGCAGCGCGAGCGCGAGCGCCTTGAACGCTGCCACTGCGCGGTGGTGATCGTTCCTGCCGCGAAGCACATCCACGTGCACCGTTGCCCGCGCGTTGACCGCAAGGGTCTCGATGACGTGCCCCACGTTCTCACACGCCAAACCGCCGATCGCCTCACGCGTTAGCCCAAGATCTACCTCCGCGCACCCACGCCCCGACAAGTCAACCACAGCCCGAGCCAGCGACTCATCGAGCGGCGCATAGGCCGAACCGAATCGGCCGATGCCTTCCCGGGTTCCAAGGCACTGGTCCAGCGCCTGTCCCAGGGCGATCGCGCAGTCCTCGGCTGTGTGATGGTCATCGACCTCAAGATCGCCCTTGCACGTCAGCGTAAGATCCATCCATGAGTGCTTTGCCAACGCCGTGAGCATGTGGTCGAGGAACCCGATGCCCGTGCGCACATCGCTCGACCCTGTGCCATCGACGCGAAGCGAGCACCGTATGTTTGTCTCGCCCGTCGTCCGTTCAACCGTCGCGCGTCGCTCGCTCATCGCGCCACCCCTTCGAGCATCGCCGCCAAACCATCGACCACGGCGAGCACCCGTGCCGCACCAGCACCCGCCAGCGCCCCGCGTGCCACCTCCGCGTGCTCACCCGGCGGCACCACACCGATCGGCACGACACCAGCCGCCCGCGCCGCGCGAATGTCATCAACTGTGTCACCGATCATCCATGCCCGCTTCACGCCGAGCCGATCCATACACACCCGCACCACATCCGGCTCGGGCTTGCTCGGCCCATCTTCCATGCACAAGATCGCATCGAAGAGGTCCGCAATACCGAAGCGCTCGAGCGCCTCCATCGCATCCGCACGCGGGCGACCCGTCACGATGCCCATCGGCAGGCTCGTGCGCACGCGCTCGAGCCACGCGCGATCAATAATCGCCCGCTCGGTCGCCTTCAGCCCCGGCTGGCCGTCCACACCCTGATACGCCGCCTCAAACCGCTCGATCACCGCATCGCGCGTCGTCTCCACACCCGCCTCCGTGAGCAGGCGTAGCGTCACATCCCAGTCGTTGTTCGCGTTGCCCCGCGCCTTCATCCGGCCAATCTGTTCGGGCGTGACCTCGACGCCACACGTCGCAGCCGCCGCACGGATCGCTGCGCGATAGGACCCGCTCACGTCGACAAGCACGCCGTCAAGATCAAAGAGCATCGCCTCGGGCCGAAGCGCCGCCTCGAGCCCAGCAACGACGCGCCCCGCTGCCCCAGCATCGCCCGGGCACGTGATGCGAAGCGCATCGCCAAGGCCAGCAACGCTCGGGTACCCGCGCACCTTCACGCCAAGCCCAGCGAGCGCATCGCGTGTCCAGGCCGCGTCACCAAAGCGGGCGAAGACAAAGTTTCCTTGAGATGCCGTGGGCCGACCGCCCACACGCCGCGCCGCCTCCGCAATCACGCCCCGATCACGCGCGACGCGACCAACAAAGCCGTCGACATCACCTCGCCCTCGATCCAGCAAGTCCGACGCGATCGCAAGGCTCGGCCCCGCGACCGAGTACGGCCCGCCCGCAGGGCGAAGCCAACCAATCACGTCCGCCGCCCCAACGGCGTACCCAACCCGAAGCCCTGCGAGCCCCCACGCCTTGCTCATCGTCCGCGTCACAACCACGTTCGGCAGCCTGAGCGCAGCCGAAGTCAGGTCCTCGTCCGCGAACTCGACGTACGCGTGGTCTAGCAGCACCACCGCATCCGACGCCGCAGCCGACACCCGCTCGAGCACCTCCGACGAGATCGCGAGCCCGGTCGGGTTGTTCGGGCTCACAAGCCCAACCACACCCGTCGTCGAATCGATCGCACCCAGCACCGCATCAAGAGGAAACGGCCCGTCGTCCCACGCCGGCGAAACGACCGCCGCACCTGTCAGCCGTGCGTACCGCGGCAGCATCTCAAAGGTCGGCGTCGGCACCACGAGCGACCGGTCAGGCCCCAACATCGCGCGGCACACGCGATCGATCGCCTCGTCCGCGCCCGCGGTCACGAGCACCCGCGAAGCATCGACACCGTGGTCCTCCGCGATACGTGCCTCAAGCTCTCGCGTCGACGGGTACCGCCGCAGCACGTCCGTGCCCGCATCCCCCAGGCGATCAACCGCCGCCGCGTCCGGCTCCACACCCTCATTGCCATCGAGGAACAGATCGATCGGCCCGGGCCAACCCGGCGTCGCGTACGCGCGAACGCCACGCAGCGCCTCCACCGGCATCGGCCCCGTCCCAGACTCGGCGACTTGGCTGGTCATGGCACGATCTGCGAAAGCGGGCTCACGACGATGTCCGTCCCGCCCTTGGCCTTGATCACCGGCACCAGCGCCGCGAGCTTGTCCTTCGGCACCGCCGCCCGCACGGCGTAGCCGCCGTCGCCGTGCAACGGCGCAACCGTCGGCTCGCGCATGCAAGGCAGGCAATCAACAACCGCTCGCAAATCGGACTCGCCCACATTCAGTTCGACCATCACACGCCGCCGTGCCTCGAGAACCGCATCCAGCAGCACGCCAACCGATTCGATCTTCTCACGCTTCGCCGGATTCTCCATCGCCTGTCGGCTCGCATACATCCGTGTCGAGCTCAAGTCGATCTGCTCGACGATCTCGAGGTCGTTCGCCTCGAGCGTTGCCCCGCTCTGTGTGATGTCGACAATGCAGTCCGCATCCTCCGGCGGGAAGACCTCGGTCGCCCCATACGAACGCACGAACTCCGCGTCGAGCCCCGCCCGCTCGATCCACGCCCGCGTGAGACGGTCGTACTCGCTGGCGATCACGATCCGTCGCTTGGGCAGCTCGCCATCGACCAGGATCGACCGCGGCGCCGCTGCGACGAGCCGAACCGGGTCCATCCGCGTGTCGACGATCTCGACCAAATCGGCCCCGAGCTCGGCGACCCAGTCGGCGCCAGCAAAGCCCAGATCGCGCGTGCCCGCCGCCAGCATCTCGACGATGTTCTGCGGCTTGAGAATCTTCGTCTCGCACCCCTCGATCGGCACCCGCGGGCGATATCCACGGCTCGGCACACGCACGGGCATGCCCGCCTCGGCCATGAGCGCAAACACGCCCTCCTGCATCCGCCCCTTGGGCAGGCCCAATTTCAACGATTCGCTCGCATCAACCATGTCCGGTGCTCCTGTTGTCTTCCGTTCGCGGCGACCGCCCCGATAGACGCCTCGCCCGGCACTTGCATTCCGAAATCACCAACTCCACAATCGCTCCACCCCACCCCGACGAAATCGCACCGCCCAAAACAAAGCACGCCGACCCGAGAGCGGGCCGGCGTTCGTCGTGCACTCGATTGTGTGCCACAAGGCACCCAACGCGATCAGACCATCACCAAGCCCGGCTTGCCCCGGTGGTGTGATGATGGTGATGGGTCGCGGTGGAGAACTTCATTGCTGGCGATGCTTGCCACCAAACCCCGCCGAGTCAAATACTCTCCGGGCTAGCAAGCCAACTTCGCCACCCGCGCCCGCACGACCGCCACACGCCAAGGAATAACTATGCCACGCCGAATCGCACTCGCCTACTCCGGCGGCCTCGACACCTCCGCCATCATCCCATGGCTCAAAGAGACCTACGGCCAGGACACCGAGATCTTCGCGGTCTGCGGCAACGTGGGCCAAGGCGATGAAGAACTCGTCGGCCTCGAAGACAAGTCCGCCAACTCCGGAGCCGGCGACTGCCGAGTGGCAGTCCTC
>ERZ1740067.1509-NODE-1509-length-15771-cov-5.938598_pt1 | contig 15771 bp, 15 predicted proteins | sample MGYA00581736_ERZ1740067 | MGnify/ENA primary metagenome ERZ1740067 (study PRJEB43018, sample SAMN04849236) | marine metagenome | isolation source: floating plastic debris | place: Pacific Ocean | collected 2008-08-27 | study: EMG produced TPA metagenomics... | reverse complement strand
ACCTGGGGCAAGGTCGCCCGCAATGCCCCCTGCCCCTGCGGGTCCGGCAAGAAGTACAAGCACTGTCATGGTGCGGTTGCCTAAAGGCAGCGTCTCTTGAGACACACAAAAGAAGCCGCAGCCTGATCGAAGGCTGCGGCTTCTTTTTTTGTCAGGCCCGAGTGGCTTCCGCCTCAGCCTTGATGCGGATCAGGTGACGCCCGGCAAGATAGTAGTGCCAGGCACCCCAGACCGCCGCAAAGGACAGAACCAGCAGCGAGTAGCGCAGTGAATCCTTGCCAAAGTCCGAGGCAAACACATCGCTCAGAATGCCAACGGCCTGTGGACCAAGACCCATGCCAACAAGGTTGACGATGAACAGCATGATGGCAGAACACAGCGCGCGCATCTTGATCGGTGCCCGCGTCTGGATCGTGGCAAAGCTTGGCCCGAGGTAGAAGGCACCCAGCACCAGCGTCGGCAGATAGACGATCAGCGCAATAGTAAGATTTGATTCAAGGAAGAACCACACCACCAGGGGAGCAGCCGCGACCATGCCGATGGCAACCACCCACATACCGCCAGCAATGTGCTTTTGGGCGGCCCAATCTGACAGGCGCCCTCCAAGAAAGGCGCCAAAACCTCCGAAGATACCGATGGCAAAGGCCAGATAGGTGCCGACCTCGATGAGCGACATTCCATGGCTACGGATGAAAAACGCCGCAATCCAGGTGGTACCGCCATACCCAACAAAGGCTACGAGCATGATGCCGAAGATCACATTGCGGGAGACTGGGTCTGACAACAGATGCTTGAAGCCGGCTGCAATTTCACTCCACATCTGCGACCAGTCTATGGGCTCAGGCTCAGGGGCCTCCAGACCATCAGCGGCACCGCGCGGCGGCTCAATCATCGTATAGCGGACAAGGACCGCAATGATCAGGCCTGGAAGGCCGACAACAAAGAACGCAGCCCGCCAGCCGTAATACTCAGCCACATAGGCACCGACCAGAAAGCCGAGCATCACGCCGAAATAAATGCCCAGCGAATAGATACCAAGGGCCCCGGCACGTTCCTTTTCCGGATAAAGGTCCGCAATCATCGAGTGCGCCGGCGGGCTCGCGCCAGCCTCACCGACACCCACGCCGATGCGGGCAAGTGCCAGTGTCCAAAAGCCGATAGCCAGGCCACCCATGGCAGTCATCAGGCTCCAGACGGCCACCGCAATGGCGATGATGTTGCGCCGGTTGATGCGGTCCGCCAGAAACGCGACCGGCATACCGAGCGTTGCGTAGAACAATGCAAACGCGAGCCCGGTCATGAAGCCCATCTGCGTGTCGCTGAGTCCCAAATCAAGTTTCACCGGTTCCAGCAGAACACCCATGATCTGCCGGTCAACAAAACTGGACGTGTACACGACAACCAGCATGAAAAGCGCGTAGCGCCGGTACTGAGGGGTAACAAGCGCCCCCGCCCCGGAAGCCCCGCCGGGGGACGTTGTTTCAGACATAGACATTCCTCCCAACGCCAGAGAGTTGTTCCCTCAGCGTCGTCTGTCTCCCCCGGATTGAACGGCTATTTGGCGTCTGCACTGACCAGGTGCTTACCGGCCAAATAGTAGTGAACGCCGCCCCACACACTGATGAAGGACAGCAATAGCAATGCATAGCGCAACGACTCCTGCCCGTAGGCAGGGGCCAGCGCGTCACTCAACAGACCAACCGCCTGGGGGCCGAAACCCAGACCGATGATGTTGAGGATAAACAGCATGATTGCAGAACACAGCGCACGCATCTGAACGGGTGCCCGGGTCTGGATCATGGCGAATGACGGGCCAAGATAGAACGCGCCCAGCAGAACTGTCGGGATGTAGATGATCAGCGCGACACTCGTATCCATCTCAAGGAAGAAGAACACGATGATGGGCGCGGCGACGAATTTTGCGAAGGCAACGATCCACATCGTCCAGCGCGGGTCTTTGGCGCCCAGCTTGTCAGCCAGGCGACCGCCTGTAATCGCGCCGAAGACACCAGCACCGCCGATAACAGCGGCAAGGTACTGACCAACCTCAATGAGCGTCATGCCGTGGCTACGGATGAAGAAGGCCGCACCCCAGTAGGCGCCGCCATAACCAACAAAGGATACAAGTGTGACGCCGATGACCACATGGCGTGAGACCTTGTCGTTCCACAGGTGAGCAAAGCCGGCTTTGACCTGTGTCTTGGCTGTGTCCCAATCAATCGGACCCACTTCCGCGGGCGCCGCCCCGTCTGAGTGCCCGCGCGGCGGTTCTTTAAGCGTAAAGCGGACCAGTAGCGCGATAAGTAGACCCGGTGCCCCTACAACGACAAAAGCCATCCGCCAACCGTAGTCATGTGCCACATAGGCCCCGACCAGGAAGCCCACCATGATGCCGATATAGACACCCAACGCGTAGATCGCCAACGCGCCTGATCGCTCTTCAGCAGGATACAGATCGGCAATCATTGAGTGAGAGGGCGGGCTTGAACCTGCTTCGCCAACACCAACACCCACACGCGCTGCAGCGAGTGTCCAAAAACCACCAACAAACGCGCATGCTACCGTCATGAAACTCCAGACCGTGATAGCGGCGGTGATGATATTTCGCCGGTTCCACCGGTCAGCAAGGAAGGCAATGGGAATGCCGAGCGTTGCGTAGAAAATCCCGAACGCGATGCCGCCCAGAAAACCCATCTGGGTGTCGGTCAGCAAAAACTCGTTCCGGATGGGCTCAAGCAACACGCCCATGATCTGCCGGTCCACATAGCTGGACACATAAGCCAGCAGCAGAACAAAAAGCGCATAACGTCGATAGGCGGGTGTGATTTCAACAGCGGGCGATGCACCGCTAGACGTGGTGTCAGTCAATTGTCTCTCCCCACGGGGACAAGTAGGCCTTCCCAAGGGAAACCCGACCTGACCCCAGCAAATTCAGGCCACTAGGCCCCTGCGGCACTTTTTTGCCGGTCTCTGGGAGAAACGCTAGGCCGTCTCGGCACAAAACAACAGCGGCGATGCGGTTTCGAACGTCGTTGACCTGATCAACTCTCGATGGGGCTGGAAGGTCGGGGATCCTAGAAACTTTATCCATGAGACTCGCCAAGGCTGACCTCCTAGGCAGGTTCAGCCTCAAAAACAACGATGAGTTGAATTGATATCAAATAATACAACCACACATAACCTGGGGTTTTAGGGTGTTGGTAACCCGCTGTAGTGAAACTGGTTTTCATGATCAGACTCACAGCCGGCAATCAGTTTCTCATCGATTTGTGGCGCCGTGGACGCGACAAGCAAGCTGTCCCACACCTCAACGCATCGATGTTCATCAGAGACATCAATGTGGGGAAAAACACCTTACTTCAGTTCAAAGCGCCGGATGGATCAGTCCGTGTCGCCCATGCAGGCGGCAACGTCGAAAGCCTGATTGGCATCGACCTGACCGGTGTCGTTGTCTCAAACATCTATAGCGGCTCAGAACGCGAAGAACTGAGTGATATGCAGCGAGCCAAGTTCCTGCATCCGTTCATCATTCACTCCCACAGCAATACGACAACGCTTGCTGGCGAGATGATCCAACTGGAAATGCTGCAGCTACCTTTTATCAACCAGGCAACAGATGAAGTTATTTATGTGATCGGGGCCTTCGAGTGGACACATGCCAACAGCAAGTCAAATCTGGGTGGCGGGTTGAAAGATAGAACGCTTCTGTCGCGCTCAACACTTGATGTGAAAACACTCAAGCCGTTTGATAGCGAATTCACCATCCCACATGTCGCGGGTGCAAAAAAACTGGCACCAGTTGCCGCAGCTCAGGTCGGCAAACCCGAAGACACGACAAGCGCCGATCGGATCGAACTCTAAGCGCTTGAAGGCTCCTCTCTCCCTGCCATAATGCCGCGCCGCCAAGCATCGTGCGGCTGACAGGGAAGACACATGCCAACACCGACACCGTTCAAAATCTCAATTCCACAAACAAAGCTGGACACCATTGCCCGCAAGGTGCGGGACTTTGACTGGATCGATGTACCGCAAGGCGAGCACGCGGCCGACGGCTGGAGCTATGGCGCAGACCAGGACTACCTCAAGGCATTCTGCGCCTACTGGCTGGACAGCTATGACTGGCGGCACTGGGAAGAGCAACTCAACACCCTGCCGCAATTCACCGTCACAGTTAGCGATATCGACATCCACTATGTGCACGTCAAAGGCTCCAACCCGGACAACCCACCGCTCCTCATAACCCATGGCTGGCCGGGTTCGTTTTTTGAATTCGCGGCTGTTCTCGATCGCATTGCCAACCCCGCCAACTATGGCGGTGAGGAAGAAGACGGCCGCGATGTCATCGCGCCAACCATCCCCGGCTATGCGTTCTCAGGCCGCCCGCAAACACCCATGGGCCCCAGAGCTGTTGCAGCTCTGTGGAATGCCTTCATGCGCGATGCGCTAGGCTTTGACGGCTACATAGCGCAGGGCGGCGACTGGGGAGCCATCATTTCCGGGTGGATCGCCTTCGATCACGCAAAGGACAAGAAAGGTGGCTGCATCGCGGTCCATCTCAATTTCTTTGGCGTCCGGGGCCCACTGGACCCAAAGACGGAAGAAGACGAAGCGTGGATGCAGCATTCATCCGGCATGCAGTTTCTGGAAACCGCCTATATGCAGGTCCAAGGTACCAAACCCTTGTCGTTGGCGTTTGGTATGTCCGACTCCCCGGTCGGGCAAGCGGCATGGATTCTTGAAAAATTCTACACATGGGGCGACGTGAGGAACGGCGACATAGAGAGTGCTTTCACGAAGGACCAACTTCTGACCAATCTGATGCTGTATGTCGCAACAGACACCTTCAACACGTCCACCTGGATCTACCGGGGAATCTTCGAAGAGGGCGGCATCAACCTGCCTCCTGGAGAAACGATCACCCTCCCAACCGGAATTGCCAGCTTCGCAGGTGAGACTGTTTATCCATTCCCCCCCCGCACGATGTTGGAATCAGGTTACAGCAACATCATTCAGTGGACGGATCACGAAAAGGGTGGGCACTTCGCAGCTCTCGAACAACCGGACGCATTCGTCACAGATCTCATGGCCTTCCTGAAGCAGGCACCGACTGAATAAGGCGCATCGTCATGAACCGCACCATCGCCGCAGACCCGTTCACTATCGCCGTGTCAGACGATGAGCTGGCTGACCTGAAGAAGCGACTGGCCAATACGCGGTTCCCCAACGAGCCGGACGGCAACGGGAATTGAGAGCACGGCACCAACCTCTCCTATATGGAGCGGCTGATTCAGCACTGGAAGATGGCTGCCGCGTCATTCAGGGCACGATGTTCTGCCGCATATAGAAAAGGGCGGCCACTTTGCCGCCCTGGAGGAGCAGGAAATCTTCACCCGGGATGTGCAGGAGGCTTTCCGGAAGTTACTTGGAACAACCTAGGCGATGCCTTCCCGGCCCATGGCCAGGAACTTTTGACGCCGCTGCGAAACAAGCTCGTCGCCAGACAGAGCATCAAGAGCAGTCAGCTCCTCTTCAATCGCCTTGCCGGCTTCGGAAATAACCTGTGCTGTTTCGCGATGGGCACCGCCAACAGGCTCAGGCAGAATGCGATCAATGACACCAAGCGACAGGAGATCCTGTGCCGTGATGCGCATCGCCGCGGCAGCGTCCTGCGCCTTGTCGGAGGACCGCCAGAGAATGGACGAACACCCTTCCGGCGAAATCACCGCGTAGATGGAATGCTCGAGCATCAGCACCTTGTTGGCAGCCGCAATGGCCACCGCCCCACCAGACATGCCTTCGCCGATGATGACGGAGATGAGCGGCACCTTGAGAGACAACGACCGGTCAATTGAACGTGCAATGGCTTCAGCCTGTCCGCGGGCTTCTGCATCTTTGCCGGGATAAGCGCCGGACGTATCCGCCAGCGTGATCACCGGCATTTCAAACCGCTCTGCAAGCGACATCAGCCTCACTGCCTTGCGGTATCCTTCCGGATTCGCCATGCCAAAATTGTGCTTGAGCCGCGACTGGGTGTCTGACCCCTTCTCCTGACCGATCACAACAACGCGTCGTCCATTGAGGCGGCCAAGCCCCCCTTCAACCGCGTGATCTTCGCCAAACGACCTGTCGCCTGCCAAGGGCGTAAAGTCTGTGATCAGACGACTGACATAGTCCTTGAAGTGGGGCCTGTTGGGATGCCGGGCCACCAGCGTCTTCTGCCAGGGTGTGAGCTTTGCATACGTGTCAGTCAGTAACTGCGCGGCCTTGGTTTCAAGACGCGCAACTTCGTCGCTGATTTGCATGGACGGGTCTTCGACAGCCATCCGGCGAAGTTCCTGGACCTTGCCTTCCAGTTCTGCGACCGGCTTTTCAAACTCAAGATAGCTATGCATTGGCTAAAGATTGCGACCCTTTGATGAAGACGCGGCAAACTGGCGCGGGACCCTTGGATTGTCAACAAATTCGCGTGTTTGGGCGTGTCTGACGGCAGGATAGGAGCCAAAATCCCATGTGGGAGTGTCACAAAGCCGTTGAAAGGAGCGTCTTTAGTGAAAATCGCCAAAAAATGGCCCGTTTGGGCCCTCTCTAAGGAGCACTCCATGACCCAGCATACAAACTTGACCCAAATGGTGGGGCCCATCTCCTGGTTTGCCGAACGCACCCTGCGCAAAATGGAAAAGCGCTACGACTATAGCTTCGACTATGTCCGTTACCTTTGGCACACATCCCGTGGCGCATACCGCCGATTCTCATTCGGCTTTATGTGGTTTGCGACAGGCCGAGACGTGTTACCGGCAGACGCGGGCGCCGTCGCCGGTATCGTCAGCACACTGCACGCGGATTGCGGCCCCTGCACCCAGATCACCGTCAACATGGCGACCGAAGCCGGCGTGTCACCGGATGTTCTGAGCGCAGCCGTGGCCGGTGATCTCAATGCATTGCCCGCAAACCTCGCCCTGGTTTATCGCTTCACCCACGCCGTCGTGAATGCAGACTACAACGCCGGCGACATGCGGGAGGAAGTCATCAAGCTCTATGGCGAAAAGGGACTCGCTGATCTCGCAGCAGTCATTGCAGCCGGTCAGGTATACCCGACGCTCAAGCGCACGCTGGGCTTCGGCGAAACGTGCCTCAAGGTGACCGTCGACAAGCACGATGTTGACGCCCACCGCCTGGAAGCCAAAGCTGCAGCATGAGCGCCGTGTCTCAACTTGATGCTTTTGAACAGGTCCGCCCCGATCTGCTCCGGCTCGCCTATCGCATGACGGGAGGCCGGGCGGAGGCGGAGGACATTGTGCAGGACGCCTGGCTACGCTGGGACCGGGCCGACACAACGGACGTGCTGAACCCCAAAGCATGGCTGTCGCGGACAGTCGCGCGCCTCTCGATAGACCATCTGCGCAAGATCAAAACGCGCCGCGAGACGTATGTAGGCCCCTGGCTACCCGAACCCGTAACAACAGACTTGCCCACCCCCCAGCCAGAAGAACCTGGCCATGCCATAGAACTGGCCCAGGACGTATCGCTCGCCCTGATGTCTGTGCTTGAAACACTCAAGCCCGAAGAACGCGCAGCCTTTCTTCTGCGCGAGGCGTTCGAGATGGACTACGCGGACCTCGCCGGCACACTGGGCAAAAGCGAGGACGCCTGCAGGCAGATGGTATCTCGCGCAAAGAGCCGCCTACGCAGCAACAAGCCCCGATTTGAAGCATCCAACGAAGACCACGAAAAACTGCTGATGGCATTTGCAACAGCGGCCCAGGCCGGTGATGTCTCGGCCCTCACGCGCCTGCTGACGCCCGGTGCAAGCCTGATATCGGATGGCGGCGGCAAGGCCACCGCAGCTCTGCGAATCGTGACGGGTGCAGAAGAAGTCGCGAAGCTGACCGCTCATGTGGCGACAAACGCCGATGCAATGAAGGGCGACATCGAAGCCTTGCACATCAACAACCGACCGGGCATCTACATTCTTCTCGATGGCAGGATCGAAGTCAGCTACTCGATTGACGTGGAAGAAGGCCGCATCGCCGCGCTCTACATCATGCGCAATCCCGACAAGCTACAACGCCTGCTCGACCCGCCGCTCGGCAGCGCATAGGGCCGCCTAGGCCTTGCGGGCTTTTTCCCGCCGGGCAATCTCTCGGGCCTTGTCGACAATGACATTCGCCTGCTTGATGGACGCTGCATCAATCAGCTTGCCGTCAAGCGACACAGCACCCGCACCCGCCTTCTGGCTGGCTTTCATTTCCTTGAGAATGCGTTTGGCCTGCTTCACATCGTCCGCAGGCGGCGTGTAAAGCTCATTGCCCAGTGCCACCTGGCTTGGGTGGATCGCCCACTTGCCTTCGCATCCCAGAATGGCAGAGCGCCGCGCCTGCGCGCGGTATCCGTCCGGATCTGAATAATCACCGAAGGGACCGTCCACCGGCCGCAGACCGTTTGCCCGCGCCGCAGCAATCATCTGCACCATCGGTGTGTGCCACAAATCCTGCCAGTGGAAATCGCGGGCACCATTTTCGTCCGGGTCGAGAAGAATGCCGTAGTCCGGGTTTGGCCCTCCGATATTCGTCGTTCGCATACCCATGGAGGCCGCAAAGTCTGCCGCGCCAAAATGCAAGGCTTCAAGGCGCGGACTGGCAGCGGCGATCTCGTTCACATTTGCAAGGCCCATGGCGCTTTCGATGATGACCTCAAGGCCCAGTTTCTTCTTGCGGCCGGTCGCCGTCTCAATCTGCGTCACCAGCATGTCGATGGCATAGATGTCTGCTGCAGTGCCCACCTTGGGGATCATGATCAGGTCCAGCCGCTCACCACCCTGTTCCATGATGTCCACTACATCGCGGTAGCAGTAGTGCGTATCGAGGCCGTTGATACGCAGGGACAGTGTCTTGTCGCCGAAGTCTTCCTCGTTGAGCGCCTTCACAGCTTTGGCGCGGGCATCCACCTTGTCGTCCGGCGCAACAGCATCTTCCAGATCAAGCGAGATCATGTCTGCCGGGCCCTGAGCGGCCTTGGCAAAAAAATGCGGGCTGGAGCACGGCACGAACAGCTGCGAACGATTGAGGCGGGACGGCGCAGCACGAACAGGCGTGAAGCTCATGGGACAGGCTCCGGATCAGACAGGTGGGACGACAGAAATCTAGTAATGCGGCAGGCACCAAACGGCGTCAACCGCAAGGCCGAACAGGCACGCGGCCCCTGCGTCAGCCGCGTTTGTTTTTCGCAAGCGGGTGATGGTCCTGCACAAGCGCCGCCATACGGGCATCCAGCACATGCGTGTAAATCTGTGTCGTGGATATGTCTGCATGGCCCAGCATCTGCTGTACAGATCGCAAATCTGCCCCGTTGGCCAGAAGGTGCGTTGCGAACGCATGACGCAGGGCGTGGGGCTTGACTGCAGTGACATCAACACCGGCATCCATTGCCAGTTGCTTCAGCAACTGCCCCAGGCGCTGGCGTGTCATATGCAGGTCGGGGTTTGTCCCCGGGAAGAGCCACCGGCTCTCCTGAGCGCGCGCTGACAGGGCCAAATTCCGCGCTGGCAGCCACTCCCCGAGCGCATCAAACGCTGCGGGCGTCAGCGGAACAATACGTTCCTTGCCGCCCTTACCGAGGATGAGCAGCACGCGATCATGTCCCCGTGCAGCTGCGAGCGGCAGACCAACGAGTTCACTGACCCGCATGCCTGAGGCGTAGAGCACTTCAACAAGGGTCAGAAGACGCAAAGCCTTGCCGCGCGACGAGCCTTCTGACGAAAGCACCGCTGCGCGCGCCGTTGCCAGCAACTGCGTGACATCGCTTTCACTCAAGGTCTTTGGAAGCGGGCGACCCAGCCGGGGCGCATCAACAACTCCGGTCGGGTCATCCCGGCGATGCCCTTCCCCCAGCAAAAAACGATGAAACTGTTTGAGGGCGGACAGACGCCGGGCCTGCGTGCGGGCTGAAAGTCCGGCGTCTGCAAGAGAGGCAAGGTAGCCACGCACCTGCGCGCTCTCCGCATCCCCCAATCCGGTCGGCGCAATAAATCGTCCGAATTCATCAAGGTCATGGGCATAAGCCGTAAGCGTATTGGCGGCAGCCCCACGCTCAGCCACCAACATTTCGAGAAAGGCATCCGCCAGATGGCCGCCAGGTCCTTGCAGACGACGGGTTCCCTTTTTGGCTTTGGCCCTACCCGCCAAGATGCGCGCGCACGATCAGCGCCTCAACAGCGATGCGGCGGGCATCCTTTTCAAGGCCCGACCGCGACAGGGCCGTTACGATGGCCGCCAGCGATCCAGGCGTCAGCTGCCACGGGCCGGTCTGAGATAGGGCACCATCACTCTCCAGCGACGACAGTGACCTCAGCGGCGCAAGTGCTGCTTCACCGGCACGTCTTTCCTGAGCAGCCACCCGCAGAGCCCGCAGGTTTGTGTCGTCAAGGCGAGCACCTGGCAATTCGTCGTCATCAAACTGCGCCCAAACAACCTGCGGCACGGGCACACCAAGTGCCGCCAGCGCCTGCATTTCAAAGGCCGTCAGCCATTCAGCCTCCTGGTCGCCTTCTTCAAGCCGCACCTCAATGGACCGCAAGGCCAAATCAGGGTTCCACGGCAAGACAAAGGAAGACTGTGCCGGGGTCGCGATTCGCACCAGCGATTCAAGTCGCGCGATCTCGCCGGGTGCCGTGGTGGTTGCAATGCTGATCCATCCGTCAGCACGTGCCGGATCGCCCAGCAATGCCAGCGCCTCGGTCATGAAAACCGCACTGTCTGCATGGGCCATGGACGGCGGAATGGCGCGCAGCGACCCTGCAAAAGCAGGAAGCGTTGCCGGCCAGCGCTCAACAGGTGTTTCCGCAAAGGCGGAAGCAATCGCCCCAAGCCGGGTCGCCTGATCCGGCGCCTCGAGAGATACCGCAAAGGCGCTCACACGGGGATTTGTCTCATCCCCACCTGCAACGATCGCCTGCCGATAAATCTCGGAAAGGTCTCGCGCTGACATCAACGCCAAGGACGCTGCCGCCTCGGCAGCCGCAATACGGTGCTCCCACGAGAGGTCCTTCTCGTTGGCCAGGGTCGTCAACAGTGCCGGTTCGGCACGTCCCACAACATCGGAGGGCAACACCGTGCCGGCCTCGCGGGTCAATGCGTGGTGCAGGCTGGTAAAAATCTCATCATTGGGCACGTCAAGGGCCGGACCGCCCGCTGCCCGCGTGGCCAGCGCAACAAAGACATTGTCGCCGACGCCGTATTCACGTACCAGATCAACCGACAACAATGCCGCGACTTCAAGCCCCGCCCGCGCCTGGCACAGGGCGCTGAGCTCCAACGCAAAGCGTGTATAGGGGTCGTCCGCCCCACCCTCGGTCGGCAGCCGTGTCAGGTAACCGCAGGCCTTGTCCGGCATCTCAACTGACAACGCAGCCCGTGCTGCCGGTGTTGCAGTTTGCGCAGCAAGGTCACCGGCAGGCACAAGACCAACCAGCCGGTCCACATCCATGCCAAAGCCACCGGCGTAAAGCGCCGCCAGCCTGAGGCCCAAGATTGAACGACCGCCACTGGCACCTTGCGGCAGGTCGCCGCGCGAAATCAAAAGTCGCCTGAACAACGATCCGACCGCCACAGATGGCGGCGGCGGGGTCACAGATGCCAGACCATCTTCAACGGTCAGCCGGCGGCTCCCAGCCCACAGCATCGGCGACAAACCACCTTCAATGGGCCCGATGAGCCCAATGCCTTCATCAGCAACACTTGAAAGGCGCGCAACTTCGATACCGGTCCCCTCTTCGCCCGGCCTGGAGGCCAGCGAGCGTGAGTCCTCGGACGGCGGCACAACAACTCTCTCACCGGACGGGAAGAACACGTCAGGCGTAGGGTCTCCAAAAACCTCTGGAGGAATCAAGTCCGGCGCCAGCGAGCTATCCGCATTGCCATCTGACCGGCCAGCGGCGGGCGGCAGCAATGACCGGGGTCCGTCAGACCGCGCCAGCGGGGTCTGGTTGGGATCAAGAAGTTGTTCCGTCAGCGATGGTTCTGCAACCGGCTGCTCTATGGAAGGCTGCGCAGCCTGGGATGACGCATCCAGCGAAGCAGGCTGCGCAAATGCTCCCGAGGCACCGCAAAAACCGGCGCCCATCGCGACGACAGCCGCGCGCCAGAACCCTTTACTCCGCAAAGCTGTCATCAGGCAGTGTCACTTCCACGGTGGCTGTCTGGGGTTCAAGGCTCGTGCCCATAACCACCAGTGCCGCAAATCCGGCCCCGAGCAAAACAAGAACAACTAGAAGAATGCGCAGCGCTGTCATGAAGAATTCGGGCCTTTTGTTCTATGCAGAAGGTAGAGGGTCGCGGACAGCGGGCTGACCGGACACGGATCAGCACTATATCACGGGTGCCGGTCGCACCTACCTCAACAATCAGGCTTAGAGGGACGATTTGGCCGAATTACGGCATATCTGGCGCTGATACCCCGTCTCGGCATAGATTGCGGGACAAAGGTATTTGAACAACAAATAGTCCGGCCAACATTAGATGCCCTCTGAAACCTCCCATGCCCCGGCATCCAACGCGCCCTCCAAGGCCGCGCAGGACCAGCCTTTTGGCGGCAAGGCCATTGTTCTTGTTGGACTAATGGGCGCTGGCAAGACGACCGTCGGCCGTCGGCTGGCCAACCGCCTTGGGCTTCCTTTCGTGGATGCTGACGCAGAAGTGGAAGCAGCTGCCGGGCTTACGATTCCCGAAATCTTTGAGACCCATGGCGAACCAGCATTCCGCGATGGCGAGCGCAAGGTCATCGCCCGCTTGCTTTCCAATGGGCCACAAGTGCTGGCAACCGGCGGCGGGGCCTTTATGAACCCGGAAACGCGCGCCTGTGTGCGGGAACACGGTGTTTCCGTTTGGCTCAAGGCCGATCTGGCGGTGTTGATGCGGCGGGTGGGAAAACGCCCGACGCGGCCACTGCTCAAGTCAGACAACCCCCGCGCTGTGATGGAAAAACTCATGCGCGAACGCAATCCGGTCTACGCGGAAGCCGACATCGAGCTTGAAACCGGCGACGGCCCCCATGAAGACGTCGTTGACCGCCTCATGATACTGCTGGAGCCTCTCAAGTGACGCGCCATTTACCAATTGGGTGGACGTGGCAGGTAAATGCGACCATATGGCTGCCATCATGACCAACATATCGCATACCGTGCCGGTCAGCCTCGGCGACCGCTCTTATGACGTGCTCATTGGCGCCGGTCTTCTGGCAGGTGCGGGGGAAACCATTGCGCCGCTCCTGAAGCGGCCGTTTGCGCCTATCGTGACAGATGAAACGGTCGCAGACCTGCATCTTGAAACATTGACCAAGAGTTTGGAGGCGGCGGGGATCAGAACCCTGCCTATCGTTCTACCGCCGGGCGAGGCCACAAAAAGCTTTCAGCACCTCGAAGACCTGCTGGCGGCCCTCATGGAGGCAGGCGTCGAGCGCAGTGACATGGTTATCGCCTTTGGCGGCGGTGTCATTGGCGACTTGGCCGGCTTCGCTGCCGCTATTCTGCGGCGCGGTGTCGACTTCATTCAAATTCCAACAACACTACTCGCACAGGTGGACAGTTCCGTTGGCGGAAAAACCGCCATTGATGTGCCCCAGGGCAAGAACCTGATCGGCGCTTTCCACCAGCCGCGGCTGGTGCTGGCGGACACTGGCGTGCTCAACACCCTCACTATGCGGGACTTGCGTGCCGGATACGCCGAAGTGGTGAAATACGGCCTTATCGACGACTTAGAATTTTTCACCTGGCTGGAGGCCAATGGCACTGCACTCGTGGAAGGCGACGAAGATTTGCGCGCGCAGGCAGTCCGCCACAGCGTCGCCGCCAAGGCACGTGTCGTCGCAGCGGATGAACGCGAAGGCAGCCAACGCGCCCTGCTAAATCTGGGCCACACTTTTGGCCATGCATTGGAAACAGCGGCCGGTTATTCCGGCGACCTTCTGCACGGCGAGGCCGTTGCCGCTGGCATGGGCATTGCCTTTGATGTCTCTGCTCATATGGGCCTGTGCCCGCCTGAAGATGCGGCACGCGCCAAAGCCCATCTGCGTGCCACCGGACTGCCGGCGAGCATCAGCGATCTCGAACAGCGCAACAGTCTGGATATTCCCGATACGGAGGACCTGATCCAGTTGATGGGACAGGACAAGAAAGTCTCCGACGGGAAAATCACATTCATTTTGACACGCGGCATCGGCAAGTCATTCATCGCACCGGATGTAGACATGGAGCAGGTAGCTGACGTGTTGTCCAAGAGGCAGGCTGCGTGAGCGAAACAACCATTCTGATCTCTGTCGGGTCTGTTTTCTTTCTGCTGATTTTCTCGGGCTTTTTTTCCGGCTCTGAAACGGCGCTCACCGCTACCAGCCGGGCGCGGATGCACGCGCTTGAGCGCGATGGTTCCAAGCGCGCCGGATTGGTGAACAGCCTGATTGAGTATCGCGAACGGCTGATCGGCGCGATCCTGCTTGGCAACAATCTCGTCAACATCCTGGCGTCGGCGATTGCGACAAGCGTGTTTCTGGACCTGTTCGGCGAAGCAGGCGTTGTCTACGCGACTTTGGTTATGACGGCACTGGTTCTGGTGTTTGCAGAAGTGCTACCCAAGACCTACGCGATCACAAATCCGGATCGGATGGCGCTGGTCGTGTCACCCCTCATCCGCATTGCCGTGTTCGCTTTTGCGCCGGTTACAGCGGCAGTGCAATTCATCGTCCGCAGGACCCTTCGACTGATCGGCGCCAATATCGATGATGCTGCCGAGGTGCTGTCAGCCCATGAGGAGCTGCGCGGCGCCATTGACCTCCACCACAAGGAGGGCGGCGTGGGTGCCCATGACCGCCACATGCTGGGCGGCATACTGGATCTGCGTGACCTGCAAGTGGATGATGTCATGATCCACCGCAAGAACATGCAGGCACTCAGCCTGGATGATGATCCAAAGGAGCTTGTCGCACAGGTTCTGGCCAGCCCCTATACGCGCATTCCTTTGTGGGCGGACGACCCGGACAACATTGTTGGCGTCCTGCATGCCAAAGACCTGCTGCGCGCCCTCATTTCTCATGATGGAGATCCAACCGGTCTTGATATCAAGGATCTGGCCTCTGAAGCCTGGTTCGTGCCGGAAACCACATCTCTTGTTGAGCAGCTCAACGCCTTCCGCCAGCGCAAGTCTCACTTCGCGCTCGTGGTGGACGAGTATGGCAGCATCATGGGGCTTGTGACCCTGGAGGACATCATCGAGGAAATCGTTGGCGAGATTTCTGACGAGCACGACGTCGAAGTAAAAGGCCTGCGCCCACAGCCCGACGGTACTTGCAACGTGGATGGCACGCTTGCGGTGCGCGACCTGAACAGGGCCCTGGACTGGGAACTTCCGGAAGAAGAAGCCATTACAATAGCGGGCCTCGTCATCCATGAGGCGCAGACGATCCCGGAAGTTGGCCAGACGTTCTCCTTTTACAGCTACAAGTTTCAGGTGCTGCGTCGCCACCGCAACCAGCTGACCGCCCTGAAGATCACGCCGCCGCGCAAGGCACTGGTGGCGGAGTAATTCCTATTGCCATTCTTCAGCGGGAGTGATGGCTTTGATCTGCAGCATATGAATGGGCCCCCGCAATTCCTGGGCAAGCGCCTCATTCACAAGCATGTGGCGCTCGATGCGGGACTTGCCCTCAAAGGCATCAGAGACAACGGTAACCTTGAAGTGCGATTCGCCAGCAGCTGCTGCACCTGAATGTCCCGCGTGGCGGGCGGAG
>ERZ1740067.1508-NODE-1508-length-15779-cov-8.035233_pt1 | contig 15779 bp, 7 predicted proteins | sample MGYA00581736_ERZ1740067 | MGnify/ENA primary metagenome ERZ1740067 (study PRJEB43018, sample SAMN04849236) | marine metagenome | isolation source: floating plastic debris | place: Pacific Ocean | collected 2008-08-27 | study: EMG produced TPA metagenomics... | reverse complement strand
CTCACGATTCAAACGCTCGATATTTCTTTTAACAGTGAGACTAAAGATTTTAACTTTACCGCTGAATCTCAGTTGGTGGTGGATGATCAAGCGGTGGATATTACCGTCATCATCGACATTACTCGCCAAGAAGATAATTCTTTTTCTAAACGGTTTGACGGCTACATCACCGTCGGTGGCCTACAGTTCAACCTGCTCTTCACTCAAGATCAAAATGCCACAACGCTCCTCGCCGCCTATAACAATCCTGATAGACAAGCCCTTAAAGTCAGGGGCCTTGTCGAAGCTGTTTCTAATGATATCGCCGCCTATGTCCCTACCACGCTAGAAATTACGCTCATAGATGCTCTATTTATCTACAGTAAAGATAAAAATAAAAACCAGAGCAGTAAAAACCAGAATAAATCGCAGGTATTCTTTGGACTTAACCTCAGTTCCACCATCAATTTCACGAAGCTACCTCTCGTTGGGAAAGATCTTCCTTCTGATAAAACCATCGGGATTGATAATTTACAATTTCTCCTCGCTTCTCAAAGCCTGACCCCCGATACGATTGATGCCTTCAATACTCTCCTTCCGGAGGACATGGCACCCATCCCCTATAGTCTCTCATCAGAAGCCTCCGCTCCGGCAGTTAAGCGTGGCTTAACCATCAACGCTACGCTGCAACTTGGCGATACCTTGCAAGTGCTCACCCTGCCCATCGCGGCCAGCGAGTCATCTTCAGCCTCTGTAGCTGACGTGCAGACTCTCGATGTACCCGTTACCGCTGAGCCTGTTATCGATGAGCCTGATTCCACTGAATCCGTTCCCGCCGAGCCTGTTACTGCTGAGATTGTCACAGATGAGATTGTTCCTGTTGAGCCCGTTACTGATAGCACCCAATGGTATTCCCTCAATAAACAGGTAGGACCGCTTCACTTGGCGAGAATCGGTGTTCAATACCAAGATGACATCCTTTGGTTCCGATTAGATGCTGCGATCGCCACTGCCGGACTCAACCTAACGCTAGACGGATTATCCGTCGGCTCCCCCATCAAACAATTCCAGCCCAAATTCCAGCTCCAGGGCCTTGGCGTTAGCTACGAAAGCAAAGGAACCCTTTCCATTAATGGGGCCTTACTCAGAACAACCGTTGACGGCAGAGACGAATACTCCGGTGCCATCGTCGTCAAAACCAAAACCTTCACCATCGCTGCGCTCGGTTCTTACACCAACTTCAACGGCCATCCCTCTCTCTTTATCTACGGCATACTCAACAAACCCCTGGGTGGATCGCCCTTTTTCTATATTACTGGACTCGCCCTTGGCTTTGCCTACAACCGCGAGCTCATTCCACCCACGCTCGACGAAATTCCTCAGTTCCCCCTCGTTCGTGCCGCGCTTAACCGCACCCCCGCTGATCCTGCCGAACTCATCGCTCTCCAGCAAGAGCTGCGCCCCTCCATTCCCCCAAAAGTTGGGCGCATTATGCTAGCGGTGGGCATCAAGTTCACCTCTTTCAAGCTTGTTGAATCCTTCGTCCTGCTCGTTGCCAGCTTCGGCGATCAATTCACGCTTGATCTTTTCGGCATCTCCACCCTTATTTCCCCGCCCCTACCGCCTGGCAGCAGTAAGCCGCTGGTGCCTCCGCTCGCCCAAGTTCGATTTGCCATCATCGCTCGGTTTGCCCCCGCTGAAGGCATCCTTCAGGTTGAAGGCAAAATCCTGCCCGACTCCTATCTGTTTGACCGTGATTGCCGACTCAGCGGTGGCTTCGCCTTCTACACCTGGTTCTCTGGCCCCTATAAAGGAGACTTTGTTCTCACCGTAGGTGGCTACCATCCCCGTTTCCAGATTCCAGACCACTATCCCAGAGTCGATCCCCTGGCCCTCAACTGGCGCATTAGCAAAAACTTAAGTGTCAAAGGCAGTCTGTATTTCGCGCTCACCGCTTCCGCGATTATGGCTGGCGGACGCTTAGAAGCGAATTGGAAATCTGGCAGAATTAAAGCGTGGTATGTTGCCTATGCCCACTTTATTGTCTCTTGGCAGCCCTATTTTTATGATGCGCGGATTGGCGTTAGTATCGGTGCCTCCTACAGCTTCCGCATTTTCAGGCGAACCAGAAGAATTTCAATCCAAGTGGGTGCCGATTTGCACATTTGGGGACCAAAATTCTCTGGCAAAGCCAGAATTCGTCTTAGAATCGTTTCCTTTACCGTTAGCTTTGGCAGTCGTTCTCAGCAGAAACCCCCTGCGCTCAATTGGTCAGAGTTCAAGCAATCTTTCTTACCGTCTAATCAAGACGTCTGCACCCTTACGGTTGAAAGTGGCTTACTGCGCAAGATAGGCGAAGGTAATTCAGAAATCTTTGTGGTTAACCCCAAAGACTTTGCATTGACTGCCAGCTCTGTGATTCCAATTAAAACAAGAGAAGCGGACCAGGTTTCCATTCAGTCGCAGACAGCCGCTGGAGAAACGCCTCAAACGACAACCTTTGGCATCGCCCCGATGGAAGTCAAAAATAAAGACTTTACTGAGTCGAAATATCATATTTCGCTCACCAAAATTGATGCTGGCGGCAGAGAAGTCTCTCAGGAGAGCGGTTTAACCTGTGTGCCGATCACCAAAAACATTCCGGCTGGCCTATGGGGAGAATCCAACACCACTGATCCTACGCGGGAAGGCTTGATCAACAATGTTTTGTCTGGATACACCCTCAAACCCGCCAAGCCGCCACAGCCTGGCGTCACGCAATCGATTGATCGTAAAAACCTAGCCTACGACACCGAATCTGTTGAAAATGCCTATCAATGGCAGCCCGGTTCACTGGTTGCCAAAAATGAAGAGACTAATGAAGATGCCAGAGAACAAAAGATTGGTGAAAGCCTGACATCTAAAGCAGCCGAGACTGCCAGAACCCGTCTGTTGAAAGGGTTAGGCCTATCGGATGCCGATATCGCTGGCATAGATTTAGCAGACTTTAAAACGCCTCAAGGTGTAGAACGGGCATTTATTGTTGCACCGCAACTGGAAACAACAACCGCTTAGTCCTTTCACATTTAGTCCTTTCACATTTAGCCCTCTCATATTTAGCCCTTTCACAGTGAATTTGAACAATGAGCACTAAAGTTATCGATCCAAACGCCCAGGGAGAAATCCAGTTCATTCAAAGCCATCAGATGGCTTTAGACACTGGACACTATAAAGTTTCAGTTAAACAAACGGTCAAAGTCGCTGGTGACAAAGATGACTTCACCACACAGCTTTCTTTTGTTGTGCAAGGCAATCGCTTTGAGCTAACCCAGCCAGAGATTCACGCGGTTTTCCCGCCAGCCGGTAGCCTCGGCGAGCATTCCCATGTCTTACCGCACGTTGCCCTAAAAAGCAGCACCCTTCCCTGGGAAAGGTTAACGCAACCCGACAACCAAAAGGCCCCTTGGCTGGCGCTTATTCTAATTCACGAGGGAGAAAAACTCTTACGTACGCTTCCGAGAGACTACATTTTAGAGGCGACACTCCGTGATGCTCAAGATAATGCGTTAACCCAAGCACAAAAGGCACAACTATGGCAGCATCTGTTATCGGACAGCATTGGCTGGCTTAAGGACGCAGGTGATGAGGCCATAATCGTTGAGTCAAATAATCGCAAGTCTGCTCAACTAAGCGGTGAGTTTGCGGGACTAGAGACCCAAGTTGAAGCCATCTTAGCGCAAGCTGAAAATACTAAACTTATCCCCCTAGGTAAGTTACAGAAATCTTCTACTGGCGCGATCAAGTGGCCCGGCGTGAACTTAGAAACTGGCCAACAAGTAGATGACAATGTTGCTGTTATTGACGTCCCTAAGACTTTGTTGGCAAAGATACTACCCACAACCGAAGATTTAGAGTATCTAGCTCACGTTCGGCAGATCACTGGAGACACTGAAAATGCTGAGAACACAGGGCCTTTGTCTGTGGTGATTAGCAATCGTCTTCCGAAAGCAGAAGGCACTAGCACTGCCTATTTAGTGTCTTTAGAGAACCGATATCCTGCAGGAAAATTCAACGATCAAAACGCTACGGATGACGAGTATATTCGCCTGGTAACGCTAAAAAGCTGGAGCTTTTCATGCACTAACCCCGAGAAAAACTTTGCAGGCTTACTGACAAATCTCGACAAAGAGACACTCAGACTACCCACCCAAGATACTTCCAGCCAAGATAATCCTGACGTAGATACCTATCTAGCTAAAGGCCATTGTGCCTTTCCCCATTATCTCCGACAGGGTGGTAAAACCTTTTCCTGGTACCGCAGCCCGCTTTCTCCTGGAGAAAATCCGACATCCCTAGCTTTATCTCAACTGGCTATACGCAGTGTCGATCAGCTGATTGCCTACAATCCAAACACGGGCTTGTTTGACATTTCCTACGCCGCCGCTTGGCAGCTAGGTCAGCTGTTAGCCCTTCAAGATAAACAATTTGCCACCCGCTTGTTTAACTGGAAACGCGCCAATGCTCAAAAGTTAGCCAAAGATAATCAACAGGCACTTTACCCGCATCTATTTTCCGAAGCAGAACGTAATGCTGCGACGATTGAGTTTCCTACAGAGATTCAAACTTGGTTCGAGCGACTTGGCCTGTTGAATGGGGTTCCTTTTAACTACTTAGTCCCCGATGAACAGATGCTGCCCTCAGAATCAATTCGGTTCTTCTGTTTAGATTGGTTTTGGGTAGAATCACTGCTGGATGGGGCCTTTAGTATTGGCCGAGTACAAGACGCAGACGGTGCGCAAGATAGCCGTCAGAATCCGCTAACAGGTGAGGCAAAACACCTCAGCGGTGTCTTAATCCGCTCAGACGTAATCGCCGGTTGGCCTGATTTACAAATCGAAGGCTCCGAATTTTCTATCGAAGGAGATCAACCTATCAGTCAGGATAAACAGTTAACTGTTTTACGGTGCGATCGCCTCTCAGAAGACGTCTTACTTTGTCTATTCGATGGCGCCATTCGTACCGTTGATATCTCCCTCAAGCCAGAGGGACTACACTTTGGCTTTAATAATGATGATGATGGAAATGTATGGCGAGAGTTAAGGAAGCTAGACGGTACAGAAATGAGCGATTGGAAAGTTCATCTGACGCCCGTAGAAGATAATAAACCCCCGATACTTAATCAGAAAAGCATTGTCAATATTACAAATTTAGCGCATGACATTAGAGAGGAATTACAAGAAAAGGAGCAGTCAATAAATGATTTTACGGCGGCTCAATTTGCCTTGCAGATGATTCAAGGTGTGGAAAAAGTGAGATTTTCAATGGATAGCAGCTCCTAATGCTTAACGGTCAGTTCTGAGTAGCCAAAAATATTAGGACGCGGGATAGAGGAAATCTTATCTACAATTGCGCTACGAGATGACAGAGTATTGATGGAGTAAGTGATATGGATACGGTATCGCCCAAGAGCCCATAGAGTTAGGCATTATGCCTGAGCAAATCACCTTTGCTTATTAGCCTGAATCTCAAGTTATAGCCTACGCCTATTAAGGGCGTTGTACCATGGCCAAATAGACGACTACTCGGCATTTTTGGTGCAAAATTGGTGCAAGAAAAAATAGTGCTTCTGAAATGCCTGGTATTAAAAAGCTTGAGCCGCTGGATTACACCGTTGACATCGATGAGGTCCGCCGTTCGAGTTGGCGTACGTCCATTCTTTTAATCCCTTGATATGGTTGGGCTATAGCCAAGAGGAAACTGCTATTAAAGCATCCAGATTGGCCTAAATTTAAGATGTTTGCACCAATATTTATCGAATCTGGTGCTATATTATCGAACCTGATGCAAGCGTATACCTGTAGACTTAGTGCCGGATAGATCATTGCAAGCCTAAGGAGGAAAGGCTTTCATTCGATCTTCTTGCCATATGAGTCTGGTGACTCTATGGCTGTGACCTCATCGATTTGAGCTGGCTTGAAATATACTCTTTGGCATTTTGAAGATAACTTCTGCGAAAAGACAGCACACAAATCGACAAATCAGCAAACGAAAAAATCAAGAATCATTCAACATTCGCTTCAAACACATCTGTTGGGACCACACGAATTCTAAGCTTCATGGGCTTGCCAACTGTTGTAGATAAACTGTTTTGAAATTGGCGAAATTTGGCGTTGTCCATAAATCCGACTGGTGCAATCAAATCGATCGCAACATAAACATCATGACTTACGGACTTAGCGTCCTCGCCACCACAAATAGTGTAGGGCCAGCCACATGATTCAACATTCAAGGAGTAGCCTCCTACGTCTTCAAATAATTCAGGTTGAGACAGCTGAATGGCTTGAAGCTGGTGGTGAATTTTGTTTTTGAGCAGTAACTGATTGAGTGCGAAGTAAAGGGGATTGCTGAGTAGTAACAACGCCAGCAAGGGTAAGCTGATTCGGGTCAGGGCCGAACGTACCCGGCCATAGGGCTGTGATAGGAAAACAAAACTACCACTGACAATGATGCCAAGTAGGTTGGTTAGAAAGAGATAAAACGAGCCGCTCACTAAACTGCTGTTGCCAGTGGTCAGCAGGCCAACGCTAAAATCTCCACCTAGGGCAAGACCAATGCCTGTGACACACAAGGGAGGTACTAGGGCCACTGAAATAGCAACTCCGGGGAGGGCGGTGGCGATGCTTTTACGGGTGAGCGCAAAGGCACCAGCACCGCCTGCGGCGATCGCAACGCCCAAGTCCAGTAGGGTCGGATGAATTCGCGATAAAATCTCTTCGCCAGCAACCTGCGACCCAATTAGTAGTGTGGTGATATAGGCAATTGCAATCACGACAAGAACGCCCGTAAATAGGGTCAGGCTGGCTCGGCGCAGCAGTTGATAATTGGCCAGAATTAGACTGTAGGCAACTGTGACAATCGGCCCCATGAGGGGGGCGATAATCATTGCACCGATGATGGTCGCAGCGCTGTTTGCGAGCAGGCCCAAGGTCGCAATGATTGCGGCAAGCGTGAGCAAAAAGTAAAAGCCAAAGGCTGGAATGGAGGCTTTTGACAAGTTTTTTGTCAGTTCTTCTGGTGAAACAGGCGGTTCTAAAAATACGTACCAGCCGCTACTGATCCAAGCAAACCATGCTCTAATCCTACGTATCACGTTTATTTCTCCGCCAAGTGCCTCAGTCAAAGGCTATTCTGACGTATGAATGCTGTCTGGTCGAGTTTGCGTCGTGTTTTACTACAGCTTTGCTATACGTTTATTGATTATTGTTACTTGAATTAACCGGCTGTAATAGCGGACGGCCTGCATTTTTGCTAATGACGCCTGCTTTGATAAGCGCTGACACCGTCGAATTTTGGCTAACTTGGGCAATTCTTTCTGCGATCTGCGTCTGTAGCTCGAACGGAAGCGTTTTGGTGTTTTCTCTAATTTGTGTGAGCTGCTGCTGCGCGCTATCTTCCCACGCTTTATATTGAGTCTTACAGTTTTCGATGGATGTATTTACTTGTTCACGCTCTAAACCACTTTCTGAAAAGAGTGACTGCAGGCGAATGGGTACAAGTTTGCTGGCGTAAGCGATTATTTCCCAGTAACGGTATGTATTGGATTGTTCTTGCGATCGCAGCGACTGCACCCAAGCCTGCTGAGGCACCCATTGCTCACCAAGCGTGAGTAAAAACTCATTCAATTGTGCCTCTAACACTTTTCGCTTCGCCTGAGCAGGAGGCAATTGCCCAGCGCTAACACTATCTTGCTTAATAGATATCATCAGTTTTAGCTGGGAGAGAAATCCTTCTGTGATAAATCCTTCATCGTAAATTGTCTGGTAAGTTTGAGCCTCAAGATTGAGCGCAATTGACCATATCCACTGCCCAAGTATTTGGCTGTCTAGATTAGAGTTTTCACTGGATTCTTTGCTGGTTTTTTTGCAGAGCATCTGAAAGTCTTGTCGCGCTTGCTTAAGATCGATTTGCCTATTCTGTTGATAATTTGCCAGCACAGCAGGATCAGGATCAACAAGTGCGTTTTCAATAGTTGATAGTTGATTAAGGGCGTTGTTTTTCGCCAATATGCTAGCTAATAGCTGATTCAGCCTGTCAAAAAGAGGCGGTAAGTCTAGCTGAAGTTTTTTCAATAGGGCTGCAATTGTTGTTCCTGGAATCAGAAGCGTGAATAATACAACCCCCAGGGTGAGCATCAGCATTAGCTCTCGATTTGGAAAGTCGGGATCGAAACTAAGCGCGAGGGCGAGGCACACGGCACCGCGCAAACCACCCCAGAAGCTAATGAGCTGATAGGACAATGGAACTGAGGCAGTTGGCTGTGAGCGATTGACAACAGCATTGGTAATGGAACTGAGGCCAAAGATGACGATGGCGCGGGCAATGAGAACAGTGATGAGGGTAAGGGCGATCGCACCCAGTAAGTCCTGAGTTTGTTCTATCTGTGTAAAAAATTGCAGTCTAGAAACGGTCAACCCAACCAACAGAAAAATAAGGCTATTGGCTAAAAATGCTAGATACTCCCAAAACTCACTGACAAAATGACGAGCTTCCGGTCGCAGCCGATTGTTGTTGTACCAGCCAAGGACAATCCCTGCACTGACGAGGGCAATCACACCTGAAACTTCTACAACTTCTTCGGCTATTAAAAATGTTGCATAGGCGACGATAGTTGTAAGGGTGGCTAAGACCAGCGGATTCTCTTTGGTAAGTGAAATGGGCAGCTGCATCAAAAAGCCAATGAGCGCACCGACCGCAATACCACCCATAAAGCTGACTATAAATGCGATCGCACCTTGCTGTAGAGCAGGGAATCCAAAATCCTGCCCAGTAACTATCACACCCAAAATAATGTTGAAGGTTACGATGGCCGTAGCATCGTTAAATAAGCTTTCACCCTCGACTAAAATCCCTAGCCGCTTAGGGGCACCGAGTTCTTTGAATAATGCAATAACGGCAACTGGATCTGTGGCAGAAATTAAGCTGCCAAACAGTAGTGCTTGAGGCAAATCTAAGGGTGTCCCCCAGCTCAAGATAGCGCCCACAATGGCAGTAGAGAGTAGCAGCCCTGGTGCCGCTAAGGTCAGAATAGGAAGGAGATTTCGCAGCAGGAGACGGCTATCTAGATTGAGGGCTGATTCAAAAATTAGCGGCGGTACAAAGACAAAGAGAATGAGATCGTGAGAAAGTGATAGCTGCTGAAAAAACTCAAACCCTGCCACGTTTTCGCCTAGCCACCCTAGCCCAATCCCTAAAATGACGAGAGCGACCGTGTAGGGAAATTTTAGGATTGACTTTAGTTTTGCGAGTGCGATCGCACTCACGCAGGCAACAGACAGCAAAACTAAAATATCTAACTCAACGGCTAATAAAGGGGAGTGAAGCATAGAGAAGACAAAGCCTTGTGTACAGTTGGTACAGAGATGCACTCAGTATTTGGCTTCAGACTAAATCATTTCTATCCGCTAGGTAGTAACCTATTTGCATCACTTTACTTCGTGTCATCTTATCCATTGCCAAGGAGAGGATATGATGCGTTGGTCTACGTACGCTTTAAGCCTGGACACTTTAATATAAAGTATCAGCAGCTGTTAAATAGCCTTTAACTAGAGTGTGTCTTCGTTTATGGACAATCAGGATAAACAGCCCAACTCTCCTACTGGCGTTGAGGTGCTGCTAAGTGTCGATTCTACTGTGCGACGCCTCATTGTAGACTACGCGTTAGTGGCTGCCATTATTGGAATCGCGCCCATTTATTTTAATCAGTGGATAGACATCGCTGGGTTTCTTGTACTGATAGCCCTGAACGCAAAATTGATTCTAGATATTCGCAAGCGATGGGGGTTTTCTCATTGGCGAGCCCCTAGCTGGCATTCCTCTAGCTGGCGGGGGACAGTATCTGTCGTCAGTATTATTTTTAGCTTTGTGGAAGCTTTTGTAGTGGGTGTTGTTGCACGTTTAACTATTTCTGCGATTGGACTGTTTTTTCCGGTATTAGTCGCTTTTAATAGTGCGGTTGGGCACGCCATTTTTACCTGGCTGATTGGGCGGGCTGCCAATCATTTCTACTTTGGGCTGATCAAGTCTGACCAAGTGAAATCGCTTGCCGCCCAAAAAATCTAATTCATTGAAAAGCAGGCGCTAAAATCGCTGATTGCACAAATCTTTCTTTAAGCCTATAGCAAAAACAGGTCTTGATCATGAGTGAGGAACATCTAGACAAGTCAGCGAAAAAGCTATCAGGGAACCCGAAAACTGACCCGCCAGAGATATCTTCGGGCAAGGGAGTTAATAGAATTATGAAAATTAACCGTCGTTCACTTTTAATTGCTGGCTTAGGCGCAGGGGCCGCCATTACGGGCACGCAGGAACAGCTAAGACTGCAGGCACTTCAGGCACAAGAAGGCTTGCGATCACCAGCTGAAGAGACATTGCGAGATCATCTCAGCATTATGAGCGCTGCCTACAGCTCGGAAGAAGGCTGGGAGGCGGAAGTCGCTAAGCGGAAAGACTTATTGTCATTTGATGAGCTAACACCCCCCAATGAGCCCTATGACCGAGATATGTCAAAACTGATGATGACATTCTGTAAATTAGCTGTTCAGCAGTACAAGACAGGGCGAACGGATCCTAGCTATGGTGGAGAGTTGAGGCTGCTACCTGCTTACCGCACAACGCTCAATGATTATCAGCAACTAGAAAACTTTAAGATCGAAGAGGAAATTATTGAAGAATACTTCAAAAGTTCTGAAGTGCCATCAGCAGAGAACGTAGCGGGCAGTGAGACGATAGATGAAACGCTTAAGGAAATAAAGCTTACCGTCAATGATCGGGTGCGCCATATCTTAGAGCGAAAGTATCGAATTTCTGTTTTTTCTGGTCTGGCACTAGCCTCAGAAAAGCAGAACGTTTTTGTATTTAGAGGCACACAAACCCAAAGCGAGTGGCTGAAAAATTTGAATGCAACTCAGGTGCCCTATGTTGCGCCAGATGGAAAGACCTATGGCGAAGTTCATCAGGGCTTTTATGAGCTGTTGGAGGCTTTGAGGCCAGCGATCGCAGGGGTTGTCACGCAGATAGATCCAACTTTGCCTTGCTATGTGACAGGGCATAGCTTGGGAGCTGCGATCGCCACCCTAGCAGCGATGGAGATTGCCTATTTGGTGCCTAAGATACGAGAGAACCTTCGGCTCTACACCTATGCTAGCCCTAGGGTGGGCTCTCTTACATACGCGAAACTTCACAGTGCCATGATTCCCAATGCTTATCGAATTGTGAATTTAGGAGATACGGTGCCGCTAGTACCGCCTGTGAGCTTGGGCGACGCCTACACTCATGTGGGCGAAAAATGGTCGTTCCTTTTTCAGTCGGGCGATACGCTACTAAATCACGTTGTTGATACCTACAGGGCCGCGCTAGATCAAGGCATTGAAAGTAATCAGGACAGTGCGCTAATAGCCCAGCTACAAATAGACTGAGCAGAATAGAAAAGCGTAAAAATAGTTACCTGTTTGGCAGTTACCTATTTGAGGATAGTGGCTTTATGACCGTGCCAAAGGTAACAAACAAGATTTTTTAGTTACCTTTCAGGGCTTTGCTGGCCAAGTTTCCAGTGCTTCAGAGAGATTCTTAAATGAATGTTAGGTGCGCTTGCTTTTGAGACATCTTGATTAGGATGTGACTAGCACCCCGTTCTTGGAGCATAGGTTTTATGAAATTTACCCGTCTCAACGCTCAGCCCCTTTCTGAAGAGGAGAAAGCGCATTTAGCAAAGTTAAAGTCTACGGTTGAAAAAGCGCTGGAGAATGGAGAGTTCTCGACAGCTCAAATTAGTCAGATTAAGGCTTTGGTTTGGGAAGATGGCAAGGTTACGGCTGATGAACTACGGACTATTCGCGAAACCATAAAAGAAGTGATGGGCGATGCACAGCCAGGCCTAGAGTGGATGCGTGGGTACTAAATCGATGGTTACTAAATCGATGGTTACTAAATCAAAGTGATCGCCGCTCGTTCTAAACCGTATTCAGTGATGGCTGTATTCAACGCTAGCCGGAGAAGGCCGAGTGAGCCAAAAACTGTTATCTAGTAGCAACTTTTAGCAACAATCTTAGGGGCAGCTCCTCGAACGTATCTGTAAGGAACAAACAACATGGTTCAAACTCCGCTCAAGCCAGAAGCTGTATCGGCAGATGCACTGACCCCTGATGAACTACAGAAAATGGATGCCTACTGGCGTGCTTGTCACTACCTAGCGGTCGGCATGATTTATCTGCGAGATAATCCTTTGCTGAAAGAGCCTTTGGTAAAAGAGCATGTCAAACATAGGCTGCTGGGCCATTGGGGTGCTTCTCCAGCGTTGAGCTTTACCTATATTCACTGCAATCGGCTGATTAAAAAGTACGATTTGGACATGATTTTCATGGCGGGGCCAGGGCATGGTGCGCCTGGGGTGCTTGCGCCTGTGTATTTAGAAGGAACGTATTCTGAGCTGTATCCGGATAAAAGCGAAGATGCTGAAGGGATGCAGAAATTCTTTAAGCAGTTCTCTTTTCCCGGTGATATCGGTAGCCACGTTACGCCAGAAACACCCGGCTCTATTCATGAGGGTGGTGAGCTGGGCTATAGCGTTTCTCACGCTTATGGGTCGATACTCGATAACCCTGATCTCATTACTTGCGTGGTGGTGGGCGATGGTGAATCTGAAACCGGGCCGCTAGCAACTGCGTGGCACTCTAACAAGTTTATTAACCCTGCCCGAGATGGTGCGGTACTGCCAGTTTTGAACCTGAATGGTTACAAAATCGCAAATCCAACCATTTTGGCGAGAATCTCTCATCAAGAGCTGGAGTATCTGTTCCGGGGCTATGGCTATGAGCCTTATTTCGTAGAAGGGAAAGATCCTGCCGAGATGCATCAGAAGATGGCGGCGGTGATGGAAGAATGCGTGACAAAGATTCGCGAGTATCAGCGAGAGGCGCGTTCGGGCGGTGAGGTGAAGCGACCGATGTGGCCGATGATTGTGCTACGAACGCCGAAGGGATGGACCGGGCCGAAAGAGGTGGATGGTAAGAAGGTGGAGGATTTTTGGCGATCGCACCAAGTCCCGATGGGTGGCATGCACGACAACGACGACCATCTGACCAAGCTGGGCGAGTGGATGCGTGGCTACAGGCCTGAGGAGCTATTTGATGAAAATGGCACGCTGATTCCTGAGCTGAAGGAACTGGCTCCCGTGGGTAATCGCCGGATGAGTGCGAACCCTCACGCGAATGGAGGATTGATCCGTAAGGCGCTGAAGATGCCTCGTTTCCAAGACTTTGCGATTCAGATGGAAAAGCATGGGGTAGAAGAGTTTGAAAATACCAAGGTGTTGGGCTTTTTGATGCGAGAGATTTTTCGCAACAATCCTGACAACTTCCGCGTGATGGGGCCAGATGAAACGGCTTCTAATCGCTTACAAGATGTATACGAAGTCACCAAAAAGGTTTGGATGGCGGAGTTGTACCCTGAAGATGAGCAGGGCGGCGAACTGTCGCGCGATGGCCGCGTGATGGAGATGCTCAGTGAGCATACGCTGCAAGGCTGGCTAGAAGGCTACTTGCTCAGTGGTCGGCATGGGTTGTTCCATACTTACGAGGCCTTTGCCCACGTGGTTGATTCCATGTTCAATCAACATGCTAAATGGCTGGATATTTGCAAGAATCACGTGCCTTGGCGACGCTCGGTCTCCTCGCTGAATATTCTGTTGTCTTCTTTGGTGTGGCGGCAGGACCATAATGGCTTTAGCCACCAAGATCCAGGCTATGTGGATTTGGTGACCAACAAAAGCCCTGAGGTGGTTCGGGTGTATTTCCCGCCGGATGCTAACTGTTTGCTTTCGGTGGCCGATCATTGTTTTCGCAGTGTGGACTATATCAATGTGATTGTTTCTGATAAGCAGAAGCATTTGCAGTATTTGCCGATGGATGAGGCGATCGCACACTGTACAAAGGGGCTTGGCATTTGGGACTGGGCCAGTAATGACGACTGCGGTACTGAACCGGATGAGCCGGATGTGGTGATGGCTTGCTGTGGGGACGTGCCGACGATGGAGTCATTGGCGGCGACAGCGATTTTGCGCGAAGAGTTTCCGACGCTAAAAGTCCGATTTATCAATGTGGTGGATTTGTTCAAGCTGATGTCTGAAGGGGAGCATCCTCACGGACTGTCTAATCGAGATTTTGATACGCTCTTTACGCCGGATAAGCCGATTATCTTTAACTTCCACGGCTATCCTTGGTTGATTCATAAGCTGGTGTATCGCCGGACGAATCAGGAGCGCATTCATGTGCAGGGCTATAAGGAGGAAGGGAATATCAACACGCCGTTGGAGCTGGCGATTAATAACCAAATCGACCGCTTTAACCTGGTGATTGATGTGATTAACCGGGTACCGAAGCTGGGTTCGGCGGCGGGTCATGTGAAGGAGCGCATGCAGAACAAGATTCTGGAATGTGTGGCTTATGCCCATGAGCATGGTATGGATGCTGAGGAGCATGTGAACTGGAAGTGGCCCTATTAGAAAAGTGGCCCTGTTAGAAAAGTGATGGAATGACCGAGTAGACACATAGCTGACTTATGAAGATTTTAGTGCTCAATGCCGGGTCGAGTAGTCAAAAAAGTTGTTTATACGATATTTCCAACAATACTTCCAATACTATTGTTCGGGGCCTCCCTGCCGGAGCGCCTGAGCCCTTATGGGAAGCGCAGATTGATTGGGTGCCACAGGAGAATGCGGCGCGAATCAAGGTAGAGACGCATGCTGGGAAAGAGCATGTTGAAACGGTACCGTCACCTTCTCGGGAGAAGACGCTTTCGTATTTGTTGGGTTTGCTGTACCAAGGCCCGACGCGAGTGATTTCAGCGCTGGATGAGATTGATGTGGTGGGTCATCGCGTTGTGCATGGTGGGCAGACCTATCGGTCGAGTGTGGTGATTACGCCTGAGGTAAAGGCGACGATTGACCGGTTGAGTGTGCTGGCTCCAAACCATAATCCGGCGAACCTGGAAGGGATTGAGCTAATGGAGCGGCTGCTGGGTGATGATGTGCCCCAGGTGGCGGTGTTTGATACGGCGTTTCATAGCGAGATATCTGAGGTGGCGGCGACTTATCCAGGGCCTTATGACTGGGTGGGTGAGGGGATTCGCCGTTATGGGTTTCATGGCATTAGTCATCAGTATTGCACCCGGCGGGCAGCGCAGATTTTAGGGCGTTCTGTGGATGGGCTGCGGCTGATTATTTGTCATTTGGGGAATGGGGCGTCTTTGGCGGCAGTGAGAAATGGCCGCAGTATTGATACCACGATGGGGTTTACGCCCCTTGATGGGTTGATGATGGGGACGCGCTCGGGGGCGGTTGATCCGGGGATTTTGATTTATTTGATGCGGCAGGGGATGCCTGCACAGGAGATAGATAGGCTACTGAATAAGGAGTCTGGTTTGTTGGGGATTTCGGGGGTGTCCCATGATTTGCGAGAGATTGAAGAGGCGATCGCGCAAGGAAATGAAAGGGCAAAACTAGCGCAAGATATGTATCTGCACAGATTGAAGGCTTGCTTTGGTTCTATGCTGATGAGCTTGGGCGGGGTGGATGTTGTTGTATTTACTGCTGGGGTAGGTGAACATGCCGCTGGAATAAGGGCGGCGGCTTGTGAGGGGATGGCGTTTTTAGGGGTGGAGCTGGATTTAGAAGAGAATGCCAAGGCTCCGGTGGATCGGGATATTGCGACGGCTGAGTCTGAGGTGCGGGTGTTGGTGATTCATACGCAGGAAGATTGGGCGATCGC
>ERZ1740067.1507-NODE-1507-length-15787-cov-6.088546_pt1 | contig 15787 bp, 11 predicted proteins | sample MGYA00581736_ERZ1740067 | MGnify/ENA primary metagenome ERZ1740067 (study PRJEB43018, sample SAMN04849236) | marine metagenome | isolation source: floating plastic debris | place: Pacific Ocean | collected 2008-08-27 | study: EMG produced TPA metagenomics... | reverse complement strand
GCAGAAGCCGTCGTTGCGTAGAAAGAACCTTCAATATCTAGCTCGGCACTATCACCAAAAACAATACCGTTAGGATTCATTAGCCATAAATTCGCACCCCCTTCTACGCCTCCCTCTACGCCAAGTGTCCCCAGTATGTTGGATGGGTCGGGACCTACGACGCGTGCCAATACATTTTCAATACTCTCGTCAACCACAAAGTAAACAGATCTCCGACTATCAAGAATATTGAACTGTTCAAAGCTATGGAAGAGATTGCTCTCTCTTGGTGCCCCCCCTGTGATATTGGTTCGATTTTCCTGATTTTCATCAGGCATCAGCAATTGCTCATTGCCAAGATTTGGATCGACAATGATATCTCCATTTTCTGACTGCGCCCAACCAGGACTAAGCCCCCATGGAAACGTGCTCAGCAGAAAACTCAAAAAAAACAGGGGAACTCGGCGAGTACTAACATGCGATTTGCGGTAAAACGCTTGAAGGTTGCAAGTCATAGTGAGTCATCTTGCTAGGATTATCTGGCTTGTGCGCTTAGGCCTGAACAATGCTGAGGTAAATCAGGCTGGCTTCTTCTGATATTTCTAGACTAAGGCTAGTAACTTGGAGCCCTTAGCCTCATACGCTTGGATTTACTTTGCTTCCTGAACACTTTTAAGAAAAACCGGTTCGCTAAGGAAGGCTACATATCTTTATAGCAAGCTTATTCAATCTATCACGATTGCCATAAAAGATTTCATAAAGAATTGATAGATTAGGGCCGTTTTTCTCACAAATTTCGTCAGATAAATGAATGCCTTTGGTACGATGGCGGTGCCCCTGCCATAGTCTCTTTTGCAGGCATTTTTGCATCAGAACTCGGCTCCTTGCTCTCGACCCCAGACATGGATGGTATGAAACGTTTTCTCACGTGGCGTCGCCTTCGCCTGCTTTGTTTGGTTATTTTGACGATAGTGTGCTGCTGGTGTTGGCAGTGGCGAGCTATGTCTATTGCCAGCACAACTACACCCACTTTACTGGTGCAGCAAGGCGTCAGTGCCTATCGCAGCCAAGACTATTTAACGGCAATCGAGCGTTGGCAGTCAGCCCTCACACACTACCCTGTAGACGAAAACTCTCTTGACCGAGCCATCATTTTAGAGAATTTAGCCCGTGCTTATCAACAAACTGGGGAGCCAACTGAAGCACTGCACCACTGGCAGTCGACAACAGCTGTCTACACAGCCTTACAGAACTGGGCGAAGGTTGGCAGAACATTGACTCAGCAAGCACAAACCTACAGTCAGCTAGGTCAGCCCTATCAGGCAATTGGTTTGCTGTGTGCCCCAATTTCAGACACTTTGACGGTAGAGGTTGGGTCACAGGCAGGGATAGATGTGGCTACTTCTGGAGAGAGTTGTCTGACTGAGAGTGCGGTATACATAACGCAGACGGTAGAAGATGAGATCGCTTACATTGCAGCACTCGGAACCCTCGGTGAAGCTTATCGATCGATTAAAGTCTATCCCCAAGCGCTGCAAGCGTTACAAGCGGCGCTTGCAGCAGCGAACGACATAGAAAACTCAAAACATCAGGCCCTGCTACACAACAGTTTAGGAAATCTTTATAAAGAACAATCCGAACTGAGCTATCAGCGCGCAATCTCAGCAGACCTCAATGCGACAGGACTTGAAGCAAACTTTAATACTGCAGCGAAGAGAAACGATGAGGTTGCTTTAGAGCATTTCATGCAGAGCGAGGCGATCGCTCACCGAATAGGCAACCCTACCCTACAGGTGAAAGCACTGTTGGGTCAGATCGCCGTTTATTCTCACGTGGGAGAACAGGATCTCGCTCAGCAAGATAACATCGTCAAAGCCCGCACTCAAGCCACTGCCCTCTGGGCTCAGCTACCGTCTACCCAAGAGAAAGTGTATTTAGCCTTGCAGATAACAAAATGGCATCAGCCTCTATCCTCGATGGCGAATACCTCCGTCGCCTCTAGGACGCAATGTCTCGATATAGTGACTGACGATGCAACAATATCATTGCTACAACAGGCCCTTACACTGGCCGAAACCTTACAAAACAACCGCCTAAAAGCGTTTGCTCAAGGGGAAATAGGTCACTATCACGAGTGTGAAGGCGACTACACCAAGGCATTGAATTGGTCGCAGCAGGCGCGGCTGTCTGCCAGTGGTGATCGTGTGCTGGCACTTGATACGCTGTATCTATGGCAGTGGCAAACTGGCCGCATTTACCAATCGCTCGGACAGTCTGATGTGGCTGTTGATTTTTACAGCCAGGCCGTTGATGGATTAAACCAGAAACGCTCAGAAATTTTAGCGAGTGATCGCACCCTCCAGTTCGACTTTCGTGATTCTGTTGCCCCTGTCTACCGAGAGCTGACGGATATTCAGCTCTCTATGGTTCCTGAGTCGTTGACAGTTTCTTCTGCAGCTGGCATCAGTCGAAACAAAGCCGAAATACCCACTGAGAATCAGCTGCAAAATATCACCGCTGCCCTAGGTAATATTGATAATTTGCAGTTAGCCGAACTACAAAACTACTTTGGCAGTGACTGCATCGTGCCAGTTTCTCAGCGACGTTTAGATGGAGTGTTAGCGGCAGCGACACCCGCAGATGGCGGCAGTTCAGAGGCATCTACCGCGCTGGTGAGCACCATAATTTTCCCCGAAAGAACGGCTGTGATACTGACGCTACCGGGACAAACAACATTACTCCATTGGATCAACGTTCTGGAACCCGATTTTCAACAGTTCATTAAGGATTTTCGCGATAGCCTAGAAAATACTTCGAATGAGTTGGGAGGCTACGATAATCGGCAGGCACAGCGCCTGTATCAACAGATTATCGCACCGTTTCAGCCTGCGCTGATGGCTCTCAATATCAAAACGCTAGTCTTTGTCAACGATGGTATTTTGCGTAGTATTCCCATGGGCGCACTTTACGATGGTTCAAAATATCTAATAGAACAGTATGCAATTGCGATCGCACCTTCGTTACAACGACCTGTTGAGCTGACACACAATCCGATACCGTCTAAGGCCCTGATACTGGGCCTCAAGAAAGATCCGATTGTGGATGGTCAGAGACTAGGGCCCTTACCCGCTGTAGAGCGAGAGGTAAAAAACGTGAAGTCAGTGCTGCCAAACAGTGAGGTGCTTTTAGATGAAGATTTTACTAAAAACAATTTGCAGGAGAGTCTTGTCGCACAGTCTTATCCGGTATTGCATATTGCTACGCACGGTAAGTTTGAGACAGAGCCCCGCAACACATTTTTGGTGATGGGAGATAAGGAGCTTAGTCCTGACGGAAACACCCCTCCCGAGAACAAATTGTTGAGACTAGGCGAACTCGATTCATTGATACGTTCTGGGGCTCCACAAGATGGATTGCTAGACTTGATTGTCCTGAGTGCCTGTCAAACAGGCAGTGGCGATGAGCGCTCAACTTTAGGATTAGCTGGTGTTGCGATTCGGGCCGGTGCTGATGCGGCAATCGCTTCTCTTTGGTCTGTCGATGACAACTCAACGGCAGATTTAATTACAGCTTTTTATAAAAACTGGGATAGTGGTATGTCCAAGGCTGAGGCATTGCAGCAGGCTCAAATCACGGTGATGAAAACACCTGAATATTGGGGTCATCCGGCATACTGGGCAGCCTTTATGTTGGTGGGAGACTGGCAGTAAGCTCCCTCAGCAGATGCGTTGGTATACCGTTACTTTGTTGCCATTCTGCAATTAGCTGTAAAGCCTCACTGTGGGACATCCCATAGCCTGACTCGATGTCAGTAGCTTCCGTTTCTAGGCTGTTACTAGCTTCTTCGTCTGTCGCTTCTATCTCTGCAAGTGCAAGGAACAATGCATTTCTCTGTGTGTTGGCTGCGCTGGGTGATAGCTGGGAGGTTAGGGCGAGCGCATCATACCATAGGCCGGCTTCGGCGAGCTGTTCTATCTGGTCTATTTTCTCTGTTTCATTTTGAGGATCTCCGTCTAGTGTGGGAGAGAGGGACGGGCGTTCTACAATCTCAATTTGTGAGCGTATTTTGAAACTATCGCTCTCTCTAGGTCCGTATCTCAGCACTACCTGCCAGACATAGTGCGTGTTTGGATGGAGTCCTTCTATGTCTTCCGGCAGTGTATAGGACATAAACCCTTGTTCACTGGTAAATGGATAAGGCGCTTCTAGCACGTTCCTAAATGTATCTTTTAACTTACCGGTTTCTGGATCCTCAACAGTTTCTGTAATTTCGTACAATCGAAATTCCCCTTCCAAGGTGCTATCGACCGGGATAAACCACTCAAAGGTAGGATGGGTTGATTGGCTTTTTCCGACATGTTGCAGTGGGGCCAAGAGTGTAGGCAGAAGGCCATTGTCGGCGCTGAGAGTACCATTTCGCCCTCCAGTGGTACCTGTTGCAGTGCTTGGGGGGCGGGTCGATTCTGGTGGGATATAACCAGCACTAGCAAGACTAGGTAATGTGAGTGATAACAGTGAAAGCGAAAGGCTCAGCGTACCGCCTAGTAGCCTTAGGCATACTGAAGGTGGGAAAGAGATAAATCCTACACGGTTGTGATTCTTTTTTTCCATAATCAGCAGACCCTCAGGAATGAATGCTTAATGACTTGTCTATTGCTTGCTGCCTTCAACCCCAATCAGCGCTTTCACTTTCGAGATGTAACATTATCGACACCTTCTCCTACAGCAGAAAATCAGGGACTATGATTTGATATTCTCGTGTAACTTTAGCTTCGTGATGTTTGATTCAAACTTTTGACAAATCTATTAAGCTCGATATGGTTCTACTATGAACATAAAGCAACAGTTTTAAAAATGCCATTGCTTTTGAGGAAACCTAAAGTGCAGAGTTCTGCACTTTAGGTTTCAGAGTTCTGCATCCGCATGCCAAATTCCTTTCCCTGTATGGTTCTCGACTTGACCAGACTTCTCACATCGCCGTTGGCTTAACGGGCCATATCAGTTCACAAACTGTCCCATTAGGAAACTTGGTCCGCCTAGAGAACTGTCCTCGTAGTCGCTTAGCTAAGCGCTTAGCCTGCTTACTACCATCTCCCTGCCTTATAATCTCTTGGACACGGGCAGCGCGCTCTGCGAGCACATCAACACTCTCTGCTCGCCCTGATGCAAGAGCTATCATCTCTGTTCGGCTACCGTTGTCACTCACCCGAATCACATTCTGTTTCCCTTCTTGCTTACAAGTCACCTCTAACCGGGTGACATCGAGCGCGTGTTGCTCTACATTACACAGCGCTTCTTCAAAAAAACGCAACGTCTCTTCTTTGTGCGCAATGCTGATGTAGTCCTCGTTCATAGGGCAAAAGTCAGAGATCTTAACTTTAATGCCCTGAAAATAGTCTTCCGATTCTTGAAGCTTATTGTGATAGACCTGATACAGCAGCTCGTGGAAAGGCGCGTTGAGCTCAATAACGTGATTTGGAGTTAGATATATTTGCGACTGATCTGCTGAGTACTCTCGCTGTAAATATTCCCGCTGCATAAACTCGTAAATATTTCTTAGCTCTTTGTCGATCTGATGTAGATCAGCAATTACTGAGCAACCGTTGATAGAAACCGCCGAATATACTCCGTTGTTCTTGACAGGTTGCTGCTGTGACGAGACCTTACGGATGAGGCTTTTCAATGTTTGTAAAGGCCCATTGTGAATAGCGTTGTAACTGCTTTCTAGCACACGCTGTCGCTCATCAAAGCGAATTTTTCGACTTTGTTCGTATTTTTCATAATCATAAATTCGATACAAAAGAACGCCGCTGCCATTAATGAAGTAACTCAACCAAGCTGGAATCGCCGGAATCCAGAAGCCTGCCAACAGTAGCCCATAGGCAAAAATGAGAGGGATACTGGTAGATATTATAAAAACAACAGCAGTAGTAGAAATAGAGCGCTTGAGATGGATAAGGCTCAGTCCGGCAATCCCGCTGCCTACAATCCAAAAGTACTCCCAATAGTGACTCCATGTCTTGATAATGGGACGACCTTCTAGCACTGCGTTGATAATTTGACTAATCGCATGCGCCTGAAATTCTACGCCCTGCACTAAGCTAGGGTTCGTGTGGATGACAGCAGCAGAATTGACATAGTCTTTGGTACTCTCAGCAGTCATGCCGATGAGAATAATACGATCACGTACCCATTCCTCTGAAAACTCATTCGCCCGAAACTCAGACAAAGAGATCCTCTGGAAAGGTGATTGGTGATGGCGAAAGTTAACTAGTAACGTTGCATTATTCCCCGTATCCTGATCGTGATATCCACCAGAATTGGCTGTTATCCGAAATAGCTCTGTCTGGCCAAAACGCATAGCGATGGGATCTTTTAAGCCGTTACCTAGGTCAATTCCTTCTGCGGCTAAGTACTTTTTGGCCATCTGAATAGTAAAAGACAGGCGGTGATTACCTGGATCTGCGGTGCTTCGACTAGCCAGCAAACTTCTCCTGAAAAAACCATCCTTATCTAGTAGTGCATCAGCAAATCCGATGTTGTCATCAGAAATCCCTGCTGGTGCGCTGATCGGTGTACCCAAGATCTTTTCGATAACGACAATATCTGTTACGTCCTGATCAGCAGATTTCTTTAGTAGTTCTGTAAACTCTCGATAAGCATTTTGAGATCGCTCTACGATGTCGTCCAGTGCTATGTCGGCTTCTAAAGAATTAACGCCTGTCTGTAAAGGATCAATGACTGGAAAATCTCTAAAAATATCTAGCCCGATTACTCGAGGTTCGTAGCTTTCTAGCTTTTCTAGTAGTTCTACCATGGTCTTGTCAGGGACTGGATAGGTGTCCAGGTCCTGCAAGTCATTTTCTGTAATTTCTAAAATCGTAATCCGTTCATCCGGCGCTTCCAAAGGTCGATAACGCAAAAACAAATCCAGCGTTTGCAGCTCTATTCCTTCCCAAAGGCCCATTAGTCTGGCCACACACACCATAAGCACAACACCCATACTGGTCAAAATCAGGGTGGAGGATCCACCTCCCAAAAAGCCCAGAACTCCGGTGAGCTGTCTCTTCCAGCCAGTTCTATTCATGGATTTATTGCCGACTCACGTAAGTCTTTTTCTGCTATCAGCCTAGAGCTTTAGTCGATCAGGCCTTCTTCTCGCGCTCTCAGTTCAGTCTGAATTCGCAGAATTTTGCCCTCTTCGTGATACACACCCAATACATCTTGCAGCTTAGCCCAGTAGTTACGCACCGTACGCTCAGCTACATTCATGTGTTTCGCAATGGCCTTATCGTTCAGCCCTTCATAGACGGCTAATTCTAGCACCTGCATCCACTCAGATTTAATCTCCAAGTGCTTTCGCATCGTTGGCGGAGTGTATACCAGCCCATCCATTGCCCAACTTACCCGCTTGATCATGTCTGCGATAGGTTCCCCTTTATCTACCAGGGCAAAGCCTCCTCGATGCGCATCAATCGTTGGCTTAATCCGTACTAGCGCAGCAACATTCGCACTTTGCACCACAAAGTTATAGTCGCTGTAGGTTTCTAAAAACTCTCGGAGCAGACTGATGCCAGTTTCTGTCCGGCAAGTTTCCCCTGCCTTTTCTGGTAGAGATAAATCAACGATAACAACATTTGGCTGCAACGTTTTCAGCTTTTGCCGCGCTTCCTGTGCTGTCTTTGCAGTCACAACATCAGCATTAGGAAACTCTTGCTTGAGCGACATCGCTGTCCCATTGAGAACTGCGGCATGATCGTCAACCAAAAAAAAGCTCTGTTTCTGCTGCTGTTGCCCTCGACTCTGTAGGATATTTTCCATATCTTTAAAGTTTTTTAATCAAAACATCTTAAAAAATAGCCCTTATAGCTAAGTTGTCTGGCTGAGTTGTTTGTATTTGCTCGCCTTCAACAGTAAACCTATCATTATCGATGTCATATCTGATGGCGAGCAGTGGCAGTTATCCGGTTATAAATACGGAGTTGCTGGCCTCCCATTGTGTCACAGGAGCTTGTTATGGAAAAGGCGTCTCATCTGGTCAATGTTCAATGGCTGTCCCAGCACTTGACCGATCTTGACATAGTGATTATCGATACCCGCTTTGCACTATCTGATCCTGGGCTGGGACAACGCCAATACCACGCAGGTCACATCCCAGGAGCATACTATTTAGATCTCAACCAGGACCTGTCTAGCACTGTGAAGAAACATGGTGGTCGTCACCCCTTACCAGATTGGGATACTTTTGTTGGCAAGCTCAATCGACTCGGCATTAACTCACGTGTCGAAGACTCACCTCAAAGTAAACCCACTCAAGTTGTTGTCTACGATGACTCACGGTTTGCCTTTGCGGCCAGATTGTGGTGGATGCTGCGTTACTTAGGACACGAGCAGGTTGCTATTTTAGATGGCGGTATTCAGGCATGGCAGTCAGCTGAATTGCCGCTGAGCACCGAAATACCAGCTGAAAGATCGGGTAATTTCCAACCGATGTTTCAGTCAGATTGGATTGCGGATATTCAGACGGTGCGTCAGCGAAAAGAGTTACCAAACGTAACGGTAATTGACTCTAGGTCGCCAGAGCGATGGCGCGGAGAAGTCGAGCCCATTGACCCAGTAGCAGGCAGCATTCCAGGTTCCACCAATTCATTTTGGAAAACGGTGACCACAGAAGCGGGACTGCTCAAAAGCTTTGATGAACTGAGGCAGCAGTGGAAGGAGGTTGACCCTAACGACGAAGTGATTATCTACTGTGGTTCTGGGGTGACAGCCTGTGTCAATATTTTTTCGCTAGCAATGGCCGGACCTCCCATGCACAAGCTTTATTCTGGTGGTTGGAGCGACTGGTGCTCTTATTTTGACGGGTAGGAGCTATAAGGGCATTTATCGGGAGGGCAGCTATCGGATAGAGGGTATAGATGTGGTGGATTCTAGAGGCAAGAACTGACGTTTGAAGAAGTCAGCAATCTTTGCCGCGACGGCGTCTCCACTCACATCTAATTGCATCACATGTCCGGAGTGATCAAACCAAGCCGTCTCAATGGCATTAGGTATGCGTTCTTGCATAATGTCTAACACGATCGGCGGCACGACGGGATCTTGATGAGAGTGAATACCTAGAATTGGGCACTGAATTTTGGGTAGTTGACTGCGAGCATGACGGCTCAGCTGCCAAAGCGCTCGCAGTGCCCGAGAGTGATGAAAGGTATAGACGGGCAGATAGAAGGGGTCTTTAACTGGCGCGTTGAGGGTAAAACTTGCCCAGCTTAATAGCGGAATCAAAATCTCGCCTTTGCGCGGCAGGCGAATAGCAGGGGCGACAACAGCGCAGGCATCCAGCAAACCTTCGGCAGCCATGCTCAGAGCGATCGCACCTCCCATCGAGAACCCCAGCATCCCTACCTGCGAGTACTGCTCTCTAGCACGGGCAATTTCTTGCCGAACAGCATTGAGCATCGCATCTTTGGTAATTTTTGCAAATTCCTGCCGTTGTCTAAAGTGCTCTCGGTAGCCATGCCCCGGCAACAGAGGTACAACCGCAGCTAAGCCCGCGTTCGCTAGGGCATCGGCGACGGGCGATATCTCGTAGGGATTAGCTGTAAAGCCATGCACGCAAATAATTACCGCATCTGTCGCAGAACAGGGTCTGGCATGTAGAGGGATTGCCTCAGGCATCAATTGCGCTGCCACCTTAACCGAGATTGAATCAAATCCAGAAAAGTAAGGTTGGCGCTGCATAATTTGAACCTTTGCTTGCTTAATTGCGGCAAACTCCATTTTTATTGGGCGGCTGCATCTACTGCAAACTAGGTTCTTTACCTTGGCACTCAACGCAGAAGCCTTATAAAGGTAACAGAGACAAATTCTTCATCAATATTATTCAATAGCGTAAGGCGACCATGGCAGTCCGAATCTACGGAAATAGAGCAATCAAAACATTGCCTGGAGAGGCGACGCGACCGACATCATCGAAGGTGAGAGAGGCGCTATTCAATATTTGGCAAGGGCGGGTGCGCGGAGCACGCTGGCTGGATTTGTGCGCGGGGAGCGGCGCAATGGGAGCAGAAGCGCTGTGTCGCGGCGCAAAACAGGTGGTTGGGATTGAGAAGTCAGCAGCAGCCTGTCGAGTTGTGAAGGCAAACTGGCAAAAGGTCGCAAAACCAGAGCAAACCTACGAGGTGATTAGAGCCGACGTTATCAAAGGAATCACAACACTGAGCCAATCGTTTGACCTAGTCTATTTTGATCCACCCTATGCTGGGAAGCTTTATGAGCCGCTGCTGAGCCAGCTCCCTGATTATTTGGCCGAGGATGGTGAAGCTGCCGTCGAATATGGTGGTGATTATTGGCAGCCACATGAATTGACTGAAACGGTAATGACAACCCTAGAGATCGTTCGTCAAAAACGTTACGGCTACACGAATCTAGTCTTATTCCGACATCGGGAAAAGGCCTAGCACTCTCTAGCTATTCTTGCCGTGATTCATCAAAATAATTTGGGGCACACTAATGGCGATATCGCTAGCATGTTGCCATGTATGGGATTAAAAGACAGCTGAAGCGCGCAGGGCTTCTTCTATTATGCATTGCCTTGCTCGCAGGCTTAGGACTTTCTAGCATTCTATCTAAGTCTACGCAGTCACCTGAGCGCTTTTCGGCTCGCTATCCATATTTATCTCCGGCTTCATCACTGGGTCAGCTATCGTCGGTTAAGAGTAGTAGAGAGCCGATTGTACCGGTTACAATCGCTCAGAATTTGGACGAGAACAAAGTCGAGCTAGGCCGCCAGCTGTTTCACGATCCGCGACTATCGCGTAACAATCAAATCTCCTGTGCGAGCTGCCACGCTCGAAATTTAGGGGGAGCAGATGGGCGATCGCACGCCGTTGGCATTGACGGAAACACCGCCGATTTTAATTCGCCAACTGTGTGGAACAGCAGCCTCAATTTTCGCCAGTTTTGGGATGGACGCACCATTTCTTTAGAAGAACAAGTAGATGGGCCGCTTTTGGATTCTAGGGAAATGGATTCTAGCTGGCCAGACGTCATCTTTAAGCTCCGTCAAGATGACGAATATGTGAAAGCGTTTCGACAGCTATATCCAGACGGGATTCAACCAGCGGGTGTTCGAGATGCGATCGCAACTTACGAGAAAGCACTCGTAACGCCAAATGCCCGGTTCGATCAATACCTGAAAGGAGATGCCACCGCACTTACCGATGAAGAAAAAGCAGGCTACGAAAAATTCAAATCATACGGCTGTGTTGCCTGCCATCAAGGCGCCAATATTGGTGGCAACATGTTTCAGCGCCTAGGGGTCATAGAAGATTTTTTTCTGGCCCGTGGAACCGTTCAGCCCAGCGATTTGGGGCGGATGAATATTACAAATAGATCGCGCGATCGCTATGTCTTTAAAGTCCCTAGCCTGCGAAACGTCGCTCTAACTGCACCCTACCTTCACGATGGCAGCGTCGAAACCCTAGAAGAAATGGTCAACATCATGACGCGCTATCAGCTAGGCCGTGAAATTCCCCCTGACGATGTCGCTTTAATTGTGAAATTTCTGCTCACGCTGACAGGCGAAACGCCGGAGGCGGCTTAATGAAAAAGGCTATTAGGCGTTTTGTAGAGCACTGTCGCCACATTGCTAACCTTCGATTCGTCGCTATCGCTGCCAGTGTCCTTATCCTAATACTTTTCCTAGGGCTATTTCATCAGGCCCGAATGCTCAAAGGCACCGAACACTATCAGCTTATTTCTCGGCTCAGAGCCCTTGAGCGCACAAGCATTATGGTGACCACCAATGCGCTCAAAATTCGTCTAACACTATTGCCCAACTACGACACGGTTGTAGCCGACAGCAGTTCGTTTCGTACACAGCTAGAGGAATTAGAGCAATCGTTATCTCCGCTTTTACCTGTCGCTGAGACGATACGGCACTCGCTGACAGAACTAAAGCATCAAGCAGCTGATAGAGCCGTTCTCGTAGAAGATCTCAAGTCAGAAAATGCCGTTCTACAAAACTCAGTTTCTTATTTACCAGAAGCGATAGATACGTTTCTAAGTCAGCTGAGCGAAGAAGAAACCCACTATCAGCTGAAGGCACTACTTACGCAGCTCGAGACCACACTACTGCGCTACACCTTAGATGAAGATGAAAAGACCACCCTCGAAATAGAGCAGCTCATATCGCAAGTTGAAGCGTGGCCCCAAAAGACATTGGTCTTAAAGCAGTCAGCCATCGCACCGCCAACCATCGAAAATATTTCCCAACATGCGAGGGCGATATTGTATCGAAAACCTCAGGTGACAGACGCAATTAAGTATATTGCCAATGCACCGGTCAGCAATACCATCGAACAGTTGGCTTTCAGCTACGAGGCCTATCACCATCACATTACCAGCATTCAAAAGCGTTACCAGATAGCGCTCTATACGGCAACGATTTTCCTCTTAGTCAGTTTCGGCTATCTAGTTTGGAACTATCGCAACTCCGTGCATCTCGAAAGAATCAACGGAGAACTTAATCGTCTAGTCAGCGATCGCACTCAAGCATTAAACAGCGCTCTAAAAACACTAAAGCACTCTCAATCGCAGCTTGTTCAGACTGAAAAGATGTCTGCACTAGGTCAGCTATCAGCGGGTGTTGCCCACGAAATCAATAATCCAATCACCTTCATTTATGGCAATGTGCAAGCCTGCGAGCGATACGGTCTTGACTGCCTAGAGCTGGTGGAGATGTATTCACGGCACTATCCCAATCCAGTGGAAGAGATTGAAGATTTCCTAGAAGACATTGAATTTGATTTTCTCAAAGAAGATTGGTCCAAACTTTTTGAGTCAATGAAAACAGGCACTTTAAGAGTCAAAGGGATCGTCGAATCACTGCGCAACTTCTCTCGGCTAGACGAATCTGACCGTAAAGCTGTTGATTTACACGAGGGGATAGAAAGCACTTTGCTACTTCTTGCTCATCGATTGAAGGCCACAACTTGCTCACCCGAAATTACGGTTATTAAAAACTACCAGTCGCTGCCTCAGGTCTCCTGCTATCCAGGGGCAATTAATCAGGTCTTTATGAACATACTTGCCAATGCGATTGACGCCTTTGACCTAGAGCAACCAGTCCCGCACCCAGCGCCTATGATTACGATCTCAACGAGCACAATCTCGACTAAAGATAAACCATCGAAAGTTGCTGTAACCATCGCTGACAACGGTAGCGGCATGACCGAAGCAGTACAAAAGAAAATGTTTGACCCGTTTTTTACGTCGAAGCCGGTGGGCAAGGGGACTGGTTTAGGACTGAGCGTCAGCTACCAGACAATCGTAGAAGCGCACGCCGGTAGCATCGACGTCACCTCGACATTGGGAGAGGGCAGCTCATTTCGAATCCAGCTACCGATTGAAGCGCAGGTGTCAGGCAAATCCCAGAAAAATGAAGCCCCGCCAGATGCATTGCCAGGAGCAGATGCATTGCCAGGAGAATACTCAGACAGCGCCGATTCTGACTTAGCAACAGCTGCGTAGTTTTTTCAATCTTTTCGGAGACTCTAGAGGTTCTCCGGTGGCCTTCTTACAGCGGGGCTTTTACGGTGTTTTTTTCCAGCCGCAATCCAAAGATGAGCACAGCAAACTACTTAGATAAGTATTAGTTACTAATTTCTGCTGCCGAGATGAGCATTTTGCGGCACAATAATAATTAAGCAACACTTTTGTTGCTAAATTCACTGCCAAGGTGAGATATGCAGATCTGCTGTGTTCGGCAAGGTGTGCATACGCTGCAGAAATAGGAGATTTGATTATGATTGCTGTCGCTACTAAGCCTAAGCAAGATGGCGGAGAGCCTGAGCAAAAGCGTCTGTCAATGCAGGTGGCAAGCATCGCAGAGGATACGACGACGCTGCGATCGCAAGACTGGGACCGTGATCGATTCGACATCGAATTCGGACTGCAGAACGGCACCACGTACAACTCCTTCCTCATCCGTGGCGAAAAAACAGCCCTTGTAGACACCTCTCACGCCAAATTCCGTGAGCAGTACCTCGCAGCACTCAAGGGCGAAATTGACCCAGCAGAAATTGACTACATCGTTGTAAGCCACACCGAACCAGACCACAGCGGATTGATCAAGGACGTACTGGCACTAGCGCCGAACGCAGTTGTGGTTGGTGCAAAGGTTGCCATTACCTTCCTTAAGGACCTAGTTCATCAACCCTTTGAGCATCAAGCTGTAAAGAGCGGTCAAACCCTAGACCTTGGCAATGGGCACGTGCTTGAGTTTGTTAACGCGCCAAACCTCCACTGGCCAGATACCATCTTCACCTTCGACCACAAAACTGGCATCCTTTACACCTGCGATGCTTTTGGTGCGCACTACTGCAATGAAGATACGTTTGACGAAGACCTAGAAGCGCTCTCGCCCGACTTCCGCTTCTACTATGACTGCCTGATGGGGCCAAATGCTCGCTCTGTAGTGTCTGCTATGAAGCGTATAGACAAACTCGATGGAGATATTACCACCATTGCGACTGGGCATGGTCCACTGCTACGCCATAACTTGGACGAGCTGACGGGGCGCTACCGTAAGTGGAGCCAGAAAAAGAGCGACGCGGAGACTTTGGTGTCGGTGTTTTACGTCTCGGACTACGGGTATAGTGATCGCATTTCTCAGGCAATCGCCCGAGGCATCACTAAAACTGGCGTTGGCGTAGAAATGATTGACCTACGCTCAGCCGATGCCCAGGAGGTCAACGAGGTAGTGAGCCGTTCAACGGGCATTGTCATTGGCATGCCGCCTACAAGCGGCAAAGGGTCTGAAGAAACACGCGCGGCCCTTGGAACAATTTTGGCGGGTGTGAACAAAAAGAAGACCTTTGGTCTGTTCGAATCTTACGGCGGGGATGATGAGCCTATTGATACGCTGCACACCAAGCTGCAAGACTTGGAGCTTAAAGTAGCGTTTCAACCCGTTCGTGTGAAAGACACGCCTGCAGAAGCGACCTATCAGCTGTGCGAAGAAACCGGCACCGACCTGGGACAAAGTCTATCAAGAAGCAAAAAGTTCAAAAAGATTCAAGCACTAGATGCTGATTTGCAGAAAGCAATGGGCCGTATTAGCAGTGGTCTCTATATCATCACTGCAACCAAAGGCGACTTGCAATCTGCCATGTTGGCCTCTTGGATTACCCAAGCGAGCTTTGAGCCCTTGGGCTTTACCGTTGCCGTGGCAAAAGACCGTGCTATTGAGTCGCTGATGCAAGTTGGCGATACCTTTGTACTCAATATTTTGGAAGAGGGCAACTATCAGCCACTCATGAAGCACTTCCTCAAGCGCTTTCCCCCTGGTGCGGACCGCTTTGCTGGCGTGCGAACACGGCCTGCGAACAACAGAACGCCGATCCTGGCAGCTTCCCTGGCATACTTGGACTGTGAGGTATCGAGCCGGATGGAACTGAACGATCACTGGCTGGTTTATTGCATCGTTGATGATGGCAAGGTTTCCAAGGATGACGCACTGACCGCCGTACATCACAGAAAGATAGGTAATTACTATTAATTAATCATTGCCAAAGTTCTCGATCACCTTTTTCCTCAAAGCCAACGTTAGCTCTCTTCTGGAGGGGTAGACGCGCAGCGGACAGGGTGGGTCCAATGAGATTGCCCCCTGCAATCCACCCCAAACTCCCGCTCCGATTCGGCCATCCTTTTCTCTCGACTCCGATCAAGAAGGCAACGCCGAGAGGGACTCTACTTCAGGAGGAAAGCATAAATTTCTTGCCCCTCAGTCTTGCTCTCTTGTGCGTAG
>ERZ1740067.1506-NODE-1506-length-15790-cov-7.020273_pt1 | contig 15790 bp, 12 predicted proteins | sample MGYA00581736_ERZ1740067 | MGnify/ENA primary metagenome ERZ1740067 (study PRJEB43018, sample SAMN04849236) | marine metagenome | isolation source: floating plastic debris | place: Pacific Ocean | collected 2008-08-27 | study: EMG produced TPA metagenomics... | reverse complement strand
ACGCCGCATTTTGGAACAGGTACAGCCCGCAGAGGTCTACAATCTCGGCGCTCAGTCTCACGTGCGCGTTAGCTTCGACTCGCCCGAATACACCGTTGATACTGTGGCCATGGGCGCACTGCGCTTGCTCGAAGCGATTCGTGACTATCAGCACCGCACAGGCGAAGAGGTGCGCTTCTACCAAGCGGGCTCATCCGAAATGTTCGGCAGAGCGCAGGACATACCCCAGTCGGAAAAAACGCCTTTTTATCCTCGTAGTCCTTACTCCTGTGCCAAAGTGTACGCTCACTGGCAAACCATCAACTACCGTGAGTCTTACAACATGTTTGCCACCAACGGCATCTTGTTCAACCACGAGTCTCCCCGCCGTGGAGAAACATTCGTCACGCGCAAAATCACCCGTGCGGTAGCCCACATCGTTGCAGGCAAGCAGAATAAGCTCTACCTAGGTAACCTCGACGCCAAGCGTGACTGGGGCTATGCCAAAGATTACGTCAGAGCTATGTGGCTGATGCTTCAGCAGGATAAACCCGGCGATTTTGTCATTGCCACAGGCGAAACTCACTCGATTCGAGAGTTCCTCGATATTGCCTTCAACTATGTCAACCTTGATTGGCATGACTATGTCGCCTTTGATGAGCGCTATCTCAGACCCGCTGAGGTCGATCTGCTCATTGGAGATCCGACTAAAGCAAAGCAAGCACTTGGGTGGGAGCCTGAGCTTGATTTCCAAGGACTTGTAAAGCTGATGGTTGACGCGGATCTCGAGGCGATCGGAGAAAAACCAATGAGCATTAGAGAAGCTGGGAAAGGGCTGGACAACGCTACAATTCGTCGTCAAATGATCGGGGCAACGACGTAGATTAAGGCTCGGATTAATTAAGTGCTCAAGGTGTCGGTTGCTAATACACCGGGTTTTAGGTGATTCAACCTGTTGTGCCGGCCAATTTAAGCCAATTTAACCGAGCGAGCTTTATTAAACGAGGTCTACGTGGGTAACCCTATCTGCATTGGCAATCTCGCGTAGGCCGTTCTAAGCCTAGCCAATTTCATAGCAGCCGACAGATGAATATCACCGAAAACAAGGCTATGTCTTGCCACACCTTCGGCATTACGTACAATTGCTATTCGAGTTAGCCGTTGATCCTAAAGCCTTTGCGCGATTCCTAGTATCCTAACTAACTCTACAAACACATCAACAGTCATTATCAGGAGGGCCGACCGCCAATGGACCTTGCAAACAAAAAGATAGTCGTCACCGGGGGCGCTGGGTTCTTAGGCAAGCAGGTTGTCCAGCAGCTGATAGCAGCTGGTGCCAGTGTCGACAATATTTTGGTGCCGAGATCGCGCGATTACGACCTCACCCAGATGGACGCCTGCCAACGAGTCGTTGCTGAGCAGGACATCGTCGTTCACTTAGCAGCCCACGTTGGCGGCATCGGCCTCAACCGCGAAAAACCCGCCGAGTTGTTTTATGACAATCTGATGATGGGCACCCAGCTCATCCACGCAGCCTACCAAACAGGCATAGAAAAATTTGTCTGCGTCGGAACCATTTGCGCCTATCCCAAGTTCACGCCTGTCCCCTTCAAAGAAGACGACCTCTGGGCTGGCTACCCCGAAGAGACCAATGCGCCCTACGGCATTGCCAAAAAGGCTCTCCTTGTACAGCTCCAGTCCTACCGAGCGCAGTACGGCTTCGATGGCATTTACCTTCTCCCCGTAAACCTCTATGGGCCCGAAGACAACTTCGATCCGCGTAGCTCCCATGTCATTCCCGCACTTATTCACAAAGTTCATGAGGCCCAAGTGAAAGGAGAGAAAACCCTGCCTGTGTGGGGTGACGGCAGCCCGACTCGCGAGTTTTTGTACTCTACCGATGCGGCCAGAGGCATCGTTCTGGCAACTCAAAAGTACTCAGGTCCTGAACCTGTCAATCTTGGCACCCACTCAGAAATTTCTATCCGCGATCTAGCCGAACTTATCTGTGAAGTGATGGAATTTGACGGCGAGCTTGCTTGGCAAACCGATAAACCCAACGGCCAACCTCGCCGCTGCCTCGATACTGAAAGAGCAAAGAAAGCCTTTGGCTTTGAAGCACAGGTAGACTTTCGTGAAGGGCTCAAAAATACGGTGAACTGGTACCGGGAGCACGCTGTTTTACAGCCAGCCTAAGACGGTGACAGCCTAAGGGACTAGAGTCAATCGAGCTTCCATCCCCATGAGATAATCATGTAGGAGTAAGGATTTTTTCCGCAAAGCTTCTATAATTAGGTCGCAATAGCGTAGTGAACACCTTGTAGGCGAATGGCAGAGGAAAATAAGTCGGAACAGACCAACAGCACCCCGGAAAGTAAATCGGCTGAAGGTGCTAAAGCTGACGACACCCAGGCAAAAACCAAAAAGCCAGACACAAACGCGAAAAGCGTAACATCAGCCGATAGCAAGAAATCTGATAAGTCAGAAAAAGGCGCTGCTGCTAAGAAGCCCGCAGCCAAGAAACCCGCAGCTAAGAAAAAGGCAAAGCCTCCCAAGCTCGAAGATAAGCCCTTCAACGAATTTATGGAGCAACACTATTTACCTAGCCTCAAAGAGGCAATGGCCAAAGAAGGCATCGATGAACTTAGCCTAGAATTCGCTAAGCGAAAATTCGAAGTCATAGGCCAAAGCGATAACGATGACTATTGGCAGGTTCAGGGGCAATGGGAAGAACCTGGAGAAGGATTGCTACAGTTCAACATTGCCTTCTTGGATGAAGACATCAAGGGCCAAAAAGTTTTTACCCTTACGACAAATGGGACAAAGCCAAGCACTATCGAACAGTTTATGGGTGACGAGCGCAAAATCACACTGGGTCTGATGGTGCTGTATACGGTGCAGCGACTGAATGGACAAAAGTGGCTGACACGCAACTAGCCAATCGCGATGCATTGAGCCTCGAAGAGGGATAGTCGCATCTTGGAATTGTTGCCAGACAATATCTGCTCTGCGTCAATCCATACTCAGCGCCATCTGAATATTGCAACGTTCATAGGGCGATGGATTTCTGACAACCTTCTTGAACCCTAGTTTCTGGTAGAGATTGATAGCTGGCTTTAAAGCAGTGTTACTTTCTAAGAAGATGCTACGTGCACCTAGATCTCTTGCCTTCTCTAAAGCTGTTTTGCCTAACAAGCAACCGACGCCTTTACCCCTAGCGGTCTCTGCGACAGCCATCTTAGCCAGCTCGTAGACACCGTCGCCTGATTTGATTAGCGCACAAGTCCCCACAATATCGCCATCAATCTCCGCCATGAAGATATGCCCACCGGGCTTAAGAATTTTCGTCTCTGGGTCTTCTAGTGACTGACGATCTGTTTCTTCTACCTTGAAGTACTGCTCAATCCAGGCATAATTTAGGCGAGCAAAATCAGTCTGAAATTCTGGTCGATAATCCACAATACTGACCGATAAACACTCTCGGGCTTTACGAACTGCTTTAACTCGATCAAGAAGACTTTTGCTATCTAGCAAGAACTCTATCTCTTCTATTGCAGCCCACAGATCATTTTGTGCCTGAGATAGAAGCGTCTCAGTTGCTTGCTCTACATCAGCGCATTGCTGTTCAAAGCTAGGAACAGCTTGCCGTCCTGTTTGAGAGAGACTAATCACGCTAACCCTGGCGTCCTGCTGGCTTTTTTGGATATTGACCAACCCTTTCGCATTCATCTGCTTAATAATTTGACTGACAGAAGGATGTGAGTGGCAGATAGCCCTAGCGATCTCAGTGACAGTAGCGCTTTCCTGTTTAGAAAGAACGTACAGGACCGGGAACCATCTCGGGTCGGCAGGTACACCATATAGACCATAGACTTCTGCAGCATCTTCGGTCAGCGATTCACTCAACCTTCTCAACCGACTGCCAATCGCTACCTTCCCCACCTGTGAATAAAAGTCCATAGAGCAAAGCAGTTACGTAAGTGCTTACATAATACTCTAAAAAAGTAGAAGCTCTGTATTTGTAATTTGTCTGCCAATGGAAGTCGGATTTCTGGCCTTCTCTGGCTGACTTTGCTGAGAGCTAATGCTTCCTTGTATTAGTCACAGCCGTCGTTTTCCTCTTCCTGCTTTTTCTGGAGTTGCGCGATCGCAAGTCGGATCACCGGCTGAATCGCCTCATCCGTCTCATACACCAGGGCATCTTCTAACGGCGTGATCGCATCCGCACTGCCAATTTTCATCATTGCCATCGCTGCCGTCTTACGCACATCGGTATCCACATCGGTTAAAACCGTCGTGAGATGGGGGACCACCGTTGGGTCGCTCAGCTTACCCAATGCAGCTGCGGCCTCTGAGCGGACCATTGCGGCAGCGTCACTCAGGCCACTGACCAGCAGCCCAAGAGCCTGCTGATCATCATTCTCTTGTACCAGCGTTGTCAGCGCGCCAATAACCGCGCTGCGCACCTCTTCATTGTCTGAATCAATCGCATTATACAGATGCATCGCCCCTGCCGTTCCCAAAAAGGAAAGGCCCCAAGTGGCAAGGCCCTTAGCCGTATCTGAAGAGTCATCCGAAGCCACAACGTCGAGCAAAACAGGCGCGGCCTCTTCACCCATTACAGCAAGCGCACCCACAGCGGAACCATGCACCACTGTATCTTCGTCTGTCAGCAACGCGTTCACTAGCGTCGGAATCGTTGCTGAATCTGCAATCAGCGTCATCGTTTTGGCACAGGCCCGGCGCACCACTGGGTTCTCGTGATTTGCGAGGCCATTTATCAATGCAGGTGTCGCTGGCTTGCCCACCTTGCCTAAAATCTCGGCAAAGGCCAAACGCTTCATGCCCCGGGTATCGTTAAAGCCTTCTACCAGCTGCACAATCAGCGCTTCATCAGTCGCATCAAAAGTCCCAGCAGCCTGTTGCTTCTGAACTTTTAGAATGAGCGCGTCAGCTTCCTCATGTGAAAGCAGTGCAGGTTGGTTAGGGCTAGTCATAATATCTTAAAGCAAAATTTAATTGCGATTGCCGACCCCAAATCGTAGGCCACTGCCGCATTGGGATCTCTCAAATTGTAGGAGACCGCCGGTAATTTTTTGATTTTCGTCCCACTCTAGTGCGATCCTATTAAAAGGCAACCCGGCTTACCTTAAAGCTAGTTGCACCCAATTTCAAAAGGCGGACAACGGGCAAGATGGATAATCGGTTTTCTGGTCTTTTCAATCTTACTGAAGCACAGGCGATTGAAATATTAGATAGCCCAGCGGACGATTCTGATGAGGCGTCCAGTCGCTACATTGCGGCTTCACATCTGGTGAATTTTGATACGGAAGCTGCGATCGCGGCCCTTATGCGTGCCGTCAGCAATACTGACCCAGACCTAGACAATCGCATTGTTCGCCGCAAAGCCGTCGAAAGCCTAGGACGGCTAAAGGTCAAAGCAGCCCTGCCTATTATCAAAAGCTGCTTGGATGACGAAGACAACTACCTTGTCGAAAACGCAGCTTGGGCCATCGGCGAAATTGGCACCGACAATACGGCGACCCTCAAAAAAATCGCCGAGCAGCTCGACCGCCCTGATCAGAGCTATCGCACCCTTATCCACACCCTGGCCAACTTGGGCTACAAGCCTGCTGCCGATCGCATTGCAAAATTCACCAGCGATGAACGTGCTCCCATTGCTAGCGCTGCACTTTCTGCAATGTATCAGCTCACAGGCAACGAACAAGTCATGCCAAAAATCTTGGGCTTTCTGCAAAGTACCAACGTCAACGCTAGGCGCGGCAGCATTCAAGATTTGATCGACGCAGGCTACTTTCGTGCTATCCCCAATATTGCGCAGTGCCCTGTATCTATGGTGTTTCGCCTGCGCGGCATTCGCCTTTTGGCCCAGCCTGCTATCGCAACGGGTGAACTGAAGTTCTCACAGATTCAGCGCACACTTGAGAAAGTGCTGTGTGATCGCCCTAGCGACGTCGCCCTCGTCCACACCTACCAGCAAGTCCCTGAACTCGATAGCCTTATTCAAGAACTCTACGGTACAGACTTTGGCCGCTGCTACCTGGGGAGTCTCACGCTTTTGGAAAACTATGCAGAGGCTGCACCCGCTGCGCTGCTCAAAAGCTACGAAGCAGAAGGCTACAACGACTATGGTGCGCATTATCACATCATGCGGCTGTTTGGCTGGCTCAAGGTTGGCGATGCGTACGATCTGTTGGTTAAAGCGCTGAATAATAAGGCACCTCAGTTTCAGAAGTCTCGGGTAGCCGCTGCGATCGCCCTCGGTGAACTCGGCGATTCCAAAGCTATCCCAGCTCTAAAAGCGTCCCTCACCGTTCCCATTTGGGATCTTCAGTACGCTGCCATCCTCGCCATCGAACAGCTTGGCGAATCTGTAAAAGCATTGAACGTAGACTCTACCGATTGGCTGGTACAAGAAAAGCTCAATTCTCTGTAATCTATAGCTATTCAATTAAGGGCAAGGTTACGATGTCAGCGCTTACGGTTTTTCATCAGTTTTTCGACAGCTGCGTTGGCAGCTGGGATTCTGAGCGGACGTATCACTACTTGAGTGATAGCGCGATAGAAAGATCTCACACCGAATTTCAAGTTCAGCCCCTCACCCCCGAACAAAAAGTTAAAGTGCTAAGAGACAACTCGTTCGCGGTCAGTGAGCGAATGGAAATTTGCCCTGGATTTCACCTCACGTTCCATACTGTTTCAGAAGCTGGGGTTACCAAAGATCAGTCATTAAACTTGGCCTTCGTCCCCAACGACGAAACCGTCAATAGTGAAACCGTTCTTGAAGGTGCTTACCTACGTGACAAGGCCTACGAAGAAGAGCGCCCCATTATCTCCGACTTCCGCTTCGATGCGCGCACCCGCGAGCTGCTTATGACCACCCGCTACACTCGCATCATTTCCGTCGATTCCATCACCCTTATCAATCCCCAAATGCGCATCCGCCGCATCTTTAACTACATCCGCCCCCCAGAGGGTCAGCCGCTCGATAAGCTAGCTTTAGTCGGCTTTGGGGTCGAGCAAAAACGGATGACTTGAGTGCGGATTACTCCAGTACGAAAAACAAGAAACGAATATGAATATAGGCGCAGCTTTAGCGTTCATCGAGCCGCTAAAAACTGTTGGGCATCCTGGCATCCTTGTGCAATAATTAAAAGCTGCACTGACACAAATTCTCTATTTATCGTTAGACATCATGGCTAAAGGCGTCCGTCTCGTAATTACACTCGAATGTACCGAGTGCCGTACCAACATCGACAAGCGTTCTAACGGGGTATCGCGCTACACCACCCAAAAGAACCGTCGCAACACGACGGGTCGCCTAGAGCTAAAGAAGTTCTGTACTCACTGCAATAGGCATACTATCCACAAGGAAATCAAGTAATAGAAACCAAAAGTAATTCAGTAAAGAGCACAGAGAATAAAGATTATGGCTTACTTCCGTCGTCGAGTTTCTCCCATTAAGCCGGGCGAAAAAATTGACTATAAAGATGTAGATTTGCTCCGCAAGTTTGTCACTGAGCGCGGCAAAATTTTGCCCCGGCGTATTACTGGCCTCACGTCTAAGCAACAGCGTGACCTCACGAAAGCCATTAAGCGAGCCCGCGTTGTCGCTTTGCTACCCTACGTAAACGAAGATGGCTAGAGAGCATTCCGTTTCGACGCACTCTATGTTGGTGCGCTAGCGAAAGCAGCATGCTCAGAATTTGTGTAGTTTAAAACAAATAAATATCAAGCCATCTGCATTTGATGAAAGACGGTTTCTTTCGTCTGTTACTTTGACTAGTAGCGCAGGTGGCTTTTTTTATTGGCCATTCACTCACTTACGACTCAATAGAAACCGGTGGAAAAAGGAACGCTCGTTGAATTTAAGCTGAAGGGCTTGCCTCACCTGGCAGTCGCCGATAGGCCCGAAGGCAAAAAGAACTGGGTCCTAATCGATCAGCGAGGACAGTCCCACACGATCCATCCGCGTCAGGTGATTTACGAAGTCGTGAAGGCTAGCTATGAACCTTCAGAAATCGAAGGGTTTATCGCAAAGGCAGAGAGTTATATTGACCCAGATAATTTGGAAGTTGCCTGGGAGCTACTGACCGAGCTAGAAGAATCAGCTACACCGGCTTCGCTAGCTGAGCTGCTATTTTCTGACCAAAGTCCGCCGCTGTGCTACGCAGCGCATCGGCTGCTGAGCAGCGATAAGATTTTCTTCAAGCAAAAGGGCGATCGGTATGAACCGCGCTCAGCCTCGCAGGTAGAAGAGCTTCAGCATAAGATTGCACGGGAAGCAGCACGGGAAGAGGAGCGCGAAGGCTTCTTTAGCCGAGCGAGGGCGTTTTTGGCCGGCGAAAGTACTGCTTGGGAAAAGAGCGATCGCCCACGATTGGAAATTGACGACCGCTCCGCGCTCCTTGGCGACGAATCGACCCAAAAGTCCGCCGCACAAGAAATTCTAACGACGTTAGAACAGGACAAATCGCCCGAAGCAGCTTTCGATTTCTTGGTGGCCCTAGGCATTTGGGAAAAGCACGAAAACTTGGCCCTGCGACGGCGCCAAATTCCAACTCAGTTCCCCGAAGAAATTGCTGCGCAGGTTGCGAAGGTTATCAACGAGCCACCTCCAGAAGAACAGTCAGAGCGTCTAGATCTCACTCATCTCAAGCTGTATACCATCGACGATGAGAGCACGCGCGAAATTGATGATGGACTCAGCTGCGAGACGCTGGCAGACGGTCGGCACAAGCTATGGATCCACATTGCCGATCCGAGCCGCTGGGTTTCGCTAGGAGACATGCTGGAAACTGAGGCGCGTAAGCGCTGTACCACGGTGTACTTACCGACGGGCGTTATCCCCATGTTTCCGTTTGAGCTGGCAGCTGGACCGATGAGCTTGGTACAGGGACAAGTTTGTAATGCGTTGAGCTTTGGGGTGACCCTTGCTGAAGATGGTGAGATTGAGGAATACAGCATTCAGCCGAGCCTGGTGAAGCCGACGTACCGGCTAACCTATGAAGATGCGGATGAAATGATTGAGCTGGGGGTGACAGCAGAAGGAGAATTGCTTGCGATCGCAGCCCTCGCTAAAACTCGTCTCGCCTGGCGCAAGTCCCAAGGCGCTATCAGCATAGACCTGCCCGAATCCATCATCAAAGTCACCAACGACAACATCACTATCGACATCCTAGAATCTTCGACCTCTCGTGACATGGTCGCCGAAATGATGATTCTGACCGGCGAAATTGCCGCTCGCTACGGTGAAGACAACGAGCTACCGCTGCCCTATCGTAGTCAACCCCAGCCTGAGTTACCCCCCGAAGAAGAACTGATACAGCTAGAAGCTGGATGGGTCCGGGACTCCGCCATCCGTCGCTGCATGACCCGCAGTGAAATGAGCATCACGCCCGCCCGCCATGCAACCCTTGGACTCGACCGCTACTGCCAAGTCACCTCCCCTATCCGCCGCTACACCGACCTGATGGGCCATTTTCAAATCAAAGCGCATTTACGCGGCGAAGATCTGCCTTTCACACCCGTCGAAATGCCAGAACTAATTGCCAGTGTTTCCAATGCGGCCTACGAAGGCGTGATGGTAGAGCGGCAAACCAAAAAATATTGGGCAATCGAATATCTCACGCGTCAGGACGAAGCTGCGCCTGGCAAGCCGTGGGATGTGATCATGGTGCGCTGGCTCAGAGAACACGAAAGACTAGGTCTGATTATCTTTGAAGATCTAGGTCTAGAGTTCGTCATGCGATTTGACCGAGCAGTCGAAATTGGAGAGAGACTGACTATTCGCTTGAGCTATGCTGATCCTCGCCAGGAGATGGTGCGCTTCAAGGAAGTGATTACCGCGACAGAGCAGGAAGATGAAGCAATGGATGATGACGCTGAAAATAATGGCGCTGCGAATGACGAAAGTGTTACGGAGTTCAGTGCGACAACAACAGAACTTGCAGATACGGAAGAAGAATAGGAATATTTGCACTCCCAATTTCTTTGGTCAATTTCTTTTGATTTAGTAAATTCAACAAAATTAGAGGAAGTGTTATGAGCTGTTGCACAGGGCACGGGCAATGTGCCCAGAGTGATGTGCTCAGAAAGAGATGTCGAGCTGTAGCGATCGCGTATTCACATCCTGAAGCGGTCGATTATTGTGGTCGAGCAGCTGTTCGTATTGAGCAAGCTGCTCTGCTGATATTGAAACTGGTTCGCTCATCACCCACCAGTCAACTGACTCGGAGCACGGTGGTGTTGTTAGCGAGCCGCTATAGCGATAAGTTGTGGTGCGCAGTGGTAGCAATGCCTCAGCGTTAATTGTTTTCCCTGTGCGGACTTTGTCACCGGCCTTAAGCGGGAGGTTTTGACTAATGGGCAGATAGGCGGTGGAGTCATCGTCCTTGTCACGATGAAGTAGGACGGCAATGACTGCTAGTTCACCTGCTTCGTTTTGGTGCACCAGATGCAGCTCCGCGCTTTCTGCATGGCCATTTATTGTGTGCTCACTAGGACTATGAAAATGAAACTGTCGGAGCTCAAACCGTTTACCATTCAGCAACACGTAGCTACCAGGCGCATAGGGCACTTGAACCGTATGACCGTTATTGAGTAGGTTCAGTGAGACAGCATCGTAGTGAAATTCGGGATTTAGCAGGTCTATGTCTTCCGCACCGGTTAGATTGATAGGGGATTGTGACTGACCGCTTGCACAGGTAGCAAAACTGGCATCAAGAGAGCCCCAGAAATCAGGACCTGTTTCAGATTTATAGGTCCACTGTAGCGCAGGTGTCTCGGGAGAATCAGCGGTTGTATCTGCCATAGCAGGCTGCCATAGACATAGGCTCAAAAGCCCAGTTAGCAGCACTGCTAACGATGCTCTAAGGGTTCTCATAATGCATGTGATGCTTTTCCAATAATAGGCTAGAGCATATCGTGTGAAGATGGGTGACTCTAACGCAGGATTACTAGGCTTCGCGGATAAAAACAGTACAGCTCAATAGCTGTCCGTGCATTGACTCAAACCTCGGTATAGCCTTACTGTCGGTGAATTGTTCTATCCTACCTTCCCATGCCATGCTGTTCTCAAGCAATGGGCAAATCGATAATAAACTCGCTTCCGCTCTTCCCATCTGAGCAAAGTGATATGTTTCCTTGATGTTTGTTAATAGTCTGATAAGCAAGTGCTAGTCCTAGGCCTGTTCCTTGGCCCACAGGTTTGGTAGTAAAAAATGGATCAAATACCTTGTCCTGAATATGTTGAGGGATGCCAGGACCAGTGTCTTTTATGCTGACACGAACTACCGTATCTGAATACATCAGCGTACTGATAGAAAGTTGTTTTATCTCTATATCTTCAGCTTTCATTGCTTCTACCGCATTGTCTAATATGCTTAAGAAGACTTGATTAATTTCCCCTGGATGACAGACTACTTCAGGTAATGTCCCATAGTTTTTATAAATTTCAATATCTTGAGAGATTTGATTGTTCAAGATATTAAATGTGCTCTCTAGGCTTTGATTGATATCAGTTGATTTTCCTCCCATCTCATCAGACCGAGAAAATGCCTGTAGGCCAGAGACAATTGTTTGGATACGATCCGCACCACTGCGAATAGAGGCGAAAACTTGAGGAGCATCTTTCGTTATGTAGTCTATGTCTATATGCTCTCTATGCTCACAAATATCCACAGACGAGACTGACATCTGCTCATAAAGTTGCACCAAGCTGAAAACATCTTGAAAATATTGTTCCAAACAACTAACATTACCCGAAAAAAAATTAAGCGGATTATTGAGCTCATGGGCAACGCCACCGACAAGTTGCCCTAGACTAGACATTTTTTCTGTTTGAATTAGCTGTGCTTGGGTCTGCTGCAGCTTCTCTAGTGTTTCACTCAGCTCAGTTGTACGCTCAAGAACACGATTTTCTAGCTGTTGTTCATGTTCTTTGAGTAAGCGTTCCGCTCTCTTTTGGCGGTTAATCGCGTAGCTCAATACCGTAATGATAATAATACCGGCAGAAAATAGTACAGCCAAACCCCAGACCAAATTACGATACTGACTATAAAAGGTTGGCTGGACATTGATCAAAACACTTTCTGAAGGTATTGAGTTGATATCAATGTCGGCGCGGTCAAGCGCTTGCGCATCAAATACCCACTTGTTTTTCGACTGTATTACAGCGTCTATCTCGCTAACAGGGATGCCCGCCAGAATTTTTTGAGCAAGCTCAACTGCTTGCTGCGCATGATAGCGTCCATCTAGCAACTTGCCACCAACTGCTCCGTTTCCCACTCGCACGGTGTTGTTTGCATAGATGGGGTTAGGTACGTGCGCTTGTAGCAGTGGGGACTCTTGCTCGAAAGAAATGAGTGGTCCCTCTGCACTGTCTTCACGCAATTGTCCTGATAGAAAAATTGGCCAGTGATCTGGATACGGCCCCAACTCTGAAGCAATGTCACCTGTTACCAGATCTTCTACGATAAGAAGCTGTGGCGAGTTCTCCACTTCGGCTATCTCCGATTGAATACGTTGAAGCGTTCTTTGCCCCGTGGACGTAGAATCGCTAATAACAATAATGGTGTCTGCATCATTTTGCCGAGCAGCTTCCATGATTGTTTCAACACTGTCATGATTTTCAAAGACACCGGTTAACCAAGGCTGATTGAGAAGTTCTTCTTGGACATGATTGACTCCCATAAAAACAGTAGGGATATCAGAGAGATACTGGTCTCGATGAGTCAGAACTAAGTCTATTCCAGGGTCATCCGTAATCATCAGCACTGAAAAGTGAGTATCTTTATACTTGTCCTGAATATGCTTCCAAAATGCTTCTTGATGTGGCAAGTCAGGGTAACGCTTAGCATCTAAGTACTCATGATGAATAGTCACCTCTGAATGAAAGCCTTGGTCAATTCCTTGTTGCAAAGATTGAGTCCAGGATAAATTGGGATGATAAGAGTGAATAACAAGGATATCCGCTTGCTGCGAACTTTGGCTTATAACAGCCATATTTGTGCTCTCTCTTTCTAATTTTTCATCAGAAGTTTCCCCGATTGGTAGCGCATGGCATGATGTGCTGGACAAAAAAGTAGACAACAACACAGTTGCCACTAAAGAAAATGTGCATGGGCCGCTAAATGTACCTATTTTCCCCAAGGGATAAGAAACTAAGCGGGGAAGTAGATTGTGCAACATGTTATGGAATGGCTCAGGAACCTACATAGAAAGCGTATTTGCTATGTAGGGTTAGTATTCCCGGTTGGTGTGGGTTAGGTCATTACGCATTGAATAAGCTGGCCGCATGGGTGTCTCAAGCTATGGGCAGTTTTTTGCTATCAATTCCTTTATAGCCTTGATAAAAAGGGGTATGAGAAAGAAAGGAATCAGTGTGTTTCTGAGAAAGGAGTGAGAGGGAGCTGGGTGCTTTCATCTCTTTCTATTCATCTGCGCTCAGTTACCCTTTAAGTTGACCTCAGCTGATATCTCTCCACCAATGGCATTGTTAAGTCAGTGAAGCAACCCCATTGATTTCCGAGAAAACAACTCATGAAAAACGTAATCTTTTCTGCCCTTGCACTGACCGCTGCTACATTGACTTTTGCTCCGACTGCTAACGCCGCTGAGATCATCCCTTCTTACATTCAGCAACGTCGGCTTGAATTCCTCGATACGCAAACTAAGGCTATCGATAATATTCAGGATGCTCGTTTAGAATTTCTCGAGAATCAGACTAAGGCTATTGAAGATATTCAAGTTACGCGCCTTGACTTTCTCGATACACAAACTAAGGCCATCGATAGTATTCAGGATATTCGTCTAGAGTTTCTAGAAAATCAGACTAAAGCTATTGAAGATATTCAAGTTACGCGCCTTGACTTCCTCGATACGCAAACTAAGGCTATCAGCAATATCCAAAAGTTTCGCCTTGAGCAGCTCGATAGTCAAACCAAGGCCGTGAACGACATTCAATCAGCGCGACTAGAGTTTCTATCTAACCAGACAAAAGCTGTTGAAAATATTCACGAGACTCGGATAGAAGAAAGAGCTCGCCGCAACAAGAGTAACCTAAATTAGTACACTGATCCTCACCATCACCGCATAAAGGGAAATCACCCACTCAGGCACCGAGCGAATTCACTTTGCTCAGTGCTTGACCTATTTAGGCTGAGGCGCAGAATCCGATTCTATCTGACCGTAATTTAGCTTAATGATTCTATCGGCGAGATGAAAGTAATGGTCATCGTGACTGATGGCAAAGATTGTTTTACCGCGTTGGATAAGCTGTGGGAGGAGCTGAGTATAGAAAATCTCTCTAAACATCGGATCTTGATCAGCAGCCCATTCATCAAAGAGATAGATAGGACGATCTTCTAGATAGGCAGCGAGTAGAGCTATGCGCTTACGCTGGCCCTGAGAAAGCGCCGTTGTCGAGAGTTGGCCGTCCTTTACGGAAACTTTGCCGTCAAGCTGTAGAGCGGTGAGATAGCTTTTGGCCTGTTGGTCTAGGCTTAGCATTTCTGTACTCACCAGACGATCGAAAAGATAGAAGTCTGAAAAAACGGCTGAGAACAGCTGCCGATACTGTTCTCGATTATTTTCTGTAATGGGCTGTTCGTCTAGCCTAAGTTCGCCCGATTCCGGGCTGTAGAGTGCAGTAATGATTTTCGCAAGGGTGGATTTTCCGCTACCGTTACCACCAACAATAAAGACAAGCTCGCCTGATTGTACAGTTAGATCGATAGGACCGAGAGTAAAAGGTTGTTCAGAGGATTCTGTGGTGTATGTGTGGATGACGTTTTGTAGAGACAGCGTTTTCCAATGGTTGACAGGAGTGATGACGGTGGTAGGAAATTCCGCCCGCTCGCTTAGCTGGAGGCCCATAGCATTGACTTTGCGGATGGAAACATTGGCATTGGCAAGGTTGGGAATGCGCTGAATGATGCTTTCGATAGGACCCAGAACAAAGGTCATGGTGAGAATGTAAGCTGGGAGAACGGGTTGAATATTGGGAATGGTTTGAGGTGCCCAAAACAGCAGTAGGCCAATCAGAATAAAGAAAAGAAATTGACCGCTGTTGTTAGCGATAGCTGCTAATTTAAGCGCTGTTTTGGTATAGTCCCGCGATGTAGCGGCACTGAGTGTAAGGTCTTTTTCAAAAAAGAGTTCTCTGCGGATGGCGTGGAGTTTTAGCTCTTTGGTTCCGTCTGTGATGCCTCGAAAGTGTTGAAATAGCTGATCGACTGCTTTGCGCGCTAGGCTCAAATAGTGGTAGGCATAGTTTGCGAGAAGCTGAACAAGAATGACGGCAGTAATTAAGAACGTCACAATTAAGAGAAAAGCCCAGCCTGAGAGGGTACTCAAATAGATCAGACATCCTGCTAAGACTGCAATATCAACGCAGAGGAACGGAATCGAAAAGACGGTGTCCGAGATTGCCTGCACATCTTTTGTGAGCGTGGCCATTAGTTGGCTAGGGCCGAGCTGTTCTAGCTGCTGTAGCGGTGCAGATAAAATACGACGGCTAAGCTGTAGCCGCAGGCGGTAAACAGAATCTTGGGCGAGGTCAACCAACAGAAATGCGGAAAGAGAGCTAGAGCCCCCAATCAATATCGCTAACGCAATGAAGGGCATGAGCAGCCTACGCGGGGAGTCTTCGAGCAAGGCTGAATTGATTAACGCAATGAGTCTGGCGCTACAGGCTCCACTGCTGAGACCCACCAAAATGGCCACAATAATGTTTCGCCGAGAAGCTTTGATCAACAGCCAGATAATTTCCATCTCTATTTTTCCTACT
>ERZ1740067.1505-NODE-1505-length-15797-cov-11.309427_pt1 | contig 15797 bp, 16 predicted proteins | sample MGYA00581736_ERZ1740067 | MGnify/ENA primary metagenome ERZ1740067 (study PRJEB43018, sample SAMN04849236) | marine metagenome | isolation source: floating plastic debris | place: Pacific Ocean | collected 2008-08-27 | study: EMG produced TPA metagenomics... | reverse complement strand
CCTTCGGCTTCTAATAGCTGCTTGAGGTTGGGCGCTTCGGTTTGGCCGCGCTCTACGCGGATGGCGCTGACGTAGCCGTCAGGGTCGGATAGCTGGATGAGGCAGAGGCGATCGCGCAGAGGATTCAACCCCATAGTCTCAGTATCTACTGCGATCGCATCCGCCCTCATATACCGCTCTAGTAGCGCTGGTGTAATATCGCGATCGCAAACCTCAAAATTCTCCACCCAAACTCTCCTATATGAATAAACAACAGATTGAATTTGCATCCTGCCAAAGGGCGCAGCAGTGCTGTGCCCCTACAGGGCATCGAAATATCGACAGGACACGGGACTAAAATCAGTCGAACTTCAACACTTTTGCCACAGTCTGCACATCCTTATCCCCCCGACCAGAACAATTGATCACAATTTTCTCATTGTTCAACGTCGGGCAAAGCACATCCAAATACGCAAACGCATGAGCCGTCTCCAGTGCCGGAATAATCCCCTCTAGCCGCGACACATTCTGAAACGCCTCCAGCGCCTCCGCGTCCGTCACGCTGTAATACTCCGCTCGGCCCAAGTCCTTAAAGTAGCTATGCTCTGGCCCCACGCCCGGATAGTCCAAACCGGCACTCACCGAGTGAGCCTCAATCACCTGACCCTCACCATCTTGCAGCAAGTAGCTCATCGCACCGTGCAGCACGCCAGGTCTACCCTTCGTCAACGTCGCCGCATGCTTCTCCGTCTCCGCACCTTCGCCCGCTGCTTCAATGCCAATCATCCGAATCGAAGTATCCTGCACAAACTCATGGAAAAGGCCCATCGCATTTGAGCCGCCGCCCACACAAGCAAGCAAAATGTCTGGCGTACCACCCCATTTTTCTAGGCACTGCGCCCGAGTCTCCACACCAATCACACCGTGAAAATCGCGCACCATCATCGGGTATGGATGTGGACCCGCAACAGAACCCAAAATATAGTGCGTGGTTTCTACATTCGTCACCCAGTCACGAATCGCTTCAGAAGTGGCATCTTTCAAAGTGCCACTACCCGCGCTCACCGGGCTTACCGTCGCACCCATCAGCTTCATGCGAAACACGTTCAGTGCCTGCCGCTGCATGTCTTCTACACCCATATAGATGACACACTCTAAGCCAAAGCGAGCGCAGACTGTTGCAGTTGCCACGCCATGCTGCCCCGCGCCAGTCTCAGCAATCACTCGCTGCTTACCCATACGCTTTGCCAGCAGTACCTGGCCCAGCGCATTGTTGATTTTATGCGCGCCGGTATGGTTCAGGTCTTCGCGCTTGAGGTAGATCTGAGGACCGCTGCCGTCAGGACGAGCGTAATGAGCCGTAAGTCGCTCGGCAAAATAGAGAGGATTGGCTCTGCCTACATAGTCCTTTAGTAAGCCCTGTAACTCGGCTTGAAAGCCAGCTTCGTCTCGGTATTGGTAGTAGGCTTCCTCAAGTTCTCGCAGCGCGGGCATGAGAGTTTCGGGAACGTATTTACCGCCGAATTTGCCGAAGCGGCCTAGGGAATCAGGGCGAGCGTCTAGGGAAAGCGATTTGTCGTTGATTGTTGCAGTTTTTGGTCTGGAGAGAGGCGTCGTCGTCACAGCAGTCACCTAGGAATAGACAGTAAAGAATTAAAGAAGGCCTAAATTTAGAAGTCCCCCATTATATAAAGACTGAGCCAATCGTCAAAAGATCTTTTTTGGGCCTAAAGTACCCCTATCTCAAAGGGAACGGACTCAGACTAGTAGCTGCCATAGATATATAAGCTCAGGGCACACTGGCTACTCGCTAAGCTGAAGGTTACTGGGCTGGAATAGGCAAGCCGCTTTTTAAAGACGTAGAAAGAAAAATATGAATAGTTTTTACGCCTGACGGTTTGGCTCTGTGATATTTGCTTACTGTGGAGTTGATTTGCACAAAGCGCGTAAACCCTATGGCACAACTACTCGCTGGAGATATTGGCGGTACCAAAACGATTCTGCGCCTTTCGCAGACGAATGATCAAGATATTGAGCGCTATGCCAGCCATGAGCTACCGCTAGAAACCCTGTACGAGCAGCGCTATCCCAGCCAAAACTATCCTGAGTTTGTGCCGATGGTGAAGGAGTTTTTGGCGGCGGCAGCGCAGACGGTACCGGTGGTGAAGCCTGATTCGGCTTGCTTTGCGATCGCAGGCCCCATTGTAGATAACACCTGCCAGCTCACCAACCTCTCCTGGTTCCTCCGCAGCGAATTCCTCAGCAACGCGCTAGAGATCAAAACCGTCCAGCTCATCAATGATTTTGAAGCGATTGGCTATGGCGTACTTGGCCTAGGCCCCGAAGATATTTACGAATTGCAGGCGGGAGAACCTTCGGACGATTCGCCAAAAGCAGTGCTGGGGGCGGGGACTGGCCTGGGTCAGGGCTTTTTGCTTCCCTGTGGGGGTGAATACCGCGTGTTTCCTTCAGAAGGGGGCCATGTCGACTTTGCGCCCCAATCGGAGCTGGAGTTTCAGCTGCGCAAGTACCTCTTAGAGAAGCACTGCATTTCGCGAGTATCGGAAGAGCGCGTGGTTTCAGGGATGGGGATCATCTCGATTTATCAGTTTTTGCGCGATCGCCAATACGCCAACGAATCCGACGAGGTGGGTCAAGCGATGGATGCCTGGGAGCGCCAGGCTGGTCAGCGTAGCAAGCTGAAAGATCCCGCCTCGATTATTTCTAAAGCGGCTACTGATAAAACCGATCTGCTTTCGCAGAAGACGATGGAAATTTTCATCCGGGCCTACGGTTCAGAAGCGGGGAATATTTCGCTCAAGTTTTTGCCGAGGGGCGGACTGTACATCGCAGGTGGGGTGACCGCAAAAAACCTGCCGCTGATGAAAACCGGAGAATTCATGAATGCTTTTAGCAGTAAAGGTCGCGTTAGCCACTTGCTCGACAAAGTACCTGTGCGCGTAGTGACCAATCAGTCCGTCGGACTTATCGGCGCAGCGCTAAAAGCATCTCGAAACTACAAGGAGCAGATTTGGCAAGGGGGATTAGAGTTGGGCAACTGAGCACGAAGGTCTAGAGAAATAGCAATTTTTGATTCAATTTAAGGTACTGATCGACAGCAATGGCAGGACACAGTAAATGGGCCAATATCAAGCGGCAGAAGGCGAGGGTAGATGCGGTTAGGGGAAAGGCGTTTGCCAAGTTTTCCAGGGAGATTATTGTAGCGGCAAAGCACGGCGGCGGTGATCCAGATGGAAATTTTCAGCTGCGCACAGCAATTGATAAGGCGAAGGTAGCTGGATTCCCAAACGATAATATTGACCGGGCGATCGCAAAAGGCTGTGGCAACCTCGCAGGCGAAGGCGATTTTGAATCTATCCGCTACGAAGGCTATGGTCCTGGCGGTGTGGCTGTTCTTATAGAAGCGCTCACAGACAATCGCAATAGGGCGGCGGCAGAGCTGAGATCGGCCTTTGGGAAAAATGGCGGGAATCTAGGCGAAACGGGCTGCGTAGGCTGGATGTTTGCGCACAAGGGCGTGATTGCGCTGGTAGGTGAGATAGACGAAGACGTTTTGCTTGAAGACGCCTTGGAAGCAGGCGCGGAGTCGTACGAGCTAGCGGATACGGCAGCAGATGATGACACGGAAGATGCGTTGCCCAGCGCCGAAGTTTACTGCGATGTGCCTAGCTTGGAAACGGTGAGCAATGCGCTGAAAGAAAAAGACTACAGCGTGCAGAGCGTAGATCTGCGGTGGATTCCAGATAACACTGTGCAGGTAGACGATATTGAGCTGGCAAGCTCTCTATTAAAGATGATGGATGCGCTAGAAGAGTCGGACGATGTACAGTCGGTGACGGCAAATTTTGAGATGTCGGAGACGGTGATGGAAGCCGCAATGGCCTGACGTACTTTACGCAGCAGCATAGGTAGATCAAAAGGTTAACGGGTTAATAGAATTCGAGAAATAGGAATTAAAGCTTGAGAATGGGGAGATACGTAGCGTTTGGGTTGATAGATCCCAGCGCGCACGTAACAATAGATGAAGCGAGCTTAATAGAGGCAAGTTGCCCTCACTGTTTATGTCTGTTGACCTTTCCTACCGCAATGCTTCGACTGAGCAGAGTACTGACGGGACCTATACGCATCACTACGATGTGGTGATTGTCGGTGGCGGAGTCGTAGGACTCACGCTGGCCTGTGGGTTACGAAACACCAACTTGCGAGTGGCGGTGATTGAATCACAGACTGCACACAAGGCGGCAAGTAGGCCAAGGGCGTATGCTTTTTCACCTGTGTCAGCCAAAATTTTGCAGGGGCTAGGGCTATGGGATGAAGTGGGGCCGCAGCTAACGCATTTTCAGCAGGTGTTGCTTTCGGATGCAGACTATCGAAAGGCACTGATGTTTCGGCCGGAAGATGGGCGCGGCGATGCGGTGTATTTTTCAGCGGAGCACACGGTGCTGATGAAGGCGCTACAGGGAGCGGTGCAGTCGGCGCAAAATATCGACTACTGGTGTGAAGCCGAGGTGCAAGATGCGCAGAGCAATACGACGCTGACGGTAGATTGCCGAGTCGATGGCCAGATCAACGGGCAAGCGAGCGGCCAGTATGAGCGGCATACGTTTTATACGCAGCTAGTGGTAGGGGCAGATGGGGCAAGGTCTGGGGTGCGCGATCGCGCGAAAATCCGTACCTTTGGCTGGAAATACTGGCAGTCTTGCATCACCGCCGTGCTAGAGCCCGAACACTCCCACGCCAACACCGCCTACGAAAAGTTTTGGCCCAGCGGCCCTTTCGCCATTTTGCCCCTGCCAAACAACCGCTGCCAGGTAGTATGGACCGCGCCGCATCAGGAAGCCAAGGAGATGCTGGCATTAGGAAAAGAACAGTTTTTGCAAGAGCTGTCCTACCGCTATGGCAATGACATGGGTGAACTCACGCTGGTGAACGAACCCATGATGTTTCCCGTACAGCTGATGCAAAGCAAGCACTACGTACGCCCTGGCGTAGCATTAGTCGGCGATGCAGCCCATTGCTGTCATCCTGTTGGTGGGCAAGGGCTGAACATGGGTATTCGAGATGCCACGGCGCTTGCAGAGGTACTGCAACAGGCCGCTATCAATGGAGAACCACTCGGTAGCCTGAAGGTATTGAAACGCTACGAGCGTTGGAGAAAAACCGAGAACTGGTTTACGCTTAGCCTCACAGACTTCCTAAATCGCTCATTCTCCAACCGCTTTTTGCCCTTGCTGGTCGCGCGTCGCGCTGGAATTTGGGTAATTGACAGCATCGGTCCGCTTAAGCGTTTGATATTGCAGCTCATGACTGGGTTCTTTGGGAAGCTGCCTGCCAAAGCAAAATAGCCAAAGCAAAATAGCTCACCCTATGCCCACTACCCTAGCGCTCATCGCTCACGACAGCCAAAAGGACGCTTTAGTCTCTTTTGTAGAAGACTATGCAGAGCTGCTGTCGCGCTATCAAATCGTAGCAACCCAAACCACAGGCGAAAGGCTACAGCAAAGCACGCCGCTAGAGATTCAGGTGCTGCTACCCGGTGCGATGGGCGGCGACGTGCAAATCGCCGCCCGCGTGGCAGAAGGTGAAATTGCAGCGGTCATTTGCCTGGCCGATTCGCTCAATACCGACAACTATCGGGCGGATGTGAGTACGCTGCTACGCATTTGCCACCTGCACAATATTCCAATTGCGACAAACCTAGCAACCGCCCGCGCAGTGGTGCTTTCACTGGCGAAAAGTCGAATCGCTCACCTGATATTCAATCCGATTTCTGGGCAGGGTAACCCCAATCAAGACCTCAAGCTCATTCGTCAAATCTTAGAGCCACAGATTCAGGTAAATGTGATTTTCACAGAGTCGGAGGTTTCGCCCGGACAACAGGCCAGAGAGGCCATCACATCCGGGACAGATCTTGTCCTAGCATCGGGTGGCGATGGTACCGTCTCAGCCGTCGCTGAAGCCGTTATGCAAACAGACCTGCCGCTGGGCGTTATTCCTCGTGGCACAGCTAATGCGTTTTCTGTTGCTTTGGGCATTCCAACAAATCTGCGCGCTGCCTGCGAGACTATTTTGGCAGGAACGACTCGGCAGGTGGATGTAGCAACCTGCAATGGGCTACCGATGGTATTGCTCGGTGGTATTGGCTTTGAGGCCGAAACAGTGGAGCGAGCCAATCGCGAGATGAAGAATCGCTTTGGCGTGCTGGCTTACCTAGTGGCAGGGATGCAACAGATTGCAGACCAAGAAGCTTTTGAGGCGGACATAGAGATTAACGGAGAGATCAACAAGTTTGAATGTAGCGGTATTACTGTGGCGAATGCTGCGCCGCCGACCTCTGTGCTGGCGCAGGGATTTGGTGAAGTGATTACTGATGATGGACTGCTTGATATTACGATTGGGCTGTCGTCACTGGAGGCAGAAGGCATTGGGGCAAGGTTGCAGGGGGTGGGCGCGATCGCAGACCTATTCACCGCCGCCCTCGTCAAAAAACCCACCCAAAACGAAGACATCCTTAGCCTACGAGTACCCAAGCTAAAAATCACCACCACCCCGCCACAAAAAGTTGTTGTCGACGGCGAGATTATCGGCACCACGCCCGTAGAGTTTGAGTGCATCAACAAAGGGCTCACCATCTTGGCTCCTATCCGTAGCGACTAATTCAGGGCCCATATCACTACATCATTCAGTCCTTCAAGGAGGTCTCACTAGTGGCTTTTGAGTTCGATCATCTCTTCATTTTTACAGAGGTTGGCGCAGCCGTTGCAGAAAAGTTAATTTCTTTTGGCTTGACTGAAGGCTCATCGAATATTCACCCCGGACAGGGAACAGCCAATCGGCGGTTTTTCTTTCACAATGCCGTGCTGGAGCTGCTGTGGGTGACCAGTGAAGCCGAAGCAATTTCCCCACCTATTCGTCGTACTCACCTATGGGATCGCTGGCATAAAAGAGAAACAGAGGCTTGCCCTTTCGGCATTTGCCTACGCCCAGCAGCTGACAGCGAAAAAGCGATCGCATTCGACCATTGGGCCTTCTGCCCGCCTTACCTACCACCAGACATAAGCATTGCAGTTGCAACGAATAGCAACATCATCACTGAACCGATGCTATTTCAAACGCCCTTTGGTAAACGCCCTGACCGGCAGCCATCCGAAAAAGCGCAGCCGTTAACCCATCGCATAAAGTCAGAAAAGAAGCCCGAAAACAAGCTGAAAGAGCTCACCCGAGTCACCCTATTCAGCCCAGCAGCAAAACACCCTTCTCCAGAACTCCAGGCTGTTGTCAAAACAAAACAAATTCAGCTTCAAGAAGGGCCCGCATACTGCATAGAGCTAGGATTTGACGGGGAACAGCAAGGGCTAAAAAAAGACTTTCGGCCTGACTTCCCCCTAGTCATCAGCTACTAACACAGCCGTCCAATCTGAGCGTTTTACCACGCCTGCACGTCTTCTCCCGACGGCTCAGTGCTCCACTTCAGCTCTCCACTATCCATACCCATCACAAAACGGCATCCAAACACTAAATTCGCAGTGATTCCGGTGGATTCTTGTAAACAGACTCACCCGGAAATATTTTGCGAACTTTAACCTGCATAACATCTTGAATATTCTCGATATCCTCTAGCAAAGCCCGCAATCGCGGCATCGACTCAAACAAAACACAAATGTTGGCAAAGGACGTTCTTTCTGCCGAGGGAAATAGGCTAGGCGCAGAAGAAAGATTCAACAGATTTACATCAACCCGATGCTCTACCATCTTGTTCAATAGACACCGCGTAATGTCGTCTCTATCCTTAATCCGAACCTTTAGTACAGCTGTACATTTGTCTGTATTCCAGTTCAGCCACTTTCTTTCAGTAATGTCCAGCCTAGCAATTTTAGAACAGTTGGCACTATGGATATAAGTTGCTCGCTTACCTAATACGCCGCAGATTTCCTCCCCTGGCATAGGATGGCAACATGTCGAGATCAAAAAGGTATTTGCAGACAAACCCAAAATAGGCGGCTGAGGCTGCTCCTGTATAATCTCGGCCAATCGACTAAAGCGCGACGACTTTCGTTTGGAATGAATAAATTTCGAGTACTGATCGACGCGCTCTTTTACAACTGGAATTGTGATTTCTCCTGCGCCTAGCTGCTGCTGTAGCTCTTCTATACTGCCACAGTGCAAGCAATGAGAGATATGTTTAAACTTGTTTCCATTCAGATAGCAATCGCCGAAGGCTTGCTTGAGTAAAGTGTTACCCCTACTAATGTGTTCTTTATTCCAGAAAGCATGAATAGCATCATGCGCCCTGGGCGTAACAACAAACTTACACCAGGCCAGGTTCGGCTTTTCAACACCGTCTGCTCTCTTTATAATCTCAACTTTATCACCATCTTCTAGACTGTAATCTAGCTCGCAGTCAAACGAATGCTCGTCTTCTCGGCTATAGTTGCGAGTCACCCTCGCTTGAGAACACGTATTGCCCAAAACCGTATGAATTCTGTAGGCAAAGTCTACCGGGGTAGCCGAACGCTGAATAGCAATGGGCTTACCTTCGCGAGTGTACACCTGGATCAAATCTTGATTAGCCAACGAATCAAGGTACGTGGTGTCGTTCTCTACATAGCTCACAAAAGAATCAATATCGTGAATCTGCAATCCCTTAAGATCTATATAGTCCTCGTCAAAAGAAGCAATACAAGCCTCAATAGCGGCTTTCTTAGCTGAGATGTAGAACTTCGCATTCGACATACTCACAACGACTAAATCTAGGCAATCGCGAAAGCTTAACCCAAACGATTTAAACCTCGGCTTGAGCCTTGTAGCTATCTCTATAGAGTATTCAAAGTGATAAATCTGATTTTTGACACCTAGAATCTCTTTTGAGATGTTAATCAGGTGCTGTTGCTTGTGCTCTTCATCAGCGAAGACAGCTTCAAAATACTCAGACAGGTGCACAAAAGTATACGGCGTCTGCTCAACCAGCACATGCCTAGCACGAATTAGCGCGACCAAAATGTTGAGATTCTCAGCCGAGAACGAGACATCTTCAACAAACTGATTTCCCTCTGGGAAACCCAGACATAAAATTATCTGGGCGAGCGTTTCGTACGCCACCATAGCATGAGCATGATCCGTCAGCAGTGATAGTTTATGCCTCATGGCATAACAGGCTATCGGCCCTAGGGAAAAAAGAAAAAGAACAAACGGTAGATTGCAAACACATGACTAAAACACCGCCAGTGGGAAACAATACAATTGTCAGCTAGGCTATCGGCGCAGACTCTCGTTCTTGAGATGACTGCTCACCAGAGTCTTCATCAACCTGAGCTTCGTCAGCGGCAGCCCCTTCAGCAGAAGCAGGAGCCTGAGTGGTTATTTTTGGGAACGTCTGCTTGATAACGTCTGAAGGCTTGGGCAATACCTCTTTTTCACGGGGTTGACTAGGCTCTGTAGGGGTACTGACCGGAGAATCATCAGGGGAAATATCCCATGTGGGAGGGGTCTCAACAATCATTAGATCTTCGGACGCTATTTTGTTCAGCAAGGCAGATATTGAACCGCTGCTACCATGCGTGCAGCTGAAGCTTTGCGCAATACTTTCTACAGTTTGCTTTGCCTCCGGTGAGAGTTTTATGCTGTAAGACTTATGACCCAGCTTCTTTTTCTTTCCCCTACCTTTTTGCAAGTTGTCTAATCTGGAATCTGAATTCACCATCAGAACTTCGCCAAATACCATAAACAAACCTCAAAAGGATATCACATATGGAAAAAATATCCCAAATATAATTACTATATGTGACACTCCCTGAATCAGCCTGAAACCCGTCGAGGATTTGTTCTATTTGCTAGGTAGCTATCTGCCCAGCTAGGATCTGGCTGAGGCGTTGTAGGCGGCTCTACAAAAACAGGTGCAAGGGGCACAACAACCAATATGTTGGTGTCTGGAATTCTGCCTAAGATACGCACTCTTATACCTTTGGAGAGAACAACCGGGTCGTAGGTTGTCGCCTTAGAAAACTGACCACCTTGGTATGTAATCACACCCAGATTATCAGATCCGCCTACAATCGCGGTGTCTACCACCGCCGTGTTGGGGCCAAAGCGATCGCACACCCACTTCGCGCGCTGAGCACTTACAGAGGCGTCTTCGTAGGGTTGACCGATCGAGAGTCTTGTCATCAGCTTTCCTCCAAATCAATAAGTAGTATCCGTTACTCCAATCACTAACCAGTCGTGTGTATATCAAACTCATCCGTAATATTTCGGAGAGCCGTATTACAAGCATACCGTATTTTTATATTTAGCGCCTATATTAGGAATGAATTTACCAAATATAAATACTAATTTAGTTATTTTTGTGTAGGCTAACGGCGCTAAACAGCGTGTATACAAACAACAATCGCACCGTGCGAAGCTGCCACACGGTGCGATCTGTATTGCCTATTGCGTAGTGTCTATTGCATTGATTAGGTTGAGGAATTGAGAGGTTGAGGCGGTAAGGTTAAATCTCTAGCACTTTCATTCCACGAGCGGTGGCGGGTCTTTGTTGGGAGCGATCGCACCAACTCATCACCGTCGGAAAGTCGCTCAACAGACTAATCTAGTTCTCAAAAGATATGCGAACTACGGCGTCATTTCGTCTAGAGCTTCCTCAATATTACCTTCGATGGTGTTACCAGAAGCATCGCTTGGGCTTGTCATATCTTTCTTATTTGCAGCACCCTGCACGCCGTTCAAGCCCTCTTTCGAGTTCTTAACAACGTTGCGAGTACCGTTTTTGCCTTCGTTAGAGATAGCAGCTTCAGACTTCTCTTGAACGCTACCTAGCTGCTCTAGGCCCTTTTCAGCACTAGAACTACTGCCGCCAAAAGCAAAGGCAGGTGTTGCATTTGCAAAGAGAACCAGCGCACAAGCGGCGGCAATCATCAAAGGTCGCAAGCTAGAAACAAAGGTGGATACTTTACTTTTAAGCTGTGTCATGGATTTCTCTCCTGTAGAGAATAAATAAACAAAGGGCAATCAAACGAAGGCAGACCCTTCTTAGTCAAGGAAATCTTTCACAGAGTCTACGGCATCTTCAGTAGCATCTTCTAAGTCACTACCGAGGTCTGCCGCTTTGCCTTTCAGCCGACCCACATCGCGCTTTACCTTGCCTTTAAGCTGATCGGTCGCGCCATCTAAGGAAGTATCGACATCATCTGTCAACTTGCCCAAAGAACGCTTTACTTTGCCTATAGAGCCTTCAGCAGAACCTTCAATAAAATCACTAGCGCCCTCGCCAGCCATCCGGTCCAACTCATTAGCAGCCCGTTCACGCATAATTTCAGCAGCTCTCTGGGAACCAACTCCAACAGAGTCAGCATTAGCCTGCGGCACCCACGCTGTGCCCCAGAGTGCGATCACAACCCACAACAGGCACACGGCACGAGTAGCCAGGCGTTTAAACTGTTGACGATACTCTTGAAACACACTCATGAAGCCCTCGCTTTGCAAGATTTGTCTTACGTAAAATTGCCTCATCATAAAAACGTACAAACACCTCGCTGCAAATCCATCTAGTGATAGATTCAGGCATATCTTTAGAGAGAACGCGTCTATGGCTTGCCCTTACACGTCTACGGTTTACTCTCGTTAGCGCTTTGTTAGCGCTTTGCCGCTCAGTAGCGCTCTGGTTTATCCACTGGCGTTTATCCACTAGCGATACGTCATCTCCACGGACACTATCTGTCTATGTGCATAGAGAATTTATCTTCTTTTCCACCCTATGCCTTACTTCAAAAGCAGTCACGTTCTGCGATCATATAATTTGTATTCATCTTCTGCTATTCATAGCAACTAGCAACTTGTAGAACTCCTCAGCTTGCCAGTCGTTCTCTTTGTAAAATCACGAAGATAGGCCAATATGACAGATACGATTCCAGTACCCCAGACCAAAGAAACAGGGGCTCCCCAACAAACAGTGGGTCAGTTAGAAAGAAGCATTTCACAAAAAGTTCAGGCGCTGTACAAGCAGCACTTAGGGCATCAACCTAGCAAGGTTACTTGTCAGCTGTTTGACAGCAAAATGGCCATCATCCTTGAAAACTCCATCACTCAGCCAGAACAGCTTTTGATGGAGGAGGGTAAGATGGATTTAGTCGAAAAGATTCACGACGATCTCAATCAGGCGCTTAGGCCGCAAATTAAGGCATTAATCGAAAGCATTCTAGACGTAGAAGTGTTAGATTTGCTCAGTGACGCGGCAATAGACACGGCCCGTACAGGCATTATCGTAGTTTTATCGAGCACACCAAATGTTCGTAATCCGGACGCACTTCCCAAAGCAAAAAGGTGAAAATCTCAGAAGTGAAAAGCTCAAAGACGGATTGGCAAGCGGAATAAAGAACAAAGATACGTGAAAAAGAAGGAACAGGAGAACGGCTTTAGGAAAGCAACATCGCAGCTGTTTTCTCCTCTCTCTTTCGGCAGAGAAAGTACTGTGAATAGTCCTTCTTTGAAGAGATAGTGAGCCAGACATTTTCACTCTTACGGATGAGCGTTGGCTCATACTTCATCCCCTAATATTAGTTCAAGAGGTTAAACCAAGAAAGCGAAACGGTTTTTTTGAGTCAAATGTATAAGTCACTTGCACCAACAGTATTGCTCAAAGTAACTGCTCTTTATTGTTGCCGTTTTAACCGCATAGCAAGTAGCCCATTCCAGTAAGCTCGCTTACGGAAGAGAGATTATAAAACTAACATTGCTTGTCTTCTTTGTTAAGAGGTAAGCAGCATTCTACTTGCTGTCCAAACGAATTTATCGGAGGTTTTTATGACCATAGAACTGAAAGAAGACGTTGCTTACATTTTGCTTAAGAAGATGGGCGATCGCACCACAAGCGAACAATCTACACCCATCAGCTTCACAGCCACAGACTTCACCGGACGCAACACCGACCGCACTGAAATCCTGGCTCATCTAGATTACCTCAACCAAAAGGGGTACATCAACGCTGACTTTGAAGGCGATGCTACGCAGACAGTGGCCCAAACCCTCTGCCTGAATCCGTTGCCATCAACGCAGTTATGCTCACTGACAGTGGCAAAGACCTGCTCAAAAAAATGAGCGAGAACCCGCCAGAGGAGTTACAAACTGGGCCCAGCGTCGAGATTGCCACCAAGGATATGGACTTTTTGAAAAAGGTCATGCTCAAGGGTAACATTCCTAGTATTTACGACGCGCGAGATCTGACTGAGGTTGTCTTTAGAACTATGCGCGACCTGATGACAACAGAAGCGACCAGCAAAGTTGCCTCTGAGCTGCATACAGAAGCTACCCACACCGACAAAAAAGCGGCCCAAGAAGAAATTGCCGAACTCTGGAAAGACTCTAACCCACTGGTGAGGCTCCTAAGCCAGATTCGCCCTGCACTCAACTTTGACGACGACACCTTTTTGTTTCGAGTAGAGAAAGAAGGCGGCTTACCAAAGACAACGGGCCCAAACACTGTTGTAAAAGCTGTATTTAGTGCGACCAAGGAAGAGCTATCGGCCGACCGCATCGCTGACATCACAGAATTTATGCCTGGTAAGGTGCGCACACTGTGGGAGGAGGCGTAATGACTACGAACCATACAGACCTAAGAAAACCCAGCGAAGCGGGCACTGCTCACATTAATCCTGGTGATAAAGAGGCTCCCCCAAATACCTCTGTAAACGAGCAAGGTAAGAAGACAGCTGTCGCCTATGAAGACGCACTGGGAAACAACACAGAAGTACCGACTTATTTTACGGTTGAAGGCAAGGAAGGCGGCAAGGAAGCTTTGCACCACGTAAAGGATGCAGAAGAAATCTCTGATGTTATTCGAGAAGCACGGGTGAATGAAAAGGGCGATCGCACCTGGCGCTAGTCTTGCACTAGTCTTTGAGACTGATACTTAATACACAAGCTTAGCCATCGTACAGGTTACACCCTCTACAGTGGCTATCTTGCTGTAGGTTTATCTGTCAGTAAGTTTGTAGGCTCACACCTACAGTGGCACTCTCGTATAAATCTTACAAAAGTGCTTAGAAGTCGAGCGCCATCACAGTCACCCTAAAACCTATACTACTTACTGACTGATTTATTACCTGCATATCATATATAGGAGATTATATGAACGAGTTGCTACAAAACGTTCAAACGAAATTAGTAGACTTTATTAGCAGTAGCGTCCTCGCTTTGCCAGCGGTTGTACTCGCGATCATTATTTTAGTGTTGACACGAACTGTAGCCAATCTGGTTCGTAGGGGCACTACCCAAGTTGCCGGGAAAGCGCTGAAGAGCCTTTCTCTGCAAACGCTACTGGTACAAACTAGCTATGTAGCTACCTGGGTAGCCGGCATTCTGATAGCCTGCCTCATTGCATCTGATTTGGATGTAGAGAGTTTAATCTCTTTCCTAGGGCTGGGCTCCGTTGCTATCGGTTTTGCCTTCCAAGATATCTTTAAGAATTTCTTAGCAGGAATACTGTTGCTTCTACAAGAGCCCTTCTCTCTTGGCGATCAAATTATCGTAGGCGACTACGAAGGGACCGTTGCAGAAATTGCGCTGCGCTCAACTCAAATTAGAACCTACAAAGGCGAGCTGGTGGTCATGCCAAACTCTATCGTCTTTACTAGCCCCGTACAGGTAATGACCGGCAGACCCCAGCGGAGAACAGACTTAGCCATCGGCGTTGACTACAACACACCATTACCTATGGCTATCAAAACGCTGCAAGAAGCTGCTAGCTCTGTAGAAGAAGTCAAACCCTCCCCGTCAATAGAGGTCGATGTCATTGGTTTTGGCGATAGCTCAATCGACCTAGTGGTCCGCTACTGGACCCACTCAGAGCAGAAGAGCGTGCGACGGATAAAAACGCAGATGATGGTAGCGCTAAAGCAAGCCTGCGATGAGGCAAATATTGTTATTCCTTACCCCATTCGGACCATATACAACTTCGATCAAGAAAAGTACAGCGACAATATGGCCATCGAGGCTGCGAATAACTAATCGCTGTTCTACTATCCGTTTCTTTTTTCCTTTCTCTTGCAAGATGTACTTGCTGTGTTCAAGAACGCTTATCCCATTCTCAATCCAGTTTCAGGGCATGATTTATTGCACTACAGAAATAGTAAATTTGTTCGCTTCCAAATGCATTTCTCGATTCTTCTACCCAGTAGTCATAAGAGTCTGCGTAAAGTCAGTAACTACCACAGCTCAGTGTAATTGATTACTCCGTACGATAACAGCCTTAGCAGCAACATATGCCTTATGCAAGAGACGTTTGCCGTTTTGCGTTTGGTAGATTAGGTCACATAGAAAGAACAAGTGGCAAACCTAGCTATCGATCAAGAGATTTCTCCGACCCAGCTCTGCCGTTGTTGACTATTAGCGCGCTGCGCACTCACTGTAACCATGCCTATTCGTGAATCTTCGCCATCTAAATTGCACAAGCTGTTGGCTGTAGACGATTTGCCAGACAACCTATTTCTGGTACAGGCAATATTGAATGAAGAAAACGGCTATGAAGTAGCCTGCGCAGACAATGGGCAAGCGGCATTAGACATGATCGAAAGTTCACCGCCTGAGCTGATCCTGCTAGACGTCATGATGCCTGGAATGACCGGTTACGAAGTCACTCGCCAGGTTCGCCAAAACCCAAAGCTTCCTCATATTCCTATTCTGCTGGTGACAGCTCACGAAGAGATTACTCAGCAAAAAGCCCGAGAAGCCGGTGCAGACGGCATTATTCGCAAGCCCTTCGATATAAAGCATCTGCTCGACCGGGTAGAAGAAACGCTTCAGAAAAA